>Ga0315278_10003736_pt1 | contig 13656 bp, 9 predicted proteins | sample YL17G06_0_MG_FD_203880 | JGI IMG/M metagenome (GOLD analysis project Ga0315278, IMG submission 203880) | Sediment microbial communities from Yellowstone Lake, YNP, Wyoming, USA - YL17G06_0 | ecosystem: Environmental > Aquatic > Freshwater > Lake > Sediment | place: USA: Wyoming | collected...
CAGTGGGTCTACGTAGTGTTCACGTGTGCGACGGGAGAGCCGGGCACGTCCGTTGCCCGGATCTACAAGGACGGAGTGACGGTGGATACGGCCACCGACTTCACCGCGCCAAGCGACAACCTGCGCACGCACAACCATCTTGGCTACGACGACTGGGGCGACGTCCTGTACGGGCAATTGGACGAGGTACAGGTCTCGGATGTCGAGCGGTCGCCCGAGTGGGTGTGGGCATCGTATGACAACCAGAACGATCCTGCCACGTTCGCGGCCTACACGCCCGCCGAGGTGTCCGAGCCGCCAAGCGGGCCCTTCGTGGACATTACCAACGAGCCGGCCACTGTTTCATGGACAGTGACCACGTATGCCGTTGCCGGTACGAACAACATCCAGGTGGTCGGCGGGATGTGGGTGTCGAATGGAGGAAATTCCGCTGTCGCTGAATTTACTGCTCAGAACTCGTGGGTAGCGCCAGCCATCCCCCTGGTCGTTGGGCAAAACGAGATCTGGGTCTTTGGCACGAACGCCTATGGCATGCTGGCGAACGACTCGGTTTCGATCGAGCGGGCAGCCCTGCCGGCCGAGCCGACGAATGTCGTGTACATGATGCAGACGGTGCCGAGCGCGGAGATGAACAAACCTGTCCCGTTCGAGGCGCGGGGCTGGCTGAACGCCGTCCAGGTGACGATCGGCTACGGCACGACGGTCAACGGCTCGGGCTGGACATGGGAATATGCCGCAATGTCAAACGATGTATCGCACTATTGCTGGACGAACCAGATCGTGTTCAGCACCACCGGCGTGTTCTACTACGCGGTCGAATGGGTTGATTTCGAGAACTATTACTATGCGTGGAACGAGGGCGGGCAGACGGATCAGTACGAGCTGAGCACAATGGGCACCAACGGGTATACCATCACTATCGTGCCGCCAGCGGAGCCGACGAACGTGGTGAGCATGGGTCATGCGGCCTTGGCCGTCCTCCAGAACACGGTTGCTGGGTTCGAGACGCACGCCTGGTCGAACGGCACGGCAGAGATCGGGTATGGTGTGACTGCGGACGGCAGCGGCTGGACATGGGAGGAGGCGGGGCTCTCGAACGCGGCCTCGCCGTTCTTTGCCACCAACCAGTTCCTGATGTCCACGACCGGCCAGTTCTACTACGCGGCCAGGTGGAACGATGGAGAGAACACCTGCTACGGCTGGAACGAGGAAGGTCAGACGGACGCCTACACGTTCGCACAAGCCGAGTATTATGTTGCTGTGTATGGTGTTCCCGGTGTTCCCACGGGAGTTGCCGCAAGCGACGGCACGTCTACTGACAAGGTGGCCGTCACATGGAACGCGGCAGACAATGCGACAAAGTACGCCGTCTGGCGGAACATGAGCAGCAGCACCAACGACGCGGAGAACATCTCTGGCGACGTGACCGCCACAAACTACGACGACAGGGTGGCGATCCCCGGCACTACCTACTGGTACTGGGTAAAAGCTGGGAACGGAGGCGGATGGAGCGGGTTCAGCGAGGGCGATAGCGGATACGCCGACTATCCTGTTGGAATGGGCACCCCGTTTGTGGATGTGACGAATGCGCCAGCACTAGTTGCGAACGACGTTCTGACATATGCTGTGGCCGGTACGAACAACATCCAGGTGGCCGGCGGGATGTGGGTGTCCAACGGAGGGAATTCAGCTGTCGCTGAATTTACTGCTCAGAACTCGTGGGTAGCGCCAGCCATACCCCTTGTCGTTGGGCAAAACGAGATCTGGGTCTGCGGCACGAATGCGTGGGGAGTGATGACAAACGACAGCGTGACCATCAGCAGAATGGCACTTGAGCCGGTGGGAGACGGCGTGTGGATCAGTCTGACAGGCGGATCATGGACCAATGTAGCGAACTGGCAGGGAGGTGTGATTGCCAACGGACAAGATAAACTCGCAGACATCTCGACACTCAACATTACAATCTATCCTACTATCGCCCTGGACAGGAACCGTACAATTGGCCATATCAAGTCGAGAGATATAGTGCCCAACCGCGATTGGATGATCGACGCAGGCACACCCGCTGGCATTCTCACCTTGGCGGTGTCGGGTGGCATGCCTACGGTTACGGTCGTGAATAGAACACTGGTGATCAATGCTGAGATTGCGGGGAACAGCGGACTATGCAAGAAGGGAGGGGGTATCCTGGAACTGTGTGCTGCCAATGCCTATAGCGGGCCTACTGTGGTGTCAAACGGGACACTGCTGGCAACCCATGACGACGCGCTGGCCGGGAGCGGGGAACTCAATATAACGGCAGGCGGCACATGCGATGTGATGTGGATCACGCTTGAGATACGCACCAATCAGGCATTGAGTGGCGGCGGTGTACTGCTGGGAGATGTGACGGTCAATGGCACGAGCAAGCCCGGGGATGGGATTGGAGCATTGACCATAGAAGGCAACGCCACACTGGGCGACTTGTCAACTACCATTATGGAACTGAACCGGGCTGTTTCCACGAACTGCGACAGCTTGGCTGTTGGCGGGACGTTGACGTGCGGAGGAACATTGCGGGTGACCAATCTTGGAGTGGAACTCCAGGCAGGCGATTCCTTCAATCTGCTTGACGGAACGATCTCGGGTGCCTTCGCCAGAATTGATCTGCCTGTGCTCGGCACGTGCAAAGTATGGGGGACTAACAACCTGTACACCACGGGAGTTATCACTGTGGAAACGGTGCCCGGCTCAGAGGATGTGGAGGGATTTGGCATCAGCCGGCCACCCGGCATATACGGCCAGACAATCCTATCATGGAACAGCAATATCATCACCGTTCTTGCCTGCACGAACCGGACGTATGAGGTGGCTCCGTCTTCGTGGTTTGTGCTGACCAACGGCGTCATGTCGCCCTGGACTCATACCGGGGCGACTCATTTCGCATCGGTCTATTATCGGGTCGTGAGCGGGACGTACACGAGCCGGTATGACGTGGGCAAGTTCGACGTTGAAATCGCGGCTGGAAGCATCGCTTGGCTGAGCTTCCCGTTCAGTGTCCAGCCGGGCTGCGACGTGGTGTCCGACTGGTTTGGCCCGCAGCTCGAGGCGCGGAACTACAGCGGGGCGAACTACCCGGTGCTCCAGAGGCAGAACGGAGTGGGCGGCCAGGTTGACAGCCACAGCTACTACGTTGACAACTTCGATTCCTTGACGACCAACTGGTTCCCGACGAATCCGGTGCCGACCATAGTGGCAAACGCCGGCTACATCCTGTTCCTGCCCGAGGATCATCCGGGCGTGAAACTGACGGGCATCGGCATGGTCCAGACCAACAATGTCTTCATGCAGGTGCCGTATGCGAGCGTGCCGTGGGCAGGCCTGGCGTTCGACGTCAACCTCGACATGCGGGCGAGCGGTGTGACGAACCTGTTTGTGCCACCAGCGAACTACAGCGGGTTCGACTACGACTACATCATGTCCCAGGAACCGCTGGGTGGCTCGCCCTGGTACACCGAATATTTCATTGATGACTGGGGCACGGGTGTCACCAACTTCTTCCCAAGCCAGGCGGGAGCGGACAGGTTCGAACCGGGCAAAGGCTACCTTTTCTTCTTTAGCACGACTCGTACGGGTACAGGCACATGGACTTGCGTTAGACCGTATTGATCATCTGGCACGTGATGACTTGACGCCCCAGCATTCCGCCAGCTTCGCGTGTCGGATTTCAGTTCCGCTCCGACCAGCATCCGGAATCCAGTATCCAGGATCGTTTCCCCCCTCCGCCACCCCTGCCTCTCGACATACCGGGCGCATTCTGGTATAATACAGCGTATGATGAGGGGACGACTGTACAACATCGTCGTCGGTGCCGGCTTGCTGGTGGTCACGGCTGCCGTCTACAGCAACAGCCTCCAGTGTGGTTGGCAGTTCGATGACTACCGGAGCATCGTTGACTTCGACTACGCGCGTGCGACCATGGGGAGCATCTGGCGGTTCTCGCCACAACGGTCGTTCGGGTTCCTCACCTTCTGGCTGAACTACAGCCTGTGCGGATATAATGTCCGAGGCTGGCATGCAGTCAACATCCTGATCCACATGGCGAACGTGCTTGTCGTGTTCGGGATTGGGCGACGGCTGTTCCTGGGGAGCTGCCGGTCGGCCGCGTCGCCCAGGCGCGACACGTATGCCCTGGTCACGGCCGCATTTGTTGCCGCACTGTTCGCGGTGCATCCTGTGCAGACACAGGCGGTGACGTACGTGGTCCAGCGGCTTGAGCTGCTGGGGACACTGTTTGCCATGACGGCATTCTGGTGCATGTGCCTGGCGATCGAAGGGAGGTCGCTGGCAGCGCGGGTGGATTTCGGGATCGCGGCGCTGGCTGCCCTCGCCCTCGGCGCGCTGTCGAAGGAGATCATTGTCGTGGCGCCCGTGCTTGTCTGCGCCTATCTGGTCCTGATCAGGCTGAGAACTGCGCGCGCCCGTGCAATGGCGGTCGCGGTCAGTTTTGGCGCGTTTGTGATATTGGTTGTGGCGGCATTGTTGGCGTTCAAGGCACTGCTGCTGTCGCCCCGGCTCGAATTCACCTTCGCGCCGTTCCAGACATTGTGGTACAATGCACCGCCCGCGGCACAATATTATCCGACGCAACTGCGTGTGGTATTGGTGTTCCTCAGGCTGTGCTTCCTGCCGTATGGACAACGGGTCGAGTATGCGGTTGTGCCGAGCGAGTCGTTCCTGGAGTGGGAGGTGCTGCTGGCCGGCGCGGCGCACGTGGCGGTAGTGGCGGTTGCGGTTGCGGCATGGCGGCGTCGGCCGGCGCTGACGTTTGGGGTGGCCTGGTTCTACGCGTTTCTTGCGCCGTCATCGGCGGTGCCGAACGGGATGTTCGAGCACCGGGTGTATGGCGCGCTGTGCGGCGTGCTGCTGGCGGTGGCGGTGCCGCTGGGCCAGGAACTGCTTGACCAGGGAGCTCAGGCGCGTCGCGCGCTGTCGCTGGCGGTAGTGGGTATGGCGGCGGCGCTGGTCCTGTGTTTCGGGTTCATGGCGTTCCTGCGGAACGAGGTCTGGCGGAGCGAGGTGACGCTGTGGCGTGACGCCGTCGAGAAGTCCCCGGACGAATGGCGGGCCAACGTGAACTATGGGAAGGCGCTGATGGCAACAGGCATGCTGGCTGAGGCGCAGGTGTACCTCGAGCGGAGCTTTGCGCTCGTCTCGAACGTGTATCTTGTGCCGTACAACCTCGGGGTCCTCTATTTCGAGATGGGCGAGTACAGCAACAGTGTGGAGGCATTCGAGTATGCCCTCTCGCTGAAGCGGGAGAGGGGGTTCAACGACTACGTGCCCGCAGTGTCGAACGCGCTGGGGACGGCGTATCTTGGCATCGGCCGCATCGCCGAGGGGACAAACGTGCTGGCGTGCGTGAACACGGCTGAATCGCTGACAACGGTGGGCAAGTTCCTTGCGGCCCAGGGAGCGCCCAGCCTGGCGATCGAGTGGTATGACCGCGCACTGGACCGGACAAGCGGGTACCCCGATGCGGTCGAGGGCAAAGCCACTGCGTTCGAGGCGCTTGGCAGGACAAACGAGGCGAAGGCTGTCCGCCAGCTGACAAGGCTTGGTTCATCATCCCGTCCGGAGGACTGACGCATGGAACAGAAGACGTTGATAGCGCTTGCCAACGAACGGAATTTCGAGCAGCTCGAGGAAAGTTGGATGGCTGCGTTTGACCGGCTGCCCGGCTCCTTGGACGAGATGCTTCATGCGATCGAGTGGCTGGTGAAGGCGAAGGAGCGGCCGCGGGCGGAAGTGCTGCTGTCAACCATGCTCGAGAGCATGACCGAGCAGGCGCTCCATGCGGACCTGCTCGCGGCATGCCAGCGGATGACGAAACTGTTCCCGGCGAGTGCCGAGGTGCGGGCTGCGTATGGCCGTGCCCTGTGCGGGATCCACAAGGACAATCCAGCCGTTGCGGGCATTGTGGCGAAGAGCGGGCTGACCGCGGATGCGCCACTCGAGACGGCGCTGGCCGAGATCAACCGCCGGGTTGCCATCAGGAAAGGGGACTACGCCCTCCATCGCCGCCGCCGCCTTCCCGTCCGTATCGAGGGGTTCGACGGTGCCACCGATACCATCGCTCTTACCGATGGCAGTCATTCGTTCACGGCAGGCCTGACGACCTTCTGGGACCAGTATGAGCATCTTGACGACCATGATTTCCGTGCGATGAAGACATTCAGCCGGGAGAAGCTGGTCGAGCTGGCCGAGCACGAGCCCGAGACGCTGGTCGTGTCGTACCTGAAGTATGCGGGCAAGCAATCCACCTTCCGCGACTTCCGTGAGACGCTCCAGTCGTGTGCGGTAGCCCCGGATGACTGGAAGGCGTGGTGGGCACGGGTCAAGACACTGCTGGTGGCCAACCCGATGATAGACTTGGGTGACGGGAGCCAGCCGGCCCTCTCGCTGCGGGATTCTCCCAGGATCTTCTCGGAACATATCATCCGCGACTTCGATTTCGCGGAGGAAGCCAGGCTGAAGGGCGCGCTGGTCCTCCACTACCTCGGCTCGATCAAGTCAGGAACGCCCCTGAATGACACGGTCATCTCCCATTTCCGATCGAAACTTGGCAAGGTGGTTGCCGCAGGCGAGCCGGGTGCGTGCACGTTCTCCGCCTGGCTTGCACTTGGCACCGCCGCATGCGAGTGCGGATTCGAGCCGCCTCCGTACAGCGTGGCATGGCTGAAACCCGACGAGGCGTGTGCTCAGTTCGCCCATTGGTGCAGTTGGGAGCAGGTCTATGTAGCGCCGTGCCTGAAGATGATCCCGGAGTCTGACAAGCACTGGCACGAGGTGTTTGCGCGGATGCTGCCCTATGCGCCCGTGGCGATGGCGGAACAATGCGCCGCGGCGCTGCTGAAGGCAGGCCATTCGGATCTTGTCGAGCGCGCGGCTCATTCGCTGGAACCGCCTGCGGCGGCATGCGCCGAGGCCTATGCCTGGATGTGGAAGATGAGTGCCGCGGAACGTGAGCCGCCTGTGTCCCTCCCGGTTGACCTGCGGGCGGCAACCATGGGAATGCTCAAGCTCATCCGCCAGTTGTACACTGCAAACAACACGAGCGACCAGAATTTCCACGAGGCGCTTGCGGCACTGCGCCACACGCTGGGAATGAAGCGGTACGAGACGATCCAGGCGGTCTTCCACCGGCTTGGCTCGGATCAGACGCAGACATTGTACCACGCGATAGCGGGCAACGCGGGCCTGAGCACGCCCATGCGGTCGCAACTGGTGCATATGCTGTCGAGAAGCGGCGGCATTGCGGCGAAGCAGTCGTGAAGAGATTGCTGATCTGCGATTGCTGATTGTTGATTGAAGAAGACGGCTCGCAGGGATGCTCGCCCTCCCGTGAAAAAGCAGAATCGAAGTTTCCACCCTGGAGATGGTAGCCGCGATCGCCGATCACGGTCTCCTCATTCACCCTTGGCCTATGTCTGCAATTGCGGAAAGCAGACGCTTATGGTATACTATATGCAGAATTACAGCGGGATAACAAGAGACGTCATGATGCCGTTGAACTTGTGCCAAAGAAATGATCAAGAGGAATTATGAAAGCAGTAAGTTCAACGAAGCAAAGCGCACCAGTACAACGGCGATCGAGCAGAGAACAGACGATGAACCAAGGCGAGCTCAAGAAACAGGTCGAATATTGGCGAACCGGCACAGCCGATGATTTCTCGTGTGCCGAGATGCTGGCGCGCAGCGGACATGGGCGTCAGGCTCTGTTCTTTGCGCATCTTGCTCTGGAAAAGGCACTGAGGGCACATGTTACCCATGCGACGGGCTCCGTCGCGCCGAAGAAGCACTCGCTCACGATCCTTGCTCAGATGAGCGGCCTCGCCATGGACGAAGAGATGATTAATGCGCTGGGTGCCTTTAACCGTTTCAATATCACGGGCCGTTATCCCAGCGCACGTGGCCGTGCGATGTCATGTCACAAGCTTGATTCGCGCATGGAACAAGCGCGCCGGATACTCACATGGCTGATGACGTAATCATAGCCGTTGTACAGAGGTACTTGGCCAAGATCGTCGCGGCGGGTATTCCTGTCGAGCGGTGCATCGTGTTTGGCTCGCATGCGCGCGGGGAACAGACGGTGGAGAGCGACATAGACCTGCTGGTCGTGTCGCCCACGTTTGACAAGCGCGATTGCGAGGCCGCGCATGACGCCTTGTGGCATGCAGCCTGGCGGGTGGACAGCCGAATCGAGCCGATAGGCGTTGGCGTACGCGAATACGAGAAGGAGTCGTGGAAACCGCTGCTGATGGTTGCGCGGCAGGAAGGGGTGGTTGTCTATCCGGATGTCAAGCAGGCAACAAGCGTTGCGGCTGAGGGCCGCGAGGGATATAAGACACGTCAGTACCGGCGGCGTCTAGGACGGACGACCAAAAGATGAGGAAACTTCTGGCGCTCGGCGTCCTGCTGTGCTGCGCCTCGTGCGATGCGCAACACACGGCCACGGATGTTCCTGCAACCAACCTGACCAGGGAGACTCGGATGAATGACCGAACGGTGGTGAAGACCGACGCCGAATGGCGGAAACAACTGACCAAGGAGCAATACGAGATCGCCCGGGGCAAAGGGACTGAACCGGCGTTCTGCGGCATGCTCACCGACCAGAAGGAGCCTGGGACCTACTCCTGCGTCTGCTGCGCCCTGCCGCTGTTCTCGTCCGAGGGGAAGTTCGTGTCGAAGTCCGGCTGGCCGAGTTTCTTCACGCCCATCGCGGATAACCGGATTGTCATCAGGACCGATTCGAGCCATGGCATGGAACGAAGCGAGATCCTGTGTGCGCGGTGCGATGCACACCTGGGCCATGTCTTCAACGACGGTCCCGCGCCGACCGGGCTGCGGTACTGCGTGAACTCGGCGTCACTGTTCTTCGTGCCAGCGAAACGAGAGGGGACAGAACTTGCCACGTTCGGCGCGGGCTGCTTCTGGCATGTGGAGGAGTCGTTCAGGGCAGTCACCGGCGTTCTTGCGGCGACATCGGGATTCATGGGCGGCATGCTCGAAAACCCGACGTACAAGGAGGTCTGCACGGACAAGACGGGCCATGCCGAGGTTGTCCAGGTGCTGTACGACCCGAGGAAGGTGACCTACGCCCGGCTTCTGGATGCATTCTGGACGATGCACGATCCCACAACGCTTAACCGGCAGGGGCCGGACGTTGGCACACAATACCGGTCGGTGATCTTCTATCATTCGGCGGCGCAGGAGAGGGAGGCGAAGATGGCCAAGGAGAAGCTGGACGGTTCCGGCGCGTTGCCGAGGCCTGTGGTGACGCAGATCTCGGCTGCGGGGACATTCTACCCGGCCGAGGAGTATCACCAGCGCTATGCCGAGAAGCACGGTGGCGCCACATGCGCGCTATAAACCCACGGAGGGTGAGATGAACAGCTCGGGATTCAGTGCCCGGCAATGCGCGCCGGGCGACCTGCCTGAAGTCATCAGGCTGCTTGACCGTGTGTTCCGTCCGGACGGCACTTCGTCAATGGGCAGGGAGTTCCCTGTATTCCTCTCCCCCGCGAACTGCGCCGGGCTGTGGATTGTCGAGGACGGCCCGCGTGTCGTTTCTCATGCGGGAGTTGACTATGTGACCATGGACGTCGAGGGAGCGGAGGTGAAAGTGGGGATGATAGGCGCTGTGGCGACGGACGAGCCGTACCGGGGCAAGGGACTTGCCACGGTGCTGCTGGATGCGATGCGCGTTGATGCACGGAGCAGGGGAGTAGGATTCTTCATGATCTCGGGTGGGCGAGGCCTGTACACACGTCGGGGCGCTCGGCCAGCCGGCTCGATCCCTCAGTTCAGGATGCCGTTCGACGTGTGGCGCCCGTGGCGGCACGGGAAGGTGACATGGCGGCCTGCGCTGCCAGGCGATGCCGGGCTGATCATGGCCTGGTATGCGGAGCAGAACCCGCGTTTTTCGCGCACGGAAGCCGCGATCGCCCAGGTCATTATGGCCAACTGCTGCGGCAACCGCACCAGCATCGCCATGATGAACAACGGGCCGGTCGGGTATGCGGTGGCCACGGCATCGGACGGGCAGGTTCATGTGCTTGAGACAGGCGGCGACGAGGCGATTGCCGCTGCGCTTCCGGGAACATGCGGCAGCGGGTTTGAGGGTGAACTGGTGGTGTCGCTGACCAGGCAACATCCGTTCGCGTCTGCCATCGGGCGCCTCGCAGGCACTGCTGCCGGCATCGAGCGAGTCAAGGCAGCCTTTGGCGGCACGGCGGAATGGGTTGACTTCGAGGCCTGTGTCGCGCAGTTGAAGCCGTATTGGGAACGACATGGCCTTGCCGCCATGCGCGGCGCGGCAACGGCAACCGGGCTTGAACTGACCGATGGCCGGGACACGGTGCGACTCGAGCCGCCCGAGATGATCGAGTTCTTCTGGGGCGCACCCACGACCACAGCACCCGCAGTGCCGAGCCAGTGGCGCGCAGCCGTGCCCGTACCACTTCGGATGTACGGGCTGAATTACATCTGAACCATGACACCCTTGCTCGGCCAACGCCGATCAACCATGGATTTGGTATAATAGGAGTTTCGGTAACTCAACAAGGAGCACACATGAACAAGGCAATGGCGGCGGCACTGGCCGCGGGGCTGATGTGTCTTCTTTCTGGCCGGATCCCGCTGGCAGGGCAGGACGGCAGCACGGTTGCCGCGAGTCCGGTTGACTCCTGGCACGAGATTTGCGTCCTGCGGCTTATTACGCTATAATACCTGTGGCGCAGCGGTGATCGAACAACGACGGCACCCGGAGACGACGATGAAAATGTACCTCTGCATTGTTGCAATGGCAGTTCTGCTTGGTGGTTGTGCCTGCACGGTCGAGAGCGACCCTCAGGGCGCGCATGTGTCGCTTGATGGCGAGTACATGGGCACCACGCCGTGCTCATTCCAATGGCCAGGCGGCTTCTACGACAAGGCAACCATTGAAGTGTCAAAGCGGACCTACGAGACCGAGACGCGGCAGGTCAAGCGCAATACCAGCCGGCTGTTCGTGGTGCTGCATCCCGAGGCAGCGTCCCAAGGCCAGCAGCAGAGCCAGCAGCAGCAGATGCAAGGCCCCACGATCGTCTTTGGATCGCAGTCGGGTACGGGCCAGCAAGCTGTGCAGGTCAAGCAGTACGGCAGCGTGTCATTCGCGTCAGACCCTTCGGGCGCGGAGGTGCTGGTTGATGGCAAGTTGATCGGCACCACGCCCGTATCGAAATGCAGGTTCGAGGAAGGCACCTACAAGGTGGTCATGAAGCTGGCGGGCCATGAAGAATGGTCACGCACCATCATAGTCACTCCATCGGGTGATCAGGCAATCGCCGCCACGCTGCCGTCAAAGGGAGCGCCACAATGAGCTTCTCTCCACGTTGCCCGTGGGTGTTCGTGTTGGTTCTGTTTGCAGGCCAGTTGTCCGCCGGTCTTGATGAAAGCATGTCCGCACTCGATGACAACGGGATGGAGTGCAGTACAGGTAGCGTCGTGGGCAATGCAATGCCAGCTGTGCCAGCGAATCCACGCGTCAGCACAGAACCGACGCCTCCGCTTTCAGCCGAAGACTTGTCCCGTGGCGGTTCCGCTCATATTGCGCACGGAACAAACGAAGCACTCAAAAGGCTCAAAGCGACGAACGAAACAAACTATCCGGCGATGGCCATGGCGCTCGAGAAACTCGCGGAGGCGTACCACTCGCAAGGTGAATATGCCGAGGCCGAGCCATTGTATGTGCGCGCACTGACAATCAAGGAGAAAATGCTGGGGCTTGAGCATCTCGATCTTGTAGAGACACTGAACAAACTGGCAGAGTTCTACGAGGCACAAGAGCAGTACAGCAATTCCGAGCCCTTGCGCACACGTGCGCTAGCGATCATGGAGAAGGTGTTGGGGCCGGAGCATCTCGATGTTGCAGAGGCATTGAACGAGATTGCTGGGCTCTATGCAGGGACGTGTTACAGCAATCGGTACGGCTATTCGTTGCCGTTGTACATGCGCGCGTTGGCGATCAAGGAGAAGGTACTGGGGCCTGAGCATCTCGATGTTGCAGAGGCACTGAACGAGATTGCCTCCGGCTACGAGGAGCAGGAGCAGTATACCAATTCCTTGCCGCTGCGCATACGCATATTGGCGATCAGGGAGAAAGCGCTGGGGCCTGAGCACTCAGATGTCGCTGACGCGTTGTACGGGCTTGCCCTCTGCTACGAAGGGCTGGACCGACAGGAAGAAGCAGAATCCTTGCGTGCGCGTGCACTTAGGATTGAGGAGAAGACATTGCGTCAGACGTTGCAGGACAAGGAAAAGGCGATAGGTCCCGAGCATCCCGATGTTGCGAAGGTACTCAACAAACTTGCCGACTGCTATGCGAAGCAACAGCAGTACAGTAATTCCGCGACATTGCGTACGCGTGCACTCAGGATTGAGGAGAAGACATTAGGTCCCGAGCATCCCGATGTTGCGAAGGTGCTGAACAAACTTGCCGACTGCTATGCGAAGCAACAGCAGTACAGTAATTCCGCGCCATTGCGTACGCGTGCACTCAGGATTGAGGAGAAGACATTGTGCCAGACGTTGCAGGACAAGGAGAAGGTTTTGGGATGTGAGCATCCAGGTCTTCTTAAAACATTGGACCATCTCGCATACTGGTACGTTGAGCGGGAGCGCTACAGCGACGCCGAACTACTATACACACGTGCACTGGCGATTCAGGAAAAGACATTGCAACAGACGCTGGCAGACAAGGAGAAGGCACTGGGACGAGAGCATCCCGATCTTGTACAGCCGCTCACGGCGCTTGCCAGATGTTATCAGATCCAACTCAAGTACAGCAATGCGGAACACTTGCTCGCGCGGGCTCAGGCGCTTCAGGAGAAAACATTGCAACAGACGCTGGCAGATGAAGAGAAGACTCTGAGATGTGAGCATCCCAATCTTCTCGAACCACTGACCGCCCTTGCAGATTTCTACAAAGAACAGAACCGAGACGATCAGGCTGAAATCTTGCGTACACGCGCGCGTGCGATACAAGAAAAGACATTGCAACAGACGCTGGCAGACAAGGAGAAACTTCTGGGGATAGAACATCCCGATCTTGTGGAGCCATTGACCGCGCTTGCATCGTTTTACCTCGATCACGGGCACTACAGCGATGCCGAACCATTGCGAAATCGCGTATGGACTATTCAGGAGAAGACATTGCAGCATAAGTTGGCGGACAAAGAAAAAGCAGTGGGACATAAACATCTCGATCTTGTGGAGCCACTTGAACGACTTGCCCAATTCTACGACTGGCACTTCAGACCAACCGAGGCGCAACCTCTCCACGCACGCACCTGGGCAATCCAGGAGAAGACATTGCAGCAGAAGTTGAAAGACAAGGGGAAGGCTTTGGATGATGCGCATCCCGATCTTGTGGAGCCGCTCGATCAACTTGCTCAATTCTACGAGAGCCGCCGAAGATACAATGATGCCGAGCCGTTGCGCACACGCGTACTGGCAATCCAAGAGAAACGTAACTGTTTAGTCCCCAACGGGCTGGCGAGCACGGCTTGAAGAGCCGACGCGACAGCCAGCACGCTGCGACCGTGTGCTTTTTCCGCAGGCGGATGAAGCGATGAG
>Ga0315278_10003737_pt1 | contig 13654 bp, 13 predicted proteins | sample YL17G06_0_MG_FD_203880 | JGI IMG/M metagenome (GOLD analysis project Ga0315278, IMG submission 203880) | Sediment microbial communities from Yellowstone Lake, YNP, Wyoming, USA - YL17G06_0 | ecosystem: Environmental > Aquatic > Freshwater > Lake > Sediment | place: USA: Wyoming | collected...
AGCGCGGGAGGCGGTCGAGATCGGCCTGATCAACAAGGTCGTCGCGAAGGGGGAGCTGCTCGCCGCCACCCGGCAGTGGTGCGAGACCATCAAGGGGCACAGCCCGCAGACCCTCCGGGCGACGAAGAAGTCCCTGAACCACGAGTCCGACGAGCTCTACGCCTCCTGGCAGCACGGGATGGAGCTGCTCGCCAATATCTGGGGCACCGAGGAGAGCCTCGAGGGCATGCAGGCCTTCCTGGACAAGCGCAAGCCGGATTTCCAGAAGTTCCGGCTGCGGAGCAAGGCGGAGCTCGACCGCTACCTCGCGGGTCTCGCGCGGGACGAGAACCAGGCGCCGGCCGGATGACCGACCCTCCGCCCCCGGCCGCCCTCGACGACCTGCGGGTGCTCGACCTGACCCGGGTCCTCGCCGGCCCCTTCTGCACGATGCTGCTCGGGGACATGGGGGCCGACATCGTCAAGGTGGAGCCGCGGGGCGGAGACGAGACGCGGACCTGGGGGCCGCCCTGGGTCGGCGGCGAGTCCGCCTACTTCCTCGGCGTGAACCGCAACAAGCGCGGCATCACGCTCGACCCCACGACGCCCCGCGGGCGCGAGCTGCTCCGACGGCTCGTGGCGCGCAGCGACGTGCTGGTCGACAATTTCCGCGTCGGCACGCTCGCCCGGTGGGGCTTCGACAACGCCTGGTTCGATGCCGAGGCCCCGCGCCTCATCCGCTGCTCGATCACGGGCTACGGCCCGACGGGGCCCAAGGCCGAGCTGCCCGGCTACGACTTCATCCTCCAGGCCGAGACGGGTCTCATGAGCATCTCGGGCACGCCGGACGGGGAGCCCATGAAGTACGGGGTGGCGATCGTGGACATGGCGACCGGCATGCTCGCCTGCATCGCCATCCTGGGGGCGCTGGCCGCGCGGCAGCGGACCGGCCGCGGCCAGCAGGTGGACCTCTCCCTGTTCGAGACCGGGCTCACGCTCCTGGCCAATGTCGCGTCCAACCACCTCACCTCCGGCCGCGACGCCGGACGCTTCGGCAATGGCCATCCCAACATCGTGCCGTACCGGACCTACGCGACGCGGGCGGGCGCGCTCGCCCTCGCCGTCGGCAACGACGCGCAGTTCGCCCGCCTCGCCGCGGCCGTGGCCCATCCCGAGTGGGCCACCGACCCGCGGCTAGTCACCAATGCCGCCCGCGTGGTCAACCGCGAGATGGTGGACCGCCTCGTCCAGGAGGCGCTTGCCGCCGAGACGGCCGAGGCGTGGATCGCGCGCTTGCGGGCGGCGGGCGTGCCCTGCGGCCGCGTCAGCACCGTCGCTGAGGCGCTCGCCGATCCCCAGGCGCTGGCGCGCGCGATGGTGGAGACGATCGATCACCCGGCGGTGGGACCCTTCCGCGCCCTCGGCTTTCCCTTCACGATGACCGGCACCCCGACCCGGCTGCGGCGGCCGCCACCGACCCTCGGCCAGCACACCGAGGAGATCCTCCGCGAGCTGGGGCTCGACGCCGCGGAGATCGCCCAGCTCAGGGCCGCCGGGGCGATCTGAGCGCCTGCGGCCACTCATCGCCTGCTCCCTTGTCTGCGGGGGGGAGGATCGCTGACGAGCGCTCCGGCGGCGCGCGATCAGCCAGTCTTAAGGAGGCCGCGTCATGAAGGAGCCCGTCACCTTCTACAGCGAGGGACGCCGACTCGTCGGCGACATCTACAGCCCGGACGGCCTGACGCCCGGGAAGCGGCGCGCGGGAATCGTCCTCTGTCACGGCTACACGGGCGTGAAGGACATCTACCTTCCCGACAACGCCCGTGTGCTCAACGACGCCGGGTACGTCGCGATGGTCTTCGACTACAAGGGCTGGGGCGACAGCGAGGGCGCACGGAGCCGGCTCGCGCCGTACAGCCGCGTGGCCGACGTCCAGGCGGCGCTCACCTTCCTGGGCACGCGGCCGGACGTCGATCCCGCGCGGCTCGGCATCTACGGCACCAGCTACGGCGGCGCGACGGTGGTGTGGGTCGCCGCCATCGATGAGCGCGTGAAGTGCACCGTGAGCGTGGTCGGCATCGGGCACGGCGCGCGGTGGATGCGCAGCGTGCGGCGCCCCGACGAGTGGCACGACCTCCTCGCGCGATCGGCGCAGGACCGCACGAAGCGCGCGCTCGACGGCACGTCTGAGCTCGTGCCGCGCGAGGAGATCCTGCTGCCCGACCGCCAGTCCGCGGAGCTGGCCGCCGCCGCGCGGCGCAACAACCCGGCCGCCGTCGGCTCGATCCCGCTCGAGTACGTCGACGACACGGTGCAGTTCCATCCCGAGTGGGTCGTCGACAAGATCGCGCCGCGCCCGATCCTCTTCATCACCACGGACGACGACCGGCTGGTGCCGCCCGAGGAATCACGCGCGCTGTACGCGCGTGCCGGCGAGCCGAAGAAGCTGGTCGTGCTGGAGGGCTTCGGGCACTACGAGGTCTATCACGAGCCCGCGTTCAGCCAGGTCATGCGCGAGACCGTGGCCTGGTACGAGGCGTATCTATGAAACGCAGCACCGAGCGGATCCTCACCGCGCATACCGGCAGCCTGCCGCGGCCCGGGGACCTCATCCGGTCGATGTGGCGGCGCTCGCTGCGCGCATCCGCGAGGCTCGAGTCGCGCGCGCTGTTCTAGCGCACGCCGAGCTGCTGCAGGCGCGGGAACACGACGTCACGGAACGCCGCGATCTCCGGCTCCGGCGGCGCGAACGTCTGAAACGGCATCAGGTAGAGGTTGCGCGCGCCGAGCTTGGTCATCTCGGCGATGCGATCGGCGCAGTACTCAGGCGTGCCGATCAGGCCGAGCGCGTCGCACAGCTCGGCCACCACCTCGTCCGGCACGAACGACGTCGCCGTGATCGCCGCTTCCCAGTCGTGCGCGTGCGACAGGTCCGGATAGACCTTCCACACCGCGTCGGGAATCGTGAGGTCCGGCAGCTTCACGCCGGCGGGTCCGAGCCAGTGGCCGCCCCAGCGCAGGACGCCCCAGTGCACCGCGGTGGGCCGCGCCATCCGGCGCGCTTCCGCGAGGGTGGACGCCGTGCCGGTCCGCACCGCCCAGATCACTTCCAGGTCCTCGACGCGGCGCCCGGCCCGCTTGGCGCCACGCTCGAGATGCTCCAGCGCCGTCTCGACGACCCCTCGATTGAAGCCGACGAGGAGCAGCACGCCGTCCGCCACCTCGCCGGCCACCTCGATGGCCTTGAAGCCGGACGCGGCCATGATGACGGGGATGGGCGCGCGCGTTCCAAACCCGAGGCGCCCGGCGGTGCCGGCGAAGTCGACGCTCTCGCCGGCGAGCAGCGCCTTCACCGTCATGATGCACGCGCGCATCTCCGCGAGGGTCGCCGGCTTGCGGCCGATGGTGCTCGCGGACGTGTAGCCCGTGCCGATCACGAACTTCACGCGGCCCGGCGCCAGCTCCTCCACCGTGCGGATGCCCCCCGCCAGCACGGAGGCGTGGCGCGTGAACGGATTGGTGACCGCGGGAAACAGCGTCATCCGCGACGTGTGGGTCGCCGCCTGTCCGAGCACGACGAAGGTGTCGCGCGAGATCATCTGGCTGTCGAGGATGCCGGCGCCGTCAAAGCCGGCCACCTCGATGCTCTGGATCAATTTCATGAGGTCGGGCATCGGGGAGGTGCCGGGCACGCGCATATGGACGCGGACACGATCGCTCATGACGCTGGATGTTACCATCGAACACCAAACTGCTGAACATCCCAGGGGGGCACCGTCATGGCAACCAGCGCACGCGCGATCGGCGGCGCGTCCTGTGGATCGCGCACGAGTCGGCGCCCAAGAACGTGACGGCGGTCGACGCCACCGATCCGAAGAAGCCGAGCGTGATCACCCAGTCCGACCTCCCCCGCGAGTGCATGCGCTCGAACTCGCTCGACATGGTGGGAGGAGCGGTCTCCCCTAGGCCTTCACGCGGGCGGCGCGCAAGGCGCTGCGCCGCGACTTGCCGGCATCGTCGCGCAGCGGCTCGCGCACGAACTCGAAACTTTGCGGGATCTTGTAGGTCACCAGCCGCTCGGCCAGGAAAGCCTGCAGCGCCTCGGCGGTGACCGGCGAGGTCGCATCGACGATCGCATGCACGCGGTTGCCCAGTTCCTCGTCGGGCAGGCCGATTACTGCGCGGGAGCGCACGGCGGGATGCGCGTCGATCGCCGCCTCCACCTCGGCCGGATAGATGTTGGCGCCGCCGCGCAGGATCATGTCGGCGCGCCGGTCGGTCAGGTAGAGGTAGCCGTCGGCGTCCATGTAGCCCATGTCGCCCAGGGTCTCCCAGCCATCCGGCCGGCGCCGCGGCTCGGCGCCGACATAGCGATAGGTGGTGCCGACGCCCACGTCGGGCAGCATGTACACCTCACCGACCTCGCCCGGCGGCAGCGCGTGGCCGGCCTCGTCCAGGATCTTCATGTTGTGGCCGGGCATCGGCTTGCCGACGGAGCCGCGATGGCTGAGCATTCCTCGCCGGTGATCCAGGTGGCGCCCTGGCCTTCCGTGCCGCCATAGAGCTCATGCACCCGCGTCGGGCCGAGCCAGTCGATGAAGGCCTGCTTGAGCCAGGCTGGGCAGGGCGCCGCCAGGTGGAGCATGATGCGCAGCGCCGACAGGTCGTGGCGTGCACGCTCCTCCGGCGGCAGGCGCCAGATCCGCAGCATCATGGTCGGCACCAGCAGCACCCAGTCGACGCGATGTTTCGCGAGCAGCGCAAGCGTCCGCGCGGCATCGAATCGCGGCATGACCACGATGTGGTTGCCGTAAAACAGGCCGAGCATCGAGGCCGAGAATGGACCATTGTGATAGAGGGGCCCCGGCACGAGCTGGGCGCGATTGGTCAGCATCTGCAGCCCGGGCCCATCGGGATCGGCCTCGCCCGGGTTGCCGGACACGATCAGCTTCGGCCGCCCGGTGCGCCGACCACCAGGCGCGGTCGCGCCGGCATGCAGCGCGATGATGCGGCTGATCGACATCAGACCCATCCGGTCGCTGTCCTCAGTCGTTCACGTAGAGCAGCACGTCGTCGAGCAGGCGACGGAGCCGCAACATCGGATCGCCCACGTGCTCGGCCGCAGGGCGACGTTGATCGGGTGGTTCAGCACGTTGTCCAGGAGCGCCGGAAACCGTGCGCATAGGCCGGGCAAACGCCTCTCCTTCGGCTCCCTCCGTCTCCCGCCGCGGTGAACACTCGCCTGACACCTCTGCGAGCGCGAACCTGAAGTGCGCCGCTCTCGTCGACCTTGGCCATGACGACTCCGAAGTCCACGGGTACTGTCCTCCGTCGAAACGTAAGCTAGTCTCGCAGGAAGTCCAGGATCACGTCTGATGAAGCAGGAGCAGAGGCGTCCCGTCTCCGGCGGTCGTGGAGTGGATCCGCCCCGGGGGCGTGTCGGCGTGGCCGCGTCTCATGTTGTGCCTCGGTGTGGCTCGGATTGTGATGCTCGCCCTGGAGGGGCGACCGGAAGCCCGGGGCCGCGGACGACCCCCGCGCGCGCCAGAGCCTCTGCCTCTTGCGCCGAGTAGCCCAGCTCCAGCAGCACCTCCTTCGTGTGCTGCCCTGGCTCGGTGGGCGCGTGCCGGCGCACCGAGAAATCATAGGCACTGCTCTCGTAGGGGAGGGCCGGTAATCGGCCCGTCGCCTCCCCGAGTTGGGACGGCAGGGTGCGGCGCTCGGACAGCACATGAGGATCCTCCAGCACCGTGAGGGGCGTGTGGACAGGAGCGACAGTCACGTCCGCCCGCACCAGGATCTCAACCACCTCCCGGCTTTCCCACCCGGCAACGGCCTGGGCGATGCGAGGCAGCAGCCACTCCCGCTCCGTCGCGCGGCCGATATTGTGCTCGAGCCTGGGGTCGTCCACCAGGTCCTCCATCCCGAACACCGAGCAGAAACGCCGCCACTGGCTGTCACTCACGATGCCGATGAAGACCTGCCTCTCGTCCTTGCAGGTGAACAGGTCATAGATAGCCAGACGTCGCCGGTCGGCACCGGTCTGCACGGTCGCCATGGAAACCGGAGGCTCTCCGCTGAACTGCGCGTGTGCCATGTGCTGGCCCATGTAGAATAGCGCGGTCTCGAAGAGCCCCCCTGTCACGTGCTGTCCCTCGCCGGTGCTCTGGCGCTCGAGCAAGGCGGCCAGCACCCCGATCACGGCATAGGTGGCGGCGCCGATGTCCACTACGGAGGCTCCGGCACGCAGCGGCCGTCCGGGCGGACCAGTCATGTACGCCAGGCCCGCCGCCATCTGGGCCGGCTCGTCCATCAGCGGGCGCGCCTGGTAGGGCCCGGTGAGGTAACCCTTGAGGCTGCAGTACACCAGGCGAGGGTTCTCCCGGGACATGGTCGAGTAGCCGAGGCCCAGCCGATCCATCGTGCCGGGAGCCATGTTCTCGATGAGCACGTCGGCCCGACGGACCAGTCGCAGGGCCACCTGGTATCCCTCGGGCGCGGCGAGGTCCACCACGAGGCTGCGTTTATTGCGATTGAAGAAGAAGAACGACCCGGTACGCAGGTTCCCCGGACGGCTCGGAGTCCCCGCGTCGGGGGGCTCTACCTTGATGACATCGGCCCCCATATCGCCGAGGATCAGCCCGGCGGTCGGACCCGCGACGATCTGGCCGAATTCGACAACGTGGGTTCCCTCCAGAGGCAACCGCTGCATGGCATGCCCTCTCTCTCTTGAATAGGCCGCGGCGGCTCGGGGCAGTCACGTGGCGAGCCCGCCCGCCCGCGGGAGCCCTGAGCGAGCCACGGGCACGGCTCGGCGGCTTGCCGTAGGCGTCAGCCCCCGATACGTGACCGAGCGGCGCCCGTCAGGGCATCGCGGATCCGCGCTGCGGCGTCGATCTCCCACCACGTGGCGAGCGCCCGCTCGGCCTCTTCGGCGGGCAGGCACAACCGCGCGTTGCGTCTGAACTTGTCCCTGAGCTCCTCGGCCGACAGCGGATCCGTGGGCGTCCCGTGCATCGTGTGGCGGTTCGTCGAGCGGGTCAGCGTGCGCCCGTCCCGGAGCCGCACGATCACCGGGGTCTCGGTGGGGTGCGGGCTGTACTCGGGGCTCCAGCGGCTGACGACCTTGACCTCCACCTTGCTCAGCGCCTGCGCGAGCTCGGGGCGCGCGAGGCGCTCGTCCGCGAAGCTGTCGATGTCCACGCGCCCGTCCAGCAGGGCGGTCGCCACGTTGTACGGCAGGCTGAACTTGCCCTGGAACCCGTAGCGCGGTTCGGGGTAGAGCAGCACGTGGGAGGTGTCGGGGAGGCCGGTGACCTCCACCTCTGCCACCTCGTCCCACTGGAACCGGTGCTCGCGTCGCAACGCGAGCAGCGAATCCAATGCGCTGTGGTTGGTGCCGCAGCAGGGGTACTTCTTGATGACGATCGTGTCCTGAATGGTCCACACGGACCCCAGGTCCTTGACCATGGCCTGCGTATCGTAGTTGCCGACGCCGATGTAGGCCGCTGCCCAGCCCACCTTGCTCTCGATGATATTGTCGCAGGCGAGCCAGCCTGCCCGGGCCAGCGTTGCCGCCATGACCCCGTTGCGACCGATCATGCCCGCATGCAGCGGCTTCGTCTGAGTCCCGAAGTTCTGCAGCACCCCGCTCGGCATCGAGCCGGCGATGCCGAGCGCCATGATCGTCTGCTCCGGGCTCAGCCGCAGCAGCCGGGCCGCGGCCGCCACGGCCCCCAGCGTGCCGAAGACGGCGGTGGAGTGAAAGCCCCGCTCGCCCTGGTTGTACCGGGAAGCCCGGAACAGCTGAGACGCCACCTCGAAGCCGAGGATATACGCGGTCAACACGTCCCGGCCCGAGGCATCGGCGAGCTCGCCGGCGGCGAGGGCCGAGGGGAGCAGGGCGACCGAAGGATGCCCGAACCCGCCCATGTCGTCGTAGTCGAGCGCGTGCCCCAGCGTCCCGTTGGCCAAGGCGGCCATCGTCGCGGAGGTCCGGACCGCAGTGCCGATAACCGTGCACGACCCCGGGCCGCCCTCCTGGGAGGCAAAATCGACGATCATGCGGCCATGAGGCTCTACGACGCCCGCCAGCATCACCCCTGCGCAGTCGAAGCAGGCTTCGCGCGCGGCCCGGTAGCACTCGGCCGGGATGGCGTCCGCGTCGGTCTCCACAATGAACTCCGCGATCCGTTGTTCCGCCTTGCCTGCCATGCGATCCTCCCCGGTTCGGTTTGCGCGCGCGAGCCCGCCTCGGAGCTCGCGCAGGTGCGGATCAGCGCCCTCTCAGCTTGGGGTCGAGCACGTCCCGGATGGCGTCGCCGAACATGTTGAATCCGAACACCGCCAGACTGATCGCCACGCCGGGGTACATCGCCATCCAGGGGGCGCGGTAGAAATAGCCCTGCGCGGCGCCGCTCAGCATGCTGCCCCACGCCGGTGTCGGGGGTGGCACGCCGAGCCCCAGAAAGCCCAGCGCGGCCTCGGCCAGGATCGCCGTCGCGAGATTGGCGGTGGCGATGATCACGTATGGCGCGAAGCAGTTGGGCAGGACGTGGACGAAAATGACGCGCCACTGCGACCCGCCGAGGGCCCGGGCCGCGAGCACGTAGCCGGTCTCACGCACGCTGAGGGCCACGGAGCGGACGACGCGATTGGCGGCGGGGATGAGCGTGAGGGCCACGGCGAGGATGACATTGGGCAGGCTCGCCCCCAAGGCGGCCACCACCGCCAGGGCCAAAACGAGGGTGGGGAAGGCCATGAGCGCGTCCAGGACCCGCTGGACCACGAGGTCCGCCCGGCCGCCGAGGTAGCCTGAGATCAAGCCCACCAGCGCGCCCACGGACGTGCCCAGGAGTACCGCGGAGACGCCGATCTCCAGGGAGATGCGTGCCCCGTAGACGACCCGGCTGAAGACGTCGCGCCCGAAATCGTCAGTGCCGAACCAGAACGCGCGACCGGGCGGCTGGAATCGCTGCAGCGCACGGACCTGGTAGGGATTGTGCTGGGCGATGCGGTCGGCAAACACCGCCATCACCACCAGAATGCAGACGATGACGGCCCCCAGGGCCCCCATCGGCTTCCGCGCTGCAAACCTCCAGACCGGGCTCCCGCTGCCGACACGTTCCACCGTCACGCGTACCGCGTCCTCGGATCGAACCAGGCGTAGAGCATATCCGTGATCAGGTTGATCCCCACCACGACGACGGCAAACAGGATCACGATGGTCTGCACGACCGGGTAGTCCCGGTGAAGGATGGCATCGACCAGGAACCGGCCCAGCCCCGGCAGTGTGAAGATCGTCTCGCTGATCACCGCGCCGCCGAGGAGATTGCCCATCTGCACGGCCGCCAGCGTCAGCACTGGCGGCAGGGCGTTCTTGAGCACATGGCGACCCACGACCACGGCGCCGCGAAGGCCTTTGGCACGGGCGGTGCGCACGTAATCCTCCCGGAGCACCTCGAGGACCGCCGATCGGGTGATGCGGCTCAGGATCGCAGCGGCGGCATACCCGATGATGAGCGCGGGCCAGATGAACTGCTGGATATTGAGCAGCGGGTTGTCCGTCGGGCTCACGTAGCCGAGCGGGGGCATCCAGTGGAGCTTCTGGGCGAGCACGAGCACCAGCAGTGTTCCCGTCCAGAAGGCCGGGATGGCGAGGCCGGCGACGGAAAAGACGCGGAACACGTAGTCGACCCAGGTGTCCTGGAAGACAGCCGAGAGGATCCCGGTCGGCAGCGCGATCGCCCACGAGATCAACACCGCCAGCACGGTCAGTTCCAGGGTGACGGGGATCCGGCGCCAAAGCTCCAGCATGACGGGCTGGCTCGTCCAGAGCGAGTTCCCGGGGTCGAGGCGCACCAGCCCGGCGAGGAACGTCAGGTACTGGACGTGGTACGGGCGGTCGAGGCCGAGCTGCTGGCGGAGCTGCTGCACTTCCTGGGGGCTGGCGCCGCTTCCCGACTCGCCGCTCAGCAGCATGTGCGCGACGTCCCCCGGCGCCACCCGCATGATCACGAACACGATGATGGACACGCCGATCAGGACCGGCACGGTGGCGATCAGGCGACGCAGGAGATAGCGTGACATGCGCGCGCTTCGGCGGGCTAGCGCTGAGCCAGCCAGACCTGCTCGCGGGTCTCGGCCAGGTAGCGCGTGTACTGCGGCCGGTAGTTGCGCACGGCGCCCGCGTAGAGATACCACGTCACCCGGAAGCCCATCACGGCCTTCATGACGTTCTGCAGGGCCACCCGCTGCAGCTGGTGGACGACCGGCACCCGCGCGCTCCGGTCCCGGATCTGCGACTGCTCGAGGAAGAGCTTCTCCACCTCCGCCACGCACATCCCGGAGTAGTTGCGCCCGGCATTGCACAGGTAGTTCTGGCCGAAGATCGCGTCGGGATCGTCCACGGCGGTGGAGTAACTACCTCCGTAGACCTCGAAGTCTCGTTTGCTCAGGCGCTCGTAGAAGGTCGCGGTCTCCAGGATGTCGATGTTCATGTCGATGCCGACCTGCCCCAGCTGGTCCTTCAGGAAGATGGCGGCGGTCTCGAACTGCTGACCCCTCCGCACCGTCATCGACCCCTTGATCCCGTTGGCGAAGCCGGCCTCGGCCAGGAGCTTCCGGGCCTGGGCACGCTCCGCGGCCTTGTCGGGCGCGTAGCCCGGCAGCTTCTGGAGCTCCGCGACGGGGAGTGCCCACGGGCCGGTCGAGAGCATCATGCCGCTCGTCTCGCCGGCACCATCCGTCATCACCTGGACCGCCTCTCTCCGGTCGATCGCCATCGAGGCGGCCTGGCGGACGCGGAGATCGCCCCAGGGCTTGCGGGCGGCGTTCATCTCCATGGTGACGGCGCTCATCTGGGTGAGCCTGGCGATCACGCCCCGTGCGCCCACCTGCTGGCGGGCTTGCTCGGCCTGGGACTCGGTGGTTGCTTCGTGCAAGAGCAGTTGCCCCGCGATGTAGGCGTTCACGGCCGTGTTGAGATCCGGGATGACATAGGTCTTGACGCCATCCAGATAGGGTCGGCCCTTGACGTGGTAGTCGGAATTTCGCTCCACCTCGAGGCTCACGCCGCGCACGTACTGCTTCATCTTGAACGGGCCGGTTCCCACGACGTCCTTTTTCATGTCGCCCTTGGCGTCGAGGATGTCCTTGGGGAAGATGACGTTCCAGCCCTGGCCGATATTGGCGAGTAACGACCCCATCGGCCGCTTCAGCACGAAGCGCACCGTGTAGTCGTCGGGGGTCTCGATCCCGCTGATGGCGTCGAAGATCAGCTTGCGGACGCTGAAGACCCCCTTGGGGGGGTTGTAGATGCGATCCCAGCTGGCCTTGATGTCCTCCGCCCGGCACGGCTTGCCGTGGTGAAACTTGACGCCTCGGCGCAGGTAGAAGGTGTAGAGCTTCCCGTCCGGGCTGATCTGCCAGCGCTCGGCCAGGTCGGGGATGATCTTGGTGACGTCAAGAGGATCGTACTGGATGAGGCGGTTGTAGCAGGGCGCCAGCGGCAGCAGGGCGGTGATTGTCTCGGATTGATGCAGATCGAAGTGGGGCGGGTCGGCAAACGTGTCCTGGGTCAGTACTCCGCCATACCTCGGCTCCTCGGCGGCGGCCTCCGCCGTCGAAATTCCCGCCACGCCCCGCGACCTCGCGGCCCAGGCCGTCCAGCCGGCCCCCGCCAGCGTCCCCAGCAGCTTCCGACGGGAGAGCGCCAATCCGCTGCTCACCTTAGAACGAGACTCCGCGTTCCGATCCATCGCCCGACCTCCTTGGCCAGAACTTGAGACAGATAGCCTCGTGCTACTCGTCCGGTGGCAGAAAGCCGCTGGGCACCAGGCAATTGCCGCCGCCGGCGCCCGTGGTTTCGCCGGTCTGATTCGTGGCGCTGATCTCCACGCTGACCCGGCTGCCATTGGCCTCCTTGGTGATCCCCGTGATCTTGCCCTTGAACGTCACGAAATCGCCGGGGCGCACGGGCCGGAGGAAGCGCAGGTCCACCATGCCGCCGCGGTTGAAGATGCTGGACCCGAAGTAGCGACGCAGGAACTCCAGGGCAAAGGTCAGGGACATGCGGCCCGATGCCACGGTGCCCCGCGTGCCCAGGGTCGCGCGTGCCGTGGCTTCGTCGGTGAACTGGCTGGGGCCGTGATGCCCGGCGCTGCCCTCGAAGAGGTTGATGGCTTCCTGGGTCATGTGTTTCACCAGGGGCGGCAGTTCGTCGCCGATCGTGTAGGAGCGTCCTACCCCCATTTCTTCCCCACCTCCCCGGGCTGCTTCAACTCGTGGGTGATGACCCGGTCCAGCAGGCGACCATCCTCGTCCACGGAGACGGCTTCCGTGCAGATATAGGTCTTGCCCCGTCGCAGGTACTTGTCGGCGATCCACGCGTGGACCGTGATGCGCTTGCCGGGCGCCGGAGGGTTGTAGCAATAGAACGCGCAGCGGGCATTGACGGAGCCGGCGTCCGTGTAGGCACGGTTGTATGCGCCCACATCCACCTTGTGGGAGATGGTGGGGAACGCGGCCTCGGGGTCCGTGACCCCGGTGCGATACTCGTCCAGCATCTCCTGGGTGAGGACGTAGGAGAAGGCCGGGAAGGTCTCCCCGATTTCGAGCTTCTCCCAGTCCAGAGGCTTGCGAGCATTCTCAGCGGATTGCGCCATGTCTGGCCTCCTCCGTGTGCGATACCCCCAGGCCGGAGGCCGGCGGGAAGGATAGGGATCGCAGCAGCCCCAGGATTGGTTTCTTGCTGCCCGCGAGTATACGGCCTCGCACCGGGTTCTGGTCACGCTCCGTACCGAAGCTACCGGGGTGGGAGGACGCGTGCAAGTCCGAATGGCTCACGCGGGAGGGCTCGGGCTATGCCTACGGCTGCGGGGGCGGCCAGCGTCCGAGTCTGGCAGGTGACGTCACGTCGTATGAAGCGGCTGGCCGTGTCAAGTCGTCGTGTCTCTCCTTGTGTCGGGTTCACATCGTCACGGCTGAGTCATGGGGCAGGGGGCTCCGGTCTCGCGAGGTTCCGTCAGCCTTGTATTCGCGCTCGCCCTGGGCGAGGGGCACTCGGCGGCTCAGCGGATCAGGTCGGCGAACTTGAGATCGAAGAACACCGCGCCCCGCGGCTCGCCGGACGCCCGGTTCAGGTTCGCGGCGTAACCAATGGTGATCGACGCGATCGAGCCCAGCGTCAGGCGAAGGCCGCCGCCGACCGAGTACCGGATGAAGGTGCCTTGGACTGCCGGCCCCACATAGGCCATGTCGAAGGTCAAGACCGGGTCCAGCGACACGAGGTTGATGTCGTGGATGAACGCGGTCAAGGCGCGATCGACCGGTCCGAAGTCCTCGGCCGCCCGCCGGTCGGCCAGCGCGTGGTTCACGCGGTTCTCCAGGACGTCGTCGATCACGGCGCGCTGGCGGCGCACCGCCTCCAGGGAGGCCCGCAGCTCGGGATCGGCGAGGCCGCCGTCGAGCACCGCCTCGCAATCGCGCAGGACGACGTCGAGGCTGCCGGGGGTGGCGGTTCTGACCAGGACCCCGAAGGTGCGCTTGGATCGTGCCTCCTGCAGGGTCCCACGGCTTTGATCAACGGACTCCGTGCAGAGGCCCAGCGCATCCGACAGGGTGTCGGGAACGGTCGCCCCCGCGAGCCGCTGCGCGATCACCCCCAGGGAGACGT
>Ga0315278_10003738_pt1 | contig 13654 bp, 17 predicted proteins | sample YL17G06_0_MG_FD_203880 | JGI IMG/M metagenome (GOLD analysis project Ga0315278, IMG submission 203880) | Sediment microbial communities from Yellowstone Lake, YNP, Wyoming, USA - YL17G06_0 | ecosystem: Environmental > Aquatic > Freshwater > Lake > Sediment | place: USA: Wyoming | collected...
CCCAACGCCCGCCATTCGAGCCCTCGATGCCCTGACCGCGAGAGCCTCGAGCCCCAATGGCAGAACGGTGCGCCCGTTCAACCCGCTCTCGCGCCATGACCGCATGCTCTTCGAGGCTCTCCTCAGCGGCGAGCATGCGCTCCACGGCTTCACCAACCACGGCCTGCGCCAGAAGCTTGCCCGCACGTCCATCCCCCTCGCCACCGATCCTCGCAAGCAATCGGCTCAAATGACTCGGCTCTTCCGCCGCCTCCATGCCCACCGCTTGATCGCAAGATTCCCCACTCGCGCCGCTGGCGCGTCTCGCTCTCCGGCCGTCGCGTCATGGCCGCGGCCCTCAAGCTACGCGAAGTCGCCTACCCGAGTCTTTACGCCGAGGCTGCTTGACCTGGACAAAGTCTTCGCAAAACCCAAAGAAGATACGGAGAAAGAATCTATCTTCCGACGAAACCGAAGTCGCGATGGGGAAAACCCGAGAGATCCTGCGCGTCAGCCGCGTGGATGCGCGGAAGCGGGAGCGAGCGCAGTCGCTCGGGTAGCATCGCGCGGTAGTGGGCGTTGACGCGCGGGAGGCTGCCGGCTCGTCCCAGGACCGGCCAGTCGCTGGCGTTCACGCCGTGCAGATCGAGGAGCAGGCGGCCCTCGCCGCAGCCGATCTCGAGCAGGCGCACGCGCGGCCGGTCGCGCAGTCGCTCGGCGATCCGGTCTTGCAGCGACGGAAGGCCAGCCGGGACCAGCAGCCGGTTGAACGACGCGCGGCCTCTTCCGTGGAACGGACAGCCCACGGGACCGAACTGCCGCCTGAGCCGACCGGCGGCGCGGCGCGCTCGCCGCAACGAGTCCCGCTTCATCCAGCCCGTCACGATCGATCCGTCGGCCCACCCGGGCTCGCCTCGGTCTCGATCAGCTGGCGCAGCGTGCGCGACAGCAGACAATCGTGCGACAGCACCTCGGCCTCCGACAGCCCGCGGTACCAATCGGGAGTCCAGCTGTTGTGCAGGCCGATGACGGTCTGGCCGGGGTGCCACACGGACGCGAGCGGTGCCTCGGTGGTGAACCAGTAGCGGCGGTAGTCGTCCGAGAGCCTCGGTCCCGCCTCCCGGAAGAAGAGACGCTCGGGCAGGAACGCGTGTCGTTCCCGGTCGAGCATCGTGTAGTGACGCGCATGGATGGTGCGAAACCAGAGCAGTCGTCGACGCCAACGGACGCCGCGCGCGAGCCGCGCGAGCCACGGGTTGGCGCCCGCGCGGGCGCCCGCCGCGAGCAGGCGATCGACCGCACCGTCGACGAGCCATGCGCCGGGAGGCTTGCCGCCGGCCTCCGCGGCCATCTCGTCCATCGTCGCCTCGAGCGGCTCGTTGCCGAGCCAGTTCCACGGGATCTCGTCGGCCGGATCGCGCGTGGGCAGCGAGCGCAGGCGCCAATCGATCTCCGTCAGCATGCGGTCGAGGACTTTCGCTCCGGCACGCGCCATCGCGAAGCCGAGGTGCGTGTGGAAGGTCACCAGCTCGGTGCCATCGAGGGTGCCGAGCAGCGGCTCGATGTCTCGCACCACCAGCGTGTCGAGGTCCATGAACACGCCGCCGTGCGCGTGCAGGACCGCGGCCAGGATGGCGTCCTTCTGAACGAAGAGCGGCACGCGCTTGACCGCCGCCAGGTCGAGGCGGGGATCGCAGACGTAGTCGGGAAGAGTCGCGTAGTCGAGCACCACCACGTCTCGATCGCGCAGGCGACCCCAGGTCTTCATGCATAGCCGCAGGTAGGGCGGGATCGAGCCCCTGGGCTCCCAGAACGCGAAGATGGTCCGGCTCACGGCGCTCCCATCCCCTGCCGATCGATATCAGAATCGCCGTCAAAGCGGGCGTAGAGCGGTAGAGAGCGTCGTGAGTAGAGCGTGTAACTCCTCCTCCACGCGGATCACCCAAACCCCGCCGATCCCCGCGCGAAATGAACCGTCGGCATCTCGACGGCTTGGCCATCTACCGTAATGTCCTTCAGGATCAGGTCATATGTGTCCGACGAATAATCACAGGCTGGTGTAAACGTTAGAGTCACGGGCGCCTTGCCAGCATCACGGCCCGGCGCCCAAGTAGCCGTCCCGTGCATTACCTGTCCCGTTGGATCTCGGAGAACAACTTGCGCAGGGTCAACAGAAACTCTGTCTCCTTTGATCGTGACCAGGACATGCAAGGATGGGAAATCTCCGCGGTACCAGACAGGGTAGGGGACAAGGAAGACCGGTGGTATCGGTGGTAAGAAAGAGACTCCAGTCACCCGCACACAGCTCCACGGGAAATCAGCATCCACGATGACATCGATGCCAGCGACGTTGAACTCGGCTTGCTCTGGCGAAGGGTCAGTGATGCGCCGCCGTTCCCACAGTGAAAGATACACATACCGTGCGTTCGGCACATTGGATCACCGCGCTCGACTTTTGGCCGAGCACCGGCAGAACCTTGTGCTCCAGGCGTTGGCGGTAGAGTACCTGCGCGCGAGGTTCCCTTTATATTTGACAATACGCCGCGAAGTCCGACTCGAACGCGTCCCACCTGTGGTCCGAGCACATACTGACCGCTCTCCAGGACTTCGCCGATGGCCCGATTCACCGCATCCCTGATGCTCCGGTACTGCGCCTTCAGATCCACGAACGGCAGCATGCCGCCGATCCTATGCCTTGCGCACGTCGACAGGGCGACCGCGGCCCCGGAGCGATTGCTCGGCCGCTTCCAGGATGCGCACGATCTTGAGGCCGCTCTGGCCGTCGGTGTCCGGCAGCTTGTGTTCGTCGATGCACGCGATGAAGTGCAGCGCCTCCGTCCGGAGCGCTTCCGTCGTGTCCAGTCGCGGAGCCCACATGTCTCCCAGGCGGTAACTGACGAGCCGCTCGTAGGCCGCTTCAACGTGCGGCGACAGCGAGACGCCCTTGTCGTAAATTCTAACCTTCTCGCTCGGCTCCAGATCATCGTACACAATCATCTTGTCGCTACCGCCGATCAGCGTGCGGCGCACTTTGACCGGCGCCAGCCAGTTGACGTGCAGGTGGGCGATCTGATTGGTCTCGAAGAACAGCGTCATGTTCGCCACGTTCTCCGGCTTGCCTGGGATGTGGCTGATGCCGGTGGCCGAGACGGCACACGGTGTGGCTGGCAGCACACAGTCCATGATGGACAGATCGTGGACCGCGAGATCCCAGAGCACGTTGACGTCAGGCTGGAACAACCCGAGATTCACCCGCACGGAATCGTAGTAATACACCTCGCCGAGCACATGGCTCGTGATGAGCTCACGTATGGCCCGGACCGCGCCCGTGTAGACAAACGTGTGATCCACCATCAACACGAGGTTGCGCCGCCCGGCCTCGTCGATGAGCTGAAGGGCCTGGTCGGCGGTTGCGGCGATGGGTTTCTCAACCAGCACATGCTTGCCAGCCCGCAAGGCCTGCAGTGCGAATTCATGGTGGGACGCCACCGGCGTGGCGATCACGACGGCATCGAGATCCGGGCTCCCCAGGATCTCGCGGGCGTCTGGCGTGACCTGCATCGCCGGATAACGGGACCGTACGTGTGCGAGACGCTCAGGGCGCACGTCGGCGATCGCCCCCACGGTCGAACCGGGCACCTCCATGAAATTCCGGACCAGGTTCGGCCCCCAGTAACCGTACCCGATCACGCCAACCCGGATCATCGCGGCTCGCGCTCGTGGCGTCGGTCGCGGATCACGCGCGCCGGCACGCCGGCGACGATGGCATGATCGGCGACGTCGCGAGTCACGACGGCACCGGCTCCGACGAGGGCGCCCTCGCCGATGGTCACGCCGGCCAGGATCGTCGCATGGTTGCCGATCGAGGCTCGGCGCTTCACCAACGTCGCGGCCACGTGCCAGTCGGCTGCCGTCTGCAGCGCGCCATCCTCGGTCGCGGCGCGAGGATAGAGGTCGTTCGTGAACATGACACCGTGGCCGACGAAGACTTCGTCCTCGATGGTCACGCCCTTGCAGGTGAACGTGTGGGAAGAGATCTTGCACCGCGCGCCGATGACGGCATGTTGCTGAATCTCGACGAAGGCGCCGACTTTGGTGTTGCTGCCAACGGCGCACCCGTAGAGGTTCACCAGGTCGGGATGAAGCACCCGCACTCCGTCTCCGAGCGTGACGTCTGCACTGATTGGCATGTTCAGTTGGTGATGCGAAGCCCCGGGCGCCGGTAGGCACGGCCGCCGGCGGAAGTGTATCATGGCGCCAACCCGGCGTGTCCGATCCGGAGGATCCCAGTGCACAACCCCCTCGTGAGCGTCATCCTGCCGACCAGAAACGGGGAGCGATTCCTGGATCAGGCGCTGGACTCGGTCTTTCGGCAGGACTACGCACCCTATGAGCTGCTCGTCATCGACGATCACTCCACCGACCGGTCGGCGGAGATGGCGCGAAGCCGTGCCGGCGTGCGGGTCCTCGCGAATCCCGGGCGAGGCGTCGCCTGCGCGTGGAATGCCGGGATCGCAGCGGCGTCTGGCGAGTTGGTCGCGTTCCTGGCCCAGGACGACCTGTGGCTGCCCGGGAAGCTCGCCCGTCAGGTCGCGTGCATGTCGGAACATCCCGATGCCGACTACTCCCTGACGTGGAGCCACACCTTCCTCGAGGCGGGCGATACGCCGCCTGCGGGATGCCGGACCGAGCGCCTGGGCCGGGACGGCTTCGCGTTGCTCATGGAGGCCTTGATGGTCCGCAGGCGGGTCTTCGACCGCGTTGGGGGCTTTGACGAGGCACTGACGAGCGGACACGACATGGATTGGTTCGCCCGGGCCAGCGACGCCGGGCTCGTGATGGCCAGGATCGAGGAAGTCCTCGTGCAGCGGCGAATACACGGTGCCAACGCCACGTTCAACCCGCAGATGGCCCAGGAAGGCAACCTGAATCTCTTGCGGATCGCCCGCGCGTCCATCCTCAGGAAACAGCGTCGTCCAGGGGCCAGGTGAGATGACCGCAGATACGCCAACCGTCAGCGTGGTGATTCCGGCTTTCAACGCGGAGAAATATCTCGGGGAAGCCATTGATTCCGTCTTGCGGCAAACCGTCCCCGTCACGGAGGTCGTGGTCGTGGATGACGGGTCGACCGACCGGACGGCCGACATCGTGCGGGCCTACAGCGACCCGGTCCGGTACTGCCACCAGACCAACCACGGCGTGGGCCATGCCTGCAACCGCGGAGCCTCGCTGGCCCGCGGGGAGTTTCTCGGCTTTCAGGCCGCCGACGACCTGTGGGTCGCCGAGAAACTCGAGCGCCAGCTCGACGCCTTCCGCCGTGAGCCCGACCTGGACATGGTCTTCACCGAGGTCCAGCAATTCGTCAGCCCCGAGTTGAGCGACGCGCAGCGCGCCAAGGTTCATTGTCCCGAGCAACCGATGCGGGGCTATCTGGCCGCCGCCATGCTGGTCCGCCGCGTCGCTTTTGAGCGTGTCGGGCCCCTGGCGACCCACGTGCAGGTCGGGGACTTCATCGACTGGTACGACCGCGCGCGGTCGCTGGGGCTCAAGGAGGCCATGCTGCCCGAGGTCCTGTTGAAGCGCCGGATCCACACCACGAACCTGTCGATTCGGCAACGCAACAATGGTGCCGAATTCGCCCGTGTCCTCAAGGGCGTCCTCGACCGGAAGCGTCGTGCCGCCCGGGAGGCGACCTGACCCGAGCCGTCAGCGCGCGGCATACTGCCGCAGGAAGGCCGGAAAGCCGACGGCCGCCGAGAGCGGCGACGCGTGGCCCCGAAGACGCCAGTTCCAGAACCAGAGGCGCGCGAGTTTGTTGGGCAGGGAGTACGGATCGGCCGACTGGCGATGGGCGTACTCGGCGCGGTCCATCCAGTCGGGCCGCGTGAGCGAGAGCGCGTCGATCGCCCCGGATGGGATCGGGGCGAGCCCGCTCTCACTGAGGTGCGCCAGTGCGGCGCGGACGGGCAAGACCAGGTGGCGCGCACGGGTCTGATCCACCAGCCGGTCCCAGTCGATCCGATCACCCTCCGCCCGCACTACCATCACCGCGTCGGCCACCCAGCGGACGACAGGGTCGTGGCTCGCATACGCGTGCGCCAGGGTGTGCAGGAGCAAATCGGTTGAACCCAGGGCTCGCGTCTCCTGGTCCTCGACCGTGAAGGGCAGGGACGCGCTCCAGAAGGCGCGATCGGCGTCCCGCTGGCAGCCATCGGCGCTGCTGTGCCAATGCAGATCCAATTCGCCTCTCGTCCCGCCCCGGAATCCCCACGAGTGATACAGGGAGGCCGTCGCGTGCGCAAACCGTCGGCCGTTGGGCAACGGGGCCGGCCTCCAGCCAGCGGCTTCGAGCGCGCTCACCGCGGCCTCCATGTGGTCCGTCGGCACCAGGACGTCGAAGTCGTTCATGGGACGGAGACCGAAGTGCGGATAGCAGCGCAGCGCGAGCACGACACCCTTGAGCACCATCGTGTCGATGCCGGCCTCGCCGAGTCGGCCAAGCACCGCGGCCAGGGCACGGAACATCAGCCGGTTCCGGTACCACGTGTGCTTGTAGACGCTGGCGTATCGTACGAGCGCGGGGTCCTCCACGCCCAGCCGACGGAGGTTGCTGTAGAGCAGCGGCAGCAGGCGATGAGACTCCGGGTCGAGGGCCTCGACATCGGTGGCCCCACGCCACACGCGCCAGGCCTGCACGGCGTCGGATCCGTCCCCGAGGGTGGCGCGCAGCAGCACGCGCTGGATCGCCGACGGCAGGAACCTCGGCCCCGGCGCGACCGGGGACGGTTCAGGCTCTCGGGATCCCATCGGGGTTGGATACGGCGCGCCGGCGGTCGAGAGACCGCTTGAGCACCTCGATGAACTGCAGGTCGCGGAGATCCTTCCCCCGGGTCATGTTCTCCCCGTTCCTGCGATGCACCTGGACCACGTCGGCGGTGACGATCATTCTGACGCCGGCGTCACGCGCCCTCAGAAACCAGTCGACATCTTCACTCGCCCGAAGGGCTTCATCGAAGCGTCCCTGTGTCTCGAACACCTCGCGTCGAATCAGCGACGCGCCGAGGCTGTACATGAGGTGCGGCGCCGCGAGGCGAGTCCACTCGCCCCGCGACGGGTCGAGCACGGAAAAGGCGGTATGGCCGAGCACGATTCCGGCTGCCGGGTTCGCATCGAGCAGCGCCCGCTGCGCGCGGAGTTTCCCCGGCTCCCACAGGTCGTCGGCATCAACGAACGCGACGAGCGGGGTCCTCGCACAATCCAGCCCCCGGTTCCGTGCCGCGGCCGGCCCCTGATGCGTTTGACGGACCGCGACGATGTCCCGAATCGATGCCAGGAGCGCGGGCGTGTCATCGGTCGAGCCGTCGTCGACAACGATGACCCGGACCGGCACCTGCTGCGCCCGCACGCTGGCGATCGCGTCGGGCAGGGTCTTCGGCGCGTTGAAGACCGGTACGATCACGCTGACGTCAGGGCGCCCCATCAACTTTCCTCGATCGCCCTGGCCACGAGCGGTGGGATCTCGCCGTGATCGCTCCCGAGATCGAGCGACCACGCCGGCAATGCCCGCGCGAGAGACGCGAGCTGCTCAAAGGCCGTCGCCCCCGCACCGGGAAGCTGGAAGAGCGTCGTCGGCGCGAGCGCACGCACCGCCTCCACAGCAGACGTTCGGCGAAGCCGCGACGCCGACTCCCCCACCACCCGCGGGACGATCAACGCCCGGATGGGAAACGCGCCGGCCAGCCGCTCGGGCGCAACGTCGCGCAGCATCACCACGCCCTTGTCGTCCCCTGTCGGCTCGACGCGCAGCCCAGGACGCAGAAACGCCAGGCCGTCGATGCTCGACCGCGTCAGCTTGGCCGTCGAGAAAAGGGTGTGCGCGGTCGCTCGCCCGTCGTCGCGGCTCACGGCCACGTAGTCGTCTCCTGCATAGTGAAATCCCGCCCCGAGGCAGCGCATCGCCGTCATCGACTTGCCCGATCCGCCACGGCCCGCCAGGAGGGCGCCCGCCCGGGTGGTCGGCAGGGCCACGGCGGCCGCGTGGACGAGATTCCGTCCGCTTGCCTCGAGGATCCAGTGGAGCAGCGTGCGCAGGGGAGCCGCGCGCTCGTACCACGGAAGGGCACAGGCGTCCGGCGTCCAGCAGATAGCGATGCGGCGGTGGGCGTCGATGGCACTCAGCACGCGCGACCCGACGTGGTACGCGGTGCGAATCGACCCGCGGGTCGCCGCCGCGACCTCGCCTTTCGCGCCGACGTCTTCCAGCCGCCACGGGAAGGGCGGCAGAGGCACCGGCGCGGCGGCGGAGTCCCAGGACGCGATCGTGAACGCCGGCGCCACGCAGGCGCGCGGGTGGTGCTCGAGCGCGGGAAAGAGGGCGGACCGCATCGCGCCACCGGCGAAGCGCAGCCGCAGGGCGACTCCGGCGACCACGATGTCCTCGACCGACTCCCCCGCTGCCGCGGCGACGCCCGCGTGGTGCTCCACGAAACATTCAAACCAGCGGGCGATCCTCGAACCGCCGTCGGAGTCTACGGACGGGAGCCTCGGCGACGGGATCACGACCCAGTCGGTTTGTGCGGCCAGCCCATATTGTCGACCTCGTGGATGGGGTCGAGCAACAAGAGGTCCTGCATGTCCGTGAACTTCTCGAGGGCCGGAGGCGTGAACGAGACCGGCAGGTCGACCGCGGCGGGCGCGGCCTGTTCGTCCGGCCCACTCTCGGCGACCAGCTGGTCCACCACGAGCTGGTCGATGAAACCGGCAGCCAGCGCGCCGGCGTCGGGTCTGTCGGCGTAGGCACGTGTCACGGCCTCGACGATCGCGTCACGACTCGATCCCGCGTGGATATGGTGCCAGATCGCGGCCGAGAGATCGCGAAGGCTGTAGTAGCAGCCGTTCTCGAGGTTGATGACGACGACCTCGCCGTCGATGGTCTCGTGGCAGATCTGGGGGGTGTTGATTCTCATCGGAGACCGCCTCGACTGGACGAATAGTGCAGTTTACTATGCGCGTATAGGCGGCACAAGCGGCCGAGTTGTCATGACGGTCGATCTCGGACGTCGGGGACCCGATCTCTCTACGTCGCCTGAACCCCTAACTCCCGCTTGAACGGGGCACATAAGGGCACGATGGTCACCTACCAGTTCCCCGCCCGTGAGAATCTGCCGCCGGTCAAGTCGACGTGGTTTGACGGCATACGCGTGCCGCGTCCCGCGGAACTGAAGGATGGACACATCTTGCAAGGTTCTTCGTGAAAATGGAACAATCAAGACGTAAGTTCTATCCACGGGGCCAGCTCTTAGAGTTTGCTAACTGAGATTCGACTGCGTTCTTGGGTTGACAACTACCGCATGCATTCCGCGACAATCCGGAATATTGTGAAGCGAACCGGCAGCATACCGAAAATCACAAACCAAAAGGTGTGGCGTTTGGTGGTTGGGGATTCACCCAACGGGTTCTCGGCAAACAACCGAACATCATCTTCATCCTCACTGACGACCAGGGTTATGGCGACTTGTCCTGCACGGGAAATCCGGTGCTGAAGACGCCGAACATGGATCGACTCCACAACGAAGGCGTGCGGTTCACGGATTTCCACGTCAGCCCGACCTGCTCACTTACGCGCAGCGCGTTTCTGTCGGGTCGCCACGACCTCAAGAATGCCGTCACCAACACAATTCTCGAACGCGAGCGGGTGAGTTTGAACACGGTGACGATTGCCCAGATCCTCAAACGCGCCGCCTACACGACCGGCGTATTCGGCAAGTGGCATCCCGGCGACGAGGACGCGTGCCAGCCTGACCGGCGCGGCTTCGACGAGGTTCCTCATCCATGGCTGCGGCGGTATCGGGCAGAGCTACGCCGGCAGTTGCGGGGACGTGCCGGGCAATTCCTATTTCGATCCGGTCATCAAGGACAACGGCAAGTTCGCGAAGACCAGCGGCTATTGCATCGATGTGTTCTTTGCACAGGCCGAGAAATGGATCGAATCCCTGAAGGGCAAGTAGCCATTCTTCTGTTACCTATCCACCAATGCGCCGCACGAGCCGTTGCAAGTTCGTTCCGAACACAAAGCGCGCTAATGCCGGCCAGGCCCCGGACAATGTCGCAAAGTGCTTCGGCGTGATCGCCAATATCGACGACAATAGCGGCGCACTACTCCCGACGTTGAAGGAATGGGGAATCGAGGAGAACGCGCTGGTCATCTTTATGAACGACAATGGTGGCACCGCCCGCTGCAAGCTGTTCAATGCCGGCATGCGTGGCAGCAAGGTCACGCCCTGGCAGGGTGGCCCTTGCGCCACGTCGTTCTGGCGCTGGCGGGCACACTCAAGCCCGTCGACGTGCCGGCGTTGAGCGCGCACATCGACGTGTTCCGAACGTTGGCCGTACTGGCGGGGGCAAAGCGTGACGACAAGGTCAACGCGCAAGTCGAAGGGCGTTCGCTTGTACCTTTGCTCTTTAACCCGAAAGCTGATTGGCCCGATCGATATCTAGTCACCCACGTTGGTCGCTGGGATAAGGGTGACCCGCCGGTCAAAGACGGCGAGTGCAGCATCCACAATACGCGCTACAGTCTCGTGCACGCCAGCACACTGTAGCAGTTGATCGACCTGCAAACCGACTACGGCGAAAGCAACGACGTGTCGTCAGAGCATCCGGGCATTGTGAAACAACTCCACGCGGCGTACGACAGGTGGTGGGACGACACGCTGCCGTTGCTCGTCAACCAAGACGCCGTCGGGCCAGCGGTGAATTCGTTCAAGGAGCAATATTGGAAACAATTGGGCGGCGCGCCGCACCCCAAGGCCGATGAACGGATCCTTATCGAAGTGAGGCATGCGCTGGACTCACAGCACTGATCTTGGAGTGAGAAAATGAATCAGCCTTTGTACAGTCGTCGAGACTTCATCCGAATCGGGGTCGGCGCGGCGGTCGCGGCTCCCCGGGGATTGACGCGCACCGCTGAAACTGTGCCGGTGCCTGCCGCGGCACGCGCCGCCAACGCCAAAGTGGCGATCTCTGCCTGCCGCGAGTATGGACCGTCGGTGCGCGCGGCACTGGCCAAGAATTTTGACTTGCTCGGCGGTGTCGGCGGGTTGGTGAAGAACAAAACCGTGACGGTCAAAGTCAATCTCACCGGCACAGACTTCAAGCCGGTGTTCGGTCGGCCCGTCGGGGAGATATACATGACGCACCCGGCGACCGTGATGGCCTTGACCGGTTTGTTGTTCAAGGCCGGCGCGCGCCGCGTGCGGTTTGTGGAGTCCAGCAATTCCCGCCAGTCGTTCGCGGACGTGCTGACGGCAGCCGGCTGGGACGTGAAGGCCTTGGAGGCTCTGGGCAAGGTCGAGTGGGAGGACACGCGCAACGTTGGCCTCGGCAAAGATTACGCCACGTTCCGGGTGCCGGGCGGTGGTCATTTGTTTTCCAAATTTGACCTCAATCACTCCTACCACGACACCGATGTGTTCGTGTCGCTGTGCAAACTGAAACTGCATGTGACGACAGGCGTGACGTTGACGATGAAGAATCTGTTCGGCATCACACCCAATGCGCTGTACGGCGACGAAGCGCCCGGCGAAAATGCCACCAAAGGACGTGGCCGCCTCCACGACCTCACCGGCTGGAGGGCCCGCGAGAATCCGCTGCCCTTCGACCCACCGGGCACGACGGATCGGTTTCTTGATTCGCGCGATCCGGGTCACCGGGTGCCACGAATCATCGCCGACCTCTGCGCCGCCCGGCCGGTTCATCTCGGCATCATCGACGGCATAACCGCGATGAGCGGCGGCGAAGGGCCGTGGACAAAACGCGTCATGCGCGTGACCACGCCGGGTCTGATTATCGTCGGTTTCGATCCTGTGGCCACCGATACCATCGGCACCGCCGTGATGGGCTACGACAAACCGCGTGCTCCCCGCGGCGTCGCGCCATTCCTGTCGTGCGACAATCACCTGCTCCTGGCCGAACAAGTGGGCGCTGGCACTGCCGACCTGGCGCGGATTGAGGTCGTGGGCATGCCTTTGGCCAACGCCCGCAGCAATCAATATCCGGTGCCCTTGTGATTGTAGCGCCTTGTGCAGCGAGTCAGGCATTTGCCGCGGCTGAGATTCGGCTCAATGAGGATGCACTGATTCATTGAGAGCGGGGAGGCGGATCGGCGGCACAAGCAGCCGAGTTGTCATAGCGGTCGATCCCCGATCTCTCTACGTCGTCCGAACTTCTAGCAGCCCGTTGAAAATGTCCGATCCCGACCAATCCACCGGAAACGGCCCGTGCGGGCCGTCGACGGGCGGCCCACAGACGCAAGGTAGGCCGTCGGCCAGGGACGGCTCATCACGCGCGATCTTATGATGGGGATAGGCGGTATTAGCGCCCGAAGAAGACGCAAGGCCCTATCTCCGACGGAACCCATGCCTCCCACTGTTTTCTTCCACAGAACGCCTCCTCCCACAGAAGGCCCGTTTTTACGGTGCGCACAAAGCGCTCGTCAACGGGCTCGAGGTGAAGTGACGTTCTTCCTGTCGCCGCAGGGTACTCCTACGGCTTGATCGCAAGATCCCGCACTCGCGACGCTGGCGCGTCTCGCTCTGCGGCCGTCGCGTCATGGCCGCCGCTCTCAAGCTACGTGAAGTCGCCTACTTGAGCCTCTACGCCGATGCCGCCTGACCTGGACAGAATCTTCGCAAAACGCAAAGACGATACGGAGAAAGAATCTATCTTCCCATGTTCGACCACGAAGCGCGCTGCACTCGTACGAGATCGTTGCGTCGATGCGAGACTGACGCACACAGGAGGGTGGGATGAGCGATGCAGGGGCAGACGAGGCCGCGATCCGGCGGCTCATGGATCGTTACGGCTCGGGCGTCGACGAGCGCGACTGGGCCGGCTTCGCGGAGGTCTTCGACGACCCGCTCGAGGTCGACTTCAGCGGCATGGACGCGAGCCTCGCGCCGGCGACACTTCCGCGTGACACCCATGTCGCGGGCGCGAAGGCCGTGATCAGCCAGTTCGAGGCCACGCAGCACATGATCACGAACGTGCAGATCGAGCTCGCGGGCGAGAGCGCCCGCGCGCGTGCGGTGGTGCGCGCGGAGCACTGGATCGGCGGCCTGCGCGGCTCGCCGCGCTACACGATGTTCGGCGTGTACGAGAACGGCTTCCGTCGCACGCCCGCGGGCTGGCGGATCAGCCGCCTCGTGCTCCGGCTCACGCGCGAAGAGGGGAATCTGGACGTCTGGGCCGAAGCCGTGCGGCGCGCCCGAGCGGCCCGGTGAAAGGGGGGCGGGGGATGCGCAGATGACGGTCGCACTGATCACCGGATGTTCGTCGGGCTTCGGGGAGGTTGCCGCGCTGGCGCTGGCGCGCGCGGGCGTCGCGGTGGCGGCCGGCTGCCGCGACACGCGCAAAGCGCAGGCGCTGGCCGAGACGGCGCGCAAGGAAGGACTGAGACTCGAGCTCGTGACGATCGACGTGCGCGACGAGGCTTCGGTCAAAGCCTGCGTCGAGGAGGTTCATCGCAAGCTCGGCCCGATCGACGCGGTGGTGAACAACGCCGGTCTCCACCTGATCGCGCCCGCGGAGCTCTCGCGCATCGAAGACGCCGCGGCCGTGCTCGACACGAACGTGCTCGGGGCGCTGCGCGTGATGCAGGCGGTGCTGCCCGAGATGC
>Ga0315278_10003741_pt1 | contig 13653 bp, 11 predicted proteins | sample YL17G06_0_MG_FD_203880 | JGI IMG/M metagenome (GOLD analysis project Ga0315278, IMG submission 203880) | Sediment microbial communities from Yellowstone Lake, YNP, Wyoming, USA - YL17G06_0 | ecosystem: Environmental > Aquatic > Freshwater > Lake > Sediment | place: USA: Wyoming | collected...
GGCTGTCCCCCGGTCTCCATGGACCTCGGCTACGACGGTCTATCATGCCCGGTGAATGATGTGCGGTATCATTGCCACCCTCGCGGCAAGATACAAGGCTACTTTTTGTAGGGGACTATGTCAACGTTGATTGGCCGCAAATAGCAAGGCCATCCATAAGCGGTGGCCTTCATCTTTGCTCTTCCCCTAAGCGGTGAAGGGGGCGGTTGTTATTCCCTGAGCGACTTCGCCGGATGAGTTGGGACCCTCCGAGCCCTTGCCGGGAACGAAAGTAGAAATTATCCCGAAGGAGAAAGGCCACCTTCTCAGGTGGCCTTTCTATTTATTCTCTTTCGCTCGCAGGTGCGGTGTGGGTGCTCTCAATTGTACGCATTCACCGAGCCTCGTCAGAATGCAGGATGCTCAAAATGGCATCCCAGCAAGGCCGCAGGGAGCTCGGCGACCGAAGCGTATTCTTTTTCCACCCGCCCACCCCGAGCTGCCAAGACAGCTCAATCACCGGGGGGTACGTTGCAGGGAGACGGGCGACTGAGAAAGACGCTGGGGGTCATTTTCAACACCCTGCTAGTGAGGAAGTCGCGGAGGCTCGATCGTGAGTGGCGCCCCCGTGAGGGCTTCGAGAAACGCGAGCAGGTCCGCTTTTTCTTCTTGAGTCAGACCAAGTGGCTTCATGAGCGGGCTCAGGTTTGGGTTGGGCCCGCCACCTCTATCTAGGAAGTCGATGACTTCTTCCAAGCTCAAGAAGACCCCATCGTGCATATAGGGTGTGGTTTCGAGGATACTGCGCAGGGTGGGTGTCTTGAACGCGCCTTTATCCCGTTCCTGACGTGTGACGTCATAGCGACCGAGGTCCACTTTCAGGGGGCCTACTTGGGGGACGCCAAGATTGTGAAATTGGTTGTCTGTAAAGTTCGGTCCGTTGTGGCAGAGTATGCAGCGGGCCTTGCCTTTGAACAGCGCCATCCCTCTGATGGCCGCTTGATTCATGGCCTGCTTGTTTCCTAGCGAGTATTGGTCGAATGCTGAGTTCGTTGAGATAAGCGTGCGCGCAAATGCGGCGATCGCTTTGGCAATCCCTTGCGGGCTGATCTCTGCGCCGAACACGTTCTGAAACTGCCGCCGATAGCCTTTGACAGTTCGGAGCTTTGCTACGAGGTGTTCGAGCGTTTCCGCCATTTCAATTGGGTTTTGAATAGGTCCGAGCGTCTGTTCTTCCAAGGATTTGGCGCGGCCATCCCAGAAGAACAGAGGGCTGAATGCTGTATTCAGGACCGTGGGAGCCTGTCGACCACCGATGAGATCATCCACGCCGAGTGATGTGGGGTGAGGGTCGGAAAAGCCCGAGCCGGGGATATGGCAATAAGCACAGGAGACTTGGTTGTTTCTCGACAGGCGACCGTCGAAAAAGAGCTGCTTGCCCAGCTCTATTTGGGCGGCATGACGTACATTGCCGGTGGAAATTGGCACGGGGGCTGGTAATGGTCCGATGTCGGGCACTGATATCCCGTCGAACACAATGGTCCCCGATGAGAGACCAAACAGTGGAAGTCCTTGATCTGTTGGACTATCTGGGGCAAACCAGAGAAGAGCCGCGCAGCTTGCTGCCGACAGAATAGCCACCAGCAGTACCCTGTGAGGCGGACGCATAGTGCTCTCCTCTCACATCTTCTCCAAGACCTCTACTACCCCCCTCCGTACCATAAGTGAACGTATACAACCATTCTGAGCGCGTTGACTTTGTTTATGCAAGGGAGCTACCCTTCGTTCCCTGTCACTGTTCCCTCCGATCTCAGACTTGGGGGTGCAATGCGCCTAGATCAATCTCCTGTTCCGTATCTTGCCCAAGGTCCCTGTGCCTGTAAACAGTTTCCTCCCCCAGCGCACATTTCTCACACCTTCTCTTACTGGCGCGTCGTTGTTTGTTTCGACCGCTCAGGGAAGCCGGATACTTACCAGGGTCGTTTGAAATCCATTCGTCCCTATCGGTCCCAGAATCAGAATAGATACAGGTATATATCTTCTTTGAGACGAGTAGGTGTCTGAACGTGATCTATGATTGGTCAACAAAACGTCTTTTTTAGAAAAGGAGGCCTACCCGGTTCGGGTTAGGGCCTGTCACGGACAGAGGAGGTCATCGGCACTCTGGGGCCATGAGTCATGCTGAGTCCTGTAGGCCAGGCATAATTCCGCTGGCACATTGCGATTCAGTCTGTCCATGGCTCTTCTCGTCTTCGGACCAGCTGAGGTGTGGTGGATGGGACAGATCGCTCTCCAAACTGAACTCCTGCGTCGCTCATCGCCCGGTGGCGCGACCGTCATCATTCTAGCTCTCGCCGTTCTGGGGGCGATCGAGCTGGCAGCCCCCCAGGAATCTCATGCGATTCCAGCCTTTGCGCGGAAATACGACGCTGACTGTGCGATGTGCCATTACCCGGTCGTTCCTCGCTTGAACAACTTCGGCCAAATGTATCGAAGGATGGGCTACCGGACCCCGGATGAGGTCAACAAGGATCAAGACCTCGCCAATGTGAGCAACTACCTTTCAGGCAGAATAAAGGCTCAGTTTGGTTATGAGAACAATAAAGGTCAGGTCGAGCGAACCCAGTTCACATCTCCTGATGTCTCTATCTTCTACGCTGGAGCGATCTCCCGCAATTTTTCTGGCTGGCTTCATGTCTTTGCGAATAATAGTACCAACGTGGATGTCCATGGCCACATCATGGGGAACTGGGGAACCGCTGAGAACATGTTTATGGTCCGCATCGGGCAAATGCACATGTTCAACCAGGAGGGAGTCGGCGGATTCGACCGGCCAACAGGACTTAATCCATCTCCCACTCAGGTGCTCTCCCTCACAAGCACAAGTTCATTCACTAACGGGAAGGCCCTTGCTTACACGTTCGATTCACGTCAGAAAGGGATCGAACTTGCCTATATTCATGGCCCAGGCAAGTTAGCGGTTCAAATTTCGAATGGACTCAATCAAAACGGGAGTGGAACCGCGAGCACGGGTGACATTGACCCGCAGAAAGATTACTTGGTGTTTTACGAACACCTACTTGATGAAATTGCCTCCGGTTTTACATTGTTCTACTACAACGGGACGACACACGGCACGGTCACTACCACAGGGACAGGAGCACCCACCTCGATCAGTAACACGTTTAATTACTCGCGGTATGGATTCAACTTCAGCAAGATATTTCCTGTGTCCGGGTATGGGTTTTTCGAACTGCAGGGAGGGTATATCAGAAGTTATGACAATAACCCAGGCGGGTTTGGATCGTCTCCACCATCAAAGGTGGATGGCAATTCCTATTATGTCGAGTCCCAGCAATACGTCACCGGACCTGAACTGACGTTTTACGAGCGGTATTCGTGGATTGACCTCGATGCTGCGCGCAAGAACAGCGCCCGCAAAGACTATACTGTTGGGGTGGTCATGCCGATCCAAACCAGGCTGCGGACCACGGCAGAGTATACCTACACCGATAATCGGTTCACCGGGTTCACAGGGCATTTAGCGTTGTTGGAACTTCAGGCGAACTGGTAGCGCCAGTTCGGGTTTATTGAGGTGCACGTGATGTTGCAGTTCTCTCACCGTTGTGAAACCAGATGGCTGGTTGCCGTAAGTCTGACCACGGTTGTGTTGGGGACAATAGCCTTATCGAGTTGCTCCCGGCCGTACCTCTTCATGCGAACGATCAATGAGGAAGAGAGTCGCTATGTCAGATTTCAGGCTCGTTATGGAGAGGGCCAAGATGGGGTGGCATTGAAGTTTGCCCATCCAGTGGCGTTGAGCGAATCAGAGTGGGCGCATCTCCTCGATAACATTTTTATCCAAGAACAGAAAAAGCTTCTCGCGCTCGGCGCAACTTGGTCTGCTCCGCGTCCTGCCTTCGACGAGGATGAGAAGCGGTATCTAGCCAAGCACCTCGCTGAGGGCTTTGAGAAAGCAAGACCAGATGAATGGGTCGTGTTCTACCTGAGCCATCCGCGAGAACCGGGCGTTGTTGAGATTGACTCAGGCGGCTTTTTTGTCGAAGGGGAACGGCTCCATCTCATTGTGGCCAATTATCGTCAACCTGTCTCGATGGCCTTTATTCGTGAACAAATCTGGAATGATCCGCTCCGTCCGGCCGGAGACAGCTTTTATGATGTCATTCCGCAGAGTTATCAAGCCTTGCAAACGGTGCGACGTAAGGATCTCACGCAGTCCCTGTTGAAACAAGTCCCCGAGCTCAGTATCGATTATTCGGCTCAGTTGAACGACGACGTCAGCGGCGATGGAGAAGTTGCTGGAAGTTCGATCGAGGATCGCTTGCGTATCCTGAAGCGACTTCGTGACCGAGGCCAGATCAGCGAGGAGCAATTTCGCATGAGACAAGAACGGCTGCTGGAGCGCTTATAATTCTGCCCACTGCTCGGAGTTAGGTATGGCGCTCATAAGTTCACAACGGCAAGTGGGTCACATTCTTTACTGCCGTGGGGTCATCATGAATAGACCAGTGCGATGGATGTGGGAAGAGATCATCGTGACCGTGCTGGTCCTTACGGTACTTGCTGCGATCGAGCCCGTGTGTGCTTACGAAGGTGATCCAGCTGTTGCAGGCGTGACCGTGAGCGGCCGGGTGCTGTATACCGGTTCTCTCCCCAAGCCTGAGCGTGTCCCCGTGCATCGAGACAGTAAGTTTTGCGGCGAGACTGTCTCTATCAACAAGATTCAGGTTGAGCATGCTTCTGGAGGAATCGACGGCGTGGTCATCAGTGTTGAAGGCATTAACAGAGGCAAACCCCTCGTGCCAGACAAAACGGTCATTACATTTGAGAATCGTACCTGCCGGTTCGTGCCCAGGACAAACGCCGCGGTCGTGGGAAGCGTGCTCGAGATTTTGAACAGCGATCCCATCTTGCACAACACACACATGCGAATCGATAGCCGATCGGGCCCGACGATCATTAATGTGGTTCAGCCTGCCGGAGTAGATGTCATCATAAAAACGTTACAGATAGCTGGCTTCTTCGATATCCGCTGCGACGCCCATACATTTATGCAGGCGTCTATGCATGTGTTTGAGCATCCGTACTTTGCTGTGACTGACAGTACTGGGCGATTTGAGATGGCGCAGGTGCCGCCCGGCACGTACCGGCTCCGCATGTGGCATGAAGCCTTAGGCGCCAGAACCAAGACGATCACGGTACCTTCGACTGGCTCTCTGACCGTAGATCTGGGACTCGGTCCCGAGGAGTAGTCGCATCGAAGGCAAGATGCCGCCACCTCGTAACCTGACGCAAAGCGATTTCGATAGCACACGTTGTTGTGTGTCCAGATTCCGGTGCGCCTATGTCGTCGAGTAAATTCTTCATGGCAGGCTTGCGAGACAAATGGCGAAACAATATCCGTTTGCGTCATACGGTCGGTTTGTCGATCGTCATCCTTGTCATCATGAGTATCGGATCGGCCGCGATGCTCTACCAGCAAAGGGCGACGATTCGGCAGGCTGCTGAGGCGCGCGGATTGGCGTTCAACCGGACGTTTGCCCTGATGGGGGCGGCGGCCGTGCTTGATAATTTGTTTCGCGTACAGGAGGCCATGAATCGAATTATTCAAGACCCGGACATTCTCGAAATCGACGTCATCGATCCCTCGAGTATGATTGTGGCTGCCAGACATACGAAGCGCATTGGAACGATCCTGCGCGATCAAGATTGGATCGCACCCGCGAAAAGTCAACAAGAAGTTGTGACCTACTCGACGGATGCGGAAGGCGAACCACTCTTGGTCATCGTCGAGCCTTTGCTTGATGAAGGGAAGATCGCAGCCTGGACGCGTGTCGTGTTCTCATTGAGTCAGGTGCGCCGCGAAGAATGGCAATCGATCCAGCGAATGATCCTGGTCACGCTCGCCCTCGTCGTTGCCGGTATCGTCGGCGTCTATGTGGCGCAGCGGAAAGTCTCCAGCATCTTTCGGGGGATTGTTGCCAAGCTGCAAGATGCCGTGACCACACCCGGGATGCCTCAGCCGCAGAGTTCCTCGACGACTCTCGGTGCCGAGGAGGGCGTGCAGACGGTCCAGGCGGGCCAGGGAGAATTCGAGTTTCTCACGTCGGTCGTGACGCGGACGGCCGAGCTGCTCACCAAGCAATCTGAAGTGTTGCGGGAATCAGAAATGAAATTCCGCTCCGTTGCGCAATCGGCCAATGACGCTATCGTGTCGGCAGATCAATGCGGAAATATCATTGCGTGGAACACAGGCGCTGAACGTATTTTTGGGTATCAGGAAGCAGAGGTTCTTGGAAAGCCGTTCACCATGCTGATGCCGGAACGATATCAGCATGCGCACGAGCAAGGGCTCGAGCGTATGCGAGAGGGCGGTGAGGCGAAGATTCTTGGTAAGACAACGGAGCTGGCGGGTCATCGGAAAAGCGGCCAGGAATTCCCCCTCGAACTCTCTCTGTCGGGCTGGAAGACCGGCGAAGGGGCATTTTATACCGGGATCATTCGCGACATTACCGAACGAAAGCACGCAGAGGAAGCGCTGCAGGCTCTCACGGCCTCATTAGAACAAAAAGTTTGGGAACGCACGGCCGAGCTGGAAGTCGCTCGCGATCAAGCCCTCACGGCGACTCAGCATAAGTCAGAATTTCTCGCGAACATGTCTCACGAATTGCGCACGCCACTGAACGCCGTCATTGGGTTCTCCGAAGTGCTCCTGGAAAGGATGTTCGGCGAACTCAATCGGAAACAGGAAGAGTACCTGGGGGACATCTTGGGGTCCGGGCGGCATCTCCTGGCGCTGATTAACGACATCCTGGATCTAGCCAAAATCGAGTCGGGACGGATGGAGCTTGATCTCGGCACGTTTGATCTTCCGGCAGTCTTGAACAGCACATTTATGCTGATCCGTGAGCGGGCCATGCGCCAGCGCATCCATGTCAGTCTCGATATCGATCACCGATTGGGGCGGTTCACAGCGGATGAACGCAAGCTCAAGCAAATTCTTCTGAACTTGCTGTCGAATGCGGTCAAATTCACGCCGGACGAAGGGGCTTTGTCGCTGAAGGCGGTGCTTCGGGACGATGGTGTCGAAATTTCCGTGACTGATACCGGTATCGGAATCGAGCCGGAATTTCAGCAGAAGATCTTTGACGAATTTTTTCAAGTGGGCGACCGCTTGCAAAAGCATGAAGGAACTGGGCTTGGCTTGGCGGTGACCAAAAAGTTTATCGAGCTACACGGTGGCCGGATCAGGGTACAGAGTGCCAAAGGCCAGGGGAGCACCTTTGCCTTTACCTTGCCCGTCCTGCCAACACCGGAGACGCGTTCAGCGCCAACAGTGGCCGTGCCAGACGCCCATCCTAATGCTAATGCCCCACTGGTGCTTGTGGTTGAAGACGATCCCGCTGCAGCCAAGCTGCTGTCGATCTACTTAATGGAAGCTGGGTTCTCTGTGGAGGTTGCCGCAGACGGCGATGCGGGGTTCGAGAAAGCCAAAAATCTCCGACCTTCCCTGATTACCGTGGATATCCTGATTCCGAAAACCGATGGATGGGAGTTGCTGACTCGGTTGAAGGCTGATCAGGCTACGGCCTCCATTCCAGTCGTGGTGGTCTCGATCATAGATGAACGAGGCCGCGGGTTTTCCCTCGGGGCCGCGGACTATCTCTTGAAACCCGTCGACGGGGAGGTTCTGGTCCGTGTGATTCAACGGGCTGTTCGAAACAATGCGCGGGATCAGCGTGGGAGGAGTGTACTCGTCATAGACGACGACCCCGTGATATTAGAGCTGATGGATGCAGTATTGCGGCCAGAGGGGTTTGAGGTTCTGAAGGCCAAGGATGGTCGGCATGGTTTACAGATTGCGCGCGAACGAAATCCCGACCTCGTGGTGTTGGACCTTCTCATGCCTGAGATGAACGGGTTTGAAGTGGTCGACGCAATGCATGGTTCCCCTGAAACCGCATCGATCCCGATCGTGGTCCTCACCAATAAGTCCTTGTCGCGAGAGGAGAAAGATCGCCTGAACGGTCGAATAATCGCGATCAGGCAAAAAGGTGAGTTTCATCGAGAGGATTTCGTAGCTCAGGTTCGGTCTCTGCTGAAGCCAGAGGAGCCAGCATGGCAGGCGAGTTGATTCTGATCATTGAGGACAATGACAAGAATCTGAAGCTCGTTCGCGATGTGCTGCAGTTTAACGGCTATCAGACCGCTGAAGCGATGACGGCCGAAGATGGCTTGATCTTGGCTCGATCACAACATCCCGCCCTCATTCTACTGGACATCCAGCTGCCGGGCATGGATGGTTTTGCTGCCCTTCGGCAGCTCAGGGCCGATCCGATCACGAAGAGCACCCCGGTGATGGCTGTGACGGCTTCAGCCATGGAACAGGACCGTCAAAAGATCCTCGAAGCTGGATTTGATGGGTATATGACAAAACCTATCAATGTGAAAAGATTCACCGAGGAAATTCGGACCGTGCTGGCTACGCGATAGAGGCATGTGACGGCCTCAGTCATGACTCTCAACCGCCAACGGATTATGGCTGCGGGTTTCACGGGATTCAATGGATACGGGACAACGCTCATCCAGATAAGAGGATTCACCGAAGAGGTGAGGACTATTTTAGACAGGTGCGTCGGCACGAATGCCGGCGGAGCATAGATTGGCAGGCACATCTCAGAGGGAAAACACCGTGACCCGCAAGAAAAAGATCCTGGTCGTCGATGACACACCGATGAATGTGAAGCTGTTGGTGGACCTGCTTGGATTCCATAATTATGAGATGGTGGCTGCCTCTTCAGGAATCGAAGCCCTGGAGCAAGTGACCAAAGAGCGGCCGGATCTTATCTTGCTGGATGTAGTGATGCCTGGGATGAACGGGTACGAGGTCTGCCAAAAGCTTCGTGGTGATCCCGAAACAGCTATCCTCCCTGTCATTATGGTCACGGCCTTGGATCCTGCACAGGAACGGGTACGCGGGATCGAGGCCGGAGCTGATGACTTTCTGACCAAGCCGATCAACCAGGCGGAACTGCTGGCTCGAGTTCGTTCGCTGCTCCGGGTGAAAGAGCTCCACGACACGGTACGGTCCCAGGCTGCGCAACTTTCCGAGTGGAACAAAACACTGGAGCAACGGGTTCAGGAGCAGGTGTCTCAACTGGATCGCCTGGGGCGACTCAAGCGCTTTTTCTCCCCTCAACTCGCCGACCTCATTGTGGCGGGCGGTGCTGCAGACCCGCTCAAGAGCCACCGTCGCGAGGTCACGGTGGTATTCATTGACCTCAGTGGCTTTACCTCATTTGCCGAGACCGCAGAGCCGGAGGAAGTTATGGAGATGCTCCGGGACTATCATGCCGAAATGGGTCGGCTCATTTTAGAGCATGAAGGCACGCTCGAGCGCTTCACCGGAGACGGTATCATGATTTTTTTTAATGACCCGGTGGAGGTCTCGAACCCCCAAGAACGAGCCATTAGGATGGCAGTGGCGATGCGAGATGCGATAAACACATTGCATGTAAAATGGATGAAGCGAGGACATGATCTGAGTGCCGGGCTGGGGATGGCTACCGGATACGCGACAATTGGAGCGATTGGTTTTGAGGGTCGTTGGGACTACGGCGTCATCGGCACTGTCACCAACCTCGCAGCCCGCCTGTGTGCGGATGCGCAGCCCGGCCAGATTCTGGTTTCACAGCAGTTTCTCAACCGGGTCGAAGATCTGGTGCAGGCCGAGCTCCTTGGAGAAATTGCGCTCAAAGGGTTCAACCGAACCATTTCGACCTTCAATATTCTACGTCTGTCGTGAAGCTTCATGACCGTATTCAAACGAACTGGCTGCCGTATCGATTTCAAGTGGTTGATGCCGAGGATGGAGACAAAGCCATCAAGGAAAATATATCCGGCGACAATCCGTTTATGGCGAAGGCCATTATCTGTGACATCCATATGCCAAAAGTAAACGGAATGGAGGTCATTGCCTTTTTCCGTCAACAGTTTCCTAATGTGCCCGTCATTGTGTTAACTGGGGAACCTGAGGTCGCGGGAGCATCCCATTTCCTCAAGGAGGGTATTGTTGCTAACTTGGTGAAACCGATTTCACCAGAAAAGCTTACTCAGGGCGTGCACAAGGCAGTCAGGGATCACGCTACGAGATAGTTATACTGAAATCCGTTGAATTTTGAAGAGTGACTCCCTCCGTGGAATACTCCACGGTAGCGATAACTAAAGGGGCCATCGATGAGAACAGCCACGTGGAAATCGTATCGATATACCAGGGAGGTCCTATGAACATAGATACAAGGCGGGCCAAAATCCTTATCGTTGATGATACACCGGCGAATGTCACCCTGCTGACCGACCTGCTCGAGATCAATGGATATCTCACAATTCAGGCCACGTCTGGTCCCGAGGCCCTCGATCAGTTGAACAGGGACACTCCTGATCTGGTTCTTCTGGATGTAAGAATGCCGGAGATGAGCGGCTACGAGGTCTGCAAACGAATCCGAGAGCATCCCGACACAGCCCTGCTCCCGGTCATCATGATGACCGCGTTTGATCCGGCCAAAGAACGAATCCACGGGATTGAAGCCGGAGCGGACGACTTTCTTACGCAGCCAATCAATCAGCAAGAACTCTGCGCGCGAGTTCGCTCGCTTCTTCGAGTGAAAACCCTTCATGATGCCGTGAAGGCTCACGCGGGCGAACTGGCCGAATGGAATAAGAAGTTAGAGGTCAGGCTGTCCCAAGAGGCGAAATTAGCACAGGTGGCTCGGTCTCTTGCAGATATCACTCATGAAGTGAAGAATCTCATCATGCCGGTTGTCACCGGTACAGAGCTCTTAGAAGAGGAACTGAAAGAGCTCTTCGCCAAGCTTCCTCAACGCGAGCAGGAGAACGGGAAGGCGAGCCGGAACATGTGCAAGGAAATTACGGAGATGCTGACCACTGCATCCCAACGTATTCAAGAACGGGTGAAAGAAATCGGTGACTGCGTCATGAATCTCAGCACTCCACCGAACTTCTCGTCTTGCCAGGTGACGGGAGTGGTCGAGAGCGTTCTGAAAACCCTACGTCTAGTGGCCAATGAGAAGCGTATCCTGCTGCGCACCGAAGGCCTTGGGTCCTTACCGCCCATTAGGGCCGATGAACGGCGTCTGTTCAACGTTTTTTACAACCTCCTCAATAACGCAATCCCGGAAGTACCGTCCGGTGGATCTGTGACGGTGAAAGGCAGCGTCGAACCCGACTCCAAGAACATTATTTTCTCAGTTACAGATACAGGCCGAGGGATGTCTTCAGAAGTGCTGGAGAGTCTCTTCACGAATCGGGTCATCAGCCGCAAACATGGCGGGACAGGCTTAGGGACAAGAATTGTTAAGGATGTGGTGGACGCGCATGGAGGGTGGATAAAAGTCGAGAGTGAAGAAGGTAAAGGGACAACGTTTGTGTTCAGTCTGCCGTTTGAACAACCACGGCAGGACGCAATAAACGCCTGAAGAGAATGTAAGAAGGGAGTGTTATCCTAATCGAAATCAGTACGTCTTGCCGACAGCTATATCGAAGATTGTCTCGCGACCAGCCGGGCGCCAACGCTTTTCGATGAGCGCCTTAAATCGCTCTAGATCTCCCTGGACGCGCAAAGACAGCACTCCCAATGCATCTCCTTCATTGTCGGTGAAACCCTGAGGGGCATATTCTAATTGCAGCATGACCGTTGATCTGGCATCCGAGAGTTGGTGAAATGTCGCGACCCATCCTTTGATGTCGCCGCCTCGACTCGTCCACGCGAGACGCTGGTCCGCCGTCTCCTCTGTGAGCTCAGCATCCCACTCTGTGTCCTGGCCCGCGATCTCTGCTTTCCAATGAAGACGTTTGGCATCCAGCCGTTTGACTTCTTTCACACCTTCCATGAACTGGGGAAATTCCTCAAAGTGCGTCCATTGATTGTAGGCGGTATACACAGGCACGTTGACTTCAATGGATTTCTCAATGGTCGACATGCGTTCCTCTTTTTCGTAACTTTCGGTGAGTCGGTGTGTATAAACCTATGATTGAAAGCCAGAGTCTGGGTGGCAATGTCGGTCAGCTCATGGTCAGTCTCTTCGGCGCGCGGCACATACTATCACAATTGCTCCCGTGACTCATGACCCGGCTGCGGCCCCAGCAACACGCCACCGGGGGCCCCGCCAACCCTCCGGTCATTATGTGAAAGCACTGCCCTAACGGGGTTAGGTCGAGAGAGAATTAGGCAATTGAAACATAAAGGCCACCTTCTCAGGTGGCCTTTCATTGCTCCCTCTCCATTTTCTGGCAGGAGTGGTGTGAGGGTGGGCCTGAGGCTCTCTGGTGCGACCTTGGCGGAGGAATGGGGACCCACCGAGCCTCGGGCGATGTGAAAGCTGGAACTGACTGAAGGACTGCGGTCGCCGAAGCGACCGCAGCTGAAGGAATTCCAGAAGGTTCGCCTCGCTTGAGGCCGGAAGGGTCATTCCGGGAGCCTGGGAGCGACAGCGAGCCTCAGGCCCGCCGTTATGTCCCCATTTCCCACGACGCCAGATATTTTTCTTGCTCCTTCGTCAGCTGATCGATCTTCATGCCCATGCCGGCGAGTTTGAGGCGGGCGATTTCTTTGTCGATCACCGGTGGGACCGGATAGACTTTCTTCTCCAGCTTCTTGTAATTTTTTACCAAGTATTCCGCGCCGAGCGCCTGGTTGGCGAAGCTCATGTCCATGACGCTGGAGGGGTGGCCTTCGGCCGTCGCCAGGTTCACGAGTCGCCCCTCGCCGAGCAGGCTGACCCGATGGCCGGTCTTCAGCGTGAATTGCTCGACGCCCGGTCTGATGAGCCGCTTCTTTCGGCTCAATTTCTCCAAGGCGGGAATATCCAGCTCGACGTTGAAATGGCCTGAGTTGCAGACGATGGCCCCTTCCTTCATCTTGGCGAAGTGCTCACGGCGGACGACCTTGAGGTTGCCGGTGACCGTGACGAAGAAATCTCCTACCAGCGCGGCCTGTTCCATCGGCATGACGCGGAACCCATCCATCACCGCTTCAATTGCCTTGACCGGATCGATCTCCGTGACGACGACATCGGCGCCCATACCCTTGGCGCGCATCGCGATCCCGCGCCCGCACCAGCCATAGCCGGCGACCACAAAGGTGGTGCCGCAGATCAATCGGTTCGTCGCGCGGATGATGCCGTCGATCGTGCTCTGGCCGGTCCCGTAACGGTTATCGAACAGGTGTTTGGTGTCGGCGTCGTTCACGGAGATCACTGGGAACTTCAGCACTTTCTTCTCGGCCATGCTGCGGAGTCGGATGACGCCGGTGGTGGTCTCTTCCGTGCCGCCGATTACGTGTTTGAGCAAGTCTTTGCGTTTGGAATGGATCAGGGAGACGACATCGGCCCCGTCGTCCATCGTGATCTGCGGCTTGTGGGCGATAGCCGATTGGATATGCCGATAGTAGGTCTTGTTGTCCTCGCCTTTAATCGCAAAGGTCGGAATGCCGTCGTGTTTGACGAGAGCCGCCGCGACCTCATCCTGCGTGCTCAGCGGATTGGAGGCGCAGAGCCGGACATCGGCTCCGCCGGCCTGGAGTGTTTTCATCAGATTGGCGGTTTCGGTCGTCACGTGGAGGCAGGCCGTGACGCG
>Ga0315278_10003742_pt1 | contig 13650 bp, 11 predicted proteins | sample YL17G06_0_MG_FD_203880 | JGI IMG/M metagenome (GOLD analysis project Ga0315278, IMG submission 203880) | Sediment microbial communities from Yellowstone Lake, YNP, Wyoming, USA - YL17G06_0 | ecosystem: Environmental > Aquatic > Freshwater > Lake > Sediment | place: USA: Wyoming | collected...
GACTCTCGGCTGTATCCCGTTCGTGACGGCGCTCGCCTTCCTGGGGCATGCGGCCGGCGCGAACTGGCCCAAGGTCGAGCGCTTCCTCGCCCCGTTCTCGTGGCTGATCCTGGGCACGCTGGTGGTTCTCGGCGCCGTCTACGTCGGCCGGCGGTGGCGTCAGGTTCGCGCGGAGTACGCCGCCATGGATTCGGAACGCGAGACCTCTGAACCGGAGGCGTAACGCGCCTAAAGGTTCACCAGCATCGTCCAGCTATCGCCCTGTTCGCCCACCTTCTCGAAGCCGACGCGCTGGTACATCATCCGCGAGCGGTTGTGAACGGCGACCGACAGCGACACCGCCTGGAACCCCTCTTCACGCGCGTTCACCATGGCCGAACGCAGGAGCGTGCCCCCGATCCCCTTGCGACGGTGCAGCGGGGCCACCGCGATCGAGAGCTCCGGGGTCTTGGCGTCCACGAACCCATAGCCCGGGAGCTCCTCGGTGAAGAGCCGATACCACGCGGCCCCGACCGGCTCGCCGTCTATCTCCCCGACCGTTCCGCCGTCGCCCGGGCGACCCCAGTCCTCGTGATAGCGCCGCAGCATCGGCTCGTCCAGGACCTCCTGCATAGGCTCGCGAGGCCAATCGGGGTTCCACCGCGCGGCCTCGTACATCATCGTCTTGAGGAACGCGTAGTCGTCTTTGGTGACCGGCCGGATGTTCATGTGCCCTCCCGCTCGCGTGCCCCATCAACCTAACGCAGGGCGGCGCCGGGCGCCCTACCCGCGCACGCCGGGGACCTTGGCCTTCCCGGGCTCAAGCACGAATGGCACGCTGGTGAGCACCGCCCGGGGTTCGAACAGGAACAGCCGCTTCACGAAGATCGCGTTCTGGTTGTGCAGGACGAGGTGACGCCACTTGTGCACGATGAACTCCGGGATGATCACGTTCACGACGGTGTCCTCTCGCGCAGAGTAGCGCCGGACCTCGTCGAGCATCGGCCCCGTGAGGTCGCGGAAGGGCGCCTCGAGGACGTCGAGGGGGATCGGCAGCTGCGCATCCCACCACTGTCGCTCCAGCTGGTGCGCCTCCTCGGGATCCAGATCGAAGTAGAGCGCGCGAGTCTCGGCGGCCCCGAGCGACCGGGCGTAGTTCACCGCTCGGATCGTGACGTCGTTCACGGTCGAGACGAACACCAAGGTGACCGTTCGCTGGGGGATCAGGGGCCGGCTCTCGCGCGGATCGCCATGCTCGTCGACGACCGGGACCGGGACGTCGGTGACCACCACGTTAGGTTCACGGAGCATGCCGCCCTTGAGCCGGATCAGGTCCCGCCGGCGTACGACGTAGGCGAAGAGACCCTCACGCACGACCTCGGGCACGACGAGGGTCACGTAGTCGTGTTCGCTGCGCTCGATCGCCCGAACGTAGTCCCGGACCTGGTGCAGGAGTTCACGGCCACGACCGAGCTCCACGAGGGCCGGCGCGTCGCCCGCGAATACGCTCCAACGTTCGGCGAGGTCGCCGCCGGCCGGCGTGACGCAGTGGAGATGGGTCGGACGGAACGACCGGATGTACCCGAGAGCCTCCGCCGTGGCCGCGTCCAGTTCTCGCACCAACAGCACGACGTGGTTCGTGCCCACGTCGTCGGATCGGGTCGTTCCGCGTCGGAGCTGGGCAGAAACCGTTTCATAGTGCCGGTGGATGGAGCGGAGGATCGGGATGATCGCGATCATCACCAGGATCGAGAGCCAGGCTCCCCTGGTGAACTTCGTGAGCGTGACCACCACGAGCACGATCCCCGTGGTGATAGCGCCGACGATGTTGATCACCATCGAGCGGCGCCATCCCCGGACCGCATCCGCGCCCCTCCTCGCCTCCGCGCGCCAATGGCGGATCATGCCCGTCTGCGACAGCGTGAAGGAGGTGAACACGCCCACCACGTACATCTGGATCAGCTTGGTGAGGTTCGCATCGAAGGCGTAGATCACCACGCAAGCCGCCAGGCCCAAGCCGATCACGCCGTTGGAGAACACGAGGCGGTCTCCGCGGTTCATGAACTGGCTCGGCATGTACCGATCACGCGCGAGGATCGCAGAGAGCCGCGGGAAGTCCTGGAAGGCCGTGTTCGCCGCCAGCACCAGGATGGCGGCCGTGAAGGCCTGCACGATGTAGAACCCGATCCCGCCCCCGAACACGGTGTGCGCGATCTGCCCAAGGACGGACCGCTGCTCGCTCACGGTGATACCCGGGATGTGCGTGGCCAGCCACGAGATCGACAGGAACATCGAGATCGCGATGACGCCCATCATGGCGAGCGTCGTGGCCGCGTTGTGCGCCTGCGGGCGGCGGAACGCCGGGACGCCGTTGGAGATCGCCTCGACGCCCGTGAGCGCGGTCGACCCAGAGGAGAACGCGCGGAGCAGGTACCAGAGGGAGACCGTCCCGGCGGTTGCCGCCAAGCCGGGGATCGATTCGATGTGCTGGGCGGGCGGGCAGCCGCCGACGCACTTGACCAGGCCCACGATCGACATCACGAACACGCACAGGATGAACCCGTAGGTGGGGATCGCGAAGATCGTTCCCGACTCGCGAACCCCCCGGAGGTTCGCGAGCGTGATCAGCAGCACGAATCCGATCGCGAGGGCAACCTTGTGCTCGGATAGCGACGGCACGGCCGTGGTGATGGCCACCACGCCGGCCACCGTGGACACCACCACGGTCAGCATGTAGTCCACGAGCAGGGCAGAGGCCGCGATCAGCCCGGGGGTCTCACCCAGGTTCTCCTTGCTTACGATGTACGCGCCGCCCCCGTTGGGGTAGGCCTTCACGGTTTCGCGGTAGGACAGGATCACGATCACCATGAGGGTCGACACCGCGACCGTGACCGGCATGGCCAGATGCGCGGCGGAAGCGCTCACCGTGAGCAACACCAGGAGGATCTCCTCGGTCGCGTAGGCCACGGAGGACAGCGCGTCGGAGGAGAACACCGGCAGAGCCAAGATCTTGGGCAAGAGGGTGTGTTCCAGGCCGGAACTCGCCACGGCCCGGCCTAGGAGCAAGCGCTTGAAGACGCCGCCAGACTGACTCACGGGAGGAGCGGTAGGTGACATGCAGGCTGCATGCTATCGGTCCCCGGGGGCGCTCACCTCGTCTGGCGATCCCCTTTCGGGTCCCTAGGTCGCCAGCTCCGCGACCCAGCGATACCCGACGCCCGGCTCCGTGACGATCAGAGCAGGCGCCTGCGCGTCATCGCCGAGCTTCTTGCGGAGCGCCCGGATGTAGGTGCGCAGGTAGGTCGTCTCGGTTCCGTAGCCTTGGCCCCAAACCTTGCGCAGGAGCCACTGATGCGTGAGGAGCTTGCCCGGGTTCGAGACCAGCGCCTCCAACAGCCCGTACTCGGTCGGCGTGAGATGTACGGGCTCGCCGTCGCGCGAGACGAGGCGTCTGGCCAGGTCGACCTCCAGCCCGCCGAAGTTCAAGACGGCGGGCGTGGGCTCCTCCGTCTGAGCCCGGCGCAGGGCGGCACGAACCCGGGCAAGCAGCTCCTCCATCGCGAACGGCTTGGTGACGTAGTCGTCGGCGCCAGCATCGAGGGCCGCGACCTTGTCGGGCTGGCCCTCGCGAACCGACAGCACGATGACCGGGACCTGACTGAACGCCCGGATACGCCGGATCACCTCCGTGCCATCCAAGTCAGGCAAGCCGAGGTCGAGCAGGAGCAGGTCCGGAGCGATCTCGGCCGCGCCAACCACACCCTCCTCGCCCGTGCCGACGGTCGCCACCTCCCACCCGTGCGCCTCCAGACTCGTACGCAGGGCGCGCCGGATCTGTGGTTCGTCGTCGACCACCAGCACCAGGCTCACTCCGCCGCATCCTCCTCAACGGGGATCTCCACGATGACCGCCGCGCCGCCTCCGGGCGTGCCCTCGATCCGGATGCTGCCGCCGTGAGCCACCACGATGGCTTTCACGATCGCGAGCCCGAGGCCGCTCCCCGGCGTCTCAGGGTTGGTGCGCCCACGATAGAACGCCTCGAACACGCGCTCACGCTCCTCCGGGGCGATCCCCGGACCGCGGTCCTGCACGCGAACCTCGACCTTGTGGTCGATCGCTCCGACCATCACATCGATGATCCCCCCCTCAGGTGAGTACCGCGCGGCGTTCTCGATCAGGTTCGTGAGGACCTGATCGATCTGCATCGGGTCCGCCTGGACCTCGGGGAGATCGTCGCCGAGGTTCGTGCGGATCTTCACCTCGGAGAGTCGCGGCGCCAAGCGGGCCACGACGGCCTCCGTGATCTCGTCGATCGCGGCCGTCTGCCGCGTGGGGATCAGGGCGCCGGCGCGGATCTTCGACAGATCCAGGATGTTTCCCACCAGTCGATTCAGCCGATCCGTCTCTTCGAGGATCGTCGTGAGCAGCTCTCGCTGCTGCTCGACGTCGTAGTGCACGGACGGGTCCAACAGGCTGGTCACCCCCGCCTTGATAGACGTGAGCGGGGTGCGAAGGTCGTGCGTGACCGAGCTGAACATCGCGGCGCGCAGCTGGTTGGTCTCGGCGTCGAGCTGCGCCATGCGGGCGCGCGCGTCGAGACGGGCGCGGTCGAGCGCGGCGGCCGCCTGCTTCGCCGCGGCCTCCAACAGGAGCAACTCGTCCGCGGTGAACGCGTGGCTCCCGGCCGGGCGCTCAACCACCACGGTCCCGAAGGCCACCGCCCCAACCACGAGCGGCAAGATCGCTTGGGGGCCGCCGACGGTCACCTCGGGGCGTGCCGCGAACGCATGCAGTTGCTGCCCGTCCAGCTCGACGGTGATCTCGCACGACGCCAGGGCGAACGGATCCAGCAACACGAACGCGAAGTCATCGAGCACCCGGTCCGGAACCTCGCCCGTCAGCAGCTTCGACGACAGGTATCCCAGCAGGCGCGCCTCCCGTTCACGGCGCGCCGCGCGAGCCCGCTCGTCGCTGGCGCCGCCCACCAAGAGGCCTACGACGATGGCCACGGCCAGGAACACGACGGCGGTGACCACGTCCTCCGCCCCGTCGAACTGGAGCGTGAATCGGGGGGTGCTGAACAGCATCGGGACGGCGAGCGAGGACAGGATCGCGGCGATCAGCCCGCTCCACAGACCGCCCGCGACGGCCGCGATCACGATCGCCAACATGAACACCGCGATCGCGCTGGCCGGGCCCCCGCTGCTGAGCGGGATCGAGCCCACGGCCGCTGCCAGCGGGGCGACCACGGCGATCGTGAGCCCGCGCGCACTGAGGCCGCGCGAGCGGGCGTTCGGCTCCGGCCCCCTTCGCTCCACGCGCCAACGCTAGCGGCTTTCACACCATCTTCACGCGAACCCCCGGTTCCTTCACGCCTCCCTCACGGCGCCGGGTCGATGGTGTGTACAGCAGATCCCACCCCCTTTGGGATCCGATCTCCTCCGAGAGATCCCCAGCCCGGGGCCCGGCGACACCCTCCAGTCGCCGGACCCCGGGCCCCGTCCTTTCCGGGGCCCCCGCCGCCTACACCCGCCACAACCTCCCGCGCCGAGCGTGGCCAGGGCACCGGCCGTGAAGTAGGCTTCCCGCCGATGCGAGTGATGATCATGGGTTGTGGCCGTGTGGGTTCGGAGCTGTCGCTGCAGTTGCTCGACGCGGGGCACGACGTCACGGTCGTCGACAAGAATCCAGCTGCCTTCGTGAAGTACCCACCGGGGGACGGCGCGAAGACCGCGGTCGGGCTCGGATTCGATCGCGACATCCTCGAGGCCGCGGGTATCCGCGAGGCCGAAGCCTTCGTGGCGGTGTCCAGCGGAGACAACTCCAACATCGTGTCTGCGCGAGTCGCACTGGAGCACTACCACGTGCCCAAAGTGATCGCGCGGATCTACGACCCGCGCCGCGCCGACATCTACGAGCGATTGAACATCCAGACCGTGGCTACCACGAAGTGGGGCGTGAAGCAGATCCAGCTGATGCTGCTGCACGACCGCGCCGAACTGCGCGAATCGATCGGCGGAGGGGATCTTCTCCGCATGCGCGTCCCCGTGCCCGCCCATCTCGTCGGGAAACCCGCCACGGCCCTCAACGTGGCCGGGAAGGTGATGGTGATCGGAGTCTCACGTGGCGGGGGCGGATTGCTGCCCACCGACGACACGATGCTCAAGGAGGGCGACTACCTGGGCGTGATGCTGGTGAAGGACGGCATGGGCGCATTGGACGAGCAGCTCAAGCCACCAGGAGATCACCACTGATGCGCGTGGTGGTGACGGGGGCCGGAGCCGTGGGACGGCATCTGTCGGCCGACCTCGCGGCGCGCGGCCACACGGTCACGCTGATCGATCAGGACGTGGAGGTCGTAGAGCGGGTCCAGGCCGAGTTCGAGGGCATCCGCGTGATCCAAGGAGACGCGTGCGAGCCCTGGGTGCTGGAGGAGGCGGAGCTCTCCCAGGCCGACGTGGTGGTGGCCGCCACCGGCGACGACGAAGACAACCTCGTCACCTCGCTGCTGTCGAAGCAAGAGTTCGCGGTTCCGCGCGTGCTCGCCCGGGTGAATCACCCCAAGAACGAGTGGCTCTTCAACGAGCAGTGGGGCGTGGACGCCGCGGTCTCGCCTCCCCACATCCTTACGGCCATGGTTGAGGAGGCGGTCACCGTCGGGGACCTCGTGCGGCTGATCCGCCTGGAGGGCGGCCGGGTCTCCATCGTGGAGATGACGCTGCCGGAGGACTCACCGTCCGTGGGCCAACCGATCTACGGGCTCCGCCTTCCCACCGACTCGGCCGTGGTGGCGATCCTGCGCGACGGCCACGTCGTGATCCCCCAGCCCGAGACGGTCCTGGCGGCCGGCGACGAGGTCCTCGCTCTTGCCAACGCAGCCTCGGAGCGCGGCCTCCGCGACGCCATCATCGGCCCCGCACCCTCCGGCGACGACCCCTCCGCGTAGCCGCGACCGGCGATCTCCGCGGTCCCCGAAGGGTCCCTCAGCCGCCTCCGCGCGCCGGCCCCGGGCCATCAGCGACCACCTAGGCGCTGAACTGCAGCACCGGATTGATCATCTTGACGGCGCCGCGTTTCTCGCCGAGCACGCCCTCCACCACGACCCTGGTCCCGAGGGAGAACCCCCCGATGCCGCGGCGCCCCATGAAGACCACCGTGACTTCGCCGGTGCCGTCGGAGATCAGCGCCTCCAGGGACTCGTGATCCTGCATCGGGAAGACGGTGATCCGCTTGATCACGCCGGCGATCTTCACGCGGTCCCGCATAGGCGCCTCGCCGATGCGAACCGTGCCGGGCACCGTCTGCGACCACGTGGTGATCTCCGAAGCGAGACGCGCCTCGTCGGTCTCATTCAACCGATCGACCCAGCGACGGAACGCGCCCATCAGCCGCCCCCGGCGCCGCCTCAGGCCGCCGTGTTGGCGGCCCGGATCTCCTCGCCCAATTCCGACTTGCGGGACTTGGAGATGTAGATCGATACCGCCAGGATGGCGGCGGTCACGATCACGACCGTCATGCGCAACGCGGTGTCGTCGGCGTGCGTCACCACGAGCGGCGCGATCAGGAGCGCGACCAGATTCATGACCTTGATCAACGGGTTGAGGGCCGGTCCGGCGGTGTCCTTGAACGGGTCGCCCACCGTGTCGCCGATCACGGCAGCCTTGTGGCTCTCGGAACCCTTCCCGCCGTAGTTCCCCTCCTCGATGAACTTCTTCGCGTTGTCCCAAGCCCCCCCCGCGTTGGAGAGCATCACGGCCAGGAGCTGGCCGGTGAGGATGGCGCCAGCCAGGAAGCCGCCGAGCGCCTCGCCCTTGAGGAAGAAGCCCGCGAAGATCGGCGACAAGACGGCGAGCAGGCCGGGCGTCGTGAGCTCCCGCAGCGACGTCTTCGTGCAGATGTCGACCACCGCGCCGTAGTCAGGCTTCTCCTCGTAGGTCATGATCCCGGGGTGCAGGCGGAACTGGTTCCGCACCTCCACCACGACCTGGGACGCCGCGCGGCTCACGGCTCGGATGGCGAGCGAGGAGAACAGGAACGGCACCGACCCGCCGATCAGCAGGCCCACCAGGACGTCGGGCTGGTCGATCCGGATCCCGTTGAAGATGAACCCAGCGCCGCGCAGGGCCTCCTCGAACGAGCCGAACAGGGACGTCGCGGCCAGGACGGCGGTGGCGATGGCCATGCCTTTCGTGATGGCCTTGGTGGAGTTGCCCACCGCGTCCAGGCCACCGAGGATCTCCGCGGGCCGACCCTCGAACTCGCCGGACATCTCCGCGATGCCCTGCGCGTTGTCCGAGATGGGCCCGAACGTGTCCATGGAAACCACCACGCCTACCGTCGTCAGCATGCCCATCCCGGCGAGCGCGATGAAGTACAGGCGTTCCTGCGTCGTACCGCCCAGGTAGAACGCCGACACGATCGCGCCGGCCAAGATGAGGGCGGAGTACACGGTGGACTCCAGGCCGATCGAGAAGCCGGAAAGGACCGTGGTGGCCGGCCCCGTTACCGTGGACTCCGCGATCTCCTGCACGGGCTTGAACTTCGTGTCCGTGAAGTACTGGGTGATGACCTGGATGACCGCCGCCAGAACGAGCCCGATAGACACCGCGATCGCGGGCTTGTAGCTGTCCATGTAGACGCCGGAGATCACGAACGCCGCGGCCGCCGAGATGATGGCCGACAGGAAGAAGCCCCGGTTGATGGCCTTCATCCCCGACTCGGCCTCGGTCCGCGGCGTGACCGCCACGATCCCGACGATGGAGGTCACTACGCCGACCCCGCGGATGAACAGCGGGAACATCACCCCGATGATGGCCCCCTTCGGGGACCCGGCGTAGGCGGCCGCGCCAAGGATCAGCGACGCGATCAGGGTGACCTCGGAGGACTCGAACAGGTCCGCGGCCATGCCGGCGCAGTCGCCCACGTTGTCGCCCACGTTGTCGGCGATCGTGGCGGCGTTGCGGGGGTCGTCCTCGGGGATGCCTTGTTCGATCTTGCCCACCAGGTCGGCGCCCACGTCGGCCGCCTTGGTGAAGATGCCGCCGCCCACCCGCATGAACATCGCGAGGAGCGCGCCGCCGAACCCGAAGCCCACCAGGACGCTGGCGGCGTCCTGCTTGTACAGGATCAGCACGGCGGTCGCCCCGAACAGACCGAGGCCCACCGTGAACATCCCCGCCACCCCGCCGGCGCGGAACGCGAGCTTGACCGCGGAACGCAGGCCCGACTCGCGGGCGGCGTTCGCCGTCCGGACGTTCGCCCGCACCGCGAGCCACATCCCCACGTATCCGGTGATGGCGGAGAAGCTCGCCCCCAGGATGAACGCGATGGAACGACCCAGTCGGATCGAGAGGTTCGGCGAGAGTCCGAGGATCGAGGCGGTGGCCTGGTCCGAAACGGGGAGCACGAAGAACAGCGCCACGCCGATCAAGGCCACGAACACCGCCAGCGTCCGGAACTGACGCGAGAGGTACGCGGATGCCCCCTCCTGGATCGCCTTGGCGATCTCCTTCATCTTGTCCGTGCCCTCCGGCGCCTTCAGCACCTCGCGCACGAGGTAGTAGGCGAAGACGAGGGCCACGAGGGAGATGCCGAGGATCACCCAGAGCGCGGCGGTGTCGGATGGCTTGAAGACAACGTCGAGGGGTCCGCCCTCCTGGGCTAGGACAGCGCCGAACATCGAACCTCCTGTGTTGGGTTGGGCCTCTCTCACATCCCGACCGGGGTCGGGAACCCGTGAAGTATAGGGAATGCCCAGGTCGGCGACCCATGGGGGTCCCGCGCGGCAGCCCCTAGGTGGCCCGCTAGCATGCGGCCATGGGGTCTGAGGGGTCCTCGTCGGGCGCGACCGGATGAAGACCGGGCGCGTGACCCGTACCGGCGTCCTGCTGTTCGCGTTCGCGTTCGCCGTGATGGCAGATCCCGTTTCCTCGGTGGCGTACGCGATCGAGGCGGCCCTGAGAGCCCTCCGGGGAGACCTCCGCCTGCTGGTGCTGACGATGGTGATGGTCCTGGGCATCATCTCGCTCGTCCGCCTCAACTACGACCAGCTGATCCGTCGGTTCCCCGAAGGGGGCGGTGCCGTCGCGGCCACGGCCGCCGCCTTCGGCGAGGGGTGGGCCTTCCTGCCGCTCGGCGCGTTGATCGTGGACTTCGTCCTCACGATCGCGATCAGCGTGGCCGCCGCAGCCAGCGCGGTGATCGCCTACGTGCCGGGGCTGGCGCCGTATCGCGTGATCATCGCGCTGCTGCTGTGCTGTCTGGTGGCCGGCATCACCTGGTTCGGGCACGTCGGCCGAAGCGTGTTCGCCACGATGACGGTGGCGTTCGTGGCGGTGGCCCTGCCGGTCATCATCCTCGGCTTCGTGCACCCCCAGGCTATCGGCAACGCGCCGCTCGGCGGAGACGGAACGACGACCCCATGGATCGTGTTCCTGGCGTTCCCGGTGGCGATGGCGCTCGCCACGGGCGTGGAGGCGCCGTCCAGCGCGATCGCCCAATTGGGCCAGCTCGACGATCGTGGCCGGGAGCGGTTCGGACGCATCACCTTGTGGCTCACCTTCGCGATCGAGGGCTCGCTGACCTTGCTGATCGCGATGCTGGCCGTGCACCTGCGCACCGGGATCCCCGCCGCGGACTCCACGCTGATCGCCGACGTCGCGCGCGATGCCGCCGGCGACGGAGCCCTGTTCGCCACGTTCCAGCTCGCCTCGGCGCTGCTCCTGCTCGCGGCCGCGTCTTCCTCGTTCCAGGCCGGGCCCGGGCTCCTCAAGGCGCTCGCACGGCGGAGCCGTCGCGACGGTTCCCACGTGGGGATCCTCCCCGAGGCGCTCGGCCGCACGAACCGGCATCACACGCCCTACTGGAGCGTGGTCGTGTTCCTGGCCGTGTCGGCGGCGGTCGTGCTCGCCGCGGGCGGTCGGGACCAGGAGCTCGTCTTGTTCTATGCAGTGGCCGTCTTCGTGAGCTTCCTGAGCGGCCTGCTCGCCATGACCAAGTTCTCCCGGCAGGAACGAGCCTGGCGTTACGTGATCGTGAATGCCTTCGGTGCCGCGGTGGTGCTCTTCACGATCATCGTCAACCTCGGCCGTGGTTACCCGATCGCGTCCTTACTCGCGGCGGTGGCGATCGCCGCCATCTTCGCCCGGCTCTGGGTGCGCCAGGGGCGGCCGCGGGGGATCGCCCAGGCGGAGATGGCGGCCGAGCGCGAGCTCGGGCTCGAGGAGGATCCGATCGACGGCTCCTAGGCGAGGTTGCGTGGACTCGGGGAGATCCGCAGGATGAGGTAGCCGATGATCCCTGCCAGGATCGAGGCACCGAAGATCGCGATCTTCGCCTCGCCGAGCAGCGCGGGGTCCTCGAAGGCGAGCTCGGCGATGAACAGCGACATCGTGAAGCCGACACCAGCCGTGGCCCCCATACCCGTGAGGTCGCCCCAGCCGACGTCACCGGGTAGCTCGGCGGCGCCCGCGCGCACCGTGAGCCCGCTCGCCAGCAGCACGCCCACCGGCTTCCCCACCACCAGGCCCAGCACGATCCCCAGGGTGACGGTCGACCCGAGGGCTGCGGAGATCGTGGGCCCGGAGAGCCTCACGCCCGCGTTCGCCAACGCGAACAGGGGAACGATCACGAAGCTCGTCCAGGGCAGCAGGGCATGCTCGACGCGAGTGAGTGGTGGCACCACCTCGCGCGAGAGCCAGGCCAGGCGGAACCAGGCGGGCGCATCGGCATCCGGCGGCTGCGGCTGATCGACGGTCTCGTCGGCGATCCGGCGGGCCTCATCGCTGACCGCAGCCGGGCGCTGGAAGGCCACCGCTGGGGTGAGCAGGCCCATCACGACGCCCGCCACGGTGGGATGCACGCCCGAGCGCAGGGTGAAGTACCACAGCAGCATGCCCAGGGCGGCATACACCGGCATCGAGCGGATGTGCATCGAGCGCATCACCAGGATCACCGCCACGAGCGCGACGGCCTCCTCAAGCGGTAGCCAGTTCACACCCCCCGCGTAGAACACGGCGATCACCACGATCGCGCCGATGTCGTCGACGATCGCGAGCGTGAGCAGCAGCGGCTTCAGGTTCGCGGGGGCGTAGGCGGCCGCGAGGGTCAGCGCCCCCAGGGCGAACGCGATGTCCGTGGCCATGGGGACGCCCCAACCGCCCGCCCCGGGACCGCCCCCAGCCACGGCGAGGTAGAGCAGCGCGGGCACGGTCATGCCGCCGATGGCGGCCACCACGGGAAGCAGCGCCGCACGCCAGCGACGGAGCTCGCCCACCGTGAGTTCCCGCTTGATCTCGAGGCCCACCACCAGAAAGAACAGCGTCATGAGCCCCTCGTTGATCCAGAAATGCACCGACCCGCTGAGGCGCCATGACCCAACCCCAAGACCCACCTCGGTCTCGAGGAGGTGGTGGTAGACGTCTTTCCAGGGGGAGTTCGCCCACACCACAGCCACCACGACCGCGGCGAGCAACAGGAGGCTGCTCGCGATCGCCGTCTGCAGGAACGCCTGCAGCGGACGGATCACGGTTCGGGGAACGAATCGATCCGTGTACGCCCAGGGATGGCGCAGGCCCGGTCCTTGCGGAGGCGTTTCGCCGTGCATGACCGAACCGTAGCTTGTCCCGGGCGTCACGGAACCAGCACAGGGGAATCGTTGGCGAGCTCTCGGCGCCCGGGTAGGCTCGACGCGTTTTGGCAGACGGCCGTCACGTATCCCAGAAGTCCCGCATCAAGCCCGCGTACCTCGTCGCCGGCGGTGTGGGCGCCCTGGCCCTTATCGCGGGTCTCGTCGTCGTCCTCACGGGTGGCTCCGACAGCCCGCTGATCCCGGGCAACAGTCCCGCCACCTCCCCCACCTTCGCCTTCGAGGTCACGCGGACGGTCCCCGTGACCACCGTTCTGTTGAAGCCGGAGGAGAGTCCGCCCGATCTGCAGAAGTCGCTGCAAGCCGCGAAGCCGGCCACAGCGAACGCCGAGAAGACGATGCACGCGCTCTACTCGAACGCGTTCCTCGTCCCGGAGAACTGGACCAACGACAGTTACGAGGACGTGTTCACTGCGTTCGCGGCTCCGGCGCGGGTTCGTGCGATCCAGCAGATCGACGTCCTCACCGCCGGCAGCGCGGCGGGCGAGACGTACTCGGCCATCGAGCCGGCGAAGGCAACCATGCGAACGAAGGTGCTGCTGGACCCCAAGGGTCAGCCCGCATCGGCGGTAAGCACGGTCACCTTCACCGCGGACGCGACGTTGAAGGACGGAAGCGGAACCATGACGATCGTGAGCAAGGGTCAATACGTCTTCGAGAAGACCGCGCGCGGATGGCAGATCACCGCCTTCTCCGTCCAGCGCAGCGACCAGGCGCCCAAGGGATCGGCCAGCGGCGCGGCCACGGGCCCGGCGTCAGGCTCGGCGTCGGAGGCCGCGTGAAGCGCCACGCGATCGTCGCCATCCTGGGGCTGACGGCCTGGGTGATGGGCTCGGCCCTGGGCGCGCTGGGGCCCGTGCAGGCACACGCGCAATCCGCGGGGATCGCGGTGGGCAAGGCCCACGCGAGCTTCACCCCGTCCCTCACCGGGTCCAAGCCCATCGTCGTCCTTGCCGTTGGCAGTGGGGCCCGTCCCGGCGACGACGTCCTGCACTCGCTCGCGGACTCGATCCACCTGGTCTTCA
>Ga0315278_10003745_pt1 | contig 13645 bp, 13 predicted proteins | sample YL17G06_0_MG_FD_203880 | JGI IMG/M metagenome (GOLD analysis project Ga0315278, IMG submission 203880) | Sediment microbial communities from Yellowstone Lake, YNP, Wyoming, USA - YL17G06_0 | ecosystem: Environmental > Aquatic > Freshwater > Lake > Sediment | place: USA: Wyoming | collected...
GAGAGAAGATAGAAGTTGGTTAAACATATCCGCCTTTTTCCAATAATTCCTTTATCCTATTGGCTATTACTTCCGTAGCATTTTGCAGATTCAGTGCCTTTTCTTTTGTATAATCGGTTGGCCATTGGACAGGGTATCTGGTGTCTATATATGCTGTATTAAGAGATTCACATTGTTTTAAAAGCTGCAAAAGGGAAGATTCCTTCTTGGCACAGATTTTTAATAAGAATATCACATTGTGCGTCTTTTCAAAATCAAGGTCATAAGCAATAATAAATGCTTTTAAATATTTTTCAGCAGCCTGTTGAAAATGGAAACAAATTTGCGTATAAAAATCGTTTCCTTCCTCAAGATTCACCCTTGCAAAGTTAAAGTCTTCATCAGCCTTGCACAACCACTCTTTGACTACTTTCGGGTCAGCCATAAAGAACCTTGCCCTTGCTGAAAATCTTTTTTATGAAAGGATCTCCAAGAGAAAGCCGCTCTTCAGCCTCTTCGGGTTTATACACTATATAATCAACAGCCTCGTCAACTTTCATCAGGTGATACAATTCAAGTATCCTATCGGCCCCGTAATAGGGGATATCCTTTTTTATGATGAAGAAATCAATATCATTGATTTCTTCTCCTCCCCAGGCAGCTGAGCCAAAAAGTATGATCTTCTCAGGCTTATATTTCTCAATAAGCTGATCTTTGATATTATCAATGGCTTTCAGGGCATCAGTTATTTTCATTTTCACATTCTTTTATTGGGGATTAGTCGTCTTTTTTTCAAGATATAATTCTTATAGAGCAGGAAGTGGGATGTCAATTGGAATTTCATAAGGGCGGCTTGGCAATAGATAAATTTAGAGAAGTTTCATAAAGTCGATCTTTGTGCCTGACTTGACGTTTTGCTCCAGGAAATTTTTCGTCTTGATTCTCTTTTGGGAGAGATCCGGAATTAACGGAATGCTGTGCCCGAGGTTGATGCAATGCGTGCACCAGCAAGCTCCTGATGCAATGCGCTTTCTCTGTTCCTCAGCCTTCTTGTTATGCCACACCTTCCGGAAGGAATAATCATGATCCCTCACATTGCCTATGGTGTCGAACAGTTCGCAAATTCTTAGCTCTCCATCCGGCTCGAGAACTCCGACTTTCTCGCCAGCCTGGCAATGAAAATTCATCTTCTGATTCTCGATGGCATAAAGCTGCAGTTTGTATGTCTCGATATGATAGGAAAGGACCTCCAGCGCCTCTTCCGGAGAGGATCGGGAAAGGAGTTCCAGGTTTTTCTCCAGGACTTTTGCCTGGATCGAGCGCAGGAGGGGAGCGGCGGGCGGCTGGAGATCCGGATCCTGGGGACTGCCCCGGATCGGCTCTATGGAGAGATAATCCACAGGTAGATCCCGGGCGATGGTATCAATAAATTCAAAGATCCGGGCAACGTTCTGTTCATGGATCACGGTCAGGGTTGAGAGCCGGAGATTTTTGTATTTATGTCTCAAGTCTCCAAGCAGGGACAGGGTTTTCAAGGCATTGTCGAAACTGCCCCTTGCGCCCCTCAGTCTATCATGCAATTCCCCCGGCCCGTCCAGGGAGATTCCGATCAGGATTCTATTTTCCGGATGGCGGTTGAGGATTTCCAACACAATGGCATTGATTTTTTCCGGCAGCATGCCGTTTGTCGGCATGGTAATTGTCTGCGACGGCGTTTTGATGAATATATCTATGATTTCAGCCAGATCCTGCCTCAGGGTGGGTTCTCCGCCTGTCACGAGCAAATGATCAAAGGGGATCATATCAGCCGCTATTTTTTTATATTCCTCAAGCGTCAGGGGGTTTTCGTCCGTGTTCAGGTTTTTCCAGTAAAAGCAGGTTCTGCAACGGGAGTTGCACCTGGTGGTCACGAAGAGCGTGAGAACGCTCAATCGTTCCTCCTTTTTATCGTGCGAAAAGAGATTTTTCAGAAATCCCAGATTCATGAATCCTTTTTTCTCTCTGCGGCCATCCGTGTCAAGTCATTGTTACAGAAAGTATGACGATCAGACAAGTCGGCATCTTTATGTTGACTATGCCTTCTTCATAAGGTATAAAAGTCCATCATGTTATGAGAAAATTATGGGAGAACGATTATGGAAGGAAATAATAAAATCATTTATTCAATTAATATTGAAGATGTTCATAATGTGGCAAAAGAGAAACTATCAAGAAAACTTTCCCAAAAGGAATTAAAGATCATAGAAGATAAACTGGGAGATTATATAGATTGGTACCAAGCCATTGATTTTTGTATAAATGATCATTTATGTCAGAAGGCTAACGTTAATTTTCCTTGATTCCCCCCTGCTTCCTGTTATCAAGTATTGTATCTCTATGAGTGAATAAAGGACAAAAGAGACATTTTTACCGAGAAAATTGATTTTAACCAGGGAGAACGATCGTGAGTGAACAAGAAAAAACCGGAGAACAGTCCCCGAACGAAACGCCTGAACCTGTCATACCGAATGGGGAGGGCGCTGTGCGCGTAGGTCCCTATCAGAAGAAAGATCTGGAAACACCCCCAGCCCCGGAATCGGAGGGCACAACCCAGCCAGAGTCGGCGGAACAAAAGGAAGAGGACAAGGTCTCTTATGAACTCCTTGAATCCCAGGACAAGCCGGGTTCCATCCGCCAGTATAAGGTCAAGATTCCCATGGAGGAGTATGACAATCGCCAGTCCAAGATGATCAGGGATCTTAAAAAGACCGTGGTCATTGATGGATTCCGCAAAGGCAAAGCCCCGGACCGCTTTATCAAGAACCGCTTTCGCAAGGAACTGCGGCAGGATGTGATGGATGATATCGTTCCCAAGATTACGGACGATCTGCTGAAAAAGGCGGGAGCGGAAAAGTTTACCGATCCTGTGATCGAGGATACGAAGGGAGAGGAAGGCGAGAATATCGAACTCCTTTTTCATGTGGAAATTCTACCCAGGATCGAACTCAAGCCCGCGGATTATACCGGAATGGACATCACGGTGAAAAGGCGGAAACTCACGGACGACCTGGTGACAAAGCAACTGGAAGACCTTCAAAAACGCAACGCGGTGTTCGAACCCAAGGAAGGCCCAGTGGATGAGACTGATGGCGTTGTGCTGAACATCCTTGTAGAAGATGAAAAAGGGAACGAGATCAAGGAGATGGGATATAAGAATGCGCTGATTCAATACCCGGCGCAATATCTGCCCAGGGAGGTTTATCAGATCCTTCTCGGAAAGGAAAAGGGGATCGGATTTGAAGTAAAAGTCCCCAGGGAATCCCCAAAACCCGAGGGTGGGGGCGTCAGCGCGCAGGACACATGGAAAGTGGAGATTGTGGAGGTCAAAAAATGCGTTCTCCCCAAGATGGATGATGAATTCGCCAAGGACCTTGGCAATTTCAAAACCCTGGAAGATCTCAAGTCCAAAATTCGTTCCGATATGGAGAGCCACGCGGAGAGTCATGCAAGAGAGGATGCGTTTGAAGCCATCATGCAAAAGATCATTGAAAACAAATCCTTCGATCCTCCCGCCTCTCTTGTGGAACATTACAAGAGGGGCATGATCAGCGAGGATTTGAAACGCCTCAGGCAGATAGGGCTTTCATTCAAGGATATGAAACTTGATCCTGAGCAATATATGTCCCGCAAGCACAAGGATGCGGATCTGTCTGTCAAGGCGTCTTTCCTCCTCCGGGAGGTGATCAGCGGGGAAAAACTCGAAGTCGCGGACCAGGATCTGGAGGCGGAACTGGCCAAAATTGCAGAAAAGGAAGGCCGCAAACCCCTGGCCATCCGCGCAAAACTCGAGGCTGATGGCCAGCTCGATTCCTTCAGGGACGACCTCCTCCATGATAAGGTGAAACAATTACTCCTCGAGAAGAACAATGTGAAGTACGAGGAAGCGGATCAGCAGTCATAAGGAATAGAGAGTGGCAGATTATGGGAGAGAAAAATTTTTACACAGTGCCGATTGTGGTGGAGCAGAACGAACGGGGCGAACGCCAGTATGATATCTATTCCCGCCTTCTCAAGGATCGGATCATTTTCCTCGGCATGCCCATCACCGACGAGGTGGCGAATATCATCATCGCCCAGCTCCTGTTCCTGGAGTCCGAAGATCCGGACAAGGATATCAACCTTTACATCAACAGCCCGGGGGGATATGTATCCTCCGGCCTGGCTATTTACGATACCATACGGTTTATCAAGCCGGATGTATCCACCACCTGCGTAGGCCAGGCCGCGAGCATGGCCGCGCTTCTTCTCTGCGCCGGCGCTCGCGACAAGAGGTTCGGCCTGCCCCATTCCCGGCTCATGTTGCATCAGCCCCTGGGCGGATTCCAGGGCCAGGCTGCGGATATCGAAATTCATGCCAGGGAAATGCTCAGGGTCAAAAAGGAGATCAACCAGATTTTTTCCGAGTGTACTGGACAGACTCTGGCAGTCATTGAAAAAGATTCGGAGCGCGAGTTTTTCATGAGCGCGGAACAGGCCCGCGACTACGGCCTTCTCGACAAGATTATTGTGGACAAGGTCTCCATGCTCAAGGAAACCAAAAAGAAAAAATAATCTCTTTCCTTCTTCCCCTATTTCTCCTCAAGTTCAAATCGCACAGGATGCTTGATGATCCCTTTGGGGGATTCTTTTGTTCTGGCGGAGATTTTGAATTCATAAAACCGCATGTGCATGTCATAGGGTTCGTAGGGCTTTCCAGGCGGATTCAGAGCCACGGACAGAAGGCACCGGCAGGCGGTCATGATCACAGGGGAGAAAACAGCCGTAATGACGCCTGTCCGGGGCGCATTCCGGAATTGATCGCCGGAATATTCCAGCAGGATGCCCACCCCGTCGAACCGCGCCATGCCGATCGCAGCCTCCAGGTCCATCCCCGGTCTTTGGGCTGTGTAATGCATCTCGATCCGCATGGTCTCGTCGGTGTAAATGGTGCGCGCCTCATGCCCCTCGCCGTCTGTCACAACCACCTTGTGTATCAAAACCTCTCCTGAACCCAGCCTGCCGGACTGGCACATGGTGGCATACTCCATAGTAAAGGGAATCGGCGGTTCCAGGATCTTCTGGTCATAATAGTCCCGCATATAGCGCAGGAGGGCTTTATCCATCCTGCCGAGCGCCTTGATTTGGCCTCCATTCAGCCACAGAATCTCGTCGCACACCCGCTCAGCGTGATCCAGGTTGTGCGTGACCAGGAGGATGGTCTTCCCCCGCTCCTTGAACTCAAAGATCTTTTTGGCAGACCTTTCCTGGAAATAGGAATCTCCGACAGCCATGACCTCGTCCAGGGCAAGGATGTCCGCATCCACATGAACCGCCACGGAAAACCCCAGCCGCATCAGCATCCCTGAGGAATAGTGTTTCACAGGCAGATGGATGAATTTTTCCATCCCCGCAAAGGAGATAATCTCCTCAAGCACTCCATCGATCTTTCTCTTGGGAAGCCCCAGGATCGAGCCGTTCAGGTAGATATTCTCCAGTCCCGAAAGCTCGGGATGAAATCCGGCCCCGAGTTCCAGGATCGAGGCGACTTTTCCCCGAATCTGAATCTCGCCGGACGTGGGCTGTGTGATGCCCGAAATGATCTTGAGCAGTGTGCTTTTCCCGGATCCATTCGCCCCGATGATTCCGAGAGTTGTCCCCTCCTCAATACGGAAATTGATGTCCTTGAGCGCCCAAACCTCGCCTTTCACCCTGGAGCGGAACCAATCCTGGATTACCATCTCCTTGATGGATTTGGTTTTCTTTTCATAGATCTGGTAACGTTTGGAGAGATTGTGCGCTTCGATAATGGTCATGAGGTTTTTTAAACCCTGGTCATGAGTTTCGTTATTGGAAAAACCAGTAGTGGTACGAATGAAACGAGCCGGACTTGCTCACATCGCGGTCAAATGTGACCTGGATCTGATTTTTTGTCTCTGTGATATGTTCTCCAGGGATCAGAAGGGAGGGTTCCTGCCAGAATCGTCCCGGAGTCCCGGAAACCATCAGTCTCCCGATCCTCGTTCCATTCACAGAAACCTGCGCAACCGCTGTATTCTGGGATTCTGTACGGGCCATCACAAGAACGGGTTTCCCGGGTTTCAGGCGCACGACAAATGTTTCGCAGTCCGTCAGATTGCGCCCTCCGTCTGCAATGATTTTCCCTGTGCCCGGAGCTTTGTGAAAGAAATTGCGCGGGTTGGGATAAGACCAGCCCACAGGACGTTCCGCAGCCTCCCGCCATTGGTATCTGTGAGCCGCCTCGTCCCTCAGATCCGCCACATCCAGCGAATCGGCAAGCTGAAAATCCGGCGGCATCTCCTTTGGAAGATCGCCGGAATGAAGCAGGGACCAATCCTGTTCATACACCACAAAATCGTTGGACATTGTGGTCAGGTTTTTAAGGAGGGGAGCGTTGTGCAGGGGTTTTCCGAGGAAATTGATCTCCCCCCACAGGAAGGGGAAGCTCACGATATAATCAGGGAGATCTTCAGGAGGGAGGTTTTCAAGGCGTTCGAAACAGGACCCCAGGCCCTGTCGCCAGTGAATCCCCTGGTCGGGCGTTGTCAGCCCCACAAGATCGTAGATCCGTCGTTCTCCGAAATACCCGATGATGCCCGCATCCGTGATGCCGATCACCGCATCCTGGGGCGTGGCGTCCTTGATCCACCAGGATGTGCGCCTGTGCTGTTCAAAAATGTCGTTGCCATTCTCGCCGTAGATGTAAGCCCAGTAAAAGGGCGAGGGGATCATCAGAAGAAGCAAAATGATTCCGGAGAGGTTGAAGATTCTTGTGTGACTGGTCTCAAAGAGTTTGGAGAGTTCATTCACACCCAAGGCAACCAGGAGGAAAAAGAGGGGCTGAAAGGGGCTCAGGTACCGGAAATAATGCACCGCCACCACCTCGGAGTTGGTCACACTTAAAAGCCCGATGAAAAGGACAAGAGCCACCACCAGGATGGGGACGTTGCGCCTTTCCCGGGCGCCGGCCAGGATCGTGCCGAGGAGGGCCAGTAAAAAGGCAGCAGGAGGGAAAAGAAGGAAGGGATAAAGCGCACCCAGGGGCGCCAGGGGAAACATGGGCAATACGTGAAAGTAATTGCTCGAAAGATTATGGTAATATCCTCCAAAAATCAGAGAAAGATTGTCCCCCACTTTGGCGATCTTTTCCCACAGGCTGTAGTAAGGGGCTGCTGTCGCACTCTTGGATATAAGCCCGGCGGTTTCAAAACTGCCGGTCTCGAGCTTCACATAGAACATATAGAGGGAAAAGGGGACAAGGGATAAGAAACAAGCCAGAGAGGAGGCTCCATGGATACTATAGGCGCGCCGCACGATAACGACAAGGCAGAGAATAAGAATGGCGATTCCTTCCGGACGTGTGAGGGACGTAAGGGTGAGGCAGAAACAAAGGGCGGCCAGAAGCCAGTCCCGCTTTTCCATCCACCACCGCATGAGGAAATACACGGAGGCTAGAATCAGGGTGGCAAAAAGACCTGTTTCCATTCCCGACAGATAATTCCATGCCAGATTCCCATTCACAAGAAATAGAAGGGCAGCCAGAATCCCTACCCGCTCCTCGGACATTTGCCTGCCGATCAGATGGATCAGAATTGCGGAGAAGCAAAGGCATAAGGATCCGAGGGCATAGCTGACCAGGAGAATCTTCACCCCGTGAAATCCCAGAAGGATAAAAGGGGCAAGCAGAATCGGGTACAGGATGCTTGTCCCGCCTGTGGAGAATCCGCTGCCTTCCGTGTACTCGAAGAAATGTCCTTGCGCCAGACGTCGGGCGTATTGGAAGTGGATATAAGAGTCATCCAGCGGAGCCACAAGGTGGCCCCTGGTGATGGAAATCATGGAGAGCCCAAATAAGAGGGAAATGAATACTACCAACAGGATATACAGGAGCAGGTACTTGAAAGGAATGGTTTTATTCACAGCACAGTTCCCAAAAGCAATTTTCCATTTGAGCGGCCTTCCTGGAAATCAGGAATCTGATTTTCAGGCGGCATTCCGGTTTTTCCCATCCAATACGAATGCAATACAACACATGTGGAATAGGGGATTCCGGGGGTGAAGTCAATCAAATACAAATGTTTTGCCTGAATCAAAATTTATACACGCCCCACATTCCCGGTTCTGGATGCGCTCAAAAAAGTCTTGCATTCTTTGTCCGTCTGAAAGAGAAATAATCCTTATTATTTATCATGAAAAACAAGACTTTTTTGTAGAGATTTAAGGCTTTTTTGCATGAAACAAAAAATGAAAAAAATTATTATCGCCCTTTGTGTTCTTGTCCTCTCATGCGCGGCTGTGTATGCCTGGCGTGAGGCGCCCCGCGCCAATCCTTTCACCCAAATCCCCAGGGAAAAGATCAAAAAGGGCGAGTTCGTCATCTCCATCGAAGAGGTGGGCGTGATCAGGGCGAAAAAAGTGGAGTCCATCTATGCGCCTTATAGCGGGAAAATCACCAAACTTATTGACGAAGGCACCACTGTGACCAAGGGACAGACTGTCGTCTGGCTGGATACGGAAGAGGTGGAAAAGGATCTGGAGGAACAGATTACAAATCTCAAATCCACCAAGGCGGACCTGGAACGGACCATTGAGCAGCTGGTGAACGGCATGAGAAATAATACCCTGAAAGTGGAATCCGCTGTTGCAAACCTCGAGTTTGCACGGCTGAATCTCCAGGATGTCAACCGCAAGCTTGAAACCGTTCAACTCCTTGTGGATAAAAATATCGTGGCGAAAACCCAGGCCGATACCGCACGGCAGGAAGTTCAAAGCGAGACTTATCAGACCCTGAATACCGATCTTATGTTTAAAAGGGACATGAAGCAAAAGGAGGAGGAGGAGTCTTCCCAGAAATCAGAGCTGGGCAAGGTAAAGCTGCGGAGCATTAAGGCCAAAAAAAAGATCCAGGAGGCCCAGGATGATATCTCAGATGCTGAGGTCAAGTCCCCCAGCGACGGCATCTTTTTGCTTACAGAGAGGCATGACTGGCATAATAGTAAAAATACGAAACCCCAGGCCGGAGACCAGGTGTGGGAAGGCCAGGCCCTGGCGGAAATCCCCGATCTCAGCTCCCTTGTGATTCTGTCACAGGTGAGCGAGGAGGATATGTCCCACATGTCGGTAAATCAAAAAGCCCGGATCACCACAGACGCCTTCAAGGATCTCAAACTCAACGCCAGCGTCTCGCGGATCGGCATGGTGGCCATCCCGCGAAACGCCTCTCCAGCAGGCAGCAGTCTCCAAGGCTCCGAAGATACAGGTCAGAAGGTTTTCGAGCTGGATCTTGTGATGGAAAAACATGATGTCCGCCTCAGACCCGGCATGACCGCGAATGTCTCCATCATTCTCGAGACCATGCCGGATGCCCTGACTATTCCCCTTTCCGCCGTATTTCGGAAGGAGGGGCGGAGCGTGGTTTTCACCCTGACAAAGAACGGTTATAAAACACGGTTTGTGACCCTGGGCCGCCGGAATGGGAATCGGGTGGAAATCCTCTCCGGTCTGAACTCCGGAGAAGAGGTCTTTTTGAAGGATCTGGGGGAACTGGATCGGGAATCGTGAAAAGGTTATATCCATCAAGGAGGAGCGGGGAATTATGCGGGATCCTAAAGCGAAAATAAAACAAAAAAGAAAACTTCGCTATAAATTGAAGCGGTCGAGATATGTATTAAAGGCACATGCCAGGCCGTCCCTGCCTGACACCCAAGACCAGGACCTTGTGATCGAGAATTTGAAACAAATCCACGAGAGGGAGATGAAAAACTTTCAGGATCGCCTTCTCCGCGCCCATGCGGATCTGGATAATTTTCGCAAACGCTCCGTCCGGGAACGCCAGGAACTGGTCAAGTTCGCCAATGAATCCCTTATCTCCTACCTTTTGCCTGTTCTGGATAATTTCTCCCACGCCCTTGGCGCAGATCAGAACAGCGAAGATGTAGAGTCTTATCGGAAAGGCGTTGAATTGATCTACCAGCAGATGCTGAAGGTTTTTACAGAATCCGGACTGGAAAAAATCGAGGCCATGAACAAACCCTTTGATCCATCTTTTCACGAGGCCATGGCCACGGAGTACGATGCCAATGCACCGGAAAATCATGTCCTCCAGGTGCTTCGGGACGGTTACATGCTGAGGGGACGCTTGTTGAGGCCTGCCCTGGTGCGTGTGAATAAAAAACCCGAAACGGACACAACGCCCAGGCAGATCCTTATCCCTAATCCTGAGATTCTGCCGGAGCCTTTGGAGCAACACAAGGAGAAAAAGGAGAAGACCTCCAGAAAGAAATCATAAGAATATTGTGCGACGGAGGCGGGGGGATTTCTCTCAATTTCCCTCAAGGCATGAAATCTAAATATTCATCATACATCCTGATTCTCATTATGATTGTGGGGATTATTTTCCGGGTTCTTTTTTTCCTTCAATTTACAAAAACGCCCTTTTCCCGCCATCCCCTTTTGGATGCGCAATATTATCATGATGTCGCGCAGGAAGTCGCGCAGGGCCATATAATCCAAAACCGCGCTTTTTTCATGAGCCCCTTCTATCCTTTTGCCCTCGGCCTCTGGTATGCCCTCCTTGGTCCCAGGCTGTGGATCGCTCCTGTCCTCCAGATGATCCTGGGGATCATCACCTGTTTTTTTTTATACAGGATCGGAACAAGGCTTTTTTCACCTGCCACAGGTCTTCTGGCCGCAGCCTTTTACTCCCTTTATAAACCAGCGCTGTTTTATGAACAAACAATTCTTATGGAGACATCGCTCGGATTTATCTATCTGATTCTTCTTCTCATAATCGTGGAAAAAGGAGAACAGGAGAAACCCGGCTGGTGGATGGTCATCGGACTTATATTAGGCATCGCCAGTCTCTGCCGCGCCAATGTGCTTCTGTTCTTTCCCGTTCTTATCCTCTGGTGTGCCTGGAATAGGAAACTCAAGATCGAGAGATCGGCTCTTCGATCTCTTCTCGTCAGGATGGCGCTTCTCCTGGGTGGAATGCTCCTGTGTATCCTGCCAGCCACTCTCCATAATTACCTTGCGGAAAAAGATTTTGTCTTGATCGGCTCCAATAGCGGAATCAATTTGTTTATAGGAAACAACCCAAACGCCAAAGGATACTTTGATCCTGTGCCTGGTGTGGATTGGATGAGAGACATGTGGGGCGCCCAACAGGCTGAGCGCGCCCTGGGACGTTTTCCCCTCAAATCCTCGGAAATCTCCCGTTATTGGAAATCCCGCGCCTTCACATTTATCCGGGAGTATCCTTTGAGCTTCATCAATCTCCTCTTCGTGAAATTCTATTACTTTTGGGGCACTGTGGAACTGGATCAGATCTTAAGTATGCAGCAGATGTCCTCTCTCATGCCCGTGTTATCCTGGCCCCTTTTCAATTTTCGCATTCTGGGCCCCCTGGCTCTCGCGGGACTCTTTCTCTGTGTTATCTGCCGGGAGAGAAGAAGAGTTATCCTTGCTCTATTCATCATCACCTATGTCCTTTCCCTTCTCCCTTTTTTCATGACTGACCGGTACAGGATTCCCGCAGTTCCCCTCCTTTGCGTGGCCGCTGCATTCACCCTGGTGCATGTCGTTGAATTGGTGAAGAAAAAGGATTGGAGGAGGCTCTCCTATACAGGGGGGGCTGTGGCGTTGCTGGTATTCGTCCTGGATAATTCCTCGGTCCTCTCCAAACGCCAGTCGGCAGAGGCCTTCCACAATTCTCTTGGTGTAATGTATCAGGCAGAGGGACGGCTGGATGATGCCCTCAGGGAATATTACAAAGCCCTTGAGTACAGCAAGGTATCGACCATCTATAACAACCTGGGATCGGTATATTTATTGAAAAAAGATTATCTGTCCGCTGTCAGGAATTATAAAGAGGCCTATGACATGGATCCGGAGAATGCGAAAACCTGTTTTCAACTCGGCCTCTCCTGCGTGTATGCCCACAGGCTCGATGCGGCGCGCCTGTACCTGGAGAAATCCCTCTCCCTGGATCCCCGCATAGATCCCATGGCATATTACAATCTTGCCTTTCTTTACCTGTCAAAAGGGGAGAAGGTCAAGGCGCAGAACGCCATGAAAACATATCTCCGGATGAATCCGCAGGACAAAGAGGTTTGGAATACCTTTCTTCGGTATGGCGGGGATTTGAAAGAATAGCCGGGATTTTCACAGAAATTTCTCCACAAAGGCCTTGCTCCTGGGAACCCCTTCCCAGGCCGGGGCAAGACCTTCATACTCGATGGAGATCATGGCCATGCTCTTTTTCTTCTTGAGCAGTTTGAGGATGCCGTCAATCCCGACCACTCCGTCTCCCAGCGCGCAGCCGGAGTATTTTTTTCCGGACAACGCCCTGTAATGCCTCAGTTCCCCTTCCGGTGTCGGTGCGAAATCCTTGCAGTGCACATGCTTGATGTGGGGAAAAATCCCCTTCACAGCCTCAAGAGGCGCTTCATCCACAAGGAGGAAATTGCCGAAATCCGCAGTGGCGCCGAAGTTGGGGGAATTAACCTTCTTCACTATCTCCACCACCTGTTTCCAGGAACCGGAGAGAGTGCCGTGGTTCTCCATGGCCAGGATGACCTTTCTTTTTTCCGCCAGGGCGGTGCAGGAGCGAAAACCCTCCACTATCCAGGGAAGGGCTTGGCCATAGGGAATCCCCTCCTTGGGCGATCCGCCGAACACCCGCAGGATCGGCGCGCCCAGCTTGGCCGCTGTCTCAATCCCCCTCTGCACATAGTCCGCCTGCTCCTTCCGTTTTGCCTCTTCCGCATAGGCAAAATCGTTTCCAATCGAGTAGCAGCCAATCTTCACGCCCGTATCAAGGGCTATTTCCCTCGCGGTATTGATCTCCTCCTCCGACTCCTTCCAGAAGCAGTCCAGAAGTTCCACCCCGGTATATCCATTGTCCGCAGCATACCGGATGAATTCCATGTAATTCATCTTGCCTGCAAAGGCGTCTTTTTCAAAACTCCACATGCTCAGTCCTGGAAACATGAATGTTATCCTTTCTTTTCTTGAATCGACTTTTTCCCGGAACGTGTAGCATTCCTCCCGGCAAATGCAAGAAAATTCATGGGTGCGGAAAGGTGTTGAACTCTCATCCTCTCCTGGGGGAGAATCCCAGGCTTGAAAGGGATGAAGGAATGTTCGAGACGATTTTTCTTTCTGTTATCATCCTGGTCCTCGCGATTCTGGCTGTGATGGAGCTGAGCTACTGCCGTTCCCAGAAGGTGGCTGGCTGGGAGGCAGTTTATTTCTCCCGGCGGCTGAAGCGCAGGCTCCTGGGCCTCGCGCTCCTGATTGTAATCAGTATCTCGATTTTTTTTGGAAGCCGGGTCCGACTCTTTTTCCACGGACCCCTCTGGAACCTGGTCTATCTTTTGGGATCCCTCGCCCTTGCGTTCGTTGTGTTCCTGCTCCTTGTCCGGGACATCATGGAAACCGCCCGCTATGCGGTTCGGAAGCATTCGGAAATAACTTCACAGTCGCTCCGTCATTTCCCGGAAAACCCTGGAGTCAAGTCTCCTTTAAAGGATGGAAATAAAGAGGCATGAAAACTCCCCGGTTCTCCATCAAAACCAAAACCCTGATCTATTGCGTGGCGTCCTTTGTCCTCACAAGCTTTTTGCTTACC
>Ga0315278_10003747_pt1 | contig 13642 bp, 8 predicted proteins | sample YL17G06_0_MG_FD_203880 | JGI IMG/M metagenome (GOLD analysis project Ga0315278, IMG submission 203880) | Sediment microbial communities from Yellowstone Lake, YNP, Wyoming, USA - YL17G06_0 | ecosystem: Environmental > Aquatic > Freshwater > Lake > Sediment | place: USA: Wyoming | collected...
CGGCCTGATGAACCTCAAGTATGTCGCACTGACCGGCCTGATGCCGGCGATCCATCCGGCGGGCATGTTTCTGCTCGCGGCGTTCCTCCTCATCTCGTTCGCACTGCGCAAGGCCTTCTGCAGCTGGCTTTGCCCCGTCGGGACGATCTCGGAATGGCTGTGGCAGAGCGGCCGCGAGACGTTCGGGCGCACGTTCGACGCGCCGCGCTGGCTGGACATCCCGCTGCGCGGCCTGAAGTACCTGCTGTTCGGGTTCTTCGCGTACGCGGTGGCCAGCATGCCGGTCGATGGGCTGAAGGCGTTCATCGAGAGCCCGTACGGCCTGGTCGCCGACGTGAAGATGCTGAACTTCTTCCGCCAGATGGGCACGACGGCGGCGGTCGTCGTCTTCGCACTCGTGGCCGGCTCCGTGTTCGTCAAGAACCTCTGGTGCCGCTATCTCTGCCCGTACGGCGCGCTACTGGGGCTCGTGTCGATGGTCAGCCCGACGCGCATCCGCCGCGAGGCCGACGCCTGCATCGACTGCGCGCAGTGCGCCAAGGCCTGCCCGTCGCTGCTGCCGGTGGACCGGCTCATCACCGTGAAGTCCGCCGAGTGCACCGGCTGCCTCGAGTGCGTCACGATCTGCCCCGCCCAGGGCGCGCTCCGACTGTCGGTCGGCCGATCGCGGGCGATCCCGACATGGGCCGTCGTCGCGACCATCGCGCTCATCTTCTTCGGTCTGGTGGGCTACGCCCAGCTGAGCGGGCACTGGGCCAGCAACGTCCCACACGAGGTCTACCGGGAGCTGGTGCCGGCCGCGAACAGCCTCGCACACCCGCAATGACAACCGGGATTCGCCCTTCGACTTCGCTCAGGGCGCCCTGAGCAAGGTCGAGGGGCGGGGTTCGGGACTCGGGACTCGGGCCGGAGGCGGTCACGCCGCAAACCATGCGAGCACGGCGATCATGAATGCTCGACAAACGCTTCGAAAGGGCCGAAGTCCGCGCTGGGTTGGGGACCCAGCGCTTCCACCGACAGAACCCTGAAGATGCGTTTGTCCGCCGTGTCGAGCGGTTTGCGGAGTGACCGCCTCCGGCCCGAGTCTTCGTCATTGACACCGGTACCGCCCCCCAGCCACAGTAGTGGTCTATGCCCACTCTCGACTTCTCGACGCTCTCGTTGCAGGACGCCCTCGATCTCGCCATCCTCGTCGAAGAGGAGGCGAAGGAACGCTACGAGGAGTTCGCCGAGAACCTCACGGTGCACCACACGCCCGACGCCGCGCACTTCTTCGTGACGATGGCCGGGAACGAAGCCAAGCACGGCGCCGACCTGCTGATGCGCCGCCAGGCGATTTTCGGCGATGCGCCGACGCGCGTATCGCGCGCCATGCTGTGGGACGTGGAGGCGCCCGACTACGATCAGCCGCGCATGTTCATGACCGCGCGCCGGGCCATGGAAGTGGCCCTGGCCAGCGAAGTGAAGGCGCACGACTACTTCGATGCGGCGCTGGCCTACATCAACGACGTCGACGTGCGCGCGCTCTTCGAGGAACTGCGCGCCGAGGAAGTCGAGCACCAGGAGCTGGTGAAGGCCGTCATGGCGAAGATCCCCGACGACGATCAGGCCGGCGAGTCGTTCGACATCGACGAACCGGTCGGACAATAGTTCGAAAGGCCCTCTCATGCGACGAGTCTGCCTCTTGCTGTTCCTGGCGGCACTGGCCGCGGTGTGCGCTCCCGCCATCACCGCGCAGGGTCCACCCGCCCCGGTCACCGTCACCCTCGTCCACCTGAATGACGTGTACGAAATCCTGCCCGTCGAGGGTGGGAAGTCGGGCGGCCTCGCGCGGGTGGCCACGGTGTTCGCGCAACTCCGGGCCGCGAATGCCCCCGTGCTGACCACGCTCGGCGGCGACTACCTGTCGCCGTCGGCGCTGGGCACCGCGCGGGTGGACGGCCAGCCGCTGGCGGGCCGGCAGATGGTGGACGTGCTCAACGCCACCCATCTCGACTGGGCGACGTTCGGCAATCACGAGTTCGACGTCTCCGAGGCGGCGTTCCGTGCGCACCTCACGCAGGCAACGTTCAAGATCGTCTCCACGAACGTCACCGACGCGAACGGCCAGCCGTTCCCCGGCGTGCCGACGTCGGCCATCGTGCCCGTTACGGCCGGCGGCCGCACCATCCGGCTCGGCCTGATCGGCGTCACGCTGGGTGCCACGAAGAAGCCGTGGGTGACGTACCGGGAGGCCATCGCCGCGGTGCAGGAGGAGATCGCAAAGCTGAAGGGCAAGGTGGACGCGATTGTCGCGCTCACGCACCTGAGCCTGGCGCAGGATGCCGAGTTCGTCACCGCGATTCCCGAGATCGACGTGGTCCTGGGCGGGCACGAACACGAGAACTGGATGCTGCAGCGCGGCCCGCGCTTCACGCCGATCATCAAGGCCGATGCCAACGTGCGTTCGCTCGCGATTGTGTCGCTGGGGTTCGGCGCCGCGGGCACGCGCCCCACAGTGTCCTCGTCTTTGCTGCTGATCGACGATACGATCGCGTCGGATCCGGCGGTGGACACCGTGGCGCGGCGCTGGAGCCAGATCGGCTTCGACGCGTTCCGCAAGGACGGATTCGCGCCCGAGGCCGTTGTCGCGACAACCACGGAACCGCTCGACGGCCGCGAGTCCACCGTGCGCAATCGCCCGGGCCGGCTCACCGACCTCATCACCCAGGCCCAGGCGCGTGAAGTGAAGGACGCAGTGGTCGCCGTCTTCAACGGCGGGTCGGTGCGGATAGACGACGTGATTCCCGCGGGACCGATCACGGAGTACGACATCATCCGTGTCCTGCCGTTCGGTGGGAAGATCACCGGCGCCACGCTGGACGGCACCCTGCTCGCGCGCGTCCTCGACATGGGCACGAACAACCAGGGTCTCGGCGGCTACCTGCACGTGTGGGGCGCGAAATACGAGAACGGCGCGTGGGCCGTGAACGGCAAGCCGATCGAACCGGCGGGCCGCTACCGTGTCGCCCTGACCGACTTCCTGCTCTCGGGCGGCGAGACCAACATGGGATTCCTGACGCGGATCAACCCCGGGGTGCACGACGTCCAGGAGTTCCGCGACATCCGCCGCGCCGTCATTGAGAAGCTCGCGGCAACCTACGCGCCGGCGAAATAGACGGCGCCCGCTACGCCTGCTCGGCCAGCGGCGCCGGCGCGGTCAACTCCTGCGGCACGATGCGCGTGAACTGGCCGCGCTGCAGCAACTCGCGCCCGCGCCCGCCGCGCCCCGTGACCTCATACTTGGTCGTGCTGATGGTCTGCTCGGCGCCGCGGCTGGTCTCTACGGTCAGCAGATCGCGATCGCCGGTCGAGGCGATGAACCCGAGCACCTTGTCCTGGTCCGCGTGCAGCTTGATCAGGATGACGCCCTTGCCGGGCCCCGACAGGTAGTTGATCTCCTCCACTTTGCACAGCATCGCCCGTGCCTGTGCCGTCGCCGCGATCATGATTTCGCTGCCGTCGATCCTGACGACGCCCACCACCTCGACGCCCTCCGATGGCCGCGCGTAGCGCCGCCCGGCGCGCGTGCTCGGTTCGACGAACCCGTCGAACCCGAACCGCAGGCTGTAGCCGTCGCTGGTCACGGCCACGGCATGGGTCTTCGGCACCGCGCCTTCCTTCCTCGCCGTGATGTCCGGCGTGACGCGCGGGTCGAGGCTGAAGGCCGCGATGACGCGCTCGCCATCGCGGAACTTGAACAGGCTCTGGATCGGCTCGCCGTAGCCGGTCGATGCCGGCACGTCGGCAATCCGCGCGCTGTAGGCCGCGCCGAAGTTCGTGAAGAAGACCGCCGTCGACCGCGTGCTCCCCGGCAGCACGGCCAATACGGCGTCGCCCTCGCGCAGCCGCGTCGCGGTCAGGTCCTTCACGTCCTTCTGCCGCTTCACCCATCCGTCGCGCGACACAATGACGACGTTGTCCTCCGAGACGATGAAGTCGTCGTCTGAGTACTCGACTTCTTCGACCGCCTCGATGCGGGTGCGGCGCGGATCCACCTTCGCGCTGCCGTACTGCTTCTGAATGGCCTCCAGCTCGTTGCGCACCAGGCTCCAGCGGCCGTCCTCGTGCTTCAGCAGCGCGCCGATCTGCCGCGCGCGCTTGCGCCGCTCTTCCAGCTCGGTGCGGATCGCGAGAATCTCCAGGCGCGCCAGGCGGTAGAGCTTCAGCTCGAGGATCGCGTCGGTCTGCTCGGCGTCGAGCTCGAAGCGCGCCATGATCTTCGTCGCGGCGTCCTGCTTCCCGTCGGACTTGCGGATGATCCTGATGATCTCGTCGAGACTGTCGAAGACCTTCTCGAAGCCCTCGAGGATGTGGATGCGCGTGTTGAGCGCGGCCAGCTCGTGCTCGAGGCGGCGCGTCACCACGTCGAGCCGGAAGTGCAGGAAGTGCCAGAGGATCGACTTCAGGTCGAGGCGCTCCGGCTTCCCCAGTTCGGGGTTCTCGGTCGGCACGAGGCACGTGAGGTTCACCGGGAACGTCGTCTGCAGCGGCGTGTGCTTACAGAGATACGCCATCACCATCTTCTCGTCGGCGTCCTTCTTCAGCTCGATCTGAATCCGCACATCGTCGGTCGAAATGTCGCGGACGTCGACCAGCGGCGGCAGCTTGCGGCCGATCACGACCTCGGCGATGCGCTCCACGAGCTGCGACTTGTTCACCATGTACGGAATGCTCGTGATGAACACCGTCTTGCCGCTGCGCGTGACACCACCCGGCTCCCACGTGCCGCGGACGCGGATGGAGCCCGACCCGGTCCGGTAGATCTCCTTCAGCTCGTCGGCGGAGTTGAGGATGTGCCCGCCCGTGGGGAAATCCGGCCCCTTCACCCAGCGGCAGAGCTGGACGCTGGTGAGGTCGGCGTTGTCGAGCAGCTTCAGGAGCGCCGTGCACACCTCGCCCAGATGGTGCGGCGGAATGCTGGTGGCCATGCCGACCGCGATCCCGGTGGCGCCGTTCACCAGCAGGTTCGGCAGGCGCGCGGGCAGGATCACGGGCTCGGTCTTCGTGCCGTCGTAGTTCGGCCGGAACGCCACCGTATCCTGGTGGATCTCCTGCAGCATCTCGTCCGAGATGCGGGCGAGCCGGCACTCGGTGTAGCGCATCGCCGCGGCGGCGTCGCCGTCGAGCGAGCCGAAGTTGCCCGACCCGTCCACCAGCGGGTAGCGCAGCGAGAACGACTGCGCCATGCGCACCAGCGTGTCGTAGATCGCGGTGTCGCCGTGCGGGTGGAAACTGCCCATCACGTCGCCGACGACCTTCGCGCACTTGCGGCACTTCACGTCGGCGGTGAGGTTCTGCTGCCACATCGTGAACAGGATGCGGCGCTGCACGGGTTTCAAACCGTCACGCACGTCCGGCAGCGCGCGCGACGTGATGACCGACAGGGCGTAGTTGAGGTACTTCTCCTGCGCCGCCTCGTGCAGCGCCACGACGTCCTCGCGGCCACCGCCCCTGCCGCTTCCGCGGCCGCCGCCACCACCCCCAGGCGGCCAATTCCCGGTCGGCGGCCACGATCCACCCGAAGCGGGCCAGGGCGCGCCATCACCGCCCGAGTCGGCGGGGGCGTGCTCGATGATGTCCAGGAGCGACGTCTCGGGGTCTTTGCGGCGGGGTGACAACGGTCCGGCTCCTTCAGCGAGGCTGCGGGGGTGTTCCCAGCAGCGTGACGAACTCCGACAGCACCATCGCGGTGGCGCCCCAGATCTCTTCCGAGTCGATATCGAAATACGGCATGTCGAACTCGAGACCGTCGCGCACCCGCATCACGCGCCGATGCCGCGTCGGGTCCGCGAGATCCGCGACCGCCACTTCGATGATGCGCTCGACCTCGCCGGCCTCGGCCATGGTCTCAGGCCGCGACGCCATCGTACCGACCACCGGGTGCAGCACGAACCCGCTCACCGGTATGTGCAGCGGCGTGAGACGCCCAAGCAGGGTGACGAAATCGGTCCGAAGGCCGACTTCCTCCCGCGCCTCCCGCAGGGCGGCGTCCTCGATGGTCTCTCCCGGGTCGAGCGCGCCGCCCGGCAGCGAGACCTGCCCCTTATGCGACGGCAGGTGCGAGGTCCGCTTTGTCAGCAGGATCGTCGCCGCGCCGTCGACCGGATAGATGAGGAGCAGCGCCGCGGCGGGCCGGGCTTCATCGGGACCGAACCCCGGCTTCCATCCATGGCGGGGCACCGGGGCCATGCGAACCTGTGCCTCCGCGCCGGGCAGCTGCCCGATGCTCGCGCGCACTGCCGCGACAATCTCGTCGAACCCGCCGTGTCCCACTCCCTCATCTTACACAACGGTACAAAATCAATCCGGGAGTGATTTCCTTATTTCCGGCGCCTTCGCCGCCTTCTCCGCCCCGGCCTTCTCCGCGGCCGCCTTGGCTGCCGCTTCTTTCTCGCGCTGGGCCGCGGACTTCTTCAGGTTCGCGCGATCCTTCAGATGGTCCTCCATCTTCAGGCGCGGCACGCCCTCGGTCATCCAGGTCGGCGCCGCCGCCCCCTTGAGGTAGTGGTCGAAGAACTCCTTCATCCGAATCGTGTAGTCGAACTGGTTCGAACGCTTCGCGAGGCCGTGGTTCTCGCCGATGTACTCCAGCATGATCACGTTCTTCCCGAGGCGCCGCAGCGTGTTGTAGTACTCGACGCCCTGGGTGAAGTCGACCGCGCCGTCCTTGTCGTTGTGCAGGATGATGAGCGGCGTCTTCACGTTCTTCGCGAAGTTCACCGGCGAGTTGCGGACGTAGGCCTCCCAGTTGTCGGTGTAACTGCCGAGGAAGCGCCCCTGACTGCTCTCGAAGATCGCCTGGTTGGTGCCGCCGGAGTTCTTGTAGATCAGGCTGTACATGCTGACCATGTTGGTCAGCGGCGCCCCGGCGACAGCCGCCGCGAACATGTCGGTCTGCGTCACCGTGAACGCCGTCTGGTAGCCGCCCCACGAGTGGCCCTGCAGCCCGACGCGTTTCGGATCGACGACGCCCGTCGCCATCGCCGCCTTCACCGCCGCCGTGATGCACGCCACCGCCGATACGCCCGGGTCGTTCAGCGCGTAGGTAATGTCCGGCATCAGTACCGCGTAGCCGTTGCTCGTGTAGGCCGTCTTGTTGAACCCGTTCGCGCCCGGCGCCGTGAACTGGTTGTGGCTCCCGGTAAGCTTCTCGTAGATGTAGACAATGGTCGGGTACGTCTTCCCCTTCTCGTAGTTCGCCGGCAGGAAGAGCGAGCCCTGGAGCTTCTGTGGCCCCTTGGTCTTGTTGAGCGTGAACGTGTAGTCGACCAGCATCTGCCCGCCCGACCACGTGAACGCCTTCACCTGCGCGTCGGCGTTGGTCAGCTTGCGGCCGGCCTTGAGCGACGCGTCCGTAACGTAGTAGTCCGGCGGCGCCAGCGCGGTGGACTTCGCGTAGAGGTACACATCCGCCTTGCGGGCCTTCTGCACCGCGAAGCCGGCGTCGTCCCAGAGCAGGGGCTGGATGCCAGGCTTGGCCGGCTCGAGCTTTCCGATGCCGCCCTTCTTCGTGTACTCCCCGAACATCGTCACGTAGCGCGCCTGCGAGAGGTCAAAGCCGCGTTCCTCGGGATCGAGCCTGGAAATCGAGCGGTAGCGGATGCCGTCCTTCTTGCCGTTGACGGTGAGGTTGGTAGCCGCCCCGCCCTGCGCCGGCACCTTCCAGAAGTCCCAGCCGTCCGACAGCAGCAGCGCGTCACCGTCCTTCGTCCAGCCGACGACCGGCCGCGGCGGCTTGACCACGTTGTGATCGTCCTCGATATCGATGAAGGAGGTCGGCACGAGTTTGGTGATGTTCAGTGCCATCGCACCGGAGGCCATGTCATAGAGGAAGTAGTGCCCGCCTTCGTAGTAGTAGAACTTCGTGCCGTCGGGCGACGGCTGGCCCATGTACTGCGCCTTCTTCAGCGCCAGTTTGCGCTCGCCGGTCTCCAGGTTGATGACGTAGACATCCCGGAAGCTCCGACCGTCGAGGTTGCTCATCAATTCGTAGTCGCGTACGTCGGTGCCGATCGCGAACTTCTCTTTCGGCGCGAGACTCACCGTGCGCAGCGTGTCGTCGGCCAGGCGCAGAAACTTCTGCTCCTTCACGCGGTAGATCGACAGGTAGCTGTAGTTCTTGTCCATCGACTCCTGCACCTGCTGCTGCGACTGCAGGCGCGGATCCTTGGCGTGCCACAGCACGAGGTCGACCTTCTCCTCGTCAGGCGTCTCGGCGGCCGGCGGCGTCGGAGGCGCCGCGGGCGCGTCGGCGCCGGCGTCGGCGGGCTTCGCGCCGGCCGGCGGCGCATCGGCCTTGGTCAGCGTGCGGATCCCGAAGGTCAGCGCGTTGAGGCTCTCGGTCCACGTCGCGCCGCGGTTCGGGCTGATCGACATCCCTTCCGGGAACGTCTTGTCGGTCGCCGGATCGTAGACGGTCTTCTTCGGGCCGCCGGCCGCTGCGAAGTCCGTGAAGCCGACCGCCGCGTACAGCTTGTCCTTGTACTTCTTGTCGTCGGTGCCCTTGATGACCGCGAACGCGTCGCCCTTCTCGGTCCACGCGAGACGCTCGTAGGACGCCTTGTCGCTATCGAGCACCGTCAGGACGCTCGACTCCATGTTGCGGAGCTGGATGCCGTTGCCGGCCTTTTCGGGCGCATCGATGACCAGCGCGAGGAACTTGCCGCTCTTGTCGAACGCGAACTCCGAGACGTTGCCGATGTTCAGGTCGCGGCCGGTCGCCAGCTCGTGGAGGATAAGGTCCGAGCCCTTCGGCCGGTCGCTGGCCGCCGCAGCCGCACCCGCACCTCCGGGAGGCGCACCCGCCGGAGCCGCCGCCGCAGGCGCCCCGCCGCCGGCCGTTGCCGGCGCCTTCTGGTAGGCGATCCAGCCGCCGCGCTCGTTCGCGAACACGAAGCGGCGCACGTTCTCAATGGTGATGTCCTTGCCCGACGTGAGATCGAGCAGCTGCATCTTGGCCTGGATGGGCCGGCGCTGCCGCCGCAGCCGCGCACTCTCGGTCCGGTTCGGATAGACCATGAAGGCGGCCCACTTCGAGTCCTGCGAGAAACCCAGCGCCGCTGCCGGCATGGCCATCTCGCCAGGGGCCCCGCCGCCGCCGCCGCCCGCCGAGGGCGTCTCGCCCGCCGGGAACGTGTATTCCTTGTCGCCATCGGTCGCGCGAATGAAGTACTCGCCGTCGCCCTCCATCGGCGACATGCGGTAGGCAAACCACTTGCCGTCGTACGACATCGCCGTGGCGCCCATGTTCTTCCACGCGATGATGTCGGCCAGTTCCATCGGGCGCGGGCCGGCAGGCGTCGCCGCGGGCGCGGGCGCTGGAGCGGCCGCCTGGGTCGCCGGGGCCGGCGCGGCCGCCGGCGGCGGTGCCTGCTGCGCCGCCATCGGGGTCAGCGCCAGCACGGTCAACAGGATCAATAACGTCAGCTTGCGTCGCATCAAGGTCTCCTTGTCAGAACGATCGCCTACAGAATACCCGCGAACACGTCACCGGCCGGCCGGGTGACGGGCGTCGGGCCCGAAGCCAGCCGGAACAGCTCCACGCCGAGCAGCCGGTCCACGTCCGGCTTCGAGAAGAAAATCCGCTCCAGCCCGAGATGCTGGGAGCGGTGTGCGCGCAAGGCGACGACCTTGCGCGCCGACCACGGCCGGATGTCGATCACGAAGTCCACGCCCGGCTCGGCCGAGGGGTCCCCGCGGCGCAGCAACTCCCACGGCCGCATGGGCAGCGTCCACAGCACGCGGGTCACCGCGTGCGAGTCACCCAGCTCGGGGAACCACCGCGCGTCGGCCGCCGCGGCGACCGCGTCGGAGGCGAAGCGGCTGATTGCCACGTGATCCGGATGCAGATTCGAGCCGTTCGGCTCAAACGTGATGACGACCTGCGGCCTTATGGCGCGAATCACCTCGACCAGCTGGCGCCTGATGGTCTCGGCCGGCGCCACGGCCAGCGCGCGGTCCTGGTACCCGAGCAGACGCAGCGTTCCGATCCCGAGTTCCCTGCACGCCTCGACCAGCTCCTGCTGGCGCACGCGGCCGAGGTCGGCCGGGTCGCAGACCGGCGGCGCGCCCACCCTTCCGCGTTCGCCGGGCGTCGCCGTGCACAATGCCACATGCCCGCCGGCGGCCACGCACTTCGCCACCGTGCCCGCCGCAAACACGCTCTCGTCGTCGGGATGCGCGAACACGAGCAGGAGACGCGGCGTATCCATGCGTCGGAATCAGGCGCGCACGTCGGCGGGCATCACGCCCAGCGCCCGCATCTCACGGTCCTGCCTGGCGGAGAGCAGCCACAGCGCCACCGCCGCGCCGATCAGGCACATGAACATGTCCCACTGGGCGTCCCAGATATCGCCCTGGGACCCCAGATACGCGGCCGAGGCCGATCCGAACGCGATCGTCGTCCACCACTCGAACAACTCGAAGAACGCGCTGAAGGCCAGACAGTAGCACCCGACCAGGAAGCTGAGCATCCCGCCGGGGCGCAGCGGCGATTTCCGCAGCAGGAACTCGCGGGCGATCATCGCGGGGATGAAGCCTTGGGCCAGATGGCCGAGCCGGTCGTAGTGGTTCCGCCCCAGGTTGAATGCGTCGCTGACCCAGTTCCCCACGGGCACTGCCGCATAGGTGTAGTAGCCGCCCACCATCAGGATGATGGCGTGCACGACGATCAGGCGATACGTCAGCGGGGTGAAAGGAAACGTCCGGTACGTGGCGACGAGGATCGGCACGCCGATGATGATCGGCAGATTCTCCAGGAGCCAGGTCATGCGATCGGCCTGGGGCGCGATGCCCAGCGCGACGAAGACGACGCAGACGACGATCAGCAGGATCAGTGGCTCGCGGCGCGGGGCGGCGTCGGTCATCGATGGGCTCCGGTTCGGAGGAGCTTATCACGGGCCATGATGCACGCGCCGCCGGCCGATACCGGCCACTGCGCAAACCGCTCGACACGGCGGACGAACGCATCTTCAGGGTTCCGGCGGCGGCAGCGCTGGGTCCCCAACCCAGCGCGGATTTCGGCCCCTCCGACGCGTTCGTCGCGCGAACGTGATCGCCGTGCTCGCATGGTTTGCTGCGTGACCGGTATCAGCCGGCTCGTCCGCATCCTTCATCCCCAATCCCCAATCCCCAGTCCCGAGTCCCGAGCCCCGAGCCCCGAGTCCCGACTCCCGAGTCCCTTGGGCGCCGTAGCCGTGGCGAAGCCGGCCGAATCCCGCGAATGCTACACTCCCCCCGTGCCCATCCGCCTCGTGGCCATCGACATCGACGGCACGCTGCTCGACTCGCGCTGGCAGATTCCCGAACGCAACCGGCTCGCCATCGCCGAGGCCGTCTCCCGCGGCGTCGAGGTCGCCATCGTCACCGGCCGCCGCCATGACTTCGCCCGGCCCGTGTTCGACGAGCTCGGCTGCCCGGTGACGGCCATCACCGCCAACGGCGCGATGGTCAGGACGGCGGACGGCGCGACGGCCCTGCGCCACCTCCTGCCCCGCGCGACCGCCCGGACGATTCTGCAGGCCACGCCGGCACACCGTGATGGCGCGGGTCTCATCTTCGACCGCGTGCGCGAGGGCCAGGTCGTCGTCGAGCGGATCGACTGGTCGCACCCGAGCCGACGCGGGTACGCCGAGCGCAACCGCGAGTTCCTCATCGAGGTCGACCCGCTGGAGGCCGCGCTCAGCGACGATCCCATCCAGGTGTTCTTCAACGGGCGCGTGGGCCCGATGCGCACGCTCGTCGACACGCTCCGCGCCCGCCCCGACGCCGCCTCGTTCACCGTGGCGACGACGCAGTACGAGGCCAGGGACTTCGCGATGGTCGACGTGCTGGCGCCGGGGTGCACGAAGGGCGCCGCGCTGGCCGAGTGGGCCGGGCGGCGCGGGTACGCGCGGTCGGAAATCTTCGCCCTGGGCGACAACCTGAACGACCTCGAGATGCTCGAGGCCGCGGGCGTGCCCGTGGTCATGGGCAACGCCGTGCCGGAGCTGCTGGCGCGGGGCTGGACCGTGACGGCCACGGCCGATGACGCCGGCGTGGCCGACGCGATTGAGCGCTTCGTGCTCGCGCCCGACCGCGGCCCGGCGACGAGCTGATTCCCTGCCCGGCCCACCGGACAGGGCACCCCGGCTCGACAGGCCAGGCTGCGTGCGCTGCCGCGCCGCGTGGATTTTGGACCTCAAACGCGCTATGGTAGGCGCGCCACGATGGCCGTACGCCTTCTCCAGAGAGGAATCCCGATGCGTAGCCGGAAACTTCCCGTCCTGTTCGTGCTGCTGCTGGCGCTGGTGCTCCTCGCCCCGACCGTGCAGACACAGGGCAAGATCACTCCCCCGCAGTTCACGGTCGGCGCCAAGACCTACACGGCCGGTGACGACTACTTCCTGGCGAACTACACGCAACTGCGCGAGTACTTTGCGAAGGTCGACCAGGAGTCCGACCGCTTCAACGTGGTCGAGATCGGCAAGACCGCCGAAGGCAAGCCGATGATCATGGCGATCATCACCTCGCCCGAGAACCACAAGAAACTGGCGCGCTACAAGGAGATCGTCGGGAAGCTGGCGCGGGCCGAGAGCCTGACCGAGGCCCAGGCGCGCACGCTGGCTGCCGAGGGGCGGGCGGTCGTCTGGATCGACGCCGGTCTGCACGCGACCGAGTGCATCAACTCGCAGGGACTGTTCACGTTCGCCTACCAGATGGCGAGCCAGAACGACCCGGAGACGCTCCGGTTCCTGAACGACGTCATCATCCTGCTGACGCCGGTCAACCCGGACGGCATGGATCTGGTGTCGAACTGGTACATGCGCGAGCCGGACGAGAAGCGCCGCTCGACGGGCGGGCTGCCGGTGCTGTACGAGAAGTACGCGGGCCACGACAACAACCGCGACTCGTACATGAACAACCTGCCGGAAACCGAGGCGGTCAACCGGCAACTCTACCGCGAGTGGTATCCGCAGATCATGTACAACCAGCACCAGACCGGCCCGGCCGGCACGGTGCTGTTCGTCCCGCCGTTCCGCGATCCGTTCAACTACAACTACGACCCGCTGGTGCCGATGGGGATCGACCTGGTGTCGGCCGCCATCCACAACCGATTCGTCACCGAGGGCAAGCCCGGCGCGACGATGCGCACGGGCGCGAGCTACTCGACGTGGTTCAACGGCGGCTCGCGTACGACGACCGGCTTCCACAACATGATCGGGATCCTCACCGAGATCATCGGCAACCCGACGCCGGGCCAGGTCAGCCTGGTGCTCGACAACCAGCTGCCCCGGCAGGATCTGCCGATGCCGATTCCCCCGCAGACGGAATGGCACCAGCGCCAGTCCATCGACTACGTCATGACGGTGAACCGCGCGATCATCGACGTCGCGTCGAAGCATCGCGAGGACCTGCTCTACCGCTTCTACAAGATGGGGAGAAACTCCATCGACCGCGCGAGCAAGGACAACTGGACGATTCAGCCGGACTGGATTGAGGAAGCGAAGGCCCAGGTCGCCAGGGACAGCGGTGCGGCAGTCGCCGCGGGGCCGGGCGGCGGTGGTGGCGGGCGCGGCGGCGCGGACCCGAAGTACTACCGCGGGATGCTGACGCCCGACCG
>Ga0315278_10003748_pt1 | contig 13642 bp, 9 predicted proteins | sample YL17G06_0_MG_FD_203880 | JGI IMG/M metagenome (GOLD analysis project Ga0315278, IMG submission 203880) | Sediment microbial communities from Yellowstone Lake, YNP, Wyoming, USA - YL17G06_0 | ecosystem: Environmental > Aquatic > Freshwater > Lake > Sediment | place: USA: Wyoming | collected...
AGGTAGAAGCATCATCTCCGCCTGTCTTATCTCGCGCTTCGTTTGCATGCCCCAATACAACTATACCCCACTACCCAAAAACACTACTTTTTCAACAGGCCCTGGAAGGTGGGCCACCCGGGAGCCTGATTTCTAAATCTAATCCCACCGCAAGCGGTGGGGCACCCGAATCTGAGCCACCCGTCCAAGCCGCTTGCGACCGGTGTATACTTGTACCGTCTGACTGCCGGCGATTATGAGGAAACGAAGAAGATGGTGCTGTTGAAATAGTGGGCTATTACCATCGGGCAACCTGCATACTGACTTGGAGCACCGAATCCGACGTATTTGACGACGTACGCAGGAATTTATCAACAAGGGTAAACCGACGCCCTTGCGCGCCAACGAGTCACAGCGTCTGGATCACCCTTCGGCAGGCTCAGGGCAAAGCAATACTCCTGACCAACTTCCTACTTCCTTTGCTCCAGTCCCGTAATCATTTAGCTCCTGCCCCAGGAAGTGTCGAACTGAAGCACTTTTGACCGAATTTTTCATTGAACTCTGGGCTTGTCCAAACGCTCTATTATTAGCTTGCCAAACGGCCGATTATCGGGTAGTATAAGTTTGCCTTGATATGCGGATTCTAATTGTAACACAACACTTTCCGCCGGAGCGCGGGGCGGTCCGACGCCTGTTCGAGTTCTCCCGGTTCTTCGTCCGGCAGGGGAATGAAGTGTCTGTTCTGACCGGAATACCGAATTACCCCGACGGGATAGTGCCGCCCAAGTATAGGGGGTCGTTCTTCTACCGTGAAGAGATCGACGGGGTCCGGATATACCGCAGTTGGGTCCTGCCGGCATCGAATCGGTACCCAGTGCGGCGGATGATCGGGTTTGTCACTTTCCTCTTCACCAGCATCATCAATTCTTTCCGCATAAAATCGAAGTTCGACATTGTTCTGGCTTCGACACCTCCGGTCAACACTCCGGTAATCGGCTGGATTATCAGCAAACTCCGCCGGGCGAAGTTTGTCATTGAAATTCGCGATCTCCAGCCGGAATCGAGCGAGGATTTCGGCAACCTGAACCGCTCGCTGTTCACGCGAACGTTAAAGAAGCTCATGCACGGGTTGTACCGTCGGGCCGACAAGATTGTCGCGGCCACGGACGGTATCGCCGAGTATCTCAAATATCTTGGTATTCCTCCCGAAAAGGTAGCCACGATCAAATCCGGATTCGGCGAGGAATTCGCCACCGCTGGGCATAACGGCATTCGCAGAAAGTTCGGCTGGGAAGAGAAGTTTCTCGTTCTCTATTCCGGCACGCTCGGCTGGGCGCACAGTCTCGAGACGCTCATCGAAGCGGCCCGCTGTTTGACTGATCAGCCCGACGTGCAGTTTGTCTTCGTGGGTGATGGGGAGAAGCGGTCGGCGCTTGAAGGCATGGTTCGCGATTACGGGTTGCGTAATGTCACATTTATAGGCGCCCAGCCGCTTGAAGCGATACCGTACTTTCTCAAGACCTCAAACGTTCTGGTAGAGAGTCTTCGCGACGTGCCTATTACGCAGGGAACATTCCCGGCCAAGCTGTTCGAGTATATGGCATCCGGTCGACCGATCTTGTTCGGCGCGCGCGATGGGGAAGCCATCCGCGAGTTGCGCGCCGCCGGCGGGGTGCTGTCATTTGCCAGCGATGACGTTGAGAAGCTCTGTGAACTGATTCTTCAAGTCAAGAGTGGACAGATCGACGGCGAAGCCCTTGGCCGCCGGTATTCTGAGCACGCCGAACGCTTCCATCGCCGCGAACGCTGGGCCAAAGAGTATCTCGCGTTTCTGGTGGATAAGAACCCGGTAAAATAGCGGGGCGTTTTTTCTTTCGGTTCGAGGGAGTCTATTTTTTGTCAGCTGCCGGAGGGGGCAGGCGGCGCATTTTCGGATTGTCGACATGTCAGCCTGAGTTGGCGCGGATGGCAACATGAAGATTCTGATCGTAACTCAGCATTTTCCTCCCGAACGGGGAGCCGTCAGACGACTTATTGAATTCGCCCGCTACTTTGTTCGGCAGGGGCATGAAGTGTCGGTTCTCACTGCCATTCCTAACTATCCAGACGGCGAGGTTCCGCAAGAATATCGAGGCCGATTTTATCTGTACGAAGAACTTGAAGGGGTCGGGGTTCATCGCTGCTGGACATTGCCGGCGTCGAATTCGCAGCCGCGGAGGCGGATGCTCGGCTTTGTCATATTTTTCTTTACGAGCCTGGCCAACTCTCTCCACATCCGTTCCAAACCGGACCTGGTGCTGGCATCAATGCCTCCGGTTAACACACCTGTGATAGGTTGGTTGATCAGCAAGCTGCGGCGCGCTCAATTTGTAATTGAAGTCCGCGACTTTGAACCGGAGGCCTGCGAGTATCTCGGCAATCTCAGACCGTCTCCCTTTACGCGCTGTCTGAAGTGGATCATACACGACCTGTACCGAAGAGCCGACAAGATAGTCGCGGTGACCGATGGCGTCGCCGAATGCCTCAGGGTTATCGGTGTGCCGGCGGAAAAGATGACCACCATCAAGTCCGGGTTCAGCGACGAGTTCTTGACGGCCGGTCAGGATCATGTTCGCGAGCGATACGGCTGGAACGGCAAGTTCCTGGTGCTGTATTCGGGGACGCTGGGGCGTGCCCATGCGCTTGAGACGGTCATAGAATCGGCTCATCGTCTGGCCGACCGAATGGACATGCTCTTTGTGTTTGTCGGCGGCGGTGAAAAGCGATCCGCGCTTGAGCAAATGGCCAGAGACTACGGACTTCGCAATGTAGCCTTTCTCGGCACTCAGCCCCTTGAGAGCATTCCCGGCTTTCTGAAAACCGCCGACGTTCTGGTGGAGGTGTTGAGGGAAACGCCGATCACACGGGGCGTTTTCCCAGCCAAGTTGTTTGAGTATATGGCCTCCGGTCGGCCGATCTTGTTCGGCGCGCGCGATGGGGAAGCGATCCGCGAGTTGCGCGCTGCCGGCGGGGTGTTGTCATTTGCCAGTGATGACGTTGAGAAGCTCTGTGAACTGATTCTTCAAGTTAAGAGCGGACAGATCGACGGCGACGCCCTCGGCCGCCGGTATTCCCAGCACGCCGAGCGGTATCATCGCCGCGAACGCTGGGCGAAAGAGTATCTTTCTTTCCTGACCGACAAGTAGGCCGGCTGAGGGCGTGGTGTGCATGTGTTGGCGCACGAGGACGTACGCCAACCACTAAGCTGAGCATGACCTACGCACCTGCCCCGTAATCATCTGCACGCTTATCAGCGACCCGAGCGCCAGCACCGCGCCAGCCACAAATGGGATGCGATAATCGACCGCCCACAAGAGCCCGCCAACCACCGGGAACACCACCGCGCCGATATGATTGATCGTGAACCCGACTGCCATGCTCGGAGCGACATCTTTCGGGTCGCCGATCTTCTGAAAGAATGTCCGAATGGCCACCGCGAAATTGAAGAAGATATGGTCGGCCATGTAAAGGCCCGCCACCATCCATTTTGAATCCACGAAAGCGTAGCCGAGGAAGATGAAGATCGATGTAAAATACTCGACCGATAACACCTTTCGTTCGTCAAACCGAACAATTGCCCAGCCGATTGCCGGACTAAGAAAATAATTCACCAGATTGTTGATCATGAACAGAATTGTTACCTCCTGGACACCAAAGCCGAACTTCTTCACCATCAGGAAGACCGAGAAGGCGACAAAGATCTGCCGCCGAGAGCCGGCCAGAAAAGTCAGCAGGTAGTAGAGCCAGTATTTCCTGCGGAAGATCATCTTGCTGTGCTGGATCGGGAGGTCATCGCGCGTCGGCTTCTGCATCAGCCCCCACACGCCGGACAGCGCGATCATGACGCCTAGGAGTCCGTACAGATAGACATATGGCAGGAACGGTGTCAGCGCAAAAATCAACACTCCGACCGCGATATTTGCCCCGGCGCTGATACCGCGCAGCTTGCCCAGCACCAGGGGTGAAGTCTTCTGATCGAAATACTGCAGGGTCAGCGATTGGTTGGTGGTCTCGTAATAGTGAAAGCCGAGACTCATCACCAGAGTAGTGCCGATCAGACCGAGATACGATGGAAACAGGCCGGTGATCGCCACCCCGATCCCGAGTGTCATGACCGACAGCGCCGATACGCGATGTTCCTTCAGCAACATCATGATAAACACGACCAGCAAAGCCAGGAATCCGGGAATCTCTCGCGCTGACTGAATCACCCCCATCTGGTTGCCGTCGATTCCGACTACATTGACGGAGAAGTTGTCGAACAGCGTGCGCCAGGCCTGAAGTCCCATAGTGGAACTGATAGTCAGCACCAGAAGAAAGCGGTACATAGGGTTGTGAGATAGCTTGGTGGTGTCGTTCATGGTTTCAGTGAAAGACCGGCATAGGATGTAGAGAAATAGTGTTCATGCGAGAAAAGTAAACTGTATGGTTACCCCGTCCTGGATTTCGAGGCCCCGACCTCCCTAAGGTTAAGGTAAACCAGAAAGACGGTCATCGGCCAGAGCTGAAGAAGGAGTCTATTGAGCGACGTAGCCAGATGCCAGGAGAGTCGCTCCGGGGTGACAATGTAGATAAAGAAGTAGCCAATCAGCATCAGACCGAGAACGATCATGCCGCTTAACCAGCGTTTCTGTCTGAATCCGCTTCGCTCGAACCCGACCAGAATCAAAGTTATGATGATAAGCACGCCCATACTTCCTCCGAAAGTGCTCATTGCTTTGAAGAAAGCAGGCGCTGTTTCCTGATATCGCGACCAATCGAACAGCTTCTCGCAAACGGTATCCCAACTCAACTGAGAGAAGAAGCCGCTGGGGGGAGCCAGACGAATCTTGAATGTCACCAGCACCGCAAGAGTCGGCGCCGCACCGAGCAGCAGATTCAATCCCTCTCGTCCAAGTTGTTGCCATTTTTTCTGAAAGGCGCGAAGTGTCACCCTGGCGGTAGCCAGGGCCAGGAGAAACAACAATCCCTCGTTCTTGGTCCAGGCCGCCAGAGAAACCGCAATACCCGCAAGCACCAGCCAGCCGCGATGTCGGGTAGTGTCGTTGTCGTATGTCGCCATGAGTGCTGTCGTGGCGAGAAAGAAGAAAGCCACCGGCACATCAGCTTCCTGAAAAGCGGCATGCCTTATGAAGAGCGGGGTACCGGTGAGAGCGATCAGGCCCATAACAGCCGCACTCTGTCCGGTCAGGCAGCGAAGGGACGCAAACAGCAATCCTCCGATCGCCAGGAAAAACACGATTGCTACCAGCATCGGAATCAGCACTGTTTCGCTTCCCAGGAATTTCCAACCGGAAGCGACAAACCCCGGCAATCCGAGGGGATAGTCGGGGCTCGACCAGAACAGTTCGGGAGAGAAACTATCGGTCCAGAATGGACCCGATCGGTACAGGAAGCGAGCCCTCAGATTCCAGATTGCCCAGGCATCCCACCCGCCATGCGGGCTTTCCAGCAGGCGTGAAATGAAAGACACCAGCGCCAGACTTGCGATTCCTGCACATGCAACGATGTTGATCAAGCGCCCGGGAAACAAAGATTCAGATACAGCCGTCGAAGACGATTTCGGCAAACAGGCCGTGACCTCCCTTGTCTTGTTCCGGAAAATCATCAGGAAGAGGATTATCACCGCGAGGAACAGAACTACTGTCTCGACTATAACCATTGCCCGGCCAGACGGATCGAACGCCAATGCCCACACAAAGAAAAAGAGCGATGACAAACCGGCCCCAAACGGGCCGGCCAGAGACAACCTGAGCAACCGGTCACTGCGCTGCGTAGGCCCGCCGGGCCACCAGCGTTCAAGAGCCAGCCAGGCCGCTGCGATCGGAAGCAGGAAGGCTGTCCCCATCATAATCGCCGAGCCGCTCATTGCCCCAGTCCTTCGTAGAGCCTTACCCTCTGGCCGAAGTCCTGTACGAGGCGCAGGTTGTCTTCGACCCATTGCTTCATCGTCGACGTGTCGGAATGGAAATTGGCGACGACAACCGAAGGCTCAGCTCCCTGCACCAGTACGGTCGGCGCATGAGCGTACTGGGCCAGAAACCAACCGGCTGGGTCCTGGCCGTCGTCGCGATACCCAGCCACTCGATAGAACCGGAGGGTGTCCCGAAGTTCGTCAAACCGCCGGATGTAAGTGGAGATCTCGTTGGTATCCAGATCACTTGGATGTCGGAGCCTGTTCCATGAGACCACACCCAGAAGATTGTAGGCCGCCAGAGCCGATACCAGCAATATGCCGGCTATGCCGCGCCATCTGGATCTTAGGAATGTCGATACATCCATTCAATCTCCGTGTAGTGCTCACGACAAGAACGCGTCAACTCAAATCTATCCAATGCCAGCTGTGGTGGTGCTAATGGAACGCAATCCTACCGCCGACAATCGTGTAGATCACCCTGGTATTTGGAATACTGTCTTCCGGAATCGTCAGGATGTCCTGTGAAAGCACCACCAGGTCCGCCAGCTTGCCGGGCGTGATCGTCCCATTTATATTTTCCTCGAACATCGCGTACGCCGCGTCACGAGTATACGAACAGAGAGCCTCTTCGCGGGTCATGACCTGATCGGGATAGAACTGACTCCCGTCGGGTAGACGCCGCGTGACTGTAGAGTAGAAGCAAGCGAGCGGGCTGACATCTTCAACCGGAGCGTCGGTGCCATTGACGATGATTGCCCCGGAGTCAAGTAGCTTGCGCCAGACATACGCGCCTTCGGCCGCCCGTTTGTCGCTAATCCTTTTCGGTACCCAGGGGCCGTCCGATGTGCAGTGCACCCCCTGCATGGCCGCAATTACACCCAGATGACCGAACCGGGGAATATCGTCTGGATGCAGATGCTGTGCGTGTTCGATCCTCCAGCGGAGCTCTTCGCCTTGCGGATGTGACTTCAGCGCTTCTTCGTAGATATTGAGCACTTCGCGGTTGGCGCGATCACCGATCGCATGGGTGCAGAATTGAAAGCCGTGCTTCAGAGCGAGTCGAGCGGTCTCCCGCATGGCCGGAATCGTCTCCGTGTTCATGCCGGTGCTGTTTGGCAGGTCGCTGTAAGGCTCCAGCAGCCAGGCGCCGTGCGATCCCAGGGCGCCGTCGAAGACCCGCTTGATCGCCCGCACCGTGAGGAAGTGGTTGCCATACCCAATCAGCAAGTATTGAGGCAGGACCGGCTCCAACATCTGGTTGCTGTCCGAGAGCATGGCGTACAGCCGCACACCGAGACCACCCTGGTCGGCGAGTTGCCGATAGAGGTCAATCGTCTCCAGAGATACACCGGCATCACAGAATGTAGTGACGCCTTTGCTCAGACATTCGGCGGTGGCCAGTTGAATGACTTTCAGCTCATCAGTCCTGATCTGTTCGGCCGTCCGCGAAGACAACGAACGGTCATAGGCAATATCAATCAGGGTTTCAGCGTTCTCGCGAAAGATGCCGATCAAGTCGCTTGCGGCGTCGCGAACGATCTGGCCGCCTTCGGGATCGGGCGTCGCGCGAGTGACCCCGGCCAGTTCCATCGCCTTAGCGTTGACCAATATGGCATGACCGCTCGCATGGCTTAACATCACCGGGTTGTCGGGAGAGATTTCGCTCAGCGCGCGGTGGGCGGGAAGCCCTTCGACATTCGGCGCCGGTGTGCGATCCCATTTCTCCTGATGCCAGCCACGTCCGAGAATCCACTCGCCCGGTTGTGACTTGCTGACCGCGTCTTTGACCATGATGACAATTTCGTCGTAGTTCCGGGCCTGTGCGAGACGAAGCCGCATGAGTGATTTGCCCAGCCCCATGAAGTGGGCATGGCTCTCGATAAAACCAGGAATGACCGTTCTACCCTCAAGGTCGATCACTTTTGTGTCGCTGCCGATGTAAGCGCGAAGGCTATCGTTGCTCCCAACAGCCAGGATGGTGTCGCCCTGCACCGCGACCGCCTCGGCCGAAGGCATGCTCTCATCAAGGGTGACTACATGGCCGTTAAGACAGACGAGACTTGCCTCGGGTTTGGTTTCACTCCATACCCTTGGACCGGTTAGAAAGAAAGCGGTTAGTAACACAGAGGTGAGGAGGTTCAGCTCGATTCTCGTCAGACTGCTCATAATTTCGTCTCCAAAGTGCCGGTAGATTTCATCGCCCGAAGCATAGGGCTTGGCAAGGCCACATTCAACCAGATACTGAATCGGGCAAAGGACAGGCGAACTGTTTGCGAGAATACAAGGGCCGGGTCGCATCCTTGCGAGATGCCCAACTGTCGTCCGGCTTCCTTAAGCGGACCCCGGCGTACCAGAGATCGAGTATGGGCGTCGACAACTTAGGTATTCTAATGTGAACCAGCAGAGTATGTCAATAGATAAAATGAGTATTCTTCAATTCCATCTATTACAGCCGTTTACGGACAGAGAACTTTCCCTGATCGCAAGTCCTGACCGCACATTGAAATTCGTCAGGCACCGCTATAATTATTGACTGTTTTAGGAAATCAGGTATTATTAAAATTCTCAGGTAACCGACCCCGTCGTCTAGTGGTCAGGACACTGCCCTTTCACGGCGGTAACACGGGTTCGACTCCCGTCGGGGTCACTTTCTTTCGGATCATCCAACCCACACAGAGATCCGGAGTAGCGCGTTTGTCATGACTTGGCTTACTACACTCATCATCGCTGTCGGACTGGGGATGGACGCGTTCGCGGTGGCGCTCGCGGTCGGCGCAAGGCGCCGGAGTCTGACCTTTCGTCCGCTGTTCAGGCTGTCATTTCATTTCGGGCTTTTCCAGTTCCTGATGCCGGTGCTCGGCTGGTACTGCGGCTCCCAAGTGGAGGAGTACATACACGGTTTCGATCACTGGCTGGCGTTTGGCCTGCTGGGGCTTATCGGCGGTAAGATGATATGGGAATCTCTGTCGTCCGATCACACGGCCGAAGTGGCAAGCGATCCCACCCGCAAATGGAGCCTGGTAGCGCTGTCCATTGCGACCAGTATCGATGCCCTCGCGGTCGGGCTGAGCATGGCCTTTCTGCAAGTCGAGATCTGGACGCCGAGTGTGTTAATCGGCGTGGTGGCCGCGACCATGACCGCAACGGGGATGATCTTCGGGCGACAGTTGGGTGTGCGCTTCGGCAAGCGGATGGAACTGATCGGGGGACTGATCCTGATCGGAATCGGGATCAAGATTGTGCTGGAGCATCTGGTATAAACCGAGACGCTTGCCCGTATGCCCGCAATCTGCTATCATCCGACTACCGTAGGGCAGATTTGTCTTCAAACCTGCCATCTTTGAACTCGCTATCTCTAAACCGGCGGGTTTGAAGCAAACCCGCCCTACATGTGAACGTGACCGGCAGATGCCTTCATCTGCCGGCTTGTAGCGAATGATATTGGCAGAACCGCTAAAGGGTTCTGCCCTACGAAGATCGAAGTGAATGATTCGTGGTGGACGAGGACACCCGATCAAGCCGAGGGCAGGCGTCCACCACGCACAATGAAATGTTGTCCTTACGGGGCCAATGCGCCCCAACGGAGGTTGATATGTCTGTGTTTCGTGTCCCAATTCCGAAAAATGAACCGGTTCGTGATTACGCCCCCGGCTCGGCCGACCGCGCCGCACTGGTCAAGGCTCTGGCCGACCTGAAAGCCAACCCGATTGAGATTACGTCGATTATAGGAGGCAAAGAAATCAAAGGCGGCAAGAAGATTGAGATTCGCTGCCCGCATAATTTCAAGCAACTGCTCGGCTGGTATTACCAGATCACCCAGGCCGAGGTCAAGCTGGCAGTTGACACCGCAGTCGAGGCCCAACTCACCTGGGCGCACATGCCGTGGGAGCACCGCGCCGCGATATTTCTGAAAGCCGCCGATCTGCTGACCGGCCCGTACCGGCACATTTCGAATGCCGCCTGCATGCTGGCGCACTCCAAGACGATCTACCAGGCCGAGATCGACGCGGTCTGCGAGCTGGCCGACTTCTGGCGTTTCAACGCCGCCTACATGCAGCAGATCTACGAAGTACAGCCCGCCAGCAGTCCGACCGTGTGGAACCGGACCGATCATCGCCCGCTCGAAGGATTCGTTTTCTGTGTCACGCCTTTCAACTTTGTCTCGATCAACGGCAACCTGCCGACCGCACCGGCGATGCTCGGCAACGTGTCGGTGTGGAAACCGGCGTCGACCGCCGTGTATACGTCGTATTTCATCATGAAGATTCTCCGCGAGGCGGGTCTGCCCGACGGTGTCATCAACCTGATCTTTGCGCGCGGTGCGGATATCGGCGATACCGTGCTCAAGAACGAACATCTGGCGGGCATTCATTTCACCGGTTCGACCGGCGTGTTCCAAAACATGTGGAAGACGATCGGCGAGAATATCGCTAAGTATCATTCCTATCCGCGCATTGTCGGCGAGACCGGCGGGAAAGATTTCATCGTCGCGCATCCGACTGCTGATGTCGAAGCGCTCGCGACCGCAATCACCCGTGGCGCGTTCGAATATCAGGGGCAAAAATGCTCGGCGGCGTCGCGCGCCTACATTCCGAAATCGCTCTGGCCGCGACTGAAAGACCTGCTCGTCAAGCAGGTCAAGAGCATCAAGATGGGCGATCCGGAAGATTTCACGAATTTTTTCAACGCCGTGATCGATGAATCCGCTTACAAGTCGATTGTTGAGTATATCGACTTCGCCGCGCAGGCGAAGGACGCCGAGTTTCTGACCGGCGGCAAGTACGACATGTCCAACGGGTATTTCATCGAGCCGACCGTAGTGGTCACCACCAATCCGGATTTCAAGCTGCTGCAGGAAGAGATTTTCGGCCCGGTGATGACGCTGTATGTTTATGACGACAACAAGTTCGCCGAGACTTTGCACCTGTGCGACAAGACTTCGCCGTACGCGCTGACCGGTGCGGTGTTCGCGACCGACCGCAACGCGATCATGTTAGCCGAGCGGACGCTTCGCAACGCGGCGGGCAATTTCTACATCAACGACAAACCGACCGGCGCAGTGGTAGGGCAGCAGCCGTTTGGCGGCGGACGGGCCTCGGGCACGAACGACAAAGCGGGCGGCATCCAGAACATGTTGCGGTGGACCTCGCCGCGCTCGATCAAAGAGAACTTCGTCCCGCCGAAGGATTATAGATACCCGTTCATGGGGTAGTGCATGTGGGCGGCAGATGCCTACATCTGCCGGGTGATTGTTCGTAGAGCGCAAGGTCGAAACCAGTCCGCCGCAGGCGGGCGGTTTTGACATTTCGCACAGTGATTGACAAACCCTGGACCGGTGGCCCACCCTCCGGGTGGGTTTCTAAGTCCCTTGGATCCCCCGGTCAAGCCGGAGGATGACAGTGGAGGGGGCCGGCGGATGACAGAAGAGGAGTCCGGGGGATGACAGACTAAGGGCGCAGTCCACATGTCCCACCCAAAGGGCCTGTTGAAAAAGCCCTTTGGCCAACGTGCTGTCAGGCGACTCTGCCTGACAGCCTTGCAGATACAGGTGTCAGCCAGAGTCGGCTGACACCACATTTGGGGTTTTTCAACAAGCCCCAAGCGGTGGGGCACCGTTGGATTGTCTTATCAGTTGAATGGGTGTCCTGACGGAACCGCCTACGCCCCCGTCAGCGGAAACGTCCGTACTGAGACCCAATGATGGTCGGCTACCGGCGAGATCAGGTCGATAGCGGCGACATCGAATGACTCCCTTGGAAGGTAGGAAGCAATCTGATCCTTCACCAGCATGACGCGGTGCGGGGAAATCTCTTTGGCGACCGTCACGTGGGGTACCAGCTCTTTGAACGGCAACGGCAGGTCAAGAGCGGCATAGAGTTGGCGGTACAGGCAGCGGAGGGAATCTTCCGGAGACACCGCCCAATAGATAATGGGCGTTCCCGGATAGAAATCACCCACCGATTGAAGCCGCACTTTGGCCGGAGGACATTTTCGGGCCTCGGCGGCAATCACGGTCGACAGGTCAGTCAGTGGTAACGCGGTCTCCCAGGGAAAGACCAGCGTGATATGTGCAGCCACGATATCATAGTCGGGGTCAAACCGCTCGCGAAGCTGCGCCACGTACCGCTCTAGTCGCTGCGGCAGGTAAATCACCACCGCGTATTTCTTCTGGCTGGAGGGTCCGTAGTCGCCGCTGGTGTAATTGTAGCTCATTTCCGAATCGAATAATCTACCTGTAGAATACGATCTCAATGCGCCTGTTTTTGGCCCGGCCTTCCGCCGTCTGGTTCGACGCCACGAAATTGGTTTCCCCTTGTCCGAAGACCTTGATGCGGTCTTCTTCAACCCCAAGCGAAACCAGGATACCCTTGACCCGGGCCGCCCGCTTCTCAGATAACGCCCGGTTGGCGGCGGCAGCGCCGATATCGTCCGTGTAGCCGTTTATGTCCAGTTTCATGTCCTTGACGAAATTGAGCAGGCCGGCCAGTCGCTCGATACGCTTGCGGTTGTGCGGGTCGACGTCGAATCCGCCCGGCGGATAATCGATACTGAGCACCATCGGCTGGGCGAACATCGCCAGGTCGATACAACCATGCTGGTCCACTTCCACACCTACCAACGTGTTGGGACAATCATCCAGCCCGTCGGGAACGCCGTCATTGTCGGTATCAAACGGACACCCTTGTCTGTCCACTTGCGCTCCCACCGGATTGAACGCGCAACTGTCGATGTAGTCCGGCACGCCGTCGAAATCGGAATCCACGGGACACCCGTGGATATCGACCCGTTCGCGGGCCTCGGTCGGCGTTCCAGAGCAGTCGTCAAGTCCGTCGGGAACCCCGTCGCGGTCGGAATCAAGCGGACAGCCGAACGCGTCAACGTCGGCGCCGCGCGGGGTGTTCAGACACTTGTCACCGGTGTCATCAATTCCGTCGCCATCGCTGTCTCGGCGCGGCTGACGGGAAACAGCGGGCTGCTGGTCAGCCTCCTTCCACGCCTGTTCGGAGCGCCAATCACCATCGCCATTGGCTTTGCCGAAGTGCCAATACAGCTTCGCCGACACTCCCAGCGTCAGTTTGTCACGAATATTCTTAATTGCCGACTCAAACTCCGCTCCGGCTCCGGTGAGATAGTCGGCCTGACCGGCAATGTGAAGCGAGAGACGCGACGTCGGCCAGATGAGCAGCCCGGCCGCTCCGGAAAGGTATAGCTCGTTGGCAGCGAAATCCAGGGTTTGCTCATTCTCGCCATGAACCGTGTAAGTCGTGTTGGAGTCAGGATTGACGGCTTTCCAGACATACAGACCACCGCCGAGACCGACAGTCAGGTTGAGGAATCTCTGGGGGGCGAACAGCTTGCGGTCGAGACGCAGCCCCAGTCGAGTGCACTTAAGGTCCAGCGGGCTGTTGTTCCGGAGTGCTCCCACCGAATCGGTTGCCGCAAGACCGATGTCGTTGGAGAAACTAAACGAGGCATACTCAAGATCGAGTTGCCAGCTTCTTGACAGCCGGTGTCCCAGAGAGAAACTGATTGATTTCTCCGTATCAAAACTGAAGAAACCCCCGCCGGAGGAACTGACCATCCCGCCACCGGCCCCGATGGAATAACGGTAATCAGTGGCGTTTACGGGTGAAACCACCAGAAATAGAGCAGACAAGAGTACGGCAATCCGCATGGTGCTACGGTGCGATAAGACCGCCGGCAAAT
>Ga0315278_10003754_pt1 | contig 13626 bp, 8 predicted proteins | sample YL17G06_0_MG_FD_203880 | JGI IMG/M metagenome (GOLD analysis project Ga0315278, IMG submission 203880) | Sediment microbial communities from Yellowstone Lake, YNP, Wyoming, USA - YL17G06_0 | ecosystem: Environmental > Aquatic > Freshwater > Lake > Sediment | place: USA: Wyoming | collected...
TAACGCAGACTCCTGGCAGAAAAGGAACCGCGGTGAAGCACACGGCCTTGTGTGCAAACGGAGTGCCTGCTGGGATAGGCATCTTCACAGTATCACGATCAACGGCAAACATCAGACAGTAGGGGTCAGGGAATAGGGGTTCGGGGTTAGCGAGAAGCCAACCCCCAATCCCCAGTCTCCAGCCCCCATCCTAGCCGAGGCCGCAATCGCTCCGGTATGCTGAAGATGACGCATGGCGACCGGACCCCTCCGACAACTGATCGGCTACGCGCTGCGGTATCGCCGCGGCTTCGCGCTGGGTCTCGCGTGCACCGCGCTCTCGACGGCGATGTCGCTCGCCGCTCCGTGGGTGTTGAAACACGCCGTCGACGACCTGACGCTCGGGGTCTCCGTCGCCAAACTGCAGCTCTACGCCAGCCTCGTCCTGGGCCTGGCGCTTGTCGGCGGGTTGTTCCGGTTCCTGATGCGGCGGATCCTGGTGGGTGCCTCGCGCCACATCGAGTACGACCTGCGCAACGCGTTCTTCGCGCACCTGCAGCGCCTCCCGCCGGCCTACTTTCATGCCAGCCGCACCGGCGACCTGATGTCGCGTGCGACCAACGATCTGAATGCGGTGCGCATGATGATCGGCCCGGCAGTGATGTATGCGGTCAACACGCTCATCGTGCTCGTCGTGGCGATGGCGCTGATGCTGCGGATCAACACCAGGCTGACGCTCATCGCGCTCGTCCCGTTGCCGTTCGTGTCGGTGTCCGTGCGGTATTTCGGCGCCGCGATTCACCGGCGCTTCGAGCGCATCCAGGCGCAACTGTCGGATGTGAGCGCGGTCGCCCAGGAGGCGCTCGCCGGCGTCCGCGTCGTGCGCGCGTACCGCCAGGAGTCTGCCGAGATCGCACGGTTCCGTCGTGCCAACGACGAGTACGTGCGCCGCAATCTCGGGCTGATTCGGCTCCAGGGCATGTTCTACCCGAGCCTGGGGCTGCTGCTCGGCATCGGCGGATTGCTCGTGCTCTGGCTGGGCAGCCGCGAGGTGATGGCCCACCGGATGACGATCGGGGAGTTCGTCGCGTTCAACGCGTACCTCGGCATGCTGACGTGGCCCATGATCGCCTTCGGCTGGGTCACCAACATGCTGCAGCGCGGCACCGCGTCCTGGAAGCGGATGCTCGAAGTGATGTCCGAAGTGCCAGCCGTGTCGGACAGCAGAGCCGGGGCCGCATTCCTGGAGCCGTCGGAGATTCGCGGGGCGGTCGAGATCCGGAATCTCACCTTCGGCTACAACGGACGGCCCGTCCTGCGTGATGTCTCGCTCAGCGTCGCGCCCGGCCAGACGCTCGCGATTGTCGGCGCGACAGGGTCGGGCAAGAGCACGCTCATCAATCTGCTGCCGCGGCTGTACGAGCCGCCACCAGGCACGGTGTTCATCGACGGCGTCGATATCGGCGAGATCCCGCTCCACGTGCTGCGCGGCGCGATTGGATTTGTGTCGCAGGAGCCGTTCCTGTTTTCCGAGAGCATCAGCGAGAACGTCGCCTTCGGAGTTCTGGCGGGGAAGAGCCACGTGGCCGCGGCTGGGGCTGACGGCGGCGGGCACACCGTCGCCGGCGCTTCGGCGATCGCCATGCTCGACAAGGACGTCGCCGGGTTTCCAGCCCGCTACGACACCGTGGTGGGCGAACGCGGCATCACGCTTTCGGGTGGACAGAAACAACGAACGGCGCTGGCGCGCGCGGTGATGACCGATCCACGCATCCTGATTCTCGACGATGCGCTGTCGGCGGTGGATACGTATACAGAAGAGGAGATCCTGTCGCGGTTGCGGCAGGTGAGACGTCGGTGCACCTCCATCATTGTGTCGCATCGGATCTCAACCGTGCGCGAGGCCGACCAGATCGTCGTGCTCGGCGACGGACAGATCCTCGAACGCGGCAGCCACGCCGAACTGGTCGCCCGCAACGGCGTGTACGCGGAGATGTACCGAAAGCAGAGGCTCGAGGAGGAATTGCAGGAAGTCGTGTAGGGGCAGAGGCTGAGCCGGCGGGGCGGCGGTTCCTCCGCGTCCCCGCTCACGCAAGCCGGCAAAACGTGCCTTGCCGGGACGCGTTGCCGGTCTGACGTTTGCGCTATTCGCGCAGCCCGTCCTGGCCCTATCGGCACGTTTTGCAGACTGACGCTGTCGGCTTGGTTCGAGGGGCCGCTTCGGAAGCCGCCCTCCCGCCGACGCCGAGCCAGAAACGAGGATCAAGGAGCACGGGGTCAGGTGAACCCGGATAGGTAACAGGGAATTTCAGTTGGCCACTCAAGACGACGATATTGCCGGCAAAGCCTACGACGCCGTGCTCATGCGGCGGCTGATGCGATACCTGCGCCCGTACTGGCTGTTCGTGCTCGCCGCGTTGGCCGCCATCGTCGGCGGATCGCTGCTTCAGCTGGCCCAGCCTTACCTGATGAAGCTCGCCATCGATCGGTATATCGCCAACGGCGATGTCGACGGGATGAACCGCATCGCGCTGCTGTTCCTGGGCGTGCTGGTCGGATCGTTCGCGCTCGAGTACGTCCAGACCTTCGTGCTGCAGATGACCGGCCAGCACATCATGTACGACCTGCGGATGCAGATCTACGCGCACCTGCAGCGGCTGGACGTCGCCTTCTACGATCGGAATCCGGTGGGCCGCCTGATGACGCGTGTGACGACCGACGTCGACGCGCTGAACGACCTGTTCACCTCCGGCGTGGTGTCGGTCTTCGGCGACATCTTCACCCTGGCCGGCATCATGATCGTGCTCGTCACGATGAACTGGCGGCTCGCGCTGGTCGCCTTTTCGGTGCTCCCGCTGATCGTCCTCGTCACGCAGTGGTTCCGCCGCAACGTGCGCGATTCCTACCGGACCGTGCGCGCCTGGATCGCGAAGATCAATACGTTTCTCCAGGAGAACATCACGGGGATGGCCACCGTGCAGCTGTTCCGCCGCGAGGCCCGCAACTACGGCCGTTTCGACGAGATCAACCGGGGCCACCGCGACGCGAACATCGACTCGATCTTCTACTACGCCGTGTTCTATCCGGCGATCGAAGTGGTCGGCGCGCTGGCCACGGCGCTCATCATCTGGCGCGGCGGCGGCGACGTGGTCTCACGCGCGGTGACGCTGGGCACACTGGTCGCCTTCATCCAGTACTCGCAGCGGTTCTTCCGGCCGATCAGCGACATGTCGGAGAAGTTCAACATTCTGCAGTCGGCCATGGCGGCCTCAGAGCGGATCTTCACGCTGCTCGACACGCCGGTGGTGATTGGCAGCACCGCGCCGGCCCGGAGCGCGGCGTGGCGGGGGCACGTCGTGTTCGAGGGTGTCTGGTTCGCGTACGCCGGCGACGACTATGTGCTCCGGGACGTGTCGTTCGACGTCAAGCCCGGCGAGCGTGTCGGCATCGTCGGCGCGACCGGGGCAGGGAAGAGCACGATCATCAGCCTGCTGATGCGGTTCTACGACGTCAGCCGCGGGCGCGTGCTGGTCGACGGCGTGGACGTGCGCGACATCGAGCTGGCCCAGCTGCGGCGCCTGTTCGGCCTGGTGCTTCAGGATGTGCACGTCTTTTCCGGAACGATCGGCGGCAATATCCGCCTTGGCGACGCGACGATCGACGACGAGCGCGTACGGGCATCCGCCCGCGCGGTGCACGCGGACCGCTTCATCACGCGGCTGCCCCACGGGTTGGACACCGCCGTGGCCGAGCGGGGCGCGACGCTCTCGACGGGCCAGAAGCAACTCCTGTCGTTCGCCCGCGCGCTCGCCTTCGACCCGCGGATTCTCGTCCTCGACGAGGCCACGTCGAGTGTTGACACGGAAACGGAACTCCTGATCCAGGACGCGCTGCACGTGCTGATGGCCGGCCGCACCACGATCGCGATCGCGCATCGGCTCTCGACGATTCAGGATGTGGACAAGATCCTGGTCCTGCACAAGGGCCAAGTGCGGGAGTCCGGCACGCACCAGCAGTTGCTGGCGCTGCGAGGCATTTACTACCGGCTGTACCAGCTGCAGTACAAAGATCAGGAGCGGCTGCCGGACCGTCTGCCCGGCACGCCGCCCCTGGTTGAACCCACCGCGTAGCGCGTCCTGCTGACCGGGCGCGATGTATCGCGCCCCTACCTCTTCACGATTCTGATGTTTCCGCTGAACGAGGAGAGCTGCAGCACGGCGGAGCCGTCACCAAACGTGCCCTGCACCGTCTGGCGCATCCGCCCGCCGCGGCCCGGCGCGGCATCCCCTCCCGCCTTCATCGTCAGCGCCAGATCGCTGGTGATGTCTCCACTGAAGGTCGAGGCCGAGACCTCGACGCCGACCTTGTCGCTCGTGTAGACCTTGACGTCGCCGGAATGCGACGTCAGCTCGTAGCGCCCGCCCTTGGCGAGCGGGCCGGCGAAGGCGATCTCGCCGCTGATTGACTTGGCGGAGACGCGGTTCGACGCGATCTCTTCGGCCTTGACGTCGCCACTGATGCTGCTGATCTGAATCCCGCCGGCCTTGACGTCCTTGAGCGTCACGCCCCCGCTGATGCTGCTCACCGTCAGCGTCCCGCTCGACTTCGCGGTCGTGAGGTGGACGTCCCCAGAGATGGCCTCGACCGAACGCACATCAGACGCCGCGGTGACCGAGACACTGCCGCTAATCGTGTTGGCGTGGAGCTCGCCGTCAAGACCCGACAGCTTCTCGTCGCCCGAAATCGACTTGACGTTGACCGCGGCCGCCCTGGGCACGGTGACCGTGTAATCGACCGATACGCGGATGTTCCGCCGGCCTTCGGGGTAGCGCGTCCGCACGTCGACGCGGTTGGCCGTGGCCGTGACCTCGATGGTCACCGCCTTCAGTTCCTCGGCGCTCCGGCCTCTCTTGACGGCTTCGATGATCACCTGGTCGCCCGGCCCGCCTGTGATGACGATGTCGCCGGAGATGTTCGACAGGTCGAACGTCCCGCCCTTGCCGAGCGGAACCGTCTTCGAGAACTTCTCGGTCTCGGTCTGCTGGTTGAAATCGCCAATCGATGGCGCGGTGTCGGCCCCCACGGCGGCGCCGGCGAAGCCAGCAGGCAGAAGCACGCCTGCCAGAACGAGTGCAGTGACGAATCGATGTGTCTTCATGATGTCCCCTGGTTACGACTTGCTCAGGCCCCCGATGAGTTTGGCCGCGCCCGCCTGGTCGCCCTTTCTCATGACGTTGATGAGCGCGATGGTGTCTTCGAGCAGCGCGACCTTCTGCCGCAGCGCGTCGAACAGGCTCGTCTGGGCGAGCTGGCTGGTCGGCTGCGACGTGATGGCCGCGCGGCTCTCGCGGATGGCCTGGTCGATGATGCCCATGTTCTTCTGGAGCGTGGCGGCCACGGCCGGGTCGAGCGCCGCCTGGTCTGCGGCGACGATCTTCTCGAGTCCGGTAATGGCCTGCTGGTAGTTGGCATCGGCGATCCGCAAGTGCTCGTCAACATCTTTGACGGTGTCGGGTGCGGAAGGGTTTACTGCGGTTGCGGCGGTCCGGGCGGGTGCGATTGGCTGCAGCGAGAGTCGCGGTCCTCGCAGCACGACGACACTGGTGACCACCGACAGCACCATCACCGCCGCCACGGCCAGCGCGACGCGCGCGCCGGTCCAGAATGCCCGGGGTCTGGCGGGCGCCTGCGCCGCCAGCTGGTGCGCAATTCGCGCCCACACCTCGGGCCGTGGCGCACGGGTTGGCAGAGCCCGGGCGGAACGCCTGATCTCACGCAGATCGTCCGCCAGGCCGCGGCACGATTCGCATCCAGCCAGGTGGGATTCAAGCGACTCGCGCGCCGCCCGGTCCAGCCGGTCGTCGACCAGGTCGCCGACCAGCGGCGCCATCCGCTCGCATGCCAGTGTTGTGGGTCGTCTGGTGTCCATCACCGTTCTCCGCGTCTTCCATCCGCGCCAGTTCCGGTCGCCGCTGCCGCCGGCGGTCCGGCCTCATCGGCGGGGCCGCCGCGCAGCAACGCCCGCAGACGGAGGCGGGCCTTGTGCAGCAGCGATTTCGACGTGCCTTCCGCGATGCCGAGCATGGCGGCCACCTCGTGGTGCTTGTGCCCCTCGACGTCGTGCAGCACGAACGCCGCCCGGTAGCTTGGCGGCAGTCGCGAGATGGCCGATTCGAGATCGAGCCGGTCGAGCGCCCGGTCCGGCTGCCACGATGGGTCGGCCACGGGTTCGAGGCCCTCGACGTCGTCGATGAAGTCGGTGGCTTTCCCCTGCCGGCCCTGGTGGCTTCGCAGGTGGTCCAGGCAGGCATTGACCGCCAGCCGGTAGAGCCACGTGCCGAGCGCGGCCTCGCCCCGGTAGCTGTCGAACCGGCGGTACGCCTGCAGGAACACGTCCTGCAACAGATCGTCGGCATCCGCCGCGCTTCCCGTCATGCGCCAGGCCACGTTGTACACCCGTCCGCTGTGACGCCGGTAGAGTTCTTCGAACGCCACCATCTCGCCTCGTCTGCACCGGGCGGCTAGATCCCGGTCTGTTCGATCGGCTTCTGTCTTGTTCGACGTAATCATGGCCCCTCTGGGTTGCCTCACGGGCCAGACAATTCGGCACGCGACCGCTGCTCAGAGGATACGGAGGCCCGGCGGGGACGGTTCCCGGCAACTCTGGACCCCGGCGCTGGACCTCAGAATCTGACCCGGAGGCCGGCGCTCGCCTGGATGCCGCCCAGCCTCACGCTGGACACGCTGCCGGCGGCTGCCGGGGACGTCGCGGTGGCCCGGGAGAACCGGACGAGGCCGCCGAGTCCCACGTGCTTGTTGAAGAGATACGACAGATCGAGACCGGCCGTGAAGCCCACGCCCGTCTCGCGGACCACCGTGGACTCGACGCCCGCAAACGTCGCCGAGTCGAACGGATAGGTCTCGGTATAGCGGGGCAGCGTGGCCATGTCCTGGTGCGTCGAGAAGTAGGCTGGCCCGGCAAACAGCATCACATCGCAGGACCGTGTCAGCCGGTGCAGCCATGACAGCTCCGCCGACGTCATGACCTCCTCGCGGTTGAGGTTCGTTGCGGTCCCCGACACGTTTCGGAACTGATTGAAATGGAACGGGTGGGGCAGCCGCGCGCTGATGTCGGCTTCGCCCGCCAGGCCGGCCCGCGAGACGCCCACGCCAAGGCCCAGATTTCGCCAGACCCGGACCCCCCCGCGTCCCGCAATCAGGGCTGCGCCACTGAACCTGTACGTGGCCGTGAACGTCCCGTCTTCACGGTACAACTTGAATGTCACATTCGATGTGAATCCAGGCGTCGCGGTCTGCACCCCGCCATCCACGTGGAGGTACCCGGTGTCGGTCCACTTGCCCGATGTTTGCGCATCGACGCGCCCGGCCGCCACCGCCACCAGGGCCATCGCCGCCGCCTGCATCAGAATGCATCGTCGCTTCACGCCGTTGGTCCCATGAGTGCGCCCGTGCCGTATCAGTGTCACGATACTCCGACGGCCGTCCACGCCTGCGTCACCGCCTGCTCGACGTTGCTGCCGGCGCCGTACAGATCCCGCGCGGCCTGAATCGTTGCGGCTCTGGCCACCGAAAACGTCGCGCCGGCCGGCAGCATCTGCGTGAATGCCCGGTAGAACACCTTTTCGATCTTGTCGCGCGACGCACTGCCCACCCCGGTGACACTCAACCCCGACGTGCGATCGGTGCCGCCTTCAACCGCCAGGTAGAAGGCGTGATTGGAAATGCCCGAGTTGGTGTGAACGCCGCCGTTGTCGGACGGGCCCAGGTACCGCTTCGAGTAGTGATCCGGATCGCCGAAGGCCGCAGGGTTGGCCATCGACCGGAACCCGCTCATTGGCGAGGTGAGGTCCTCGCCCAGCGTGTAATCCGCTTTCAGATACGCGCTGCCGACCGGCTGGAAGTAGAACTCCACGCTCGTGCCCATCACGTCCGAGAACGACTCGTTGAGCGCACCCGATTCGTTCTTGTAGATCAGGCCCGACGAGTAGTCGGTGACGCCATGCGTGAGTTCGTGCGCCACGACGTCGAGCGCCCCGGCGAAGTAGTTCCACTTGTAACCGTTGAAGATGACATCCGGCGGCAGGCCCTCGCCGTACACCATGATCCCGTCGCCGGCGTAGAACGCATTGAGGTAGTAGAGATTCAGTACCGGCAAGGTCGCCGTCTTCCAGTCCGCGCGGTTGACCGGGTGGACCACGCTCTTCATCGTCAGGTTCCGTCCATCGAGGCCGGACCGGCCGAACTGTTTGTAGAAGTAGTCGAACGTCCACCCTGTGCAGGCGTGCGCATCGACCGTCGCCGGATCGGTCCAGACGTTGTCGGGACTGGCGCTCGTGTCGGAAACGCCCAGGGTGATCAACCCGTTGAGAAACTTCTGCGTCCGGGTCAAATCGCCCTTGAGGTCGAACGTGTAGATCGTCGCGGGCCGCATCTGGTCCCACGCCCGGTAGATGCCGCTGCTGAGGGACGTGCTGACCTTTTTCTGATCGCCCTGTACGCCGGCTCCTGTCCCGATCTCGGTCTGCAGATCGCTGTAGCTCGACACCAGGCTGCCGGTGCGCGCGTCGATGAAGTACACGATCAGGTCGTCATCGGTGGCGAGGCGCACGCGGTAGGCCAGCGCGAACCCCCCGGTGTCGCGTGGCACGACCATCAGGTCTGGCGGCCTGGTCGGTTCGCGGCCGATCCCGGCCAGCCGTGCGGCCGCAGTGACGGCGTCCTGCCCACTGAGCGTCGGGGTGGTGTCGATGTCGATGGCCGCGTAGGTCGTGCCGAACACCGAGATCGTCTCAACCCCATCACGCTGGCGGACCATCTCGCCGCCGAATACGCGGACGCCTCGATGGTACTGATCGTACCGCTGATGGCGGCGTCCACCCATCAGCAGATCAATCTCCGACCTGCGCAGCCGCAGTTCGCCTTCTCGCACCATCCGGCCGATCTCGGCATCCCACGTGCGCAGATCGGCCGCTTGCGTCGCGCGGATCTCCCGCGGCCGATCCTGCCGTGTGCCCGCTCCGGACACGCCCGGTGCCTGCCGGGCGGCCATCAGGACGGGCGCCGCCAGGCAGAGCACCAGCAGCGCAATCGACCAGCCTCGGCCTCGTATCAGCGCACGCATGGCACCTCCCTGTAGTGAGACTATAGCCTGAGCTCACGCGTGTTGACGCAGACAAGGGGCCAGGCCCCAATTCGTCCCGCCTGCGCACCGAATGCCGGGTCTAAAGACCCGGCCTCCAGCTTGAACACCCCGGCACGTGGATGACCAGGTGGGAGAGGCGGAGGCCTGCGCACCGAATGCCGGGTCTAAAGACCCGGCCTCCAGCTTGAACACCCCGGCACGTGGATGACCAGGTGGGAGAGGCTGAGGCCTGCCCACCGAATGCCGGGTCTTCCCTTCGACTGCGCTCAGGGCCAGCATGGCAGGCAGGCCCGGCGACCACTCTAGAGCGCCCGTGATCCACCCTTCTGCACCAACAGATCCGGATTCATGGATTCCAGTGCTGCCGCGAATATGCGTTGTACGGAATTCCGAATGAAAACGTCATGTCGCCCCGCCGGGCGTCCGGCGTCAGAATTGCAATATTCTAGACAAAATACAGGTCTGTCCTGTATCGTGCGTGGACACGCGATCTTTGTCGGAGCCTCGTCGGGACCGTTCCTTGTGGCCGGTCGAGGTAGGTCGCGGAGGAAGAGAAGCGCTAACAGGAGGAGAGGAATATGCGATTTAGGAGCCTGGTTTGTGTACTGGCCCTGCTGCTGGTCGTCGGCCTTGCCGGCGCAGCCTGGGCGCAGGAACAGAGCGGTTCGATTCAGGGCGTCGTCAAGGACGCCTCGGGTGCCGTGCTGCCCGGCGTGACGGTCGAAGCTCGCAACATGACGGCGACTGGCACGTATTCTGCCGTCACCGACGACAAGGGCGCGTTTCGTTTCCCGTCGGTCGCGCCGGGAAACTACGACGTCACTGCGAAACTGCAGGGCTTCAGTTCCGCGAAGGTGTCGAATGTTGCCATCGTGCTCGGCAAACTGCTCACCATTGATATGACCCTGGCGGTTGGTGGCGTGACCGAGGCTGTCCAGGTCACCGGCGAGTCACCGCTCATCGACATCAAGCAGAGCGCCGCGTTCGCGACCGTGACGCGCGACACCATCGACCGTATCCCCAAGGGCCGCGACTTCACCGGCGTCATCACGATGGCGCCTGGCGCCAACGCGGAATCGAAGGCGGGCGGCATCCAGGTTGACGGCGCGTCCGGCTCCGAGAACCGGTTCATCATCGACGGCATGGACACGACAGAACTACGGACCGGCATCTCCGGCAAGGTGATGCTGATCGACTTCATCCAGGAAGTCCAGGTCAAGTCGGCCGGCTACAACGCGGAGTACGGCGGCGCGACGGGTGGCGTCATCAGCGCCATCACCAAGTCGGGCAGCAACTCGTTCCGCGGCAGCGTCGGCCTCTACGAGCGGGACCTCCACCTCGCCGGTTCCCTGTCGAAGCGGGATTTTTTTGGGTACTCTCCCTTCACCAACGCGACCACCAAGGTGCAGGAGAAGGTGTCGGGCCAGACCACCAATCCGACGCCGTTCCGGCAAATGAACTATGTCGGCGACATCGGCGGGCCGATCTTCAAGGACAAGCTGTGGTTCTACGGCGGGATTGCGTACGACAAGAACACGAACTGGATCGACACCTGGTTTCTCGCCGAGCCGGGCCATCCGATGCGTCACTTCGACAATTACAGCTGGTCGTACTACCCGAACTACAACGTGACGACGCAGATTACCAACAACATCCGCCTGCGCCTGTCGGGCTCGAACCAGCGCAACAACAACCGCAGAAGCATACCTGGGTTCAACAGCAACAACCTCCTCTACGACGGCAATCCAGCCTTGAGTTCGGGCTGTACGAAACTGGGCCTGACCGACATGGTCGGAAAGAGTCTGAACGGTTCGACGGGCACCAGTGCCCCGAGCTGGCTCGTGTATGATTCGGCGACCAACACGTGCTCGGTCAACCAGACGACGTGGGACAACACCTATGTCAAGACCGGCAGCGACACGAGCAGCGCCGTCTACTCCGCCAACATGGACTGGCTCCTCACGCCGAAGTTGTTCTTCAACACGACGTTCGGTTACTACCAGACCAACGGGTGGGGCAACCCGGATTGGGTCGGCAGCGCGATCCGGCGGAGCTTCGGGACCAACAACTACGACAGCACGATGCTCAACCCGCAGTACCCGCAGCTCAACGGCCAGCCGTGGCCGCTGGTGCCTGCGGCGTATCAGAGCAACGTTGGCGACGCGGCCCAGAACCTGTCGAGCCGCCTCCTGGTTCAGGACCTCATGACGCGTATCTACCTCAACACGAACGCGACGTTTTTTACCTCGTTCAAGGGCCAGCACGTCATCAAGACGGGTCTGCGATTCGAGCGGTTCGGCAACAACATTTACAACGCCCGCACCAAGCCGGAAATCTCCTTCAACTGGGGCCGGCCCTACACCACGACGTCCGGCCAGACGGTCCAGGGCACGTACGGCTACTACATGGTCAACAAGACGGGCACCGTAGGCGACGTGCACTCGAACAACTACTCGATCTGGCTGCAGGACGCCTGGTCGCCGACGTCTAACCTCACGATCAACGCGGGCCTGCGCGTCGAGAACGAGATGGTGCCGTCCTACAAGACGAGCGCAGACGCGATCGACATCAGGTTCGGGTTCGGCGACAAGATCGCCCCGCGCCTTGGCTTCGCCTACGATATCAAGGGCGATGGCAAGTGGAAGGCGTACGGCAGTTTCGGGATCTTCTACGACATCACCAAGCTGGAACTGCCGCGCGGGTCGTTTGGCGGCGACCACTGGATCAACTATTACTGGACGCTCGACACCTACGACTGGGCGAGCATCACCTGCGACGAGGGCGGCGCGGGCACCCCCGGCTGCCCGGGCAAGTTTATCGAGCAGTGGGACGCGCGCCGCAGCTCGAACCAGGCAGATTCCGATCTGTCGGCGTATTTCGGCGTTCCGGGCATGACTGGCATCGACCCGAAGATCAAGCCGGTGCAATCCGGCGAATGGTCGCTCGGGGCCGATCACGAACTGAATCCGAGCCTGTCGGTTGGCGTGCGCTACACGCACAAGTGGCTGACGCGGACGATCGAAGACGTCGGACTCAATCTCCCTGGGATCGGCGAAGTCTATATCATCGGCAACCCGGGCTTCAGCACCACCGAGATCATGGTCCCGGCCTATCCGAACTTCCCCACGCCGAAGGCGACGCGCCAGTACGACGGGCTCGAGTTCACGCTTCGGAAGCGGTTTGCCAAGGCATGGTCGGCGGAAGTGGACTACACCTATAGCCGGCTGTGGGGCAACTACGGCGGTCTGGCGAGCTCCGACGAGAACGGGCGCCAGAGCCCCAACGTCAACAGGTACTTCGACAACCTGTACATGAGCTACGACCAGAACAACAAGGCGGTCTTCGGCTTGCTGCCGACCGACCGTCCACACGTGCTCAAGATACAGGGGACCTACGACATGCCGTGGGGGACCTCCATCGGTCTCTTCGGCATCTTCGAGTCGGGCCTGACCAATACGTCGAGCATTTCGTATGTCAGCTATCCGGTCTACTACCTGGGTCGCAACGACCTTGGTCGCATGCCGTACTACAAGCAGATAGACCTCAACGTCCAGCACACCTTCAAGCTGGGCAAGCAGATGAGGCTGATGCTGCAGGCGAACCTCGACAACGCGTTCGACTTCGCCACCTACACCAGCGTTTACACGACCAGCCCGATCCGGAGCGGCTCGACCACCCCGACGGACCCCGACAAGTTCTTCTACGGCGGTCCGTGGACACTTGAATCGCTTAAGGCCTTGAAGGTCGCTGATGGCGTGACCTTCGTCAATTCCGATTACTACAACACACTGTACGGCCAGCAGAGCCGGCGTGCGGTCCGGCTCCAGGCGAAGTTCAGCTTCTAACCGCTGACCGGGACGCCAGGCGTGTGCCTGGCGTCCCCCTCACCGACACCGTCTGACTCCAGAGGCCCCGCGGGCTCGTTGCCCCCGGGGCCTCTGCCTTGTACGGGCGGCCACGGGGGGCCGCCCCTACGCTGTCGATTGCGGGGGGACGGCTTCCGGAGCGGCCCCGACAGGAAATGGGGTCGGGGGGAATGTGGTCGGGTCACACTTCTGGGACTCGCATAGGTGCGCAGGTGTCGCATCCCTGGGATCGCCACGCTCCAGCGTGGCTGACCCCCGGGCCGGGCTGGGGACTGGACGAGCCTGGGATCGCCGGGCTCCAGCCCGGCCAAGTGTCCGGGCAGCCACCCTGGCGACTGAGATCGCCGTGCTATCCTTTGGCGCATGTCCGGTCGCAGGCCGCGCGCCGAGCGCTCGTCGGTTGTCTCCCCGCCGCGGCGCGGTTCCACCGCTAGTCTCGGGTCGGTCGTCCTCATCATCGCGGTCGGCCTGTTCGCCTACGCCGGCAGCTTCCGCGGACTGTTCGTGCTCGACGAACAGAGCGCGATCATCGACAATCCGAACATCCGCTCGCTTGGCACCTCGCTCTCGGCGCCGGCCGAGGTCGGTCTCGGTGGCCGGCCTGTCGCCAGCCTGTCG
>Ga0315278_10003756_pt1 | contig 13618 bp, 13 predicted proteins | sample YL17G06_0_MG_FD_203880 | JGI IMG/M metagenome (GOLD analysis project Ga0315278, IMG submission 203880) | Sediment microbial communities from Yellowstone Lake, YNP, Wyoming, USA - YL17G06_0 | ecosystem: Environmental > Aquatic > Freshwater > Lake > Sediment | place: USA: Wyoming | collected...
AAACGGTCGCCGGCGGGCTCGCGTTCCTCTTCTTCACGCCCCTCTGGAACGAGGTCAAGCCCGGGTTCTTCAAGCTCACGGGGAGTGTGATCCTCGCCCTGAGCCTGTGCGCTTGGGGTTCCGTGTCGTCGTCGGTCGTCGAGGGCGATGATGCAGGTCGTATCTCCGTGCGCCTCGTTGCGTCGGTGACCCTCGTGATGCTGGCTTGGCTGATCTTCCTGTTCGCCGGGCGACCCAGGATCGCTCGGGTCCTCGGCTACGGCAGTGTGGCCTTGTCGGTCGCGCTGTTGGGCGCGCTCTCCGGTACGGCGAACGGATCGCAGGGCTTCGCACTGTTCCAGTTGCTCGTGGGGTCCGCCTTCGTCGGAGCCGTTCTGGATGGCCTTCTCCTCGGCCATTGGTATCTGACCGATCGCGGCCTGACGCGCACTCCGATCACCCGCGCCTCGCTGATCCTCATCGTCGCGACATGCGTGAAGGGCGTGGCGGTTCTGATGGGCGGGTTCCAGCCGACGGAAGGATCGGCCGCGTTCAATCCGCTGATGACCTCGGCGGGGTTGGCTTCCTGGATATCCCTTGGGATGGTTGCCGCGACGGGGATGATCGCCGTGATGATAAGGCTGACGCTCAAGGGAACAAAGGCGAGCGCGGTGCAAGCCGCTACCGGGTTCTTCTATCTGGCGGTTCTTACGGCGTTCACCGCTGAGCTGGCGACGCTCGTCAGGTTCCTGCCCGCGTAGCCCGAGGATATTAGGGTTGCCGTTCGCCTTCGTGGCGTGTTGGATACCGCCCATGTCTCGCCAGAGGAGATCCCACCCACTGCGAGCAGCCTTCCTGGCGGCTGGGTCGCTTGCGATCGGACTGTGGTCTTCCAGCCAGCAGGGCAGGGAAGCCGATCTCGACTCCTTCCGCGCGGTGAACTCCAGTCACGACCCCCAGCGCGATAAGGTCTACGCCGGATTGACCGAGCTGGGATCGATCTGGGCATCCATCGGAGCCGCGAGTGCCATAGCGATCTCGGGTCGGAGCCGGACCGCAACCCGGGCGCTCGCCGCCGCGGGGGCTACGTGGGCGTTGGGTCAACTGCTCAAGAAGGCCTTCATGCGCCCCCGACCCTACGACGCGCTGGAGGACTCCAGGCTTCTGATCGGGAAGCCTTCCGGCACTTCCTGGCCGTCCAGCCACCCCGCCGTCCTGTTGACCTTCGTCACCGTCGTATCGCGAGATCTCGACCTATCGAAGACCGCCCGCGCCGGCCTCGTGGCGCTGGCCGGGTCGGTAGGAGTGTCGCGGACCTACCTCGGCGTTCACTATCCCTCGGACGTCGCTGGGGGACTGCTGATGGGCAGGGCCGTCGGCCTGGCCTGGCCGACCGGACCGTCGGAGTAGAACCCCGCCCTAGTGGGAGTGGCCAGCGTGGCCGCCGTGGCCCGCCGCCTGGCCGCCGTGACCGCCGCCTGCGACGGTTAGCTGGAGAGGCTTGCCAACCTTGGTCTTCGTGAGTTTCATCAGGTCCCGCGCGGCGGCGCGGAGGGCCGTTCCGGCGGGGGAGTCGGGGTCCGAAACCACCAGCGGCGTTCCGGAGTCGCCCCCTTCGCGCAGTGCGGGCATCAGCGGCACCTGACCGAGGAGGGGGACTCCCAAGGTTCGCGCGGCCTCGCCGCCGCCGCCCTCGCCGAAGATATTTGTCTTCTCCCCGCAGTGCGGGCAGAGGAAGAATGACATGTTCTCGATGACGCCGAGCGCTTTCATCTTGGTCTCGGCGGCCATCTTCCCGGCGCGCTCGGCAACCTTGCGCGCGGCTTCTTGGGGAGTGGTGACCACGATCATGGACGCGCCGGGCAAGAACGAGGCCAGCGAGATCGATACATCACCCGTACCGGGCGGCAGGTCGCACAGCAGGATGTCCAGGTTTCCCCAGTAGACGTCACCCAGGAACTGCTGGACCGCTTTGTGCAGCATCGGCCCGCGCCACATGACCGGGGTTTCCTCCGAGACGAAGAAACCCATCGAGATGATCTTCACGCCGTGCGACTCGATCGGCAGGATCATGCTGTTGAACCCCACCGGCTGGCTGCCCTGGACGCCCATCATCCGGGGGATGGAGAATCCCCAAACGTCGGCGTCGAGTATGCCGACGCGATAGCCGTCCGCCGCCAGCGCCGCGGCGAGGTTCACCGTCACGCTGGACTTGCCGACGCCACCTTTGCCGGAGGCGACCGCCACCACCGAGGTGTCGCCCTCGGTGAAGAAGGTCTTCTCGAGCGCTCCGGCGCCGCCCCGCAGCTGGCCGGCCAGCGCGCCGCGCTGTTCCTCGCTCATCGGGGTGAGAGAGACCTCTACGTTCTCCACGCCTTCCAGCGCGGACACCGCGGCCGTGACATCCCGTGTGATGGTCTCGCGAAGGGGGCACCCTGCGATGGTCAGAAGTACGTCGACTTCTACCGTGCTCCCGGCCACGCGGATCTCTTTCAGCATGCCGAGATCCTCGATCGGCTTGCCGATCTCGGGGTCGAGCACGGATCTCAGTGCCTGCCTAACCTGCTCTTCATTGGGCAATCTCGGGCTCCTTCGCGGCATCCTGTGTTCCACACCGTCGCATACGGTTCTTTCCATCTTACGCAGGACCCCGCTTATGGCCGATGCGCGCGCTCTCAGGTCGCGGCCTAGATCTCGTCAGATTCCCCGCTCGGACCCCTAAGGCTTTCGGCCTAGTCTGCCGATACCTGGGGAGATGGATGCCAAGATCATCCCGTTCCCTTCCCGCCTGAGAAGGCCCGGACGTCCCGCTATCGCGGTCGGGTCGAGCGTGGCCCCGCAGCCCGATCCGGAATTCGACGGTCAGGCGGTAGCCGAAGTGGCCCTGGAGCTGAGCCGCTTGCTCCACACTCGGGTCCGGTTGTCGGATGTTGAAGAACTCGCCATCCGCGAACGTTGCGTGCGGGCCGGCCTGCAGGCGCTCTGCGAGAGCGGTGGGCAGGTAAGGCTCGCTGGAACCGGGGAGCACCCGGTGCTCGAGGCCACCTTCGAAGGGCGGAGCGCTGAGGTGAAAGCCGTCGCGGCTGCCCTGGCGGCAGATGACGAGATACGAAGGTCAGGCGGAAGCGAATTCATCGCCTCTGGAGCGGTGGCATGCGGGCGCTACGACCAGCCTTTCGGCGGGGTCGCGATGGTCTACGGAGCGCCGTCGAAGACGGTTTCACTTCTTCGCGAGAAGGCGGCTCCGGGCCAGGTGCTGCTCGGGGGACCGGTCTGGGAGCATTCGAGGGCGGTCGAGAAGCTCCCTGCGGACAGCATCGAGACCCCTTCGGGTCCGACCCCGGTGTTCGTACTGAGGGGTTTGAGGTAGTTTCGTTTCGGCCGGTAGGTTCGAAAACGTCCGGCGGCCGCTAGTCGATCGTCCAGGGAGCTTTCCGCAATGACGGATCTTTCCGCCGAAGACGAACAACTCATCGAGGATTTCAACGGCTGGCTTCGCCAGCTCGTTGACGGAGAAGGGTCCGACCTTCACATCAAGGTGGGGTCCGCGCCGATGATCCGCAAGTCCGGTCGCCTTTCCCGCATGGACGCCCCTCCGTTGAAGCCCCTCCAGACGCGCGTCATCGCCGACAGCATCATCCCGGATGAGAGGAAGAACCGTTTCAAAGAACGGGGTGAGATCGACTTCGCCCATTCCGCTCAGGGGATCGGCCGTTTCCGAGTGAACGCCTTCTCGCAGAGAGGTTCCATCAGCCTCGTCATGCGGCGGATGGGTATCGGTGGCGGTGAGTTCGGGGAGATCGGTATGCCTGAGGTCTGTCGGTATCTAGCCGACGAAGCGCGTGGATTGGTGTTGGTCACCGGACCGACCGGTTCTGGAAAGACCACCACCCTGGCCGCGATGATCGAGCACATCAACAAGAACCGTGCGGTGCACATCGTGACGATCGAGGACCCGATCGAGGTCCTTCACAACGACAAGGAAGCCGCGATCAACCAGAGGGAAGTCGGTCAGGACACCGAGAACTTCCTCACGGCCTTGCGCGCGGCGCTTCGCCAAGACCCCGACGTGATCCTCATCGGAGAGATGCGCGACACGGAGACGGTGCGTACCGCCCTGCAGGCCGCGGAGACCGGCCACCTGGTGCTGTCGACGCTCCACACCACAGACGCGACGGAAACGGTGAACAGGGTCGTCGACTTCTTCCCTCCCCACCAGCAGCTTCAGATCAGGCTCACCTTGGCCGGCGCCCTTCGCGGCATCGTGAGCCAGCGACTCGTGCCCGCAGCTGGCGGGGGCTTGATCCCGGCGGTCGAGGTTCTCGTCAACACCGGGCGAGTCGCCGAACGCATCGCGGACCCCGCTACGACTGCCGAGATCCACGAGGTGATCGCGGAGGGTGGCTACTACGGGATGCGAACGTTCGACCAGTCCCTGTTGGAGCTCGTGATCCAGGGCAAGGTCGATATCAAGGAAGCCCTACAGGCCTCCTCGCGCCCCCATGATTTCCAGCTCATGCTTCAGCAGGCCGGAGTCATGGAGGCCGGTAGCACCGTCGAGCGCTAGCTACCGCCGTCGAAGGCTTTCGTCGTCGAGCCGATCACGTTCTGCAGCAACGACGACAGCTCCATCGGCAGGACGAACTTGGTCGCGGGCCCGGCTCCCAGCTGCTTCAGAGCCTCCAGGTACTGAAGGCTCATCGTCTTGGCATCGATGTCCTTCGCCGATTCGAAGATCTTGGTCAGGGCCAGGGCGAAGCCCTCTGCGTTCAGGATCGCAGCTTGGCGGCTGCCCTCTGCGGTCAGGATCGCCGCCTGCTTCATGCCCTCTGCGTTCAGGATCGCAGACTGCTTGTTCCCCTCGGCGACGGTGATCGCGGCCTGCTTCTGACCGTCGGCTTCGGTAACGACCGCGCGCCGGGATCGCTCCGCGGACATCTGTCGTGTCATGGCCTCCTGGACCATCGGCGGCGGGATGATCTCACGGATCTCGACGTTGGTGACCTTCACGCCCCAGCGCTCGGTCACCTCGTCCAGGCGTGTTCGCAGGACCTCGTTCATCTCCTGGCGCTTGGCGAGGACGTCGTCCAGTGGCATGTCACCGACGAGGGATCGCAGGGTCGTTGCGGCGATGTTCTGGGCGGCGCCTTCGAACGTGACCACCGACAGCTGCGACATCTGCGCGTCAACGACCTTGTTGAACACTATGAAGTCGATGGAGATGGGAGCGTTGTCCTTCGTGATAGCGGTCTGATGAGGGATCTCCAGGAACTGCTCTCTCAGGTCCACCCACTGCACCTTGTCAACGATCGGGATGATGATCACCATGCCGGGTCCCTTGGTACCGATGCACCGTCCGAGTCGGAAATGGACCAGGCGCTTGTACTCCGGCACGATCTTGATCGCTCCGATCAGGTAGAACATGACGAACAGCACGAGCGCTACGAGCAGCACCAGCAGAACCATCAGTCCCCTCCCTCTGTTTCACCGGCGGGCCCGAGCGGGACCGTCGCCGCGTGAGTCTCCTCCGAAACGGGCTCCACGCGCAACCTCAGTCCTTCCACTGCCGTAACCGTGACATGAGTTCCTTTGTGTATCGGTCCCTCATCCGTCACCGCTGTCCATTCCTCGGACCCCAGACGCACCACTCCTTCGGGGCGCAGTCGGCGAAGCACGATGGCTTCCTGTCCCACGAGGTTCTCCGGGCTGGTCACGGGTGGCACGTTGCGCAGACGCATGGCCGAGCGGACGACGACGCTGAAGAAGGCGACCGTGGCGACGGCCAGCAGGCCGATGAGCCAGCGGGACACCTGACTGTTCGGCACCGAAGGATCGAACAACAACAGACCTCCGGCGATCAGGCAGATGGCTCCGCCGACCGCGGGCGCTCCCAGACCCGGGTGTTTGAGTTCGAGGATGAAGAACACGACCGAGGCGATCAGCAGGGCGATGCCCACGAGTTGGACCGGCAACATCCCGAAGGAAACGATCGCGATGATCAGCATCAAGGCCCCGATCGTTCCCAGGACCCCGCCCGGCACGAAGATCTCGAGGATGATCAACCCGATCCCGAGCCAGAAGAACAGGAACGCGAGATCCGGGTTGAGGAGCGCGTGCAGGAACGCGAAGAACGGGTTCATGCTGACCTGCGTTACCGTGGCGCCCGCCGTGTGAAGCGTCACGGTGTTCTCGTGCGCTACAGCCACCTGCTGGCCGTCAACCTCGTTCAGCAGCGTCGTGACGTCCGGGGCGACCAGGTCGACGACGTTCTCTTGGACCGCCTGCTCCGCGGAGATGCTGACGGAGTCTCTGACCGCTTGCTCGGCCCAATCCGCGTTGCGGCCTCTGAGTTCGGCGAGGCTGCGGATATAGGCGACGGAGTCGTTCAGGACCTTCTCCTGCTCGATCGCCCCCGCAACCCCCACCGGATGAGCGGCGCCGACGTTCGTTCCCGGCGCCATGGCCGCCACCGGACAGGAGATGAGGATGAAGGTGCCGGCTGAGGCTGCGCGCGCTCCTGATGGCGCCACGTAGCAGATCACCGGCACGTCGGAATCCATGATGGCCTGGATGATCTCGCGCATGGAGGAATCCAATCCTCCCGGTGTATCGATCGTGATGAGTACGGCATCGACGCCGTTGTCGTTCGCCTGTTGTACGGCGGACTTCACGAAGGATGCCGTGAAGGGATCTACAACTCCGGCGATCCCTACCTCAGTGACAACGGGAGTCGTTCCTTGGGCGCCGGCCCCGCCCGCAAGAAGGCCGGTGAGCATCATGGTCACGGCCGAAAGACGGAAGATCGTCCTCATGCCAAACATCATCACATGAAGGGACGGAGACGGGAAGGCTCGCCCAGCGTTGCGCCCCCGGGGTTCCGGCCCCGTGGGGCTATCATTGCGCTATGCCTGAAGTGTCGGACGTCGTCGGGATAGGACTCGCCGGCGGCCAAGGCGTCCGGGCCAGGCCGCTGACGCTGAAGGCGCCGGGTTACCTCAGGTCGAAAGCGGCCATGTCGTTCCTCGGCCGAAGACTCATCCGCTGGGTCATCCAGGTGCTGGTGTTCGAAGGCATCAAGCAGTATTACGTGATCGCCCATGGCAAGGAGAACCGGTACCAGATAAAGGTCATGCTCGGGTACGGCGAGCTCTTTGGGGTGGACGTTCTCTACTCGCCGGTGAAGTTCGACTCGCTTTCCACGGGAAGCGCGGATAGCACTCTGCGCTTGATGGAGTACTGGGACATAACCAAGCCAGCGCTCGTGTTCCCCACCGATTCGATAATCGACTTCGACCTTGAGCCGATGATCAAACAACACTTCGAAACCGGGGCCGTCATCACGGTGGCGGCTATGAAACGGGTTCCCGACGAGGTGGCCGAGAAATACGGTGTGATGCTCACGGGACCAGGTGGTCGCATCACCGAGTTCGTGGAGAAGCCGAAGTTGGATGACCTGCGGGAGCACTTCGGAGCCAAGACCAAGGAGGAGTTCGAGACCCTCCCTCTGCTCACGAACGCGGGCTTCTACTTGGTCGACACGGTGAAGCTGAGAGAGCTGGCGGCCACGGGTGAGGTCTCCGCCCTCCGTGAGCGCAGGCTCGACTTCGGGAAGGACCTGCTTCCTTGGCTGGTGGGCGGGGGCCACCCGGTCCACGCCCATCCCGTGCGGCGGATCGGCGACCTTGGCAACCTGGATGATTTCCTGGAGACGATGGTGGACGCCCTCGAGGGCCGCTTCGAGTCCGTGGACCGCTTGCTTGGCCCTCCCTTCGATCCGGCGAACAACGTTTGGATCGCGCCCGAGTCCCTCTCGATGCGCGACTCCAAGACCGGTCTCACCCTTGCGGAGAAGATCGCCCGAGGGATGGTGAAGATAGGTCCCGCCGTTCGCATAGGCCGCTACAGTGAGATCGGTCCCGACGTGGAGATATCGGACTCCAACATCGACGATGATGTTGAGGTGGGGGAGGGTGCTGTGATCGTCGGGTCTCAGGTTCGTGATGGCGCCATGGTCGGTCCCGGGGCGCGGCTGCAGGACACGGTGGTCGGGTCGATGAGTGAGATCCGCTCGGAGATAGGACTGCCGACGGTTCTCCTGGACCATGTTGCCCTCGGGGACGAGGTCACCGTCTACGCGGGCGTTCGGCTGGAGGGACATGTAGCGATCTTCCCCAGGTTGAAGGTGCCCGGCGGTATCCAGGTCCCGAAGAACACCGACGTCACCGGCCCCGCGGACATCCTGCGATACCTGTGAGATTCGGACTGGCGCTCCCGCACTACGGCTTCTCTTTCCCCGACGGAGGCCGGGTGACGTTCGAGCGCGTGGCCGAGGTCGCCCGCGAGGCGGAGAGGCTGGGGTTCGATTCGGTCTGGGCATCCGATCACTTCTACCTTTCTATCGCCAAGTACGGTGGCGGGGAGGATCTTCACGACGCGCTGGAGCCGGTAACGACGCTGGCAGGACTTGCGGCCGCCACGTCTAGAGTCAGACTCGGCACGCTCGTCCTGTCGGCGCCGTTCCGTCACCCCGCTGTTCTCGCGAAGTCCGCTTCGACCCTCGACCTGTTCGCAGGCGGCCGTGTTGACCTGGGCCTCGGCTCCGGGTGGTACGAACCCGAGTTCGAGGACTTCGGATACGACTTCGCGCCCACCGCGGAGCGGTTCAGGGTCCTGGAAGAGACCCTCGTCGTACTGCGCGCGTTGTTCGGCGAGGAGGCCGCGAACTTCGACGGAGAGTTCTTCCATCTGGATAGCGCGCGTTGCCTCCCGCGATCTCCTCAGGAGCCCAGACTCCCGGTGTGGCTGGGCGCCAAGGGTGGGCCGAAAGCGCTTCGGCTCGCTGCTCGGTACGCGGACGGTTGGAACACCGCTTGGAAGTGGACGCCCGAGTCCTACGCCGAGAAGGCGGTAGCCGCCGACCGCGCGTGCGAACAGGAGGGAAGGGATCCCGCATCCCTCCGGCGTTCGGTCGGACTGTATTCCCTGGTCGGAGAGGACCAGCGCGATCTGGTCGAAGGGTTCCGAGCGATGCAGAGATGGATGCCGCACGGAGCCCTAGACGGAGAACTGCTCGAGGACTGGATGCGCGACACCCTGACCGGGACCCCGGAGCGGGTGCTCGATCTCGTGGGGCAGTATTCGCGGTTGGGGGTAGAGGAGATGATCATCAGCCCTTCTTGCCTGCCATTCGCGGCATACGATTTCTCGCGGTTGGAGGTCTTCGCGCAGGAGGTCATCGCTCAGGCCGGGCAGATCTAGGCGTGGACTTCACCGAAGCGGCACTGACGGTCCTCGGCGAAGAGCAGAAACCCTTGCACTGGACGGTGATACAGGACCTTGCACTCCAACGCGGCTACCTGGATCCTTTCGCCCAGCGAGATATCCGGAAGGGCCTGCTGGTTGCTCTGTCGAAGGCAACGCGCGACGGAGCCATCAGGAAAGAGGGGAAGGGCGTCTACAGCATCCAGCCTCGCTCGGCTCCCTAACGGCTGAAGTCCTTGCCGGTGAAGATGCGGAGCTTGTCGAAGTTGTGACGTGCCTCTATGAAGCGAAGGGTTCCCGAGCGAGATCGGGCGACCATGGAATACGTCACGGCGCCCATATCGTCGTAGATGACGCCCTTCAGCAGAGCCCCGTCGGTTATCCCGGTTGCGGCGAAGAAGACGTCGTCGCCCGAGACCAGGTCTGAGATGGATAGCGGTCGCTCGATCACGTAGCCAGCGTCTACAAGCTTCTGACGTTCCTCGTCGTTACGGGGCCAGAGCCGTCCCTGGATGTCTCCCCCGAGGCACTTCAGCGCTGCGGCGGCCACCACTCCTTCGGGAGTGCCACCGATACCCATGACCATGTCCACTCCCGAATAGCCGCGGCTGGTGGCGATCGCCGGAGCCACGTCGCCGTCGCGGATGAGGAACACCCGGGCGCCGGTCGAGTGCACCTGTGAGATCAGGTCCTCGTGGCGGGGCCGGTCCAATATGACCACCGAGATGTCCGTGGCCTCCACCCCCTTGGCCTTCGCGACCGCACGCACGTTGTCCTGCGGGGTTGCCTCGATGTCGATCACACCCGCGGCCTGAGGGCCTGTTGCGATCTTCTCCATGTAGACGGCGGCGCCGGGGAAGAACATCGAACCCCTCTCCGCGACCGCGAGAACGGACAGCGCGTTCGGTTGGCCAACGGCTGTGAGTCTCGTTCCGTCGATCGGGTCTACGGCGATGTCGACGTCGGGTCCCTCGCCGTTGCCGACCTGCTCACCGTTGAAGAGCATCGGAGCTTCGTCCTTCTCGCCCTCTCCGATGACGACGACGCCATTCATAGAGACCTTGTCGAGCATGTAGCGCATGGAGTCCACCGCGGCGCCGTCTGCAGCGATCTTGTCGCCGCGTCCGACCCATCTGCCCGCGGCCAACGCTGCAGCTTCGGTCGCGCGGACAAGTTCCATAGCGAGGTTGCGATCGGGTCTAGCCTCATTCATCAGCAGAGCACCTCCAGCAGCGATCGGGGGTCGCCTCCCTCGAGCAGAACCCGGTAGACGGCCTCGTGGTACGGGAGGACCAGTTGGCGCTCCTGTGTCAGTTGGCGCACGTCGAGGGCGGAGTCGACGCCTTCCACGGTAAGACCGCGAGACTGCATGTCCTGCAATGTTGCCTGGGGATCCCGCCCGGCCCCGACGAGCTCACCGTAGAGGCGATTGCGCCCGCCGAGTCCAGTTACCAGACAGTCGCCGAGTCCCGCCAGGCCGAGCGCCGTGTCGGCGCGACCGCCGAGAGCGACCACCAGCGTGGCGACTTCGTCCATGGCCTTCGTGAAGAGCGCGGCCTTGGCGTTCTTGAAGTTCTCGGTCAGGGCCATCCCAAGGCCGTCTAGCAATCCCATGCCTATCGCCGCCACGTTCTTGATCACCGAGCAGTATTCGGTGCCCACCAGATCGTCCGTGTAGTAGATCTGATAGTGCCGGTCTTCGAAGAGAGTGCCGGCCGCGCGGGCGGTTCCTTCTTCCCTCGCGGCCCACACGGCAGCCGTCGGGAGTTCCTGAGCGAGTTCTGCAGCGAGGCACGGGCCCCCGATGGCCGCTACAGGAACGCCGGGGATCTCCTCTTCCAAGACCTGGGAAACCCTCAAGAAGGTCTCGCTCTCGAGTCCTTTCGCCACTGAGATGATCACCCTGGCATCTGCGGCCGCGTCCTTGATCATTCGGGCCAGCGAGCGGGCGCCGGCGCTGCTGGCCGCCATCACGGCGACCTCACATCCCGCGGCGGCTCGCTCGAGTTCGTCGGGGCCGAAGAGGGGCAGGGACTCGGGCAGATGAGCGGGTATCGCCGGATGCTTCCCGTCGGCCTTCATGGCTTCGAGTGAGGCGGAATCGAACGGGTTGGCCCAAAGGGCGGTATCGAGGCCGAGCCGTGCAGCGTGCATAGCCATCGCCGTACCCATCGCGCCGGCACCGAAGACAGTCACCCGAGCCATGGGCCAACGATACCCGAGTGGTCGTTGCCTGGGCGGGCCCTCGCCCGTAGGGTCGAGTGATGAGGCGGACCGGAGGCGTACCCATCGCCGCCGTGTTAGCTGCAGTCCTGGTCGTTGCCCTGGCGGCCGTCGTCGGGCTCCTCGTGGGGCGCGGCGGGCGGCAGGAGCCGATCCCATCGACCTCGCCTTCACCGTCCCTTGTATCGCCGAGTTCGCCTACGAGCCCTCCCGATCACACCCCCCGACCCCACGGTTCACCCTCGCCGTCCTCGGCGCATTCCGGGACCGTGATAACCGCGAAGGGGCAGATACTCAGACCGGGACCGCATCCGGTGGTGGCAGGCGGAGAGTTCGTCGGATGCGAGAAGCTCATCCGCCCCGGGTACTCGGGAGACTGCGGGGTCGCCACCATGGCCGGTGGGAGAACGATGTGGGTCTTGGAGTCGAAGACTGTGGCCGGCTCGGCGGGCGCGGCGAACTTCGCACACGTGTATACGTTCAGTCTGGATTTGGGTGGGTGGGTCGAACAGCTGCGGGCGAGCGACCCTCAGGCGCGGCTGTGGTCGAGCATCAGGGTTGCGGCTGCAGATCTCACCGGCGACGGGAAGCCGGAGCTGCTGTTCGCGTTCCACTTCCTTGGGTCGGGGAGCGATCTCGGTCTGGACATCGTCGTGAACGCCGACGGAGTACCCGTCGTCGCGGCACATCCGGACGATGCGGTGCACGGGTCGGTGGTGCTGAGCGATGGCCGCATCGACCAGTACCTAGCTCAGTTCCCGAATGGGGCGCCCAACTGCTGCCCGCCGTTCTTCCTTCGGAGGACCATCGAGTACGTCGACGGCTCGTTCCGTGTGACGAGTGTTGAGAAGGTGAAGCCGGACCAGGTCCCGGCCTCGGGTCTCTGACGGCCGGGCGTGCGGCTCGTTCGGTATGGTCTTCGCCGTGATCGATCTACACACCCATACCGCGTTCTCCGACGGGACCTTCTCACCTGAGCAGCTGATGCGCTTGGCTACGGAGCGGGGTCTTTCGACCATCGCGATCACGGATCACGACACCACGGAAGGATGGGCCGACGCGCGCGCGGCTGCGGATGCGGCCGGCATCGAGCTGGTTACCGGTGTCGAGTTCTCGGCGAGCTACCAGGGAAGCAGCGTTCATGTCCTGGCCTACTGGCCCGACACCAACGACGCGGAGTTCGCCGAGGAGCTGACACGGCTTCACGACGACAGGTTCCGCCGGGGAGAGATGATGGTGGAGAAGCTTCAGGCCCTGGGCTATCCCATCACCTTCGAACGGGTACGCGAGATCTCACAGGGGGACAACATCGTTCGGCCCCATATCGCGCAGGCGTTGGTCGAGGCGGGCGTCGTGGCGACAGTGAAGGAAGCCTTTACCGAAGAGCTGATCGCCGATGGCGGGGAGGCCGATGTGCAGAAGCACGCGCTTCATCCCGTCGATGCACTGATGCTGATCAAGCGCGCCAAAGGTGTGTGTGTTCTGGCACACCCGGGGATGTGGGGCGCCCAAGGTGAGTTGCCTGTCGAGTTGATCGAGGAGATGGCCGACGCCGGCATGGACGGTCTGGAGGTGGATCACCCCGACCACGATGAGGAGCAACGCGCTCGCTATCGGGCTCTGGCTAACGACCTGGGCCTTCTGGTGACCGGCTCATCCGATTGCCACGGAGCCCGCTATGACCCCGTCCGTCTGGGTTGCGCCACCACCGCCGAAGATCAGTTCGAAGCGCTGAAGGCGCGGACGAAGCGCTAGGGGCGCCCGGTCGGCCATGGCTGGCCGGGTGGGGTGAACTTATTCCATCAGCGACGTGAGACTGAAGGCCTCTTTGGTTTCACCGTGAACGTTGATACGCACTTCGCCGAGGGGTTGTACGTGCGCGAGACCATCGGCTTCCTCGTAGACCTCGCGGGTCAGGAAGATCTGCCCGGGTCCCGCGAAATCCCGAAGCCGTGCGGCGACCATCCCCATGGCTCCCACCGTTTGATAGCTGAGTCGCTCGTCGGCTCGAACGTGCATTATCTCGCCGGTGTCCATGCCCACTCCCAGGCGGAACTGGGTATCGGGCGGAGCGGGTGCCTGAGAATCGGCAACCGCGCGGCGAGCGGCCACCGCAGCCCTCAGCGCGCGGAGCGGTCCGTCGTGTCCCTCGAAC
>Ga0315278_10003757_pt1 | contig 13618 bp, 14 predicted proteins | sample YL17G06_0_MG_FD_203880 | JGI IMG/M metagenome (GOLD analysis project Ga0315278, IMG submission 203880) | Sediment microbial communities from Yellowstone Lake, YNP, Wyoming, USA - YL17G06_0 | ecosystem: Environmental > Aquatic > Freshwater > Lake > Sediment | place: USA: Wyoming | collected...
TTTCATAGAGGGTTCTGTCCTGTCGTTTCTCTATCTTGGGGTTGGCGCTTGTACTTTTGAGCAATCAGGGCTTTTTTATCTCGATGACCTCGTAAAAGCCTGAAAATTCGTGGTTCGGGCATTCCGACGAACCCCGGATCGGGTCCGGGGCAGGGCCGGAATCCAGCCTTTTCAAACGTTTTGAAAAGCTCTCGACTCCGGTTTCCCCCGGAGTGACGACATCTTGAGAAATCATCGATCTTGACAACTTTTTAATTTTGCAGTTTAATTTGAACCATTGTGGAAATTCGCCGGGTGGAAGAATCTCAACCGGCATCGTAGGCATTCAAATCCCTCGAATAAATTCCAGAGGAGGGAAAAATTGAAACTGCGTACCTTCGATGGCCAACGCGCTAGAGGCGAGCTCAGCACCGACCCTCCTTTGAGCCAGGATGGAGTCCCGGTTCTCGTGGTGGGCGGCGAGGCCTATCTTCCGGACAAGGCGGACTTTTTCATCGAATCCGCGACGGACGAACAGCTCGAAGCTCTCGACGACGCGGGCTATGACCTGCCTCAGTGGGAAGACCGCGAAATCGATGAATCGGAAGAAGAGGAAAAAATAGAGGAGAACGATGAGTTTTGAATTCTCCGGCAGGGACCCCTTCCAACAGGAGTTTTTAAAAAAAATGCAGATTGCAGAATTTCGGAAAAAAACCTATCCATTTTTCAATTTTCAATTTGATATTTGCAATTTGCAATGAAGTTTAGCCGTTTTATTAAACGGCTAAACGGTTACCTCCCCCTTATTTTCTCACCAGGAAGGAGCTGCGGGTCATTCCGGCGCCTACGGAATCGAATAAAATAAGGCGGGCGTCTCTCAAATTTTGCAGGTTCCGGTTTATCGGATAGCCCTGAAGGGTGTCGGGCCGCAGAGTTCCGCGCTTCAGATCGTAGGGCAGCCGCTGCATGCAGACCACCGAGCAGTTTCCGCGCAGGTGGACATTCGTCACCATCTTGTCGGCGATATAGGCCGCGACTTCTTCCTTGGCTCCCGGATGGCCGTTGCCGATGACTTGCTCTAAGGTCAAAGGGATCATGGCGAAATTGGCCTGGTGCTCGATCAGGAGGTCGATTTCCTGCAGGGTAACCCGGTTGCGGCTCAAAAAACCGGAAAGGTGGTGTTTGGCCCCCCGGGTGGCATGAAGGAAAACGCCTTTCCCGTCAATATCCCCGAAGACGTCGCCGTTCTCCTCTTTGAGCTCAATGAAGCCGGCAAAACAGCCGTGGGTGCGGGTCGAGGTATCGAGGATCCCTTTCGGCGGCGCCGAAAACGTTTTTTCTTTTCGCCCCTGGTGCAGGCTGAGGAACGCCGGCCCCCCCGGAGCAAGATAGACGGAGACAACCCGCCCGTATGTCCCGGCGCTCGGGTAGGCTCCGGCGATGTTCTTCACGGTTCGGGGGTCTGAATCGAGGGTCATCACGTCGAAGGCAAACCCCATTTCGTGGCTGTCATAAAAATCAAGGGCCGCCCGAAAATTTTGAAACAGACCCGCCGCCGTTTCTTGGGGAAAAAGCCGCTCCGCCATGGCATGCTGCAACCGGGCCGCGGTCGCGGGAATCCGGTATTGGACCTTGCCTAATTGATTGTCGACGATGATCCCGTCTATATGCCCCTCGCGGGCCCACTCCGCAAGCTTTTCGGCGATGGTTGCAACGAAGTTGTCTCCGGTCTCCACCCGCGACTCGGCGAGGATTTCCCCCCCGCCGGCGGTTCCCACGCGGTCTCCCGTTTCGAGAACCGTCGCCAGGGCGTCGTCCCCGAAAATCAGGTTGGAGGTGTCCAAGGGTTTGAACACCTGCGCCCGGTGAATGTTCTCCGCCCCGACGATAACGGAGAGGTCTCCGGGAGCGAGGAACCCGGAAACGGAGAGCATGAACAGCGTTTCCACCGCCACGTTGAATCCGGGACACCCGGCATACAAATCGAAGACCAGGGCCCCGGGGCATGATTTGCGGACAAGGTCAAAAGAGTACCGGCTGAAAGGCCCGGGGTCGTTCTTGTCTTCCCCCACGTTGCTGGCCGCAATGATGGCCCGGATCCGGGTCGGGTCGATCCCGGAATGCTCCAGCAAGTCGCGAAACGCCAGAACGCCGATGCGTTGATCGGGGGGGGCGGTGATTCGGGTCCGCACGCCGATGCGCTCCTCAATGGTCTTGGGCGTAACCGGTATGCCCCCTTTGAAGACCATGCCTCGGTTTTCATAATCCGCGTTGTCCACCGGGGTCCCGCCGTTCCAGGCGCCCTGGGCGATGATTTCCAGTATTGAATCTTTGGCCATTCAAAACTCCTCAGCAGACTTTCGCCGAAAGCGGCTGACCCGATTCCGGCGCCTGCCGACCTTCCGCGTTTCTTCCTCATCTTCCTTGCCGGTGACTATACCAGTTAAATCGTTTTTGGGCAAGCGAGGAATTCGATTCTTCCGAATTTTCCATAAAAATCAAGGGTGGCAAGGGACAATGGCTACGCTGAAAACGAAACCGAAGCGCGTCGTATTTACTGGATATCCCCGAAAATTCCCGGAGTTGGGAAGAACCTTTTTGTCACTGAAGTGCCCTTTTTTGTCACTGGGTTTTCCGTGAAAATTCCAAAATTATTTGTTTTTTCAAGGAGATGAACTCTGGCACATAATTCGCTATGATTTTGAGAAGGATGAAAATGGAAATCCCCAAAATGGATCATAAAGGCCGGAGGCGTCACTTGGTTTCCGTCTTAACCGAAAGAAGGAAACAACCCAGAATTCCTTTGCGCCTTCCAACGGAATATTTCCCCGAGGGAAAAACCCGCAGTCGCCTCTGCCATACCATCAATATCGGCGAAGGAGGAGTATTGCTATGCCTCCCGGAGAAATTGCAGGTCGGTCAGAGGCTAAAAATCGAAATTTTTTACTATTTTGATTACGAGCTGGAAAAGTTTGACGCCACCGGTGAGGTTCTTTGGGCGGAAAATCTGGAGGACGCCCCAACAGGATATCAAAGCGCTCTCGAATTTGTCGACTTTTCCCTCCGGGATTTTGAAAAATTGAAGAAATTTCTGAGGAAAATATTTTACTAACTCAAAGCAGAGGTATTCACCGCGACCCGCGTCTGATCCGGTAACGGCAAAGAAACTCCCCGAGCGGATGATTCCGCCTTAAGTCATCAAGACGATGGCTCCGTAAAAAGCTCCCCCCCCAAGGGGTGAGATCCATTACGAAGCTTGCAACCGCCACTTAATCCGTTCGCCTCACCGTTTCGTCCTTAAAAGAGAGGGCGTTAACGATGATTGCCGCCGCGGCCTGGAAGCTGAGATGTTCCGTATTGACTACCAGGTCATAATTTACCGGATCCCATACCTCGGCCTTGAAATATCTTTTAATAAACTCGCGACTGCCGCCGTCAAACCGCGATATTTCCCGCTTGGCACTCTCCATATCGAGTTTTAAGCTCTCCGCGATCCGTTTCAGCCGCACCTCCATCGGCGCCGTCACCAGCACATGAAGGGCTCGAGGATGGTCTCGCAGGATGAACTGGCTGCCCCGTCCTTGAATGACAATCGCCAGGTTTCGAGCCAATTCCCTGAGAACCGCCTCCAGGGTCTTTAAATAACGGGTATCGTCCAGGGGGATTTGCCAGACGTGCATGTAAGCCCCCTCGAAACCGATCTCGGAGCTGTAGCCGCGTTCCAGCGCCCTGGCAATCCGCCCGAAGAGACTGCTGGAAGGCATCTCTTTTTCCTTCACGTCCTCCTCTTGCCGATCAAGCCGGGCGGCGACTGCCGCCATAATTTCACGATCCACATAGTCGATATGAAGTCGCTCGGCGGCTAATTTCCCGATTTCCGGCGCCCCGCTTCCCAAAGGACCCCGAATGGTTATCACCGGCATGCCTAACCTCCTTATGGAACGTTTGGGTTCACCTTCGTAGGAGCATGACCACCTGAGACCTTAATTCATCATATCAATCCGGGAACTGAATTGCAATGTGGCGGATGGTAAAACTCGGGGGAAGGTCTCAACATTTGACAATTTCTTTTGCGCCGCTTCTCTGAACGGCCTGGATCGTTTCGTCAAGACGCTGCAGGAACCGCGAGCGATCCCGCTTGTCGAATGGCGCCGGCCCCCCTGTTATGGTTCCAAGATCCCGGAGGTGGGATAAAAGCTCGCGGCTCGCCAGGGCGTCTCCGATGCTCGCCTCGCTGAAAACGCGGCCTGTCGGGGCGATCACCTGGGCCCCCTTCTCCAAACACCGGGAGGCAAGGGGGATATCTGCGGAGATCACGATATCATTCACGCCGACATGCTGGACAATCCAGTCATCCGCCGCATTGAACTGCCCTTCCACGATGACGATTTCAAGCCATTTTTCAGGCGGGGTCCGCATCCGGGAGTTTGAGACCAGGATGACCTTAAGCCCATAACGCTTTGCCACGCGGTAGACCTCCTGCTTCACCGGACAGCCATCAGCATCTACGAAGATGTTCAACACCCACGGACCTTTCGTTTCTATGGAGTTAGGAATCCAACCGGAGCCGGCCGTCCCTTCCTCGGCGGCTGACATTCACCGGTTATCCTTGCCGCAACTGTACTAAAAAATCACCGTCAAGGCAACCCTATTTCCGGGAGACGTTTGCACCGGAAATTTACCCTCCCAGAAATGAAAACGCCCGATCCCGGAATCCGAAAAGTTCTTCCCCGGTATGTTTCCATTCCTTTCCGGATAACCTCATCATGAGTCCCGGGGACGATGGTTTCGGAAAAACCTCCGGCCAAGGCGCGAAAAACCTCCGGCCAAAGCGCTGCGAGCGGCATGGCGAGACTTTTTACGAAACCGTTTTTCCCTTGACAAAAAATCTGAACCGGGTAAATTAGGCTTGGTTCCAGTCCCATTTGCCTTTTTTTCCGGCTGAATTCTGATGGTTTCGTAAAAAGCTCCAGCTGCAAGGCGCGTAAAAACTGAGGAGTGAAGCGCACTTGCAGGTGCGCTGCAACGACGAAGTTGAAACGCAACGCCGCAGATGGACTTTTTACGAAACCATCATATTTAAAGACTTCATAGATCTGATCCGGGTGACAGGTTTGCTTTTCGCCAAGGCGTTCGCATAGTAGGCACCTGAAAAGGCGTTGACTCTTTGAGCCTTCATTCTTTTTACCGAAAGGAGAAACCGATGATCCGCCGAAGAAAAGATGCTCGCTTTATCCCTGTTGGGGCCGTTCTCCTGGTGATCCTTTTCACTTTTTCATTTATTCCTTTGGACCGGGCGACAGCGGCTCCCCCGCTATTGATGAAATTTTCGCACCAATGGGCCAAGGATGACCTGCGGGACCAGTGGGCGAACTGGTTTGCCAAGGGGGTGGAAGAGAAGACCAAAGGATCGGTCAAGTTCGAGATCTACCCGGCCAGCGCCCTGTTCAAACCGAATCCTCAGTTTGACGCCATGCGCCAGGGGGCTCTGGACTTAGCCGTTTACCACATCGCCTACGCCGCCGGTAAAGTCCCGGAGACCCTGATTACCATGATGCCCTGCCTTCCCCGGAACTACCAGGAGGCGATGAAATGGCGCGAGGCCGAAATCGGAAAAATCGTCGAGAAAATGTGCGAAGACAATGGAATCAAAATCCTGAGCTGGGGATGGATGATGGGGGGCATCGGGAGCAAGAAGAAATTGATTTCCCTGCCCAAAGATACCCACGCCCTTAAAATGCGGGGGGCCGGAAAAGCCACGGAGGATATGCTTCGGGCCTCCGGCGCTTCCATCACCTCGATGCCGTCCACCGAGCTCTACTTTGCCCTTCAGACCGGAGTTCTGGATGCTTTGATGACTACCTACTCTTCCTTCCAGTCCTTCCGTCTCTATGAAGTGCTTGACCACCTCGTCGTGGGCCGCGAGAACTATATCTTTTCTACCCTCTGCGGCATCGTCATTTCGACCAAGACCTGGGCGAAATTGAACGCCGACCAGAAAAAGGCCATGATGGAAGCCGGACAGGGCATCGAAAAAAAGTTCCACGACGAGGTCCGGCAGGAAGATGAAAGGGCCGCAGACCTATTTTCCAAAAAGGGCGTCAAAATCCATTACATGACCGACGCCGAATTCAAGACCTGGGAGGAGGCCTCCAAAAATTCGGCGTGGAAGACTTTTGCCGAGCAGGTCAAAGGCGGCAAGAAAATCATCGATGCGGCCCTTGCCCTGAGGTAGGCGGGAAGGAAGGACTTCGCCGTGATAAAAAAGAATGCTGCTCCGGCTACTTTTTTCTCCGTTCTAAACCGGATCAGCGAAGTGAGCGGGATCGTCTGCGCGATCAGTGTCCTGGTGTCGGCCGGCGTGCTGACCTATGAAGTGCTCATGCGCTATGTTTTCAAAAGCCCAACGATCTGGGAAATCGAATTTTCTGTCTACCTCTTGATCATGGCTACTTTCGTGGGGGCCGCCTATGGGCTTAAACACGGGGCCCACATCCATATCGATCTGGTAATCCACTTTCTGTCCAAGCGGGCCCAGGTTCGCCTCTCCTTTTTTACTTCTCTCTTGTCTCTGGTTTTTTGTGCCGTCCTCGCGGGGATGGGGTGGCAAATGTGGTGGGAGGCAACCTCCAAAGGTTGGCGGTCCGATTCTCTCTGGGGTCCCCCTCTGGCGATCTCCTATTTCTTTCTCCCCTTCGGCATAACCCTGCTCTGCCTTCAATACGTAGTGCACCTGTCCGACCTCTGGTCCCGGTGGAAGGCCGGGAATGCGGAAAACCAGGCCCCGGGTGGCGGAGGGAGGGGGAAATGACGCCCTCCACCTTGGGAATCATTGTCCTTCTGGTCTCCCTCGTATTTCTGCTGAGCGGAATGCCCATCGCCTTTGCCCTGGGGGCCGCCTCCCTTTTCTTCATTCTTACGCTCATGGATTTTCCACAGTTCATGATGACCGCCCACACGGTCTTCGAAGGACTGAACGACTTCGGCCTCCTGGCCATCCCGCTTTTCATCCTCATGGGGGCGATCCTGGCCAATACCCGGGCTGGATCAGACCTTTATGAATCGATCCACCGCTGGCTTTACCGGCTTCCCGGCGGGTTGGGGGTCTCCAACATCCTGGCCTGCGCCATCTTCGCCGCCCTCTGCGGATCCAGCCCGGCTACGGCGGCGGCGATCGGGACCGCCGGAATTCCGGAAATGATCAAAAGGGGGTACCCGGGATCCTTGGCAACGGGGCTCATCGTCGGCGGCGGAACGCTCGGGATCCTCATCCCCCCGAGTGTCACGATGATCGTCTATGGGATTGCCACTCAGACCTCGGTTGGAAAACTCTTTATCGCCGGGGTGATCCCGGGAATTATCATGACCCTTCTGTTCGCTGTCTGGGTCATCCTGTACATGCTTTTAAAGAAAAGAGCCCTCCTCCGGGTGGGGGCAAAGTCTTCCGACCATCTCCTCCTTGCCGAGGAATCATTTACCTTTAGGGAGAAGCTGGCTACCCTGCCCCGGGTGGCCCCTTTTGTTCTCCTGATCATCATCATGATGGTCACCCTCTACGGAGGGCTGGCCACCCCCAGCGAGGCGGCGGCCGTAGGGTCTGTGGCGGCTCTCCTCCTGGTGATGACGATCTACCCTTTGACTCTGCGCGGGGATATTTTGAGGATTCTGAAAGGAACCATCCGGGAGAGCACCATGATCCTCATGATCGTGGGGACCTCCTACCTCTTCGGGTTGGTCCTGACCAAACTCTACATCACCCAGAGCGTGGCCAACGGGATTATCGATCTCGAGTTGAACCGCTGGATGGCCATGTTCATCATTAATGTATTCCTGCTGGTTCTTGGATGCTTCATGCCCCCCGTGGCCATCATTCTCATTACCGCCCCGATCCTGCACCCCATCATCAAAGGCCTTGGCTTCGACCCCATCTGGTTCGGCGTCATCATCACCCTGAACATGGAAGCCGGGCTGATCACCCCGCCGGTGGGCTTGAACCTGTATATCGTCCAGGGGATCGCCCCGGATGTCCCCCTCTCCGAAGTGCTGAGAGGCTCCATCCCCTTCATCATCATGCTCTGCCTGGGAATCGTCATCCTGTGTGCCTGGCCCGATTTGGCGCTCTGGCTCCCGAACAAGATGATCACCCGGTGAGGGGATTGCGATCATTACGTAATTTAGTCCAACCCGAAACAAAACAAAGAAAAAAGGTCTATGAAATATCCCATTGTTAAAACGATCACGGCCGATCATTTGGAGCTGTTTGGCATCCTGGCCGAGGCCGATGGGGAAAAAGACGCCGTCTTGATCAATATTCATGGGACCTCGGGATGCTTTTATATCGAGGAATATACCCCATTCTTGTTCGAAGAGCTGCCCCCTCTGGGGATCGCGACCCTCTCTACGAATAACCGAGGCAGCCATGTCATGGAAGCCTGGCAGAAAAGCGGAGCCGCGCTGGAGATGTTTGAAGATTGCGTCTTGGATATTGACGCCTGGATCCGATACGTCCTAAGTCTGGGTTATCGCCGGATCATTCTCCAAGGCCACAGCCTGGGAACGGAAAAAGTCGTTTATTACATGAATAAGGGAAACCCTCCCCCTTCGGTGGCGGCCTTGATTCTGCTGGGAGTCTCCGACTCCTTCGGCAATCAGACCCTGGTCGCCAAGGGGTTCCCGGTCGATCCGATGGTGGAGGCAAAGCGATTAATGGCCGACGGCCGAGGAGAACAATTTCTCACTTCGATCTGGCGGCCGCATGGGGGCGCGGTTCCGAAAAGCGCCGTTTCCTATTTGAATTTCTTTTCTCCCGGATCCGAGCTGTCCAAGGCCCTGCCCCTGCGGCAGCGAGGCGAGCTTTCCTATTATCGGGGAATTCGGGTTCCGATCCTAATCGTGGTCGGTGAATTCGACCCCTTTACCTGCATTCCGGTGCGGGAGGCCCTCGACTTATTGCAAAAAGAAAACAACCGGACCCATACCCAATGGATCGCCGGCGCTGACCATGATTTTTCCGGAAAAGGTAAGGAATTGGCGAACGTCATCAAAGAATTTCTGAAAGGCCCCCTATTTGGAAAATCCGAAGAAAAATCAAAATAGAGACCTCAACCGCTGAACACCGCTCGAGGTTAAGAAAACCTAAAGGAGGGGAAATGGTGGAAACTCTGAGCCGCGAAATCCGGCTTGCAAATCGGCCCGTCGGCCTGCCGCGGGAAAGCGACTTCGAACTGGCCGAGGCCCGCATTCCTGAGATTAGAGAGAAAGGGGTGCTCGTGCGCAATATCTATATGTCAGTCGATCCCTACATGCGCGGACGCATGATCGACCGCCCAAGCTATGTCCCTCCGTTCCAGATCGGCGAGCCTCTGGCCGGCGCCTGTGTTGGGCAGGTGGTGGCATCTCGGAACGCCGGGTTTCCGGTTAGCGACTATGTCACGTCCGCGCGGGGGTGGCGCGAGTATTACGTTTCGGACGGAACCGATTTGATCAAAATTGATCCCCGCCTGGCGCCGATCCAGACGTATCTTGGAACCCTGGGGATGCCGGGAATGACGGCTTATGTCGGTCTTCTCGACATAGGCCTGCCGAAGGCGGGCGAAACCGTCTTTGTCTCCGCTGCCTCCGGGGCCGTGGGCGCGATCGTGTGCCAGATCGCCAAGATCAAGGGCTGCCGGGTGATCGGGAGTGCCGGATCAAGGGAAAAGGTCTCCTGGCTGAGGAACGAGGCCGGAATCGACGGCGCCTTTAATTATAAAGAAACGGAAGATCTCGTTGCCGAGGTAGGCAAACACTGTCCCAAAGGGATTGACGTCTACTATGAAAACGTCGGCGGCAAGCATCTCGAAGCAGCTCTGGAGCATCTGAACTTCTTTGGGCGCATCGTCATGTGCGGAATGATTTCCCAGTACAATGCGACCGAACCGGAACCCGGCCCGCGCAACCTTTTTTATATGACGACAAAGCGTCTGACGGTCCGGGGATTCATTGTTTCCGACCATCTCGACCGGCGGTCGCAGTTCTTGGGGGACATGAGTCAGTGGATCGCCGAAGGCCGGATCAAGTGGAAGGAAACGATCGTGACCGGGATCGAGAACGCGCCGAAGGCCTTCATCTCCCTGTTCAAAGGCGAGAACTTCGGCAAGATGCTCGTCAAGATTGGCCCGGACCCGGCGGTTTGATGAAGACGGCGAAAAGGCCGCAGTCTGCCGAGTGCCAAATCTGATGATCTCGCATGAGTCAGTCCATAATCATATAGATACCCAATTGTGAAAGAGATCCAAAAAGAGAAATCCTATCCCATCGATCCCATCCTCCCGGCTCTTCAGGAGGCGGTAGCCGCCGGGCCTGCGGTTGTCCTTAAGGCGCCGCCCGGCTCCGGCAAGACGACCCGCGCCCCCCTGGCGCTCCTTCCGATATTCCCGCCGGAAAAAGGGCGGATCATCATGCTGGAGCCTCGTCGCCTCGCGGCTGTTTCGGCGGCGCGGTGGATGGCGCAGACCCTTGGCGAGCCCATAGGCCGGACCCTGGGGTATTCCATCCGCTTCGACAGCCGGACCTCGGAAAAGACCCGCCTCGAGGTGGTGACCGAGGGTATCTTCACCCGGCGCCTCCAGGAGGATCCCGGCCTGGAAGGCGTTGCCATGGTTATTTTCGACGAGTTTCACGAGCGCAGCCTCCAGGCGGACTTGGCGCTGGCCCTCTGCCTCGACCTCCGCCGCGCCCTGCGGGAAGACCTGAAGATCCTTGTCATGTCGGCAACCCTCGACAGCGGCCCCGTGGCTTCCCTCTTGGGCGGATCTCCGGTAATCTCTTCGGAGGGTAAGGCCTTTCCGGTCGAAGAGCGCTACCTTCCTGCCGACGGAGAAAGACCCCTTCCGGGGCGGGTCGCCGCTGCCGTCCTGAAGGTGCTGGGTGAGACCTCCGGTGACCTTCTGGTCTTTCTGCCGGGCGCCGGGGAAATCCGCGCCTGCGCCGAATTTCTGGGGACCGCCTTGGTAGGAAGGGAAGAAGGTCCATCCCTTCATCCCCTTTACGGAGATCTCCCTTTTGAAGAGCAGGAACGGGCGATCCTCCCTGCGGAAAAACGCAAGATCGTGCTCGCCACGAACATCGCCGAAACCAGCCTGACCATCGAGGGGGTCAAGGTGGTGGTGGACAGCGGCCTGACCCGGAGGCAGCAGTACGACCCCGCGACCGGCATGAACCGCCTCATCACGGTCCCGGTTTCGAGATCCGCGGCCGAACAGCGCCAGGGCCGGGCCGGACGTCTCGGACCGGGCGTCTGCTATCGTCTCTACAGCCGTCACGCCTTTCAGTCCCTGATCCCTTTCGCGCCGCCGGAAATGCTCGTTTCCGACCTTTCTTCCTTGGCCCTCGAACTCGCGGTTTGGGGAGTCAAAGACCCGGCCATGCTCTCCTGGCTCGATCCGCCGCCTACCGCCGCTTGGGCGTCGGCAAAGCGTCTTCTTACGGAGCTCGGCGCCCTCGATCCCGACGGCGCGGTTACGCCAACGGGCAAGTCCATGGTTCGCCTGCCGCTTCATCCTCGGCTTGGCCGCCTGCTCATGCGGGCCGCCGAACTGGGGTTCCCTCGCCTCGGCGCCGACCTGGCCGCTCTGCTCTCCGAACGGGACATCCTCCGCCGCGAACCGTCAAGTTCGGCGGCCCGCAACCGGGATTTGAATGTCGGATCAAGGCTCGATATCCTGCGGCGGTGGCGGATGGGAAAAGAGCTTCCCGGGAAGGCGGATTCTTGGGCCCTGCGGGCCGTGGATCGGATTTCGCAGCAGATCCAACGCCTGTTGCCGGAAGGTTTTCCATTGCCCGGCGAAGAGCCTGCCAGTCTGATCCCCCGTCTCCTTCTGCAGGCTTTTCCGGACCGGGTTGCGAAACGCCGCGAGGAAGGCGGGAATCGTTTTGTCCTCAGCCAGGGAAGAGGCCTGAGGGTCTCCTCCCTGCAGGGTCTCGACCGGTGCCCCTTTATGATCGCAGTGCATGTGGATGCGGGTGAGAAGGCCGAAGGGGTAGTTCATCTGGCCGAGCCGGTTGGGGAGGACCTTCTTCGCACGGAGCTGGGTGAACGGATCGAGACGCTGCGGCGAGTTGAATGGAACCGACCGGAGGGAAGAATCGTTGCCGTCCTGGAGGAGCGGCTGGGAGCGGTGCAGATTTCGGCAAGGCAATTCGCCCCTGCGGAAGAGGAGGTTGCCCCGCTTTTGGGCGCCGAAATCCGCTCCGGCTCCGTAAGGATCGTCTTCAGCGGGGAGGCCCGGCAGTTTCAAGCCCGGGTGGCCCTGATGAGAAAGATCTTTCCGAGCGAGGGCTGGCCGAGCCTTTCTGCGGAAAACCTCCTCTCCGCACCCGAGGACTGGCTCATCCCCTATCTTAAGGGAATCCGCACCCGCGCGCAGCTCGCCTCCCTCGATCTCCTGCCAGCCCTCCGCGCCCGTCTTTCCTGGGAAAAGCAGCGCCTTCTCGACGAGCGCGCCCCCGCTTCCCTGATCGTACCGAGCGGCCACCGCGTGCCCCTGGACTACGCCTCCGGAGACGTGCCCATCCTGGCTGTAAAGCTGCAGGAGATGTTCGGGTTGGCGGACACGCCGACAATCGCCGCCGGCTGGGTCAAGGTGCTTCTCCACCTCCTCTCCCCGGCCCGCCGGCCGGTGCAGATTACCCAGGATCTGCGGGGGTTTTGGAACGGCGGCTACCCGGAGGTCAAGAAGGAGCTCAAGGCCCGCTACCCGAAACATCCCTGGCCCGACGACCCGTGGAACGCCGCCCCCACGAGAAAGACAAAACCCCGTCCTCGCTGAGGAAATCGGATCAGGACCCATCTCAGCTTTTCCCGCATCCTGTTTGATTTTTGCAGATCTCGGATTTCTTAAGGTTTTCCGGACGTGCGAAAACATCTTTAAGGTCACCAGGAACCCAGGTCCTACCCGCTTCCTTGACTCTTGATGGTTTCGTAAAAAGTCTGGAGTCGTGTCTTTGCGAGAAGCGTAGCGACGAAACAATTTCATGAAATCAATGAGATAGAAGATATAAGATTGCTTCGCTTCGCTCGCAATGCCCCATTTTTTACCTTTTTACGAGATCATCACTCTTGATGGACTCGTAAAAAGTCAAAAACCAGGCTTTTTCGTCATTCCGGCGAAAGCCGGAATCCAGTTATTTCAACATGTTCTGGACCCCGGCTTTCGCCGGGGTGACGCTCCAAGAGACTTTTTACGAGATCATCACTCTTGAATGGCATATTTTTTTTGAAAATGCAATTCTCCATCAATTTTGGGTGTTTAGATATCATTACCTTACGAAACGCTTTTGGGGATTAGGTTGGCCTATGGGAGCCTTTTTTCGGTTTGCACGGGTACGAAATTGGCTACAATTTTTCAGCAACTTTTGCTCTTGACAGCCTAAAAGAAAATAGGGTATTATGGATTCAAAGTTGCGAAGAGTTCTGGTCAGGAATAAAAAAGCCGCATAGCTCTTAATGCTATGACGGCTTTTTTTGTTTTCGTGATCGGGGCTGTGGCATCTTACCGGAAAAAGAGAAAGGAGGTGAAAGCAATGTCTAAAGGCCGAGTCAAATGGTTCAATGAACAAAAAGGTTTTGGATTTATTTCCCAGGATAATGGGGAGGATC
>Ga0315278_10003759_pt1 | contig 13612 bp, 16 predicted proteins | sample YL17G06_0_MG_FD_203880 | JGI IMG/M metagenome (GOLD analysis project Ga0315278, IMG submission 203880) | Sediment microbial communities from Yellowstone Lake, YNP, Wyoming, USA - YL17G06_0 | ecosystem: Environmental > Aquatic > Freshwater > Lake > Sediment | place: USA: Wyoming | collected...
GCGGCGCAGCAGGAAGCCGGCAAGGATCAGCAGGAAGTCCGGAAGGATGAGCGCGACGGTGGACATCGGCCCGGAAGGATACGCGCGCCGCGCGCGCCGGGTTTCAAACCCCGTGACTCTTGCCGAGTTCGTTCGCGTAGGCGTGATGCGCGGTGTTGACGAGGCTGCGCCGGAGCTCGACCGGCGCGCTGTGATAGGTCATCGCGACGCGCTCGATCTCGAGCAGCGGCGTGCCCGGCTCGACCGTGAGGATCTTTGCGGTCGTGCGGTCTGCGCGTGCGGTCCGGAGCTGCTCAGACGCGCGCACGACGTTGATGCCGTAGCGCGTCTGGTACAGGTTATAGATAGTGCTGTTGCGCGCCCTGAAGGCCCGCTCGGCCAGGTCGGGGAACACCGCTTGCGCAAGCACGATGTCGTCGAGCACGATCGGCTCGCCGCCCAGCCGCAGCAGGTTGCGCACCCGCAGCACGCGTTCGCCGGGCGCGATCCGCAGCGCGGTCGCCTCGCGCGCCTCGGCGCGACCGCGCTCGAACCCGAGCAGCTCCGGCTCGGGCAATTGCTTCTCGCCGTCCGCGCGCACGATCCGGAAGAACTGGAACATGAGGCGTGACGGGCCGTGCGTCGCCACGAACGTGCCGCGGCCCTGCTGGCGCACCAGCACCTGCTCGGCGACCAGCTCGTCGACCGCCTTGCGCAGCGTCCCGATCGAGACGTGGAAGCGCGCCGCGAGCCGGGTCTCGGAGGGCAGCGCCGCGCCCGGCTCCCACTCGCGCGCCTGCATGCTCGCGGTCAGGAGCCGCTTGACCTCCTTGTACAGCGGCGCGGAGGTGGGCGTGCCGACGGCGAGGGGGGCGGCCATGGGGGCGGGGTCGGTGCGATCATACGGCGCCCCCCGAGGGCCCCACAAGTGGGTCATACAGCGGGTCATACAAGTCATATAGTTGACTCATACAGCCGGGCGGGCGTAGCGTGCCGTCTCTCCCTCGCACCCACTTTCCCGCAGGAGGCATCGTGACGATTCACTTCGTGGTTCACGAGGACGGCGACGCGGTCGGCACCGTGGTCGTCGAGAACGTGAAGGCTGGCGACGCGCTCACCGGCTGGATCATGGAGCAGGACAAGACGGTCACCGTGAAGGTGCTGAACGACATCCCGATCGGCCACAAGATCGCGCTGAAGGACCTGAAGAACGGCGACACGGTCATCAAGTACGGCGTCGACATCGGCCGTACGATCGCGCCGATCAAGCAGGGCGAGTACCTGCACGTCCACAACGTCAAGACCAAACGCTGGTAGGCCGGGGAGTCGAGCAATGCCAATGGATCTAAGCAAGGCCACGTTCTCGGGCTACCGGCGCGACAACGGCCGCGTCGGCGTGCGCAACCACGTCATCGTCCTGCCGGTCGACGACATCTCGAACGCGGCGGCCGAGGGCGTCGCGCGCAACGTGATGGGCACGATGGCGCTGCCGCATCCGTACGGCCGCCTGCAATTCGGCGCCGACCTCGATCTGCACTTCCGCACGCTCATCGGCACCGGAGCGAATCCGAACGTCGCCGCGGTCGTCGTGATCGGGATCGAGCCCGCCTGGACGCAGAAGATCGTCGACGGCATCGCCAGCACCGGCAAGCCGGTGGCGGGCTTCTCGATCGAGCACAACGGCGACACGGCGACCGTGATGGCCGCCTCGCGCAAGGCCAAGGAGTTCGTGCACTACGCCACCGCGCTCCGCCGCACCGAGGCGCCGCTCAAGGACCTGTGGGTCTCGACCAAGTGCGGCGAGTCGGACACGACTTCTGGCTGCGGCGCGAATCCGACCGTCGGCAACGCCTTCGACAAGCTGCACCCGCACGGCGTGACGCTCTGCTTCGGCGAGACGACCGAAATCACCGGCGGGGAGCACCTGGTCGCCGCGCGCTGCAAGACGCCCGAGCTCCGCGAGCGGTTCATGTTCATGTTCGACCGCTACCAGGAGATCATCAACCGGCACAAGACGAGCGACCTCTCGGACTCGCAGCCGACCAAGGGCAATATCGCCGGCGGCCTCACGACGATCGAAGAGAAGGCGCTCGGGAACATTCAGAAGATCGGCAAGAAGTGCACGGTCGACGGCGTGATGGACAAGGCGGAGCTGCCCACCCACCCCGGTCTCTGGTTCATGGACTCCTCCTCCGCCGCTGCCGAGATGGTGACGCTCTGCGCCGCGTCGGGCTTCGTCGTGCACTTCTTCCCGACCGGACAGGGCAACGTGATCGGCAACCCGATCCTGCCCGTGATCAAGCTGGGCGCGAACCCGAAGACGGTGCGCACGATGGCCGAGCACATCGACGTCGACGTGTCGGGTCTCCTCCGGCGCGAGCTCACCATGGATCAGGCCGGCGACAAGCTGCTCGAGAGCCTGTTCGCCACCGCGAACGGGCGCTGGACGGCGGCCGAAGTGCTCGGGCATCGCGAGTTCGTGCTGACGCGGCTGTACGAGAGCGCCTGAGCGCCCGCGCCGCACCGGAATGAATTGAGATCGTGATGTTCTCGCCGAGCCGCACCTGCCACGCTCTCGCCGCGCTGCTGATGGCGGGGTACGTCGTGGCGGTGCTCGCCGGCAAAATCGCCGCCGCCACCGGCAAGCCGAGCCCGCTCGCGCTGGGCGACCTCGGCGAGTTTCTCGTGGTGCTCGCGTCGATTGTGCTGTTCGTGACCGGCATCCTCGCGACGCCGGCTCGCGCCGACCCCAAAGGAGGAGACCCCCGATGAGCAAGCCCCTGCACGACGAGTCCGCCCTGCTGGCGCGGCGCCGCTTCCTCGAAGCGTCCGGCCGTTACGGCTTCACCGCTGCCGTCGTGGCCGCCCTGGGCGGCACGCTCTGGAACGGCCGTGCGCTTGCGCAGACCGCGGCCGACGAGACGGCCAAGCAGAAGGCCGCCAAGATCACGATGCTCTTCGCCACCGAGTACAAGATCGAAGACTGGGGCGTGTATCCGGTGCCCCAGGCGCAGTTCAAGCAGAACCTCGAGGCGGCGTCTAGAGGCGCGATCTACGTGAAGCTGCATCCCGCCGGCCAGCTCGGCGTGGGCGCGGCGCTGGCGCAGAAGATCCAGGGCGGGACGGTGCAGGGCGGCGCGGTGTCGCTCTCGAACTTCTCGCCGTACGCGCCGTCGGTCGACCTGATCAACATCCCGTTCTGGTGCGGCGAGAACCAGCGGTTCGCGAACCTCGTGACCTCGCGCGCATGGGACAAGGACATCACCCCGAAGGTCATCGCCCGCGGCTACAAGGCGATCTTCTATTTCACCGTCGACCCGCGCACCGTCGCCACCCGCCGCGGTCACAAGCCGGTGCGCACGCCCGCCGACATGCAGGGCATGAAGATGCGCGTGCCGCCGTCGCAGCTTCTGCAGCAGTTCTATCGTCTCGCCGGCGCGAACCCGACCGTCGTGCCCTGGGGCGAGACGCCGACGGCGCTCAAGCAGGGCGTCGCCGACGGACTGGACCCGTCGATCTCGGCGCTCGCCGTGTTCGGCTTCCAGGACATCATCGCCAACATCCTGGCGCTGCGCTCGGTGCCCGACGCGCAGATGTTCGCCGCCAACGCAAACTGGTACAACCAGCTCGACACCGACCTGAAGACCGCGTTCGATCTCGCCGCGCACAAGACCCAGGCGGAGAGCTTCGTGCAGATCGCCAAGGCGCGCGCCAACGCGATCGCGATCATGAAGAAGGGCGGCGCGCAGATCACCGTGCCGACCGCCGCCGAGTACCAGCAGTGGGTCGAGGCGTGCGGCGAGCAGCGGCGCGAGTGGAACGACTTCAAGGTCAAGCTCGCCGGCTCGCTCGACAACTTCGAGCGGCTCAAGGAGGCCGCCAACACGAAGGGCCCGATCACGGTCGGCGACTTCACCGGCTGAGCGCGATTCCCGCCGCGGGCAGCGCGGCCAGCGCCGTCCGCGGGGTCACACCGCCATGCGCAGACTCCTCGCCGCGCTCGACGCCAACGCCGAGCGTTACCTGATGCTGATCTGCTACACCTTCTGCTGCTTCGTGATCGTGCAGGAGGTGGTGCGGCGCTTCGTCTTCAACTATTCCTCCGCGTGGGCCGAAGAGACGGCGCGCTATGCGTTCATCTATCTCGGCTGGCTCGGCGCCGCGTACGCGGTGCGCGAGCGCGCCCACATCCGCTTCGACATCCTGTTCGGGGCGATCCCCAAGCGGCTGCACGGCTGGCTGTATCTCTTCGGCGAGCTGATGACGCTCGTGTTCGCGTGCGTGGCGCTCTACTACTCGATGCACACGATCCAGCAGTTGCTGCAGTTCGGCGGCGCGACGCCGGTGCTGCGCATCAACAAGGCCTGGTTCGAGGCCGCGGTGCCGCTCGGCTTCGCGCTGGTGGTCGTGCGCACGCTCCAGGCGATGCGGCGCGACCTCGCCGATCTGCGCGCCGGCCGCGAGGCGTACGCCGGCAAGGCGCTGTTCGACGAATGACGCGCCGCCGATGACCGTCACGCTCAGCCTCCTCGTCGTCGCGCTGCTCCTGGTCGTCGGCGTGCCCTTCTGGGTATGCCTCGGGATCGGCACCATCGTCATGCTCGCCGCGACCGGCGTGCTGCCGCTCACGCTGGTCGGCGAGGCGCTGTTCGAAGGGGTCGACTCGTTCGCGCTGATCGCCATCCCGCTCTTCATCCTTACCGGCGACGTGATGGTGCGCAGCGGGCTCGCCTACCGGCTCCTCGGCTTCGCCGAGGCGAGCTTCGGCTGGCTGCGGTCGGGCTTCGGGACCTCCACCGTGATGGGCTGCGGCCTGTTCTCGTGCATCTCGGGCTCGGACGCGGCCGACGCCGCGGCAATCGGCCGCATCACCATGGACAAGCTCCAGGAGAAGGGCTACCCGAAGGCCTACGCCTGTGCGCTCGTCGCCTCGGGCGCCTGCACCGGCATCCTGATCCCGCCGTCGATCGCGTACATCATCATCGGCCTCGTCCTCGGCATCTCGTCGGCGACGCTGTTTCAGGCCGCTTTCGTGCCCGGAGTGATCATCCTGTTCGCGGTGGCCCTCACCAACGCGATCGTGAATCGCGTGCGCGGCTACGAGCGCTCGACCGCGGGGTTCTCGGGGCGCGACTGGTTCGCCGCGCTACGCGACGCCAAGTGGGCGCTTGCGATCCCGGTGATCATCCTGGGGGGCATCTATTCGGGCGTGTTCACGCCGACCGAGGCGGCCGCGGTGGCGGCGGGAGTAGCCCTGCTCATCGGCATGATTCAGCGGCGCATCCGGCTCGCGGACTTCCCCGCCATGCTCAGCACCTCCGCGCGGGTGTGCGGGGTGGTGCTGCCGATCATCGCGGTGGCGCTGCTGTTTGCGCAGGCGCTCACGGTGCTCGACGTTCCGCAGCGATTCGTCGAGTGGGTGATTTCCTTCGGGGCCGAGAAGACCGAGATCATCCTCCTCATGCTCGTCATCTGGGTCGTGGCGGGGATGGTGATGGAGGCGACGCCCAACATCGTGGTGCTCGGCCCGCTGCTCTACCCGCTCGCGCAGAAGATCGGCATGGACCCGATCCACTTCTGCGTGTTCATGATCACGACCCTCGGCCTCGGGTTCATCACGCCGCCGTTCGGGCTCAATCTCTTCGTCATGGCCGGGCTCACACGCACGCCGATCACCGCGATCGCCCGGCAGGCGGTACCGTTCGTCGTCGCGATGGTGATCGTGTCGCTCATCATCGGCTTCGTGCCGGCGATCTCGCTCTTCAGCCTCGGGCGCTGAGGCGCATCCGGAGAACACGCGATGGCAGTCACCTATCTCAAGCGCGCCGCGAAAACGCCGGCGACCGAAACCGCGACGGCGCAGCACGTCGTCGAGGAAATGCTCGCCGAGATCCGCGCGAACGGCGAGGCCGCCGTGCGCGCGTATGCGGAGAAGCTCGACAGATGGTCGGGCGAGATCGTCCTCACGCCCGCCGAGGTCGAGCGGCGCACGCGGGACATCCCGGCGTCGTTCAAGCGCGACATCGAGTTCGCGACCGAGCAGGTGCGCCGGTTCGCGCTCGCGCAGGCGCAATCGATCCGCGAGTTCTCGGTCGAGTTGCATCCGGGCGTAACCGCGGGCCAGCGCCTGCTGCCGGTCAACGTGGCCGGCTGCTACGTGCCGACCGGCCGCTACGCCCATATTGCCTCGGCCTACATGAGCGTCGCGACGGCGAAGGCGGCGGGCGTGCCCACGGTGATCGCCTGCTCGACGCCCTACCAGGGCGAGGGGATCCATCCGTGCGTGCTGTACGCGATGAAGGTCGCCGGCGCCGACGTCATCATGACGCTCGGCGGCGTGCAGGCGATCGCGGCGATGGCCTACGGGCTCTTCACCGGCAAGCCGGCCGACATCATCGTGGGTCCGGGCAACAAGTTCGTCGCCGAAGCGAAGCGCATGCTGTTCGGGCAGGTTGGCATTGACGTCTTCGCCGGGCCCTCCGAGGTCGCGGTGATCGCCGACGACTCGGCCGACCCCTACCTCGTGGCCTCCGATCTCGTCGGCCAGGCCGAGCACGGGCACGAGTCGCCGGCGTGGCTATTCACCACCTCGCGCCAGCTCGCCGAGGAGGCGACGGCGTGGGTGCCGAAGCTCATCGCTGCGCTGCCGCCCACGGCACGCGACGCGGCCGGCGCGGCATGGCGCGATTACGGCGAGGTGATCTTCTGCGACACGCGGGAGGAAGTCGCGCAGGTCTCGGATCGCTACGCCTCGGAACATCTCGAGGTGCACGCGCGCGACCTCGACTGGTGGCTCGCCCACCTCACGTGCTACGGTTCGCTCTTCCTCGGCGAGGAGACCACGGTCGCGTTCGGCGACAAGACCTCCGGGCCGAACCACATCCTGCCGACCAAGGGAGCAGCACGCTATTCGGGCGGGCTCTCGGTGCACAAGTTCATCAAGACGGTGACCTGGCAGCGCATGACGCGCGAAGCGAACCGGCAGGTCGCCCAGGTGACCGCGCGCATCTCGCGGCTCGAGGGCATGGAAGCCCATGCGCGCACCGCCGACGACCGGATGAAGAAGTACTTCCCCGGCGAGGCGTTCGACCGCGGCGCGCCCGTCAAGGCGTAGGCAGGATGCAGCCTTCGATCGGGAACCTCTTCGACCTCACCGGACGCTGCGCGCTCGTAACCGGCGGCAACTCGGGCATCGGCGGCGAGATTGCGCGCGCGCTCGCCGCCGCCGGCGCCTCGGTCGTGCTCGTGGCGCGGCGCCAGGCCGAGCTCGAGGTGGCGGCCGGGCGGATTGCGGCCGACGGCGGCAAGGCGGCGGCGATCGCCTGCGACCTCTCCGACCGCGAAGCGGTGTTCGACTGCGCCGCGCGCTCGGGCGCTTTTTTCGGCGCGCCCGACATCGTCGTGAACGCGGCGGGCGTGAACATCCGCCGGCCCATGCTGGAGATCACCGCGGCCGACTGGGACGCGACCCTGTCGCTCAACCTCGCCGCGCCGTTCTTCCTGTCGCAGCGGCTCGCCCCGGCGATGATCGCGAAGGGGTGGGGGCGCATCATTCACATCGCGTCGATGCAATCGGTGCGCGCGTTCGGCAACAGCGGGCCCTACGGCGCGTCGAAGGGCGGCATCATGCAGCTCACGCGCGCCCAGGCCGAGGCGTGGTCGAAGCACGGGGTCAACGCAAACGCGATCGCGCCCGGCTTCTTCGCGACCCCGCTCACCGCGCCGGTCGCCAGCGATCCCGTGCGCTGGAGCGAGATGGCCAAGCGCACGTTCATCGGACGCAACGGCGAGCTCCCGGACCTGCGCGGCGCCGCCGTGTTCCTCGCGAGCCGCGCCTCCGACTACGTGACCGGACAGACCCTGTTCGTGGACGGCGGGTTCTCCGCCGGGTGAGGAAAGCCGCATGAAAGCGCTCGTGTACACCGCCCCCGACGAGGTGACCTATCGCGACGAGCCCGCGCCGGCGCTCGTCGACGGCGAGGTCGTCCTCAGGATCGAGGCGGTCGGGATCTGCGGCTCGGACATGCATGCCTATCACGGCCACGATCCGCGCCGCGTCCCGCCGATGATCCTCGGCCACGAGTTCTGCGGCACGATCATCGAAGGGCCGGGCCGCGGCCGCCGCACGACCGGCAACCCGCTGATCGCGTGCGGCGTGTGCGAGTTCTGCGCCCAGGGCCGCAACAATCTGTGCGCGAACCGGTCGATGGTCGGGATGACGCGGGCCGGGGCGTACGCGGAACGGATGTCGATCCCCGCGAAGAGCCTGGTCGACGTGCCCCAGGACATGGACCCGGTAAAGGTCGCCCTCGTGGAGCCGGCGGCCACCGCGCTGCATGCGCTGAACCTCGTCACGCGCGCCTCTCTACGCCCGCTGCCCGAGTGCGCGGTGCTGGTGATCGGCGGCGGCGCGATCGGCATGCTGGCGGCGTTGCTCGCCCGCAGCTACGGGGTGCGGCGGCTCACGGTCGCCGAAACCAATGCGCTGCGGCGCGCCTCGGTCGACCAGGCGGTCGGCTGTGCGACCTATGACCCCCGCGGCGAACCCGCGGCGGACCCCCGCGGTGGATCCGCGGCGGACCCCCGCGGTGGATCCGCGGCAGACCCGCGTGCGGGCGGCGCGCCCGGCGACAACACCATCGACGTGGTGGTCGATGCGGTGGGATCGAAGGCGACGCGCGCCGCCGCGTTCGCCGCGGTAAAGCCCGGCGGCGTCGTGATGCACATCGGCCTGCAGGACTGGGCGAGCGAGATCGACATGCGCAAGCTCACGCTCGCCGAGATCACGCTGATCGGGACTTACACGTACACGACCGCCGATCTGCGCGCCACCGTCGCCGCGCTTCACGATGGCGTCTTCGGCGACCTCGCGTGGGTCGAGGAGCGCCCGCTTGCCGACGGCGCGGCGGCGTTCCGCGATCTCGCCGCCGGGCGCTCGGCGGCGGCGAAGATCGTGCTCCGTCCATAGCGGGAGCGATGGCGGGCAATCCGTTCAGCGGGAAGGACGCCCGGCCGCACGTCGAGGGCGACTTCGCGCGCGAGGAACTCGCGCTCGCCTACCGGAACGTCGCGCTGCCGCTCGAGGCGCTCGCCTACGACGTCACGCCGGTCGGGCTGCATTACACGCTCAGCCACTTCGACGTGCTGCGGCTCGACGAGGGGGGATTCCGGCTTACGGTGAGCGGCCGGGTGGCGCGTCCGCTCGCCCTCGCGCTTGCCGACATCCGGCGGCTGCCTGCGCACACGCTGAGAGTCACGATGGAATGCGCCGGCAACGGCCGCGGTCTGATGGTCCCGCGCTACCCGAGCATGCCGTGGCTCTACGAAGGGGTCAGCACCGCGGAGTGGACCGGCGCGCCGCTGCGCCACGTGCTGGAGGAGGCCGGGCTCGAGCGCGACGCGGTGGACATCGCGTTCCTCGGTGCGGACCGCGGCTTCGACCGCGGCGTGGAGCACGACTACGGGCGCAGCCTGACCCCCGCCGACGCGCTTTCCGACGACGTTCTGCTCGCCTACGCAATGAACGGCGCCCCGCTCCTGCCGCAGCACGGGTTCCCGTTGCGGCTGGTGGTGCCCGGCTGGTTCGGGATGGCGAGCGTGAAGTGGCTCACCCGGATCGAGGCGCTCGATCGTGCGTTCGACGGCTTCCAGCAGGCGGTCGGCTATCACTATCGGAAATTCGCGGGCGACCCGGGCGTGCCGATCACGCACGCGAAGGTGAAGTCGCTGATTGCGCCGCCCGGCATCCCCGACTGGTACACGCGCCGCAGACTGGTCGAGCGCGGCACCGTGGCCCTCGCCGGGCGTGCGTGGTCGGGGGCGGGAACGGCAATCGCGCGCGTCGAAGTGGCGGTGGACGGCGTCTGGCGCGATGCGGTCGTGGCGCGGCAGGCACAACGCTTCACCTGGCAAGCCTGGCACTACGGTTGGGAGGCGACGCCCGGCGACCACGAGCTCGCCTGCCGCGCGACCGACGCCCGCGGCGCAACCCAGCCGCTCGAGCCCGATTGGAACACCAACGGCATGGGCAACAACGCGGTGCACCGGATTCAGGTGACGGTGCGATGAGGATCGTAATCACCGAGTTCATGGACGAAGCGGCGGTCGCGTCGCTCGCGCGCCAGTTCGACGTGCGCTACGACGCCAAGCTCGTCGACCGACGCGACGACCTCGCCGCCGCCCTTGCCGACGCGGATGCGCTCATCGTTCGCAATCGCACGCAAGTCGACGCAGCGCTGCTTGCGCGCGCCCCGCAGCTGCGCGTCGTCGGCCGGCTCGGTGTCGGCCTCGACAACATCGACGTCGCGGCGTGCGCGGCGCGCGGGATCGAAGTCATTCCCGCCACCGGTGCCAACGCGCTGGCGGTGGCCGAGTACGTCGTGTGCACGACCATGCTGCTGCTGCGCGGCGCGTATCAATCGAGCGCCGCGGTCGCGGCCGGCAAGTGGCCGCGCGCCGCGCTCAGTGAAGGCCGCGAAATCGCAGGGAAGACGCTCGGCGTCGTCGGCTTTGGCGGCATCGGTCGTTTGGTCGTGAAGCTCGCGCAGGGGCTCGGCATGAAGGCGATCGTCACCGATCCGGCGATCGCCGCGGACGCGCCGGTGTGGCGCGCGAGCGGCGTCGCGTACCGCGGACTCGACGACCTGCTCGCCGAGTCGGACGCGGTGACGCTGCATGTGCCACTGGTGCCGGAGACCCGGCATCTGCTCAGCGCCGGTCGCATGGCGCGGATGAAGCGCGGCGCAGTGCTGATCAACACCGCGCGCGGCGGCGTGATCGACGAGGCGGCGCTCGCCGAGGCGCTCGCGGGCGGCCAGCTCGCGGGGGCGGCGCTCGACGTGTTCGAGACCGAGCCGCTCCCCGCCGGGTCGCCGCTCGCCGGCGCGCCGAACCTCGTCCTGACGCCGCACATCGCCGGGGTGACGCGGGAGTCGAACGTGCGCGTGTCGACGTTGATCGCCGCGAAGGTGGCGCAAGCCCTGACCGCCTGCGAGAAAACCTGAATGCCGCGCGTGAACGTCGACGCACTGACCGCTCTGGCGCGGCGCGCCCTCGAGCGCGCCGGCGCGAGCGCGGCAACGGCGGCTACGACTGCACACGCCCTGGTGGCAGCCGAATCGCAGGGACTCGCCTCGCACGGGCTCACGCGCGTACCCCAGTACGCCGCGCATCTGCGTCTCGGGCGCGTCGACGGCAATGCCGTCGCGAAGGTGGCGCGCTCGAAGGGCGGCGCGGTGCTGGTCGACGCCGCCGACGGGCTCGCGTTCCCCGCCTGCGCGCTCGCGGTGAGCGAGGCGATCGCGCGCGCCCGCGAGCACGGCGTCGCGTTTGCGGGCGTCGCGAACAGCCATCACTTCGGCGTCGCGGCGGACCACCTCGCGCCGGTTGCAGCGGCCGGCATGGTCGGCCTCGCGTTCGGCAATTCGCCGTCGGCGATGCCGGCGTGGGGAGGCAAGCGGGCGATCTTCGGCACCAATCCGATCGCGGCGGCGTTCCCGCGCCGCAACGCGCCGCCGCTCGTGATCGATCTCTCGCTCTCGGAAGTCGCGCGCGGGAAAGTCATGGTCGCCGCGCGCGAAGGCAAGGCGATCCCGCTCGGCTGGGCGCTCGACCAGGACGGCAATCCGACCACCGATCCGAAACGGGCCCTCGAGGGAATGATGCTGCCTGCGGGTGGCGTGAAGGGTGCGATGCTCGCGCTCGTCGTGGAACTGCTGTGCTGTGCGCTCACCGGCGCGCAGATGGGATTCGAAGCCGACACGTTCTTCGTCGACGCCGGAAATCGTCCGAAGATCGGTCAGGCTTTCCTCGTCATCGATCCCGGTGCGCTCGCTGGGCAGGACGTCTTCGACGAACGCATCGAGACGCTCGTGAAGACCATGCAGCTCGACCCCGAGGTGCGCCTTCCCGGCGCGCGCCGCAGCGCACTCGCGGAGAAGGCCGCACGCGAGGGGATCGAGATCGCGCAGCCGCTGCTCGATCAGCTCAACGGACTCGCTCAATGAGCCGCCTGCAGGTCGAGGTGTGGCGCGGCCGCGCGGACGGCCGCTACCAGCGCTTCGAGGTGCCGCGTGAGGAGAGCCAGACCGTTCTGGACGTCGTCACCTACATCCAGCGCCACCTCGATCCGACCCTCGCCTACCGCTTCGCGTGCCGCGTGGGAATGTGCGGCTCGTGCGCAATGACGGTGAACGGCGTCGCGCGCTGGACCTGCCGCACGCACGTCGCTCGAGTGGCGCGCGACGATCGGCTCCAGATCGGCCCGCTGGCCAACCTGCCGGTGATCCGCGACCTCGCGACCGACATGCGCGAGTTCTTCGACAAGTGGGCGCGCGCGCAGGGCCACTTTGTGCCCACCGCAACCCGTCGCGACGAGCCGGCGCGCATTGCGCCCGAGTCACGCAGCCGCGCGGCCGCGAACGCGGCGATCGAGTGCATCGGCTGCGGCGTGTGCTATGCATCGTGCGACGTGGTCGCCTGGAATCCGGACTACCTCGGGCCGGCCGCGCTCAACCGCGCCTGGACGCTGGTCAACGACGTGCGCGACGCTGCGCGCGTCGAGCGGCTGCGCGCGGTGTCCGGCGACGCGGGCTGCCACAGCTGCCACACGCACCTGAGCTGCACCGAGCGATGCCCGAAGCAACTTTCGCCCACCGCGTCGATCGCCGGGCTGAAGCGGGTGACGGCGCTGGCGTTCCTGAAGGGCGAGCTGTGAGCCCGCCCGGCCGCCCCAAGGGCGAACCCCCGAGCGCACTTCGCGCGAGGGTAGTCCAATGAGCCCGCGCGGCGAAGCCGGCCTCTGGATCGCGCAACGCGCGAGCGCCGCCGTGCTCGCGCTCTGCGTGCTCGTGCACATCGTCGTCATGATCTACGCGGTGCGCGGCGGGCTGTCGGCCGCCGAGATCCTCGGGCGCACCCGCGGCAACGCCGGTTGGGCGGTGTTCTATTCGTTGTTCGTGCTCGCGGTCGCGGTGCACGCGCCGATTGGGCTGCGCGCGATCGCCATCGAGTGGCTCGGTTGGCGCGGGCGGTCGCTCGGGATCTTCGTTCACCTGTTTGCCGCGCTCCTCCTGATGATGGGGCTGCGCGCGGTGTGGGCGGTGTGCGCATGAGATTCGACTGGCGCGCGCGCAATCACCCGGCGTGGTGGGCGTTCCTCGTGCACCGGCTCTCGGGCCTCGCGCTCGCGCTGTTCCTGCCGCTGCACTTCTGGGCGCTCGGGCAGGCGCTGCAGGGCGAGGTCGCGCTCGACGGGTTCCTGCGTTGGACCGACCAGCCGCTCGTCAAGGTCTCGGAGTGGGGGATTGTCGTGCTGCTCGCGGCCCATGCCGCGGGAGGGCTGCGACTGCTCGCCCTCGAGATGCTGCCATGGCGCGACTGGCAGAAGACCCTCCTCGCGCTCGCGGCCGGCATTACGGTGGCCGCGGGGCTCGCGCTGGCACTCGCGCTGTAGCGCGCCGACGGCGAGTGCTGCCACAATGCCGGCAGAACAGAATAACGAGCGTTGCCGCATCGCACGGCGGCGCACACTTCGACCACCGAGTGAGGAGCTGACCATGTCGAACCGTCTCCCCCATCGCCTCGCCGCCGCGCTCGCCGCAGCCCTGCTCGCGTTGCCCCTCGGGGCTGCGGC
>Ga0315278_10003760_pt1 | contig 13612 bp, 4 predicted proteins | sample YL17G06_0_MG_FD_203880 | JGI IMG/M metagenome (GOLD analysis project Ga0315278, IMG submission 203880) | Sediment microbial communities from Yellowstone Lake, YNP, Wyoming, USA - YL17G06_0 | ecosystem: Environmental > Aquatic > Freshwater > Lake > Sediment | place: USA: Wyoming | collected...
GCGAAAGCGGGGCTCAAAGCTTTCCAGGTAATCAACATTGGAGTAGATCGCGAGGACATTCTTTCCCTTTTTCAGCCACTTGGTTTCATTCGGCCCCAGCATGATCGGCGTGTACAGCGGCGAGTGCGCCCACCAGATATAGGAGCTCACCAGGTGACCGTTCAGATAGATGTAGTACCCCTGCTTCGCCAGCACGCGTAGCCGGATAAAATCGTAATTGGTGGCATCGAGATCGAACGTAGTCCGCATCAGCAGGAACTCGCCGTCGCCCCATGCGGACCGGTTGGAGACCGTGATGCCGTTGCCACTGTCGTAGGCGCTTATGCCCCCCGTGGTTGCACCGATGCCGATGGGCGCCTTGCCGGACTGCCAGGCCGTGTCGCTGAACTCGGGCGCGAACCAGTTCTCCGTCCCCGCGGGCAGGGTGACATCGCGGAACCGCTTCCCCTCGCGCCGATGCATGACATCTTCCTCCTGCGGGTTGAACGACGTGAACCGCCAGGTGCGGTCTGCGGGCAGCGGCGTGCCCATGACATGCCACGCCACCTCCGGCTGCTTGAGTTGCAGCAGGTCAATGATCTTGTCAAGCAGCTCGGGCGATCCACCCGGGGTTGCCTTCAGGTGCTTCATCAATTGCTGCCGGAAGTCGGTGTAGAGGATGGCAACGATCTTCGCGCGGTCTTCCGGGTTCACTGCGTTCGTTGTGGCAGCCAGGTCGGTGGCAAGCTGCCTGATGATACCAGGGCTCAAGACGGGAAGACGTGTGCGCAGTATGGAAGCGAGCTGAAGGGCGCTTTCGGGCGATTTCTTCAGGCACTCCTGCGCGGTGATCATGGTGTTGTACCCGCCTTCGACCGAGATTTTTGTCTCGCCGCGGTCAGGCTTGATCTCGGTCGTCTCGATCGCGTTGAGCATGCCGGAGATAAGTTCCTGGCGGATCGGGCTTGCCTTCGCGTCCAGGAGGGGGCTCAACGCATTCACAAAGCTTTCGCGCGCCATCGTGTGATATTCCCTGGTCATCGCCTCGATCAGCACGGGCAGCACCTTCACGAAATTCGTCGGGTCATTGCGCAGGGCCATAAGCGCCATGAACGCCGACTGGCGCAGCCACCAGTCATCGTGCTTGAGCCACGGCATGATGAGGGGCACGCTGTCATTGACCGCGGCGGCCGGTGCGAGGCTCAGCAGTATCATCGCGCCGTCAACCACATACACTGCCTCGTTCGTGTCACTCAGCATCCGCTTGAGCGAGGCGACCATGTTCGGGGAGACATCCTTCGGTGCGATCGAATCTGCGTCGGCGAATCCTATCCACGCCCAGAAACAATTGACCATGCCGTCAATGGCGGCCCTGCGGACGCGCGGGTCGGGGTCGTCGAGCAACTTCTCGAGGTCGCCGAACGCGCCGCTCCTCCTCAGCGCCGAGGCGGCCCTGTAGCGGATCAGATACGATTCGTGGTACATGTTCTTGAGGATATCGTTCTTCGGGACGGCATCTGTATTCGTGGCCGAGACGGTGGCGAGGGCATACAGGGGGCGTTCAATCGGGTCGGGCGTGCCGTACGAGGCGAACGCGGGGTTCTTCTCGATGGAGAGGAACGCGAGATCCTTTTCATTCCCCCACAGCCGCGCGGGCAACGTGAATTTCTTGGAATACTTGGTGGGCGCAGCGCCGGTGATGCGCAGGGTCTTGAGCGGCGCGGTATACGCGAGGGCAATGCCGACGCCGGAGCCGCTATCATTGAACCCAGCGCAACCGGACATGCCGAACGCGCCGGAGGGGCGGCGGCACAGATCGTAGTACCATGCCAGGCTGCCCATGATCGAGTGGTACAGGTCGGGCTTGACGTCGCGGATATACGACGATGCGATGCCGCGCCATATGCCGTCGCTGCGGCCATCGTCGCCGTGGCCGCAGATCAGGTTGGGATAACTGGTAAGCATGACCATGCCAAGGCAGTTCCGGGCGCGCTGGTAGATGGTCGGGTCGCCCTGGGTGGCCGCGGCGATCTGCATTGCTGTGGCGATCATGCCGTTCTTGCCATTGGCACCGAGCCAGTTTTCCGGGCGATGGTCGCCATAGGGCACGGCACCGTGGCCGGCGAAGCGATAGAAGTAGCGGAGCGTGCCTTGCAATGCCGCCTCGTCAACCTTGACGCCGCATTCCTTGCCGAGCAGCATGACCGTCACTTCCGGCACGCCCGCGGCGTTCATAATGCCGCCCGCGACATACCCGGGCCAAAACTCGCCGCCCCAATGGCCCCAGCCGCAGCCAAAAAACTGCCGTGCGACCGCGTCATCGCAGTAATACTGGATGATCGGCAGCACCGCCTCGTCGCCGGTGCGCAGATAGTACTCCGCGCAGGCAATGCCGTTATACCCGTTGTTCCACGTGTGGGTGCCGATGTTCGTGACTGCGGGAAGGAAGTGGTGGAAATACTCTTTCACGCACGGCAGATACTGGTCATCGCCCGTTGAAAGCAGGAACAGGCATGCCAGCGCCGCGCCGATGGGGCCGTCCTCGCCTGTGGCCTCATAGAACTCGCGCTTGAACTGCGGGTCGGTCGAGTAGAACTTCGCCGCATCACTGATGATCCGTTTCGACTTCTCGCTGTTGAGGGGCCAGGTGTCGCCATAGGAGCCGAGCACGGGGATCACGACCTTCACCTTCTTCACGGGCGCCTGCGCGCTATCCTTGACGTCAAATACCAGCACGCCATCGGTTGCCTCGGCCTTGGTGAGTGCTGAACCAAGGATCACGTAGGGATTCTTGCCCTCAAGCGCGGCACCGTTGACGCCGGTGATAATCTGGCCGGACGTGAACTTGCCGTCCGCAGGAGTGCCGGGCCGCGTCTTGTCAACCGTGGCGACCACGCCCTTGTAGAAATTGATGAGCAGGCCGGAGACGCCCACATCGCCAAAAAGAATTTCTTCCCGGTCTGGGGTGGGGCGGAACTCATAGAGCGGCGGTTCGGTATAGTACGGTTTCGTGGCATCGGCGGCCAGGGCCGCGCCAGCGGCAACCAGCATACAGAAGGCGGCAAGTGATGCATAGGCAACTACCGTTAGTTTTGTCGTTCTCATTGTTCCTGTCCGTGTGTGTTAATTACAGTGCAGATGAGTCTCCGGCCGCATCGTGCAGCGCATCCGAAGCACACCTTACTTAATAGAGACGATAGTTTTCCTAAAATATTCAAAGTGGTTCTAGAATAATTATCCTTGCCGCCATAAATCCTCTCCGTATTCCCAGCCTTTCCTCACCGGTTCCCTAATGAAGGCGTTGAGCTCAGGGTGATTGGAGATGCGACCGGCTTTGGCGTCCCACTCGATGCGGGTGTTGAAGCGCTGGGCCAGCACTCCGAGGAGAATGATCTCGGTCAGTTTGGCCGAGTAGGTAAAATTCGATCCCGGCTCCGGGCCGGTCTTCTTGATGGCGCGCAACCACTCGCGGAAGGGGCCGCCTTCGACGCGCGGAATGGACTGGGCAGCCGGTTTCGCCTTCAACTCTTGGCGCACGGTGCCAGGGAGGATCGTTGACCCTCCGGCGTGCGTGTCGCACCCGATCATGCCTTTGGTGCCCACCATCCAGCAGGCCCGGCCGAGATACGCGGCGTGATCAGCGCCAAACCGGTCAATGCGCCCGACTTTTGACCAGTCCTGCGGGCCCTCGAACCAGTTGAGCACTACCGGGCCGCGTTGTGCATTGGCGGGGAAATAATATCTGATCCGGCTGCCGGCGGGAATGATCCCCTCCAGCGAATTCTTGCGCTCCACGCATTCCACGACATCGGGCGGATCGAGATCAAGAGCCCATACAGGTGTGTCAAAGGTGTGGCATCCCCAGTCTCCCAACATACCCGATCCGAAGTCGTAAAAAGCCCGCCACTTGAAGGGGAGGTAGTCGCGACAGAAATCTCGCGTGGCTGCAGGTCCGAGCCATAAGTCCCACGAGAGACCCTCGGGAACCGGGGACGAGGGAGGCGGCATGTGCGCTGGATTGGCGAAATGCGGGCCTCCCATCTCCGGCCCATCGTTGTGGGCAAACACCTCGCTCACCTCTCCAATCACGCCGGCCCGGTAGGCTTCGACTGAGTTGCGGATCCCGTCACCCGCATGCCCTTGATTGCCCATCTGGGTTACCACCTTGTAGCGCTCTTTGGCTTTTGCCAGTGTTCGGGCCTGCCAGATGTTGTGGGTCAGTGGTTTCTGGGTGTACACGTGGATCCCGCGTTCCATTGCCGCGAGGGTGGCGGGAAAGTGCGTGTGGTCGGGCGTGGAGATGACGATTGCGTCAATGTCCTTGTGCATCTTGTCGAGCATTACCCGATAGTCATCGAAGAATGGCTGCGTGGTTCTCCAGTTCTTCATGTTCTCCGCACATTGAGCGTGGTCAACATCGCAGAAGGCGACGAGATTTTCCTCGCTGCAGCCCTGCTCATAGGGTTGTTGCGCGATCCAGCCGCCGGAGCCGATGAAGGCGACGTTCAGCTTGCTGTTCGCCGACGGGCCTGGCTTGCCGATGGCGAAGGCTGGAAAGGCAATGCCGGCGGCCAGAGCGCCGGTCATGGCCGAAAGAAATTCTCTTCGATTCATGGGGGATGTGCCGCAGGTGATGTGATGGGGTTGCATGGATTGCTTAGAAAAGATCGGGATAATGTTTCCTGATCAGCGCCTGCTCCTCTTTAGTGAGATCTTTCAAAGGCACCGGGGTATCTTCATGGCGCTGGTGCTTTTGATTAATGCGATTGATCAAACTCCAGTTCCGCGTCGGTGTGTCCGGTGTAGGGTCGGAAGGTTCACGGGCGGGCAGATCGTACCGGGTAAAGTCAATGACCATGCCGAGTTCGTCCTTCTGCCAATCGCGCAGGATCGCCAGTCGGAAATCGGGGTTCATGAACCAGCGGATCTCCAGATTGGGCTCGGAGCCTCCGATGCCGGTGCCGCGTTGCACGAACTGATAGTCCAGGTTTTTGTTATCAGGGTTCTCGCGCCGCCATGCCTCGCCGAATTCCCCCTGCGTGACGACTTTGGCGTCGGGCCACCGTTGCCGGATGTTCTGGAGCCACTGCGTGAGGCAAGGCAGACATTCCTTGGGCAGCGCTTTGACCAAACAGACTTCCCAGCAATTGGTGATCCAGCCGAAGCCGTTGCGCTTGAAGCCGTCGTCAAAGTGATTCGCCGTGACCGCCATCGCTTCCGCCATGCCTTTTTCCACGCCGAGATTGCGATACGTCTCGATCGGCCCCACCCCGAGACGGCTGTTGAATCCGCCATCGAATCCGTAACGCCGCGCGCAGAGAAAATCCATGGTCCAGCCGTCCAGTGTCACACAATCAATGAAGTCGGTCTTGGCCTGCGCAGGCTTGCATGCGTGCTCGCGGCTCGGATAATACGGATAACTGATGGAGCCGTCGCCGTCCCCGTTGTCGATGCCGTATTGGCTCCAGATCGTGCCCTGGCAGACATGGATGCCCTCCTCTTCGGCCAGATAGCGCAGGTTCTCGGCGGACAGGAAACCGGCCACCAGGCTTTTGGGTTTGTAGCCGCCTCCCACCATGTCGCGTATTTTCAGCAGCGCCTCTTTGATGTCGAGGTTGACCTGGGCTCTGGAGCTATACATCGGCGCGAAGTATCCACCAGGGATAAACGTGATCTCGTCGCCGAATGTCTTATGATAGCCGACTACCTGTTTGCGGATGGCTGCGTAATTCGGGCGTTCATCATGGAGCGCAAGCCAGGAGAAGGCCCAGGTCACTTTGGCTCCCGGAAATCCTTTGCTGACCGCGTCGCGGAATGCCGCCACGGTTTCGGGAGTGTGAGTGTCGGCTTCGTCCGTTCCTTCGTTCAGGTTGCGCGCCGCCTCGATCTGGTTCACGCGGATTACCGTGTTCAAGGTCAGGAAACGCCCGCCTTTCACGGTCAGAGGTTTTTCCGGGGACGGTTCCGATTTCGTGACGACATAGGTCTTCCCTGCCTGTGCGGTGAATGAAACTTCGGCTGCCACACCGGCTGACTTGACGGATTCCACCGTTTTTCCGTCGCACTGGACCTGGATCTCCCCATTTTTGTTCCCAGGAAATACCACTTTGAATTCGCGCTGAAAGGCCGATTTCAACTCTACTGAAGTGTCCGTTGGATAGCTTACCTCCAGCTTGCCAAGTTTCAATTTCCGGCCCTTGGCGTGGGGCGGGACCACAATCGTCCGGTAATCTTCCTGAACACCGTAATGACTATGCACAAGCATGCTCCAGATGGCTACTCCCCAGCAATAATCCTTTACCCCCAAACCGCGACCTTCAACTCCGTTGTAACGTTCATAAGAATGGCCGTCATATTTCCTCACCAACTCTAGCATTTTATCAGTCATTTCCCTGTCAAGGTCGTGGTAGCCATAGCGAGCAAGGCCGAGCGCAATCAAATAGTTCGTCGGTGGCCATACGTCACCGCGCCAGAATCCATCCGGGCGGAACGTAGGTTCGTTCATCGCGGAAGTCGTGACCGGATACTTGCTCCAAAACAACGACGGATCGGTCAACTGCCTGACCAGTTCGGCGGCCTGTTCCTCACTTGCCATCCCGGCAGTCAGAGCAAGAAACCCCTGCAGCGTTCGCACGCGGATGGGTTTGTCGGTATCCCGGTCCAGGCTGTAGAAGAACTTCGTTTCCGGGTCCCACATCTTTTTGCGGATCGCCTCGGTTCGTTTGGCGAGATTCCGTTCATATTTTTTCATCATTTCCACGCGTCCGGTTCGTTGGCACATTTCGATCATCGCCCTTTCGGACATGGCCAGGAAACAAGTGTTATCGACACCTTCGATATTCCCATACCAAGCACCGCCCGTGCCGCGTTTGGGATGCTCTGTCAAACGCAAGCCATCGAGCGTCGGGGTGAAATCGAATGTTTCAAAGCGGGCCGTTTGGAGGATATCGGCGATCGAACATTTCTTGTAGGCGCCATATTCGATCAAGCCATCATCATCCACATCCCGCTCAGTGGCATACCAGGTTAGGAATGAGTCCAAATAGGGCAGGCAGAGATCGAGCAATGCCCGGTCATGGGTCTGGTTATAAACCATCAGACATCCCCATGCCAGAATCGGGATTTGAGAGAACCCATCCTGCGGCAGATCCGGCGTGGTGGTACAGGGCACCATGCCATAGCGGTATGTCCCTTTGGGAGCTTCCGGATTGTTGTCGATCACATTCCAATAATTCCGAAAGATATCGCAGGCCAATGGATCATCATCCAACGGCGCCCACGCATTGAGAACAAACATGGTATCCCACTGCAACTGGCACTTGGCGTAGGACGTGTCACCTGCTCCGGAAATCGAGAAAAACCGGAATGGCAGGCCAGGAAGCGCCGGTTCCCACAACTTATCAAATGTGCAATCGGTGTATAAACCATGCACCAGCTTGGTTAATTCAGGGTTTTCCGTGGATACCTGTTGTGGCAAGTTGTCTTTGGCGTGCTGAATAGTATTTTCAGCAAGCATGTAATTCCGTGGTTTCTCTTCTGAGCCCATACTACCTCCGTTTAGTGTTAATACACATGCGACAGAAACAACCTGTAGCGCAAGGCCGGCTGTTGAGATGTTATTTCGTTTCATCCTCAACCTCAGATGAAGCATCGGCGCGATTTTTTGATAATGTCGCGATTTGGGGGATGAAATCCCTACAAAGCGCCTCCGGTTAAGTTAACCGTCGTCCAGAACAGTTTACGATTATTATGCTGAAAAGTCAAATTCTGCTTGCGTTGGCGAAGGATTTCGGGCGCGCGGCGTTGGTGCATGTCGTTGGGATGGACGTAGCCGATGCGGGAATGGTAGTGCTCGGTGTTGTACCAGGCGAAGAAGCGGGAGAAGTAATCGAGGACGGGCTGCGGGTCAAGTGCGGCGAAGGACTGGGGGTAGGCGGGCGCGGTCGCCGTCGGCTTCGAGATTGCGCACCAGCAGCCATGTGTCCATCAATGAGGAAATGCCCACGTCGGTCTGCTCGTCGGCGATTCCACCTGCGGTGAGGCTGGTAAACAGCGTCGTGATGTTCTTCGTCTTGAGGTAGTCAATCACCCGGGTCAACATTGCGGTGATCTCGGCGGACTCACCGACGCTGATCAGGTTGGTGACGGGATCCATGACTACCACGGTCGGGCGGTACAGTTCCACGAGCTTGTGGATCGAGACCAGGTGCTGCTCCAAGCCGTAGAGCGTCGAGCGCACCGCGTGGAACTGCAGCAGGCCCTTGCGTGTCCACTGGCCCAGATCGAAGCCGATCGAGGACATGTTGCGGATGATTTGCGCGGGCGATTCCTCGTAGGCCAGGTAGAGACAACGTTCCCCGCGCCGGCAGGCGGCATCCACGAACGCGGCGGCGAGGCTGCTCTTACCCGTGCCCGCGGTGCCGGAGACCAGCACGCTGCTGCCCCGGAAGTAGCCTTTGCCGCCAACCATCGCATCGAGCTGGGGCACGCCGGTCGAGATGCGCTGTGTGGTAACCCCATAGTCCAACCCCAGCGAACTGATCGGCAGCACGCTCAGCCCGCCCTCGTCTATCATCGTCGGATATTCGTTCGTGCCGTGCGCCGAGCCGCGGTACTTGATGATCCGCAGCCGCCGCGTGCCGACTTGGTTCACCACGCGGTGGTCGAGGAGAATGACGCAGTCGCTGATGTATTCCTCCAGCCCGTATCGCGTAATAGTGCCCTTGCCTTGCTCGCCGGTAATGACAACGGTGACGCCCCGTTCCTTCAGCCAGTGGAACAGCCGGCGCAGTTCGGCGCGGAGGATCGCCTCGCTGGGCAGGCCGGAGAACAGCGCTTCGAGGCTGTCGAGCGCAACGCGCTTCGCCCCAATTGTGTCTATCGCGCTGCCGAGCCGCACGAACAACCCTTCAAGGTCGTACTCGCCGGTCTCCTCGATTTCGCTGCGCTCGATGCGCACATAGTCGAGGATGATCTTTCCGCGGCGCACCAGGTCGGGCAGGTTGAAGCCGAGCGAGGCGACGTTGTCGGCCAGTTCCTTCTCGGTCTCCTCGAAGGCCATGAAGACGCCCGGCTCGTTGAAATCGCGCGCGCCGCGCACGATGAATTCCATCGCCAGCAGCGTCTTGCCGCAGCCGGCCGAGCCGCAGACGAGCGTGGGCCGCCCAAGCGGCAGGCCGCCGTTCGTGAGTTCGTCCAACCCGCGGATGCCGGTTGGACACTTGGCAAGTCCAGGCGTTGGTTTGGTTCGCTGTTTCATTGGGGTTGGCTTGATGGTTAGGTGTGCGATCCATTTGACCATGTTCGGGTGCAAACGCCACAGCGTACCGCGCCGGCCGGCGAACAGAGGCGCACAGCGTGTCGATCTCCTTCCACGCCCACCATGGCCGTGTATGCCGCCGCCAACGTCGGCACTGCACGCCGCACGGTCCGGCCTGGTGTTGGCGAGAACACCGCTCCCGTCAGATGACACAACGCCGAGCACCAGATCAGCACATTATGGACGCTGATCGTGGCGTTCATCCCGTGCACCAGCAGCACAGGTAAGGGCAGCCACGCCAGGCTGCGCCGCATCCGCGAGCTGCCGGGGGATCTCGGGTTATTCATGATAGTACGCTGCCATACAAACAAGGCAACAATACAGTAACATAACGTGCGCGGCGTAGCAAGCCGATGCTGCAATCGGCGCACGGATCCTGGCCGATGGAGAAAGCAACGGATGCAGATGCGTCCAATGCTCCTGCCATCTGCTCATGGCGAATATTGTAGCACTTCTCGACTGAAAAGTCAAACCCGATCCTCACTTAATCACCCCTCCTTTTCAGTTGTAATCCCATGGTAGGAACCACTTGCCCCGGCCACACCACTCGTTTTCCTCAATGCGGCCAACCCGCCACCGAATCGGAGCGCCAAATGCAAAAGGCGCAAAAAAGCAAGGGGCGAGATGCAGTATGCATCATCTTTATTGGAAACGGGTCGCAACGGCCCGTTTGTACAAAATCGTTTGCTGCAAACGATTTTTATCCGAGCGGCTGACCTGCCACCGAAACGGAGCGACCAAAGGGGGGCAGTTCGGACCGGGATCAAGCATCAAGCATCAGGAATCTTTTCTTCCCCGTGAACCTGTGTCTCCGTGAGAGGATCATCCCTTGCGGCTGTCCTTGCTTGGACGGCCTCGACCCGCCGCTTAAGGTAGCGCCATTCACCTGACGCCGACCCGCCCATGCCTGGCTTGTGGACAGAGAGCCGGGTCACACAGCCGTGGCCTACGGTGCGATCGGGACGGGTGTGACAATGCCGTTGGTTCCGGTGCGGAAGAACGTCGAGTTGGACGCGGCCTTCACTTTGATTCCTGGCGTGACAACCTTGTCGTTCATCATTGTGTCCCGGCCGGCCACGATGCTGTTGTCCATTGTGGTTGCCTTGAGCGTCTTGAATGTCGCAGTGGCAGGTGTGTTTGTCACATCCGCCGACGCAGGCACGCCCGCCAGGATGCGTGCGCCGTTGAGGGCGCCCGCGGTCAGGGTCTCGAATCCTTTCGACACGGCGATGGTGCCCACGATGGTGCCCTTTGTGCTGATGGTCTTGGCCGATTCGAGGGCGATGTTGCTCACCACGCCGGCCTTTGCGCCAAACTTCACCGATTCGATCCGCTGGCCCGCCATGCTCAATTGGTCGACATCTCCGCCGATGGAGGCGCACTTGCCGTCGTTGTCCATGCGCACGTCGCGCAGGATGAACGAACCGTTGCCGCCCGTCTTCCTGTTCTGCTTGACGGCGAACGACAACGTGCCGTCCTGCATGGCGTTGTTGACCACAAGGTTCTGCCCGTCGAACAGGGCGACCGATCCGGCCTTCTTGATGCCCGAGTAGCTGATGCTCAGCAGGTCACCGTCCTCGTCCTCGAACAACAGCGGCTTCTTGGGCGTGATCTTCTTCACGTGCGGCGCCACGCTCACCACGAGCGTCTGTGTCTCGGCGCCGTACTGGTTCATACCGATGAAGGCGATGTTCCATACCTGGCTTGCCGTGCCGAAACCGGGGATGCAGGAGAACCGCCACGTGTTCGAGCCGAAGAACGAAGCCCCCGCCACCGCGCCGGCATCGCACGTAACCGCTGCTACATTTGTCCTGCCCGTCACCTGCCGCAGCAGGACCTGGCGCTCGCGCAGGGTGCTGGGCGGTATCGGGTCGAGCCTGGGCAGGTCGCGTTCGTACCCGCGCCGCAGGAGAACAGTGTCTGTGGCAGATTTGCCCCACAGATTCGTGCCGCATACCCGGATCAGGTTGTCGCCTTCAAGTAGGCCGGTGACGATGCACGCCCACGTGTCGCCCGTGCGGCTGAAGGAGCCAAAGGATGTGCCACTGGCGTTCGTCCACCAGAGGTCGCCCTGGACATACATGTTGTTTGTCCCGCCAAGCCCATAGCTGTCAACGTGGTAGTTCAACAATGCCGGCGGCGGATTGGTGATGTCAACGAACGGCGTGGTTTCCTCCCTGAGTGCAAGACAATAGTATGTGCCCGCCGCCGCCGCCATATAGCCATTGCCAGCCGGGCAGTTTGTCTGGCCGTACGAGTTGTTGCCCCACGCCACCAGTGAGCCGTCATTCCGCAGCGCGATGGTGTGGGTGCCACCTGCGTCAATCGCGGCATAAGTGTTCCCCGTCGGACAGTTTGTGCGACCGTCGGCGCTGTTACCCCACGCGACCAACGTGCCGTTGGTTCGCATCGCGACGCTGAAGTCGCCGCCAGCCGCAATCATTGTGTAGTCGTTGCCGGCCGGGCAGTTCGTCTGGCCATTGCTGTTGTAGCCCCATGACACCAGCGTGTCGTTCGATCTCAACGCAATGTTGTGGTCGCTTGCACTGATCGCGACAAAATCGTGTTTTGTGGGACAGTTGGTCACGCCATCACGATTCCATCCCCACGCCACCAGCGAGCCGTCGTTCCGCAGCGCAAGACTTTGCCAGTATCCGCAGGACACCGCAACGTAGTTCGACCCGGGCGGGCAGTTGGTCTGGCCGTAGCCGTTGGCCCCCCACGCAACAAGCGTGCCGTCGTTCCGCAGCGCGACGTTGTGATCCTGGCCTGCCGACACAGCGACGTAGTTGTTCCCTGTCGGGCAGTTCAACTTGCCCCAATTGATGTCTCCCCACGCGACCAGTGAGCCGTCGCGCCGCAGCGCGACACCATGATAGGAACCCGCCGCGATCGCCACATAGTCATTGCCAGCCGGGCAGTTTGTCTGGTTCGCGTTGTTCTGGCCCCAGGCAACAAGGCTGCCAGCAACCGCGGCACGAACTGTTGCCGTTGTCAGAAGCATCAGGAGGCATAGGAATGACGTTGTCCATTTGTAGTGGTTGTTTATGGCACTCCTTCAAGTGTTGGTTCGTAACTGTTTCGTCCCCAGCGGGCTGGCGAGCGCGGCCTGAAGAGCCGACGCGACAGCCGGCGCGCTGCGACCTGTGTTGTTTCCGCAGGCGGATGAAGCGATGCGTACAGACGCGCTCAGCGCCCTCATACCGCCTGCACCACGACAGTATAATACGTTTTTGCCGATCCAATGTCAAATCCAATGGCCTCCCGAGTTACTCTCGCCCTGACATGCGCTATAATCCCATGGTAGGCAACTCCTACCCCGGCCACATCACAAGCCGGCAACCAATAATTCAACCGGCAACCATGACGTGCTCGACTGCATCTCATCCGAGTTCTGTATAGGAAGACAGAGGATGCCGGCTATCTCGCCAGCATCTTCTTCAGCTCGGCGACCTCCCGGCGTAGCTGCTCGATCTCCTTATTCTGCGCATCCACGGTCGCCTTCAGCTCGCGCGTCGCCTCGACGGTCAGCGCCTCAAAGCCGTCAATGCCGATGCCCTTGTAGCCGTCGCCCATATCCTGCACCCAGGACGGCATCACCTTTTCCGTCTCCTGCGCGATGAAGCCCATGCGTTCGCCCTGGGGCAGTCCCTTGGTCGGCTTGTAGGTGAACGTGACGCCCCGCAGCTTGAGCATCGTGTCCAAGGCATTGCCGATCGTCGCCACGTTGTCTTTCAACCGCACATCCGAATAGAGGGTGAAGCTGGACTGGTTCGCGTAGGGTACGCCCTTCACGTCAAGGTGCATGCAGGAAAGGCTGTTGCTGCGTTGTGCGGCAAGGCCCTGGCCAAAGACATAGGCGTAGTCATAGCTGGATGTCACATCGCTTCCCACCGCCCATGATCCAAGCCCTGCCGCAACGTTTCCGTGACCAACCTCGGTATCGCCACCTGTCAACGATCCATCGCCACTGGCCATCCGCGAGCCAAGATTGAAGCCGATGTTCATGGCGCCATACCCATCGGCAACCGTCGTGCCATTGTTGCATCCGATGTTGATGGCACCCGAGCCACTCGCAGTATTTCTTCCGGCAATGTAGCCAATGTTCATGGCGCCAATGCCATTCGCCACGTTATAGCCGGAACCGTATCCAATGTTCATTGCACCGTCTCCGGTGACCCAGTTCACACCTTCGTTGTAGCCGAGGTTCATCCCTCCACTGCCGTCGATATAATTGGTGTAACCAGCATTGTTGCCAATCCAACCCATGTTCACGGATCCCACGCCGCTGGCCATGTTGCATCCGCCAATGTT
>Ga0315278_10003761_pt1 | contig 13611 bp, 15 predicted proteins | sample YL17G06_0_MG_FD_203880 | JGI IMG/M metagenome (GOLD analysis project Ga0315278, IMG submission 203880) | Sediment microbial communities from Yellowstone Lake, YNP, Wyoming, USA - YL17G06_0 | ecosystem: Environmental > Aquatic > Freshwater > Lake > Sediment | place: USA: Wyoming | collected...
TCGAACCGTTGTTCGAGGCGGACTTCAAGCCGTGCTCCTATGGATTCCGGCCCAAGCGGACGCCGCGCATGGCTCTGAACGAAATCGTAAAGAGCATAAAAGAAGGATATACGCAGGTGGTGGACGTGGATTTGAAGGCGTACTTCGACACGATAGACCACGACATTCTTCTTGAGCTGGTGCATCGTCGCGCAGGTGACACGCGCGTGCTGCGGATGCTTCGGGCATGGCTGAAGGCGGGTGTGATGGAGGAAGGCCGGATACGGCACCCCGACCGGGGTTCCCCGCAAGGCGGCGTGATTTCGCCGTTGCTGGCAAACATCATGCTGCACGAGGTGGATCGCCAATGGTGTTCGGAAGGCGGAGCAGCCGGTGCCCAGGTGCGCTTGGTGCGGTATGCCGATGACATCGTGGCGCTCGCCCGCACGGGGGATGAAGCTCAAACGGCGTGGATACGTCTTGGAGATCAGTTTGCCAAGTTGCAGCTTGTGGTGAACCACGAGAAGAGCCGCTTGGGAACCGTTGACGACGGGTTCGCGTTTCTTGGTTTTGAGTTTCGCCGGAAGCGGGGCCGACTGTACTTCTGGCCACGTTCCAAATCGCAAAAGGCCATCATGGAACGGGTGCGCAAGAAAGCACGCTCGTTTCAAAGCTCGGAACGGCTGGAGGTGGTACTGAAAGGACTCAATCCTGTGCTGACTGGCTGGTGTACCTACTTTCGGGTAGGCCACAGCAACCGGGTTTTTCACAAGATTGACTGGCTGGTTCGGCAGGAAGTACAGCTCTGGTTGCGTCGCAAGCATAGCTGTAGCTGGCAACAGGCCAAGAAGCGGTGGCACTACCGCTATCTCCATAAACGATGTCACTTGTACAAAATGGTAGGGAAGGTGTCTCACCTGGAGGCGGCGTGATGCATGTTGCCGAAAGAAGGTGGTCGGAGAGCCGGATGCGGGAAAACCGCATGTCCGGTTCGATGAGGGGACGCAGGAGACGGGCGGAAACGCACCGCGCCTGTGTTCTACTCTACAAAGAAGGGGAGCACGATGTTTTCTGGCTCGATCTCCTTCACCCACGAGGCAAGCTTGTGGGGGTCGGTACAAGGGAAACAGCCTTATATCGGAACTTGAGTGTCAAGGCTGAAATTCCGATATAAGGGTTTGGAACCCCCACGAGCTTGCCTCGTGGGTGAATAAGAGTGGCGAACAAAGCCAGCCGCGCTCCCTTCCCCCCTCCCCTCCGCGCCCGTGACGGGCGCGGGGGAAGAGGGGGAAAGAAGGGGAGCACGATGTTTTCTGGCTCGATCTCCTTCACCCACGAGGCAAGCTCGTGGGGTCGGTACAAGGGAAACAGCCTTATATCGGAACTTGAGTGTCAAGGCTGAAATTCCGATATAAGGGTTTGAGACCCCCACGAGCTTGCCTCGTGGGTGAATAAGAGTGGCGAACAAAGCCAGCCGCGCTCCCTTCCCCTCTCCCCCCACGCCCGTCACGGGCGCGGGGGTGCGGGGGGAGAGGGGGAAAGAAGGGGAGCACGATGTTTTCTGGCTCGATCTCCTTCACCCACGAGGCAAGCTCGTGGGGGTCGGTACAAGGGAAACAGCCTTATATCGGAACTTGAGCCCGCAGGCGATGCCCATTGACAAACGTCCGGCCCGTTGCTACAATTAAGACTCAAGGAGCACTTGACTGCACCATGACGACCGACCAAACCGAGCGCGAGGAAGGAACCGGGCTGATGCTCGATTTCGACAAGCTGGCCAAAGTTGCCGCCTGCGGCCAGCCCCTGATGCCCGTGGCTGTCCAGGACGTTGACAGCCGCGAGGTCCTCGTTGTTGCCTACGCCAACCGCCAGGCGCTCGAGCAGACGCTCGCGACCGGCAAGGCAACCTTCTGGAGCACCTCGCGGAACGAGCTGTGGTCAAAAGGCTCAACCTCGGGCGATTCGCTCGCCGTGGTCGAGGTGCGCGTGAACTGCGAGCAGAACTCGCTGCTGTACCTTGTCCGGCCCGCCCGCTCGGGCGCCTGTCACACCAAGGACAGCAAGGGTGCAACGCGGAAGAGCTGTTACTACCGCCGGATCGCCCGCGGCGCGCTGGAGCATGCATAATGACCCCGGACCGCGCAACGTTTGAATCCCTTGCCCGCCAGGGCAATGTCATCCCGGTCTATGCCGAGATGCTTGCGGACATGGAAACGCCCCTTGGGGTGTACTCCCGCCTTGCCGACGGCCAGTACTCCTTCCTGCTCGAGTCGGTCGAGGGAGGCGAGAATGTAGGCCGGTACTCGTTCATCGGTACGAAGCCGCGGCTGGTGTTCAGCTCGAAGGACAAGACCGTCACGGTCGTGCAGAACGGCGTGGCGTCCGCGTACACCGTGCCCGATTCGCCCGTCGAGGAGCTGCGCCGGATCATGCGGCGGTACCAGGCCGTTGCAGTGCCCGGCCTGCCCAGGTTTGCCGGTGGCGCGGTCGGCTATCTCAGCTATGACGCGATCCAGTTCTTCGAGGAGCTGCCCCAGCGGAATGCAGACGACCTGAACCTGCCCGAGCTGTACTTTGTGCTGACCGAGACACTGGTTGTGTTCGACCATGTCCGTCACCGGCTCCTGATCGTTGCCAACGCCCATTGCGACGGCCGGCCGCTCGGGACGGTGTACGACGAGGCCTGCAGCCTCATTGCGGCCATCGCCTCGGCTCTTGCCAGGCCCCTGCCCCAGCCGCCCATGCAGCCGATCGACTCAAGGGCCCTTGCAAACGCCGATGTCAAGGAACCGCCCTCGAACTACTCGACCACCGAGTATGCCGCGATTGTCGAGCGGTGCAAGAGATACATCCGCGCAGGCGACATCATCCAGGTCGTGCCGTCACAGCGGTTCGAGTACCCGACAGGCGCCTCGCCGCTGGGCGTGTACCGGGCGCTCCGGTGCGTGAATCCGTCGCCGTACATGCTGCTGCTCGAGTTCAAGGGCATGGCGCTGGTCGGTGCGAGCCCGGAAGTGATGGTCCGGGCAGGCCAGGGCATTGTCGAGATGCGGCCCATCGCCGGCACGCGCCGACGCGGCCTCACCCAGGCCGAGGACATGGCATTCGAGCACGAGCTTCTTGCCGACGAGAAGGAGCGGGCCGAGCATGTGATGCTGGTTGACCTTGGCCGGAACGACCTTGGCCGCGTCAGCGAGATCGGCAGCATCGCCGTGACGGACCTGATGACCATCGAGCGCTATTCCCACGTCATGCACATCGTGTCGAACGTGGCGGGGAGGCTGCTGCCGGGAAAGGATGCCTTCGATGTCCTCGCCGCAACGTTCCCGGCCGGCACGGTCTCGGGCGCTCCGAAGATCCGGGCGATGCAGATCATCGAGGAGGTCGAGAAATGCCGGCGCGGCCCGTATGCGGGAACCGTCTGCTACCTCGGCTACGACGGCGGGCTCGACTCCTGCATCACGATCAGGACCGCGGTGATGCTGGACGGGAAGGCGTATGTCCAGGCCGGTGGCGGCATTGTGGCCGATTCCGTGCCCGAGCTCGAGTACAAGGAGACCGTTAACAAGGCCCGCGCCATGATCAAGGCCATCCTGCTGGCGCAGCAGATGCAGGGACTGCCATGCTGATCCTGATTGACAACTACGATTCCTTCACGTACAACCTGTACCAGTACCTGGGCGAGCTGGGCGCCAAGACGAAGGTGTTCCGGAACAACAAGGTGACCCTCGACGAGCTCGAGGCGCTGAAGCCGGACCGGGTGGTGATCTCGCCCGGGCCATGCACGCCGCGCGAGGCGGGCGTTTCCTGCGCCGTCATCGAGCGGTTTGCGGGCAAGGTTCCGGTGCTTGGTGTCTGCCTGGGCCACCAGTGCATCGGCCAGGTGTTCGGCGGCACCATCGTCCGGGCGAGGCGGCTGATGCACGGCAAGGTCTCGCCCATCAGCCATGACAACCAGGGCGTGTTCAAGGGCCTGCCAAACCCGTTTGACGCCACGCGGTACCACTCCCTGGTGATCGAGGCGGCAACCTGCCCTGCCTGTCTCGAAGTCTCCGCACGGGCCGACGAGGACGAGATCATGGGCGTCCGCCACACCAGCCTGCCCGTGTTCGGTGTCCAGTTCCATCCCGAGTCGATCCTCACCGCGGTCGGCAAGCACTTGCTCAGGAACTTCCTCGAGGTGCGCACATGACCATCCTTGTCACCGGCGGCGCGGGATTCATCGGCTCGCATACAGCGCAGGCCCTGCTGGCCCGCGGAGACACGGTCATCATCGTTGACGATTTCAACGACTACTACTCGCCCGCGGTGAAACACCACAATATCAGCCGGCTCCAGGCCGCGAAGCCGTGCAAGGTGTACGATGCCGACATCAGGAACTACGGCCTGCTCCACGGGATGTTCCGGTCGGAACGGATTGACAAGGTCTGCCACTTGGCCGCACGGGCGGGGGTGCGGGCAAGCATTGCGGACCCGTTCCTCTACGAGCAGACGAATATCCTGGGCACCCTCCATCTCCTCAAGCTCGCCGCGGACTTCAAGGTGAAGAACTTCGTGTACGCGTCGTCATCGTCCGTGTACGGGAACATGCCCACTGCTCCGTTCCGCGAGGACATGAAGCTCGACGAGCCGATCAGCCCCTATGCGGCGACGAAGAAGGCATGCGAGCTCATGGCCTACACCTACCATCATCTGTCTGGCCTGCCCTGCACCGGTCTGCGGTTCTTCACCGTGTTCGGCCCGGCCGGGCGGCCGGACATGGCACCCTTCATCTTCGCCTGGAACATCATGCACGGCATCCCGATCAGGAAATTCGGCACGGGAGGCACCCAGCGGGATTACACCTATATCGACGACATTGTCGCGGGTGTTCTTGCCGCGATCGACCGCGACCTTCCCTTCGAGATCATCAACCTGGGCAATTGCCGGCCCATCACGCTCACCACCATGATCGAGACGATCGAACGCGTGGTCGGGAAGACCGCCGGGATCGAGCAGGCCGGCATGCAGCCCGGCGATGTCGAGATGACCTGCGCGGACATCGCCAAGGCCCAGCGGCTGCTGGGCTACGAGCCGCGGACCTCGTTCGAGGAAGGCATGGCCCGGTTCGCCGCATGGCTGAAGAACCACGCCCGGCTGTACGACTAGGCGGAATCCGGGGGCTGCATCTCGTCGTCTCCTGCCACGCACCGTGCGTGGCGGACCTCCATGGCTGCTCTTCCGCGTGCCGCGCTTGCATTCCGCGCAGAAATATGGTATAATGGTACTTGAATGAATGTAATGGCCGTCCTGCCTGCGGTTGCCACCCTCGCCGCCCTCGCTGCGGCGCCCTTGGGCGCCGAAACGCTGCTGACCGAGGGGTTCAACGATACCGCCCTTCCCGCGGGCTGGGCGACGGAGATCGTCACGCCAAGCTCTCCCCCGCCTGCAATCGGGTTTCTGGCCTCGAGCGTCAACCCGCCCGGGTTCTCCCCGGTCGAGGGCGCCCGGTTTCTCCGGTTCAACTCGCGTGCATGCCCGAAGACATCGGCCATCCGCCTCACACATACCAACGGCGTTCCCACGATGGGCATGTCGGACGTGACGGTCTCGTTCTGGTGGACGAGGGACCGTGGGTTCTCGTGATGCCCGAACGACCGGATCACGGTCCAGTGGTCCACCGACGATACGACATGGGCAAGTGCCGGATCGTTCACCCGGTTTGACGCCCTGGCCACTGCATGGCAGAAGAAGGCGGTGGTGCTGCCGGAAGAGGTCAACCAACAGCCGTTCCTCTCCATCGGCCTGCTGTTCTACTCCGACAACGGCAACGACTGCCACCTGGACGACCTTGAGGTGACCGCGATGCCCGAGCCGGGAGGCCTGCTGGCGCTCATGGCGTTGATCATCGCACGGCCGGCAAAGCGCGGATGACCGGGGACGGAAGCTTGGTCAACGGTTGAGAGAGTATGAAGCGCGGCAGGGCGCCAAGGAACTGACATGGAGAAGAATCTCCAACACGGCATGTCCAGCATCCGACCTTGAGGGATGGGCATGATCCTCTCACGGGGACACGGAGATCACTGAGAAGAGATGATTCCTGGTTCTGGGCCCTGCATCTCGTTCTTCGTCGTGGCAGAGATCTTATCTGGTTGCCGGCGGCCCAAGACCGCGTCACGTTTGCCACGCGCCACGCGCGGTCATCAGATCGTCAAGGTTCTACCGCCTCGGCGCATTGGTGGCTACAGTACAAGCGCGTGCCACAATGCCCGCAACGGTGGGAAACGGCCCTTTCGGGCTGCGGAGCGAGATATGTTTCACGCCCGGCTTGGTGAAGTAGAGGTCGCCCAGGACCACTTCCTTGGTGGTATGTATTGTCCCGGGGCTGGTGACCGAGGAACCTGCGTTGGTGAAGACGGTGATATCCTCGACCTCGACCGTGAACGGGGAGCACACACCGGCGCCATAGATGACCGACAGCCGTGCACCGCATGGCTCGGCCACCTGCAGCTTGAACGCCGCGTATCCAGCCCGGTCGCCGCGGACAACCGCAATACCGTCGTCGTTAATGCCGCGGACAAGGAGATCAAGGTCTGAAGAAGTGAGGTCTTTCACCGTCACTGTGACCGTGTTGGTGGGCATGCGAGTGCCGCCCTCGGTCAGATGCGGGCTGTAGTCCATGGCGAGGGCGGGGAGGAGCGACCTGCGCCAGACGGTGTGGACGATGCGGGCGACGACGGTGGTGGGGTGCGAGGCGAGGCCGCGCACTGCCTTCTCGATCCGTTGCGCGGGCGGCTTCTCGACGCGGGGTGACCGGTCGAGTTGTGCGCCGACGCCCTCCCACTTCCGCCATATCGTCACCTCGCCGTTGGTCTCGGCCACGCAGTAGTTGCGGCGGAGGGCTGCATCGAGCTGAAGCTCGTAATAGGGCATCTGGTTGAAGTACCGCTGCCGGAAGAACAGGTCGGGCCGGCCTTCGTCCGCGAGCGAGATCAACTCGTTCATCATCTTCGGGTCGTTCCACGGGTACTGGAAGAAGGTGCGGCAGATGAGCCGCATGGAGGGTGGCGTCAGCCCCGGCAGGCGCACGCCCGGATTGCTTTGGGCCACCACGGCATACGTCAGCGACGTGGTGGCGTACCGCGCGATGATGTCGCGCCAGGCAACGAACCGCTTGTCGAACCTGAGCGCATCGCCGCGCAATGCATCGCGTGACACCGGCTGTCGCGTGTAGCTCTCGTTCGGGGCAAACAGGACAATCGCCGATGCAAGCAATGCCACCACCAGCGCCTTCAGTCGCAGGCTGATCCGGGGAAACCGGAGACGCAGGTAGCAGAACAGGTGGATCAGGCAGATCGGCACTGCCACGGCCACCAGTTGGAAGTGATGGCTCCGCTTCGGCCCGAGCGAGACGGTGTAGAGTGTGCCCAGCGACACCAGCAGGCTGAACAGGCTGAGGCTGAGCAGATGCCAGCGGTATTCGAGCCCGCGCAGCCCATGGGCGTGATGGAACACCAGCTTCCTGCGCGCGGGACTGATCGTGATGACCACCAGGTGATAGCAGGCCAGCACCGCATCGAACGCCATCAGCACCAGCCAGGCGCCCACAGCTCCGTAGCCGAACAGGAACACGGCCTTGTTGAACGTTGCAGGGTCGATGATGCGGCGGACATACAGGCTGGCATAGTAGACATTCACGCCGACCGAATCAAGATATCCCCAGAATTCGCCCCTGGCAACCAGCAGCGCAAGCACCACCGCCATTGTGCCAAGGAAGCCAAGCGCAGACCAGACCAGCCGCTTCGCCACCGCTTTCAGTCTCGGCAGCGGCCCGGCGAACACGACCATCCAGCCGGCCGCGGGCAGCATGTAGACCATCGGCATCTTCGAGAAGAAGACAAGAGCCATCAGGCTGCCCGCCACGAAAGGCACCCGTGCCATGCCTGCCCATACCGCGGCCAGGAACAGGAAGATGGACTGATGGTACGTGTGGATCGGCATGTACACGTCCGGGGTGAAGAACAGGAAGACAAACAGGAGGAGGAGGGCCACCCGTGCAATCAGGCTGAGGCCGAGCCGAAGCATGATCCGGTCGAGCACGAGGAGCATGCCGATGCTGAGGATGGTTTCCCAGACCATGGGGCCGCGCAGGCCGATGAAGCCGTAGGCCACGGCGTAGGCATAGAAGTAGAGCGGGTCCTTCATGTCGAAGATGTCGGCGTACAGGCGGCGGCCCTGGCACATCTGGTGGAAGATTGAGTAAAACATCGAGGCGTCAATGCCCTTGGCCAGGGGCCTCGAGAAGACCGTGGGAGCGCAGAGGAGGACAAACAGCGCCGCAGGCACCCAGGCGCACCAGCCGCCCAGGCGGCTGAGCGCAGCGCGCATCAACGCGGCTGAACCAGCGCAGGGATTCATGCGCCTATTATAACATTTCGGCCGTGACGCGCCGTCTACCGTTCCTGGCGGACATCAACCGGGGCGGCACCCGCACTCATTGGTTCTGCATCTTCTGGCGCAGGTTCGAGACAGCGCGCGACACGGGTGTGTAACCGAAGCCATGGCCGCCATGGTCTCCGCGCCGGCCACGGCCGCCGCCGGCAAGCATGTTGGGAATCAGGCCATCGGCATACTGCTTCTCGAGCGAGCTAATCATCTTCTCCGCATCGCCGTACCGCTTCTGGTCGATGTACTGGTTGGCAAGATAGTACTGGATGGAGGGCATGGCCTGCATGCCCCAGTCCGTAACGACATCAGGCGATTGTTTCATGTCGCCGAGCTGCTTGTAGTACTGCTCGACCTCCTCGGGTTTCTGGCGCATCATGGAGCCCATGGCGCGTTCGGCAAGAGCCAGGGCAGTGCCGTAGGCCTCGGGATATTTCTGCTGGAGCTCCTTGAGTGCTGCATCGCGCTGTTCCGGGGTCAGTTCGTTGTTGTCGCCGCGGCCACGGCCGAATCCTGCCCGGGACAATGCCAACAGGTTCGTCAAATCATCTCCGTACTTGGCTATGTCCGCCGTGCGCTGGCTGTCCCGGAGTTTCTCGAGCTGATCCCGTTTTATCTCGACTTGCTTCTGCTCGACCCGTTCATCGACAATTTCCTTCAATGTTCCCTGGTCGAGGCCGTTGGTTGCCACGCCTTCGAGCCCGGTCTTGTCCAGGGTCTTCTCGATCCGCGAGACGGATGACTCGAGCGCCACAAGCGAGCCGGCCATGGAGAGGTCCTCGTTGGCGCTGGTGCCGCCTGCGATGACTGCGGTGGGTCTCTGTGCAACGGCGGCCAGGGTGTTGCTCAACGAGGCGAGCTGGCCTCTCAAGCCGTCAAGATCGGCGCGCAATGCGGCCACTGCGCTGCCGTCCTGCGCCGAGCGCGCGGCCTGAAAAGCCTTGTAGCTCACTGCAAGCGCCACGATGCAGATGACTGCTGGTGCCAGCAGTGCCAGCATGCCCGTTGATCTGTGTTCGTCGCTCATCGCTGTTCTCCGTGTGTGTCTGTTAGAATCGCGAGACTTCCCCGGTGCCCTGCCTATCTGGCGGCCTTCAGGCATTCATCGAGGTAGTCTCCCAAGGCATCCTGCCACCGACGCGGCTGTCGGCCGGTAAGCGCGGCACAGCGCGCAACCGACATCGCCGAGTATGCCGGCCGGGGCGCGGGACTTCTATAGTGTTGTGACGTAACAGGCAGGATGTTTATTGTGCGGTCGCGTGGCAGAAGCTCCCTGGCTTGGGCCTGTCGCACGATTTCCCGGGCGAAATCGAACCAGGAGCAGACGCCCTGGTTGCAGAAATGGACATAGCCGGCTGCCCGGCGGGCAATCAGTTCCCACACCGCCCCGGCGAGGTCGCGGGTGTACGTGGGCGACCCGGTCTGGTCATTCACCACGGTCAGCGTGTCGCGTTCAAGGGCGAGGCGCATGATCGTGCCGGGAAAGTTCCTGCCGCGGAGGCCGAACAGCCATGACGTGCGGACAATGAGCCACGAGCCGCCTGCGTGCTCGATGGCCAGCTCGCCTGCGCGCTTGCTCTCGGCATAGACGCCCCGGGGCTCGGGCGTGTCGTCCTCGGCCAGCAGATGGCTGCCATCTCCGTTGAACACGAAATCCGTGCTGATATGGACGAGCGGTATACCGCGCACCGCGCAGACGCAGGCGAGATTTGCGGGCCCGGTCTCGTTCACGGCAAAGGCCGCGGTGCGGTCCGATTCGGCCTTGTCAACGGCGGTGTAGCCGGCGCAGTTGAGGATGGCATTGGGAGCGCACTGGCTGCAGAACCGGTCAAGGGCGGCGAAGTTGGTTATATCGAGCTCGTCAACATCCGTGGCACTGAGCTCGATGCCGTAAGGCATCTGCCGCTGGATGTCGGCGGCAAGCATGCCATTCGCGCCGGTGAGGAGGATCTTCATGACCTGTCTGCATCCTTAAGGCTATCAAGATCAAGGAGATCCTGAGGTCGGCCGGACAGTTTCTTGAGTGCCATCAAGTCGTCTATCCGGGCAACCGGAATCTCATCCGCGCCAACTTTAATGGGCAGTGCGCGCCGAATGGCCCGGGCAATTTCCGGCCGGTCGGCCAGCAGGAAATCGAGCGCGACCATGGTCTCGGGCTCGTTCGTGTCCGGCTTGACCAGCACACGCCAGATGGTCACGTTGGACAAACGAATGACGGTGGTGTCTTGAACCACCTGTAGATGCGCGCGCAAGAACGGCCCAAGCCGGGCGATATCCTGCTCGCGTGCGGCGAGGGCAATGTCAACATCCTCCGTTGCGCGCGGTTTGGCCAGGATCGCCACTGCCAGGCCGCCCACGAGGCAGAAGGGAACATCCGCCTGCCGCAAGGCCGCGCCGGCCTGCACCAACACGGTCAGGAGGTTCGTGCCGGCTTCCATGTCGCCTCCTTGCGCCTGAGGGTGCCTGCGGTGATCATCCTGCGGATGTCCTGCTCGGCCGCGTCGGGATGCTGCTGCCTCAGCCACGCCGCCTTCAGCGTGAAGCACAGGTTGGTCAGCTCGATCGTCCGTGCAAGGTTCTTCTGATAGTTGACCATAGGCTCCTATTGTACCAAAACCGCCGTGCGCGTTCAACCGCGACCTTCAAGGCGATGAACCCCGAGTGGGGCAAGGGATTTATCCTGTCCTGCGGCACGCATCGCCGCGTGATCGAGCCGGTGCGGAGGCCCCTCCGCTTCATCTAGGATCCGGCATCCAGCATCCTTGTCTTCCCGCTGTTCTCAGCGGTTGATGATCTCGTACTTCCCGTATTTCTTCATCTCGTAGTCATCTTCCCAGACAATGTCCGAGGTCTGTGCGTCGACGAGCCGGAACGACAGGCGGTAATACACTTCGCGCTCGCCGCCTGAGCGGTTCGCAAGCGAGTAGGCGCGGCCGGTGAGGAAATAGTCTATGCCAAGCAGTGTGCCGAGCTGCTGAGACTCGGTCTTGCCCAGCTCGGTCCAGTGGTTGTCCTTCATAGCGCGGGCAATGAGCTCACGGTCGGCAAACCGCAGCTTCGCATCCGAGAACTGGAGGATAAGCTGGCGGATTTTGCTGAGGAGGTTGTACGAGTCGAAGTCGTCCTCGGTCGTCCGGTTCTCCATCGAGACAAAGCCGATGACGGCAGGCCGCGTGAGCGAGGCAATGCCCTTGAACGCCACAAGCGACCTGGCCATCTTCTGCGATGCGGTGCGGAGGTCGGCGGAACTCAGGTCCGTGTCGAGGACGACATCCTGGTCAAGCGCCACGCGTGCTGCGGTACCCGTGCAGCCAGCCAGCAGCAGACAAACCAGCGCACTCAAGAGGATGAGGATGTTGGATCCCAGATCCTGGATGCTGGATCCCGGATCTCGGACCTCGGGTTCAGCATCCTGCCCACGCCTCAGGACGTGGTCTTTGCTCCGCTTCGACATCCTGCATCCTGCATCTTGCATCCTGGATCTCTGCCATCCCCCTAGTACCATGGCGCATCCCAGATGTACTCGGGGAATGCTTTCTCGTCGTACATCAGGTTCCTCGTCAGCCCGAGCGTGACCACATCCGCCGTGCCGACCAGCCCGCGCGCGACGGTGTAGAACGCCCCCTTTGCCGCGCCCGTGAACACGCCGGCTACCGGACAGACCCGGACATTGTCGTAGACAATGTTGCGCGGCAGCTCGAGCCAGCAGCAGCACATGTTGAAGAAGCCGCGGCCTATCCCCTCCGCTGGCGACGTTGTGGGCTCGCCCAGTTGCGCGGCAGGCACCACGGTTGTTGCCGTTGCCGCAACGCGCTGTTCGGCATTCGCCGCAAGCGCACTGCTCATCGCCGCCACCACACAGGCTGAAACAAGAAGCAGTCGGTAGTTCATAGGGATCTCCATGTGAAGCATAGTTTGGTTGTACGAACACAAGGAAGAGACGCCTGGTCACAGACCCGGCCTATCCACACCTCTGCGGCGGGACTGGCGGTGCGCGCCAGCTGTAGGCCCGGACTGTGTCCGGGCGTGCTTTTCCCAGAGTGGAAGCCGTCTCCAGACGGCGATTCCTTCTCAGCCACAACAACGATGGACATTGGATATTCCTCTTTCAGTTCTTTCCAAACAGCATCCTGTATCCTGCTTCTTCGTGTCTTGGTGTCTTCGTGGTGAAATTCCTGGCGGTTATGCTTAAAAATCCGTGGCGCGCTTGAGCTCGTAATCATCCTCCCAGACCACGTCGCTCGTGCGCGAGTCGGTGAGCCGGAAGGACAGGCGGTAGTACTGCTCGACACCCTTGACATTGCTGCGCTGGAGGCGGAACAGGAAGCCAGTGAGGAAATAGTCGGCGCCCGTGAGCGCTCCGCCGGGCTTGCCGGTGACCGTGCCATCCTGCTTTGCCTTCTGCTCCTTGTCAATGGCGTCGAGGGTTGCGTCCGCCCGGTCGACGAACGTGACACTCAGGCTCGATTCCGCCAGCAGCCGCTTCCGGATGTTGCTCAGCAGGTTGTAGCCGTCAATATTTTCGTCCGTCCGGTCCTCGACAGTGACAAAGGCAATGACGGGCTTGGTTCCCGGCTTGTTCAGCGCCGGAAGCGCGGCAAGCGACCGTGTCATCTTGTCCACCGCGGTGCGAAGGTCAACCGCCTTGATATCGGCGCTGATAACCTCCTCGCCATCGAGGGCAACACGGGACGTGGGCGGATCGCTGCATGCGGCGCACAGCGCCAGCAGCGCACTGGCAACAAAGAACCGGTTCATACCTGCTCCTGCGGGTGATCAGTCGGCATACTTGACCAGCACAACAAAATCCTGGGCCTCTTTCGTCAGCGAGGTCACCTTCATCGTGTAGATCTCGTTGCCGGGAATGACTTCAGGCATCCAGTTTGTCTCCTCGATCGGGAACTTCCCGCCGTCGAGGAACTTCACCTTGAGCTGGACAGCCAATGGTTTGCCTGTCTCGTTCTTGATCTGGACATCGCCGCCCAGGAGGCCGTTCTCGAGCCGCTCGAGCCGCAGCGCCGCAGCGGCAACATCGTTCCTCAGCCCGCGGTCCATCAGCACCACCTTGCTCGTGTGCTCGAGCGGATTATCCACGCGCTTGGCCATGTACGGCCCCGACGCGCACCCGCCAAGGACTAGAACGGCCGTCACACAGCCCGTCAGCCAACGCTTCGTATCCATAGCAGCTCCACATTCATGTTCACTACA
>Ga0315278_10003762_pt1 | contig 13610 bp, 8 predicted proteins | sample YL17G06_0_MG_FD_203880 | JGI IMG/M metagenome (GOLD analysis project Ga0315278, IMG submission 203880) | Sediment microbial communities from Yellowstone Lake, YNP, Wyoming, USA - YL17G06_0 | ecosystem: Environmental > Aquatic > Freshwater > Lake > Sediment | place: USA: Wyoming | collected...
CCCGGCCGTCGCGGGCACGCGCTCCCCCGACGCTTCGGCGGCTCTTTCGCTGGTCTGGCCTCCTCCCCCCGATTCCGTGCGGGTACGCTATCTGGGCGAGCTGCGCGGGCCGAAGGACCTGGGCCGCTCTGGCTCGTGGCTCACGCGGGCGGCACAGGGCTTGGCCGGCGCCCGATCGCACGAGGCCGCCGTGCTCGCTCGCCCGACGGACGTCTACGCCGAGGAGAGCACGCACGTTTTCGTCACGGACGCATCCACCGGGAAGCTTCATCTATTCGATTACTCGACGAAGACCGTACGAGCGATCGGGAGCTCGGGTCTGGGCACGCTCACGAAACCGCTGGGACTGGGCGGGGATGGGCAGGGGCACGTGATGGTCACGGACCCGCCGTCCGGCCGGGTGGTTGTCTTCACGCTCGATGGTCGGTACGTCCGGGCCATGGGTGGGCCCGGTGTCCTGCTGAACCCGATCGACGTCGCGGCGGACCCCCGGAGCGGAGAGGCGTGGGTCGTCGACAGCTATTTGCACCAGGTGGTGGTCTTTGATTCGACCGGGCGCGTGGTCCGCCGAATCGGCAAACAGAAGGGCTCCGCACCCAATCACCAGGCGCTCTCGCAGGAGCCCGAGCCGATTTCGGGGCACGGTGCGCCGGAGCCCGCGACAAAGATTCATGTGGCGGGAAAGCGCGCGAGCGACGTGGTCGAGAACCGGGGGACGGCGACCGGCGAGTTCCTTTACCCGATCTCCATCACACGCAGCCCGGACGGACGCTATCACGTGACCGACGGGCTCAATGGTCGTGTGCAGACGTTCGATGCCGGGGGTCGATTCGTCTCCTCCTTCGGCCAGACCGGTGACACGCCGGGCTCGCTGCCTCGGCCCAAGGGCATCGCCAGCGACACCGACGGCAACCTGCACGTGGTCGACGCCGCGTTCAACAACGTCCAGGTGTTCAGCAACTCCGGCCAGCTCCTGCTGTCCGTGGGCAGCCTGGGGCAGGAACTCGGACGGTTCTGGCTCCCGCTGGGCATTCACATCGACCGCACGAACCGGATCTATGTCGCGGATCGTTACAACGGCCGCGTCCAGATCTTCCAGTACCTCTCCGCGTCCCCGGCAGCTCCAGGAGGCCAGAGTCCGGGACGTGACCATCGAGTGGCCTCGCAGAAGGGAGAACGCCCATGAACAAGACTACGATGCTGGGCAGTACGTTCGTCGTGTTGAGTGCCATGGTGGTCGCTTCGACCGCGCTGGCTCAACCCGGGGCGTGGCCCAACGGAACGTCGGTCGTCGAAACGCTTCACAACCTGTCCTACTCGGCATCGAGCAACCGCTACGGTGCGGGAGCACTTCGGGATTACGGGGAGGTCTGCGTCTACTGCCACACGCCTCACGGCGGTCAGACGAGCGCTCCCCTGTGGAACCGGAACTTTTCGGCCGCGTCTTACCAGATGTACAACCAGCTTCACAGCTCGACGATCGACATGACCGTGGATCCGCAGCCAACCGGAGTCTCGCTGGCCTGCCTCTCCTGTCATGACGGCACCGTGGGCCTTGACGTCATCGTGAACGTGCCGAACGGGTACACGGGATCCCCCGCTGTCGGCACGATGATGCCCGCCGGTATGTTCAACCTGGGGACGGACCTGCGCAACGATCACCCGGTCTCTGTGACCTACGACAACACCGCGGACACGAAGTTCAAGAGCACTGCGACCGTCGCGGCCGCCGGGCTCCAACTCTACAGCGGCAAGGTGCAGTGTGGAAGCTGCCACGATCCGCACACGGCTGCCAACCGCCCGTTCCTGAGAATCTCCAACAGTGGGAGCAGCCTCTGCCTGAGTTGCCACATCAAGTAGCCAGTCGAGCCGTTCTCATCGGCTTTGTCGCGGTCCTGGTGTACGGCTGCGGGGTAGCTCGGGCCTTCCTCGATCTGCCCAAGGCGTCACCGGGAGCCGCCGGAGACAGCGTCCGCATAGGCGCGCGGGGTTCCCTCACCGCGCGCGCGGACGCGGCTCCAGCCTTCGAGGAACTCCCCGTTCTCGAGACCACGCTGAATCGCGACAGCCTTCTGGCCATGCTGCCACGCGACGTCACTGGCTATGTTGACTGGGTCGCGGCTCTGGACTCGGGCCTGATGCGACCTCGTTCCGCGGTGGGGGGAACGCGATACACTCGGTCGGGCGGACCCCGGTTCGGTTTCGATTTTGCTTTTGCCGGGCCCGACACCATGTTCGACGCTCGCTTTCGGCACTCGGTTCACGCCGAGATCATCGACTGCCGCCAGTGCCACGGACCGATCTTTCGCTACCGCGACGAGAAGATCAACATGGTGTCGATTCTCACCGGCGAACATTGCGGGCGCTGCCACGGCAAGGTCTCCTTCCCGGTGACCACCGGCTGCAAGCGTTGCCACGAGCGGGGTCCGTTTCCGGCGGCTGGTGGAGTTCCCGAGCTCATCGGGGACATCGTCATGGCTCGGCCTCAGGTCGGTTCGGACTTCGCCGTGGGTGTGGCCGTGGACCCCCTGCCGCGCGCGCGATTCCCACACTCGGTGCACCGCGTCCGTTACCAGTGCCGCGCGTGTCACGAGGAACTGTTCAAGGCGGTGGCTGGATCCAATCTCGTCACCATGAGGGATTTCCAGCAGGGCAAGGCGTGTGGCGCGTGCCACGATGGAACCACGGCATTCCGCGCCGGGTTTGGAAACTGCCAGCGCTGCCATGTGCCCATGTAGGCCGGCCGGCTTCAGCCGCCGCGGTGTGGGCGCAACCGCCAGGCTCGTGCTCCTGGGACTGCTCGCGGTCGTGCCTTGTGCACAGGCCCAGATCCTGGTCCCGGCATGGGATCTCGGCGAACTCGGTGCCATGGCCCAGGATCGACGTCGGCTGGGACAAAGCGGAGACTTCGGAGGCGCGGACCAGAACCTGCGGCTATGGCTCAAGATACCGCTGCGAGGAACGATTGGCGGCGAACGATCGCTGCACTACTCCCTGACCCTCCGACCGGTCACCACCCTCTCGCCGGCGAACGGAGTGAACGAATCCGTCCGCCTGCGCCAGTTCGACTACGATGCCGCGTTTCACGTGAGCGGCCTGCCCTCGACCTCGCTTGCCTTCGCACTGGCTCGCAGCAACGCGAACGCCAAGCGGAGCAACGTGCTGTTCAGCGAGACCGCCTTCCAGGCACGATCCGCCGACGCCACCGTGGCCCTCGCTGCCCTGCCTTTGAGAGCGGGATACGAACTGCGCGATGAGCGATTCGAGTGGAGAGCGTCTCCGCTCACCCCCGCCATTCTGCAGAGCGATCGTACGGAATCCTGGCACCTGACGGGGGAAAACAGCCGGACATTGCTTCGCTTCGATCACACACTGCACGATGACCGCGTGCACGACCACGACTACTCCGCCTGGAACCTTGGCGCCGATCACACGTTACGTTGGGGAAGGGGAAGCCGTCTGCATTCGACCTACCGGCTCGGCGAGCGAGACGGTTCTTCGCCGTACCGAGAGGTGACGTGGGAGGAGACCTTGAATCTCCGACACCTGAAATCTCTCGGATCGGAATGGCAACTCACGCACAAGTCGCTCGAGTCGGCGAGCAGCATGACCCACACCAGGTCGGTGCGTGGGACCGTGCATGACCGGCCTGCCCGCGTGCTCGAGTGGAGCCTGGCCGCGAGCACGCTCACGACTTCGAGTAACGGACTGGGCAGCCGGATCCAGTCCGTGATTCCCCGCGTGGTCGTCGAGAGTGGGCGTACAACGGGCCTGCGCGGCCGTGCGGCGCTCGAGGGAAACCTCGAGCACCGCAGCTCTCACGGAACCGTGAGCACGCTGGTCCCGCGATTGCGCGAACTCCACACCGTAGACGATACGCGCGCCTTCCTGCTCGACCTCTCGCCGGTCGACACAGCCAGTGTCATCGTGTCCGACCTCGCCACCTCCACGCGCTACGCGTCCGGCGTGGACTACCTCATGGTGCCGGTGGGCGATCGCCTCGAGATCCGTCTCACCGTGACGAGCCGGATCGTGCGTGGACAGGTCCTGGCCGTCGACTACCGCTTCACCCTGAGCGCTCTGCTCGATGCGACGGTGGCGGCCTGGCGGACGCAACTGTCCCTCGACTGGCGCATCTGGAGCCTGCGCCACACGATGTCGGATCGCAGGACCGAGGCCGACGAGTTCCCGGTGCTGCTGACTGTGCGAGACGAGCGGGAGTGGACGACCGAGTTGGCGGCGGGTCGGCAACTGCTTCGGGGAAGATTCGACGGGCGCGCCCGCCTCGAATCCCGGCGGTCGGACCTGTTCGTGCAGAACGCCCGAGAGATGTCGCTGGCCTGGACGGCTCCCCTGCGGCGCGACGTCGACGTAGGCCTCGATGTTTCGGGCAGCCGACACGATGGAACGGGAGGCCGGGTCGACGTGACATCGTTCGGGCTGCGGTCGAACCGTGTGTTCACCGCCTGGGGCAACCTGGGAGCCGAGTGGCGCACATACCTGCTGCGCCGACCCGGGGTGGCGAACGAAACGGTGTCAGAGCTCGATGTCCACGCGGACGCCCGCCTGGCCGCGCTCGAGAGTCGTCTGCAGTACCGTCAGCAGTGGCTCCACCCGGATGGGCGGGGTTCCATGCGCCTGGTCAACATCCAACTCGTCCGGCACTTTTAACCCAGACTGGCCATCCGAACCTCGGGAAACTGTTTCCATCGCATCCTCCGGGAGGCTGGAAGCCTGCTCCCCGAGGGTGTCTCGCTCAATTCGGGGTCGAAGCATACCGGGGATGGGGTCCCATGGTTCTGAAAACTGACAGCCAGGCGGCGGCGCAGTGGATTCCAGTTTGGTGTTGCTCCGGAGGTGGCGCAGAGGGTACTCTCATCACCCCTTCTGAAATCCACTGACCACCCCCCTCGAAAGGTGCCCTCAGGTATGGCCGCAGCTTTGAGTGGAAGTCCGGGGCGCCACCGGGTTTGGGCCGTGGCCCTGAGCATTTCCCTGCTCTTTCTGCCGTCCCTGGCGCTCGCCGACCGGACCTACTTCATCAAGACTTACACGCCCTACGTTGATGAGGCGGGCGAGAGCGAGGTCGCGCTGTGGCTGACCTCGATGAGTGGCAAGCAGGATCCCGCCGAAGGCGCCACCCTCCTGCCGCGTGCCGAATTCGAGCACGCCATCAGCTCACGCCTGACCGGGGCCGTCCTGCTCAATTCCTATAGCCCGGCGGGCGGCCCCCTGACTCTCGAGTCGCTATCGTTGCAGGCCGTCTATCAACTCGCCGAACCGGGGCGCCTCGCCATGGATCCGGCCGGCTACCTGCAGGTCACGGAGTCGGGAGAGGAACTCGAGGCGTACCTGCAACTGCTGCTCGCCCGGCACTACAAGGGCTGGATCGGCGCGGTGAACCTGAAGGGCGAGTTTGCCTTCAGACACGACGAGGCCGAGCACCTGGAGAACGGCGAGGTGCTCAAGAACGAGTTTGCCGGGGAGATCAGTGGCGGGCTGGCCTACGGCGTCGGAAGACGCCTTGCCGTTGGGATCGAGGCGTACGCGCGCAGCGAGCATGCCAATTATGGCCCCGAGTCGGCGGCGATCGTCGCGCTCGGGCCGAGCCTCAACCTGGAGCTGGGCGAGATCCAGTTGGCCGTTGGAGCGCTGCGTCAGGTCTCCGGCACTCCGCGCACGTCAGGCGATCTAAACTTGGAGAATTTCGAGCGGACCGAACTGCGCGTGGTGGTCAGCCTGGAGCTGTAGCGAGGGGGTTCGGCCGACCCGGTGCGGTGAGACCGGTCGCTCCACGCTGACTACGGGATCACGATCTTCTCGGAGCCCGTGAATCCCGGCGCCGTGAGCCGGTACGCGTAGACGCCGCGGCCCACCGCCTCGCCGCGATCGCTGCGTCCATCCCACCGGACCGAGTATTGCCCCGCGTCCTGATTGCGATCGACCAGGATCCGCACCAGGCGCCCGCTGACATCGAACACGGACAGCCTGACCGGGCCGGCTGCGGCGATCGAGTACGCGATGTCGGTGGTCGGCCCCATGGGATTCGGAATCGCCCGCGCGAGCCGGGTGCCGGATCTTCCCACGCCGGCATCCGGCACGCCGATGGTCGTGCACGCCGGGAGCGTCGGCGCCGGGGTGGAGCCGGTCCAGACCAGGCTGAACATCCGCCCGTCGTCACAATCGACATCGCCGTCCGTGTCGAAGTCGGCCGCGGCGCACTCGGGGCCCACCGGGCCGCCACCGGGACCCGTGTAGCAGGCAGCAAAGCGGTCGTAGTCCGCGGTGTCGACGGCGCCATCGTGATTGAAATCGCCGGCGGCGCCGCTTCCGTTCAGGACGTCGATCTGGCTGAAATTGTTCGTCACCTCGTGCCCCGCAGCCAGCAACTGGTTCATGGAGTTGTCGAGGTACGTCCGGAAAGCGCTGGTGGGGAGGTCCGGATCCGCGCTCGGCATCGGCCAGGGCGGTGAGTAGCCGTTCGAAATGAAGCCGGGAATCAGGATGTTCTTCACCGACCAGAGATCGAGGGCGATCGGGTCGAGACTCGCGACCAACTCGTCCCGGCGCGTGGCCCCGGCATAGGGCGTGGAAGGGCCGGTGTTCGGGTTGGCATTGATCCAGATCGCATCCACGATGTTCAGGTCGGCCATCTGGATCTCGGCCATGAGCGCGCCCATGATCCCGGCAGCGATCGCCGAGTGCGCATTGGTGCTGAACTGGCTGGTGACCACGCCCATGTAGTGCTTGACGCTCGCCGTGGCGCCGTAGGTCGAGTGGTGCGACTTGAGCACGGGGACGTTGATGAACTTGAGACGCGCGCGGTCATAGGTCCCGCTGCCCGCGTTCCAGATCCCGGCCTTGAGGCTGACGCAGGTTCCGGCCGCGGAGCGAAACTTCGGGTACGAGAGCTTGCCCTGCCAGCGGTCGTCGTAAGCGGCGACCACGTAGCCATCGTTCGTATCTCCTGCGGAGTACTCGCTCACCTGGACGCCGCGGATGGACGTCCAGTCGAAGTGGGACACGTTGTAGCCCTGTCCCTGGAACGCGACCACGACGTCGTGCGGCGATTGGCCGCTGTCCTGCGCGTTGTTCAGCGGCCGATCGAACGCGTAGACCGGACTGAACTGCGCGTTCTCGCACACGATCACTTCGCCGGTGAACCCATCGGGATGATGCACGATCGCGTGGATGAGCCCGCGCAGGAGATCGGTGTTGGTGCCGCCGCGCTGGTCCCACTGGTAATTGATCTTGATGATCACGACGTCGTTCGCCGCCACGATCCCGCCCGGCCCGGCCACCGGCGACACGGCGGTCGACTTGTAGAACTTGAGCCCGCCGCGTCCCATGACACCCAGCAGGTTGCTCAGGCCGACGAAGTGGTCGCCGGCCGGATCCTGCGGGCAGCCGGTCACGTGATAGATCTGCGCGCGGTAACTGAGCGGCGCCGCGAGCACCGGCCCCCGGTACACCGCGGCCTGCGGGAGATAGATCGCCAGCGAGACGGTCAGCGCCAGCCCGGCCATGGCCGCCGCCACGACTGCGGCCGGGCGGACTCTTCGCTGCGCAACCATCACCAGCGCGACGAGCGGCGCGCCGAAGGCGAGCGTGGCTGTGCTGACGGCGGCGCGCTGACAGGGGTAGGCAAGCCGGCTCGGCTTGGGTCCGCTGCGGAAGATCAGCCACAGGAGAGCCAGGGCTCCGCTCAGCAGCGAGTTGGCGAGGAACCAGCGTCCGAGGAAACCGCGGAATGGACCGTCGGGCTCGTGAGGCGGGCGCTCGTCGTGGTGCGAATGTTCGTGGGACTTCATGTCAGCACCTCTTCGTCCGGGCAACCGAAGCGGCGGGGGAGCCGGGCACGCTGCGAGGACTCAGGCCGACCGCGAAAGACAGAAGATGGACCGATACTCAAGCCTAGTCCCGGGCACGAGTCGCCGCAACTGGCGTCCGCTGTTTCCTCGGTGTCCATTGAGCACAAACAGCACCCGCCATCCCTGCAATCGAATGAGATTCGCGATCCCAGTATGGCCAGCGTCATACCGCATGCCCGTCGGAAGTCCGAGGCTCCTTCGCGCCGCAAAGCAGGGATGGTGCCCAGGGATCATGCCACTATCCTTGCCACCCCGAAGGAGAGGAGCCGTCCATGAAGGTCTTCCACACGGGAGTGGTCCTCGCGAGCCTCCTGGTCGCTCCCCCCGTGTTCGCGGGACAAAAGTACATCGTCATCGGCGACAGCCTCGCCGCCAACGCCGAACAACTGGACGTGAAGAGTGGCGCCCAGTGGATGGGAAAGATCCGCAAGTGGCGTTTTGGGGAGTATTCCGTTGTCACAAGCAAAAATAGTGGGACACACGAAAGCACGAAATCAAATCTTCTCAACACCAAAGTCGAAAGCAAGTCTTCTGAGACATTCACGTTTGTCCTGACGAACAATGCACCCGATTCTGCCAGCGTGAGCGCAAGGCACAACGCCGTGGTGCAATCCTCACAGGCCATGCCATTGGGGAAGAGCTGGACCCTTGGCACGGATCAGGTCGCGCAGGAGGCGGACAGTGTCACTGCGCTGATCACGATCCATGGGGAGCCAGGCGAGACTTGGTCGCTCCTGATGCGCGGAGCAGGCGGCCAGAATACGGAAGGTGGCGGCGGTGAACAGTTGCTGACCAATGGCACAAGGCAGATCACGCTTCTCTTCGTGAGTTCGGTCAGGGATGGTGATCAGCCGCGTCACACTCCGCTGGTATCGCTCACCGTGCCCGCCTTCGGATTCGAGTTTGTCGAAGATGGACGTTCGCTTGGGGCCGTTCAGTACTGCGGCGGATCCTCCGGCGGACCGGCTGGCATGTACAAGTACGTGGTCTGGATGCGCAGGGACCTCGATGCGAGGATGAAGCTCGTCCTCGCCGCGGCCATGACGACGATCCTTCAGCTGTTTGCCGCGTAGAGCCCTGCATGCGCCAGCGCCGGCCCGACCCCAGCGCAGGATGCGATTGATGAACGTGGCGTTTTATTCCGTGCCCGAACGGCCCTCGCACTCCTGGCCTCCAAGCGGGGGTCCACGCCGGGCGCAATGAATCTGGAAAATCCGCAAGGCGTATGTCGTACCTCATACTCCCCCGCGATAGGCGGGTCGAATCTGGAAATTGCCTCCCCCCGACACCGAACGACGAAGCCCTCGCCATGCGCGGACTCGCCGATAGCAAGCGATTCCTGACCGCGAAGGCCATGCCCGGGCGCGCCCAGCGCGCGCTCGAGGATGGCTCTCCCTGCATTCCGATCGCGAAAGGGGTGGACCCATGAAGACGACCGAAGGAATTCGGCTCGAAGAGGCCCGCGACAAGAAGGTCGAGTGGAAGAAGTGGGGTCCCTACCTCAGCGAGCGTCAGTGGGGAACGGTTCGCGAGGACTACAGTGTGAACGGCGACGCCTGGAACTTCTTCACCCACGATCAGGCTCGTTCGCGCGCTTACCGCTGGGGCGAAGACGGGCTGGCCGGCATCTCCGATGACAGGCAGCGCCTGTGCTTCGCGCTCGCCCTGTGGAACGGGAAGGATGCGATCCTCAAGGAGCGGCTCTTCGGATTGACCAACAGCGAGGGGAACCACGGCGAGGACGTCAAGGAGTACTACTTCTACCTCGACAGCACGCCGACCCACTCGTACATGAAGTACCTCTACAAGTACCCGCAGGCGGCCTATCCCTACGCGGATCTGATCGAGACGAACCGCCGGCGAACCCGCAACGATTTCGAATATGAATTGCTCGACACCGGCGTGTTCAACGACGACCGCTACTTCGACGTCTTCGTGGAATACGCCAAGGGCGGCGCCGAGGACATCCTCGTGAAGATCACGGCCGTCAACCGGGGACCCGAAGCGGCCGCAGTGCACCTCCTGCCGACGCTCTGGTTCCGAAACGACTGGTCGCCGTGGATCGCCGAGGCGAACCGGGCCGCCTCGAAGCCGAAGCTCGCGCAGACCGCGGCGCCGGCAGGCACGAGCGCGGTCCTTGCCACACATCCCCTGCTGGGCGAGTTCGTCCTCTCCTGCGAAGGCGACGCTCCGCTGCTCTTCACCGAGAACGAGACCAACCACGAACTGCTGTTCCCCGGGCAGAAGAACGAGAGCGCCTTCGTCAAGGACGGCATCAACGACTGCGTGGTGCAGGGGAAGCCGGGTGCGGTCAACCCCGGCAAGCAGGGCACCAAGGTCGCCGCGCACTACAAGCTCACCGTGGGCGCGGGCCAGAGCAGGGTGATTCGCCTGCGGCTGAGCAGCAGCACCCCCGCGGTCCCGAAGGGCAAGCCTTTCGGCAAGCCATTCGACGACCTGTTCGCCGAGCGGATTCGCGAAGCCGACGAGTTCTACAAGTCGGTCACGCCGCCCTCCGTGAGCGAGGATGCGGCCAGGGTGATGCGCCAGGCGCTCGCCGGCATGCTGTGGAGCAAGCAATTCTTCTTCTTCGACGGGCACAGCTGGCTCGAGGAGCATCACTCGAACCCGCTCCACGCCGGATTCCACATGTCACGGAACTCGGAGTGGTACCACATGATGAACGAGGACATCATCTCGATGCCCGACAAGTGGGAGTACCCGTGGTACGCGGCCTGGGACCTCGCGTTCCACACGCTGCCGCTCTCGATCGTGGATCCCGATTTCGCCAAGCAGCAGATGAGGCTGATGCTGCGCGGCGTCTACCTTCACCCGAACGGCCAGATGCCGGCCTACGAGTGGAACTTCAGCGACGTCAACCCGCCGGTCCACGCGTTCGCAACTCTGTTCCTGCACCGCACCGAGCAAGCCCTGCGCGGTGAGACGGACGTGGAGTTCCTCAAGCTGGCGTTCAACAAGCTGCTGCTGAACTTCACGTGGTGGGTGAACCGGAAGGACCGCTTCGGCAAGAACGTGTTCGAGGGCGGCTTCCTCGGCCTCGACAACATCGGCGTCTTCGACCGCAGCTCCCCGCTGCCCACCGGCGGTTACCTGGAACAAGCCGACGGCACCGCGTGGATGGCCCTGTTCAGCCAGAACATGCTGGAGCTCGCGGTGGAACTCTCCGCCCACGACCCGAGCTACGAGGACATGGTTCTCAAGTTCACGGAGCACTTCGCCTATATCGCCGCGGCCATGAACCGCTCCGGCGACGAAGGCATGTGGGACGAGGAGGACGGCTTCTACTACGACCTGCTGCGGCTCCCCGACGGGAGCGCCACGCGGCTCAAGGTGCGCTCGATGGTGGGGCTCCTGCCCCTGTGCGCGACGACCGTGACGGAGGCGTGGCAGCGGGAGCGCATTCCGCGGGCGATGGTCGAGCTGCGGGAGCGCATGCGCCGCATGCCCGAACTCAAGGACACCATTCACCCCACCGGCAAGGGTCACTTCGGCGTGGCGGAGCGCGGGATCCTGGCCATGGTCACGCCGGAGCGGCTGCGCCGGATCCTCACCAAGATGCTCGACGAGAACGAGTTCCTGGGCCCGTACGGCATCCGCTCGCTCTCGAAGTTCCACGAGCAGCACCCCTACGTCTTGAACGTGCAGGGACAGGAGTACCGCGTGGACTACCTGCCGGCCGAGTCGAACACGGGCATGTTCGGCGGCAACTCCAACTGGCGCGGCCCGGTCTGGATGCCGGTGAACGTGCTGATCATCCGGGCGCTGCAGAACTTCTACCTGTACTACGGCGACAACTTCAAGATCGAGTGCCCGACGGGCTCCGGCAAGTTGATGAACCTGTTCGAGGTGTCGAAAGAGATCTCGGATCGGCTCACGCGGATCTTCCTGCGCGACGAGCACGGGAAGCGGCCGGTGTATGGCGGCAGCGAGAAGTTCCAGAACGACCCGCAGTGGCGCGACCTGATTCTGTTCTACGAATACTTCCACGGCGACAACGGGGCCGGGCTGGGCGCGAGCCATCAGACCGGCTGGACGGGTCTCGTGGCCAAGCTGATCGAGCTCTACGGATTCCTCGATGCCGAGCGTGCGCTGGCGGTGGGCAAGAAGTCCGCCTTCGGCGAGAGTACCCGGAGTCGGGTGGAGGAGCCCGTCACCTGAGGTTCAGTGTTGTTCGCCGTGTGGCCGCGGCGCGAGGACTGTCTCCGGTCCGAACGCCGTGGCCGTCGGTCCGTTCCAATCGCTCTCGAACACCTTCATCCCCTCGAGCGCGAGCGGCTTGTGCTGCACGGTGATCGCGACGTTCCGCGCGCCCAGGAAATAGCTCGGCTCCCAGTTGCTCGTGCCGATCCACAGCCATTCGCCGTCGACGACCAGGAACTTGCAGTGCTCGACGCGCGCAAACGCGATGTAGCCGCCGCTCCACTCGGGCACGCGCGAGATACGCATTTCGATGTTGGGGACGGCGGCGAGCGCGCGCAGGTCCTTCTCGCCGCGGCCGCCGATCTCCCAGTCCGAAACCAGCAGGCGCACGCGGACGCCGCGCGTCGTGGCCCGGATCAGCTCCTTGTGCAGCGTGGAATCCGTCACGCCAAAACCGCTGTTCCCGTACGTCAGGGTCTGGATGCAGATCTCCCGGCGCGCGGCGCGCAGGCGCTCCACGACGACGTCGAGATCGTGCGGAATCGCGGTGGGCGTCATCTTGGGCGGGCTGGCGCTGATCCACAGCTTGCCGGCGGCGCCGTCCTGCGAGAACGCGAGCGGGAATGAAACGCCGTGAACGAGCGTGGGCGTGGTCGCGTTCGAGTCGGCGGCCACCGTCCAGTCGGTCTCGAACACGCCAGAGAGCGCCGTGCCCACCGAGCGATCGCGGATGCGCGTGCCCAGCTCGTGAATGTGCGACAGCGATCGCCAGTCGAGGTTCTGGCTGCCGATGAACGACTCCTGCCCGTCGACCACAAAGTACTTCGCGTGCTGTACGCCGCCGGCGATCCGGCGGTAGTCGATCGTGCGCACGGTCACGTTGGACAGCCGGCCCAGGGAGTCGGCCGGCATCGGATACGTGCGGTGCATGCCGGCGTCGAGCAACAGGCGCACGCGCACCCCGCGCTTCGCGGCCCGGCCGATCGCATCGAGCACGGGGGAGAGCGCCTCGCCCGGCTGCTCGGACAGGTAGAACTCCTCGAGGTCGAGCGTCTTCTTTGCGCCATCGATCATGGCGACCCATTCGAGTTGCGTGCTCGGAAGAGTCGAGTCACCGAGGGCGGTCTCGATCGGGCGGGTCTCGACCAGGGTGACGGTTCGAATCGCGGCCGGCGCGGCGAGCGCGGACGAGGCCGCACTCAGCAGGGCCAGCACGACGGCAAGGGTCAGGCGACGCATGGGGGCTCCGTTCCACCAGATGTGGGAGCGCCGGCGAGGTGGATTCCTCGCCGGGCCCCAACCGCAAGAGTTCTGGTCGATCCTACAGTTTTGCGAAGGGCGGCGTGAAGAGCATGACACCGAGTTCGACGCCGGCGCCGTTCGTGCCGTGGAATTCGTCATCGAAGGTCAGGGCGAACACGGCGTGCTGGCTCGGTTCCCAGCGCAACCCCACCCGGTATTCGGGTTCCGCCTCGGCAGCGCCCGCGGCGCCGTAGACCTCGCCCACGAGCGCCCACTTCGGGCTGGCGGGGGACCATGCCATGCGCGTCGCGTAGGTGAACGAGCCGACCGTCTCGG
>Ga0315278_10003764_pt1 | contig 13607 bp, 10 predicted proteins | sample YL17G06_0_MG_FD_203880 | JGI IMG/M metagenome (GOLD analysis project Ga0315278, IMG submission 203880) | Sediment microbial communities from Yellowstone Lake, YNP, Wyoming, USA - YL17G06_0 | ecosystem: Environmental > Aquatic > Freshwater > Lake > Sediment | place: USA: Wyoming | collected...
CCCGGCGGCACTTCAGTCAAGTCTGTTTCCACTTCGTAAATGGTCAGCAGTGACTGGAACACCGCATCCTGCGAGTTCTGCAGATTTTCGTTAACCAGCACGCTGTGCACGTCAATATCGGAGTTATCGCCAACCCATACAATGACCGGCACCAGGGTTTGTTCCGGGGGCGCCAGCATGTAAGGCATGCCGTGCAGATACAAGCCATTTTCGCCCAGAGATTCGCCGTGGTCACTGATGTACAGCATGGCTGTTTGAAACTTCGGCGTGTTGGCTTTTAACAGCGCAATGACTTGCGACAGGAAATAGTCCGTGTACAGGATGGCGTTGTCATAGGCGTTGCCGATTTCCTCGTCCGTGCACTCGGAAATTTCGGCGGAATGGCAGGCCGGTGTGAAACGCTCGAAGTCCTGCGGATAGCGCTTGTAATAGGCCGGCCCGTGGTTGCCCATTTGGTGCAGGACTATCAGGATATCGCCACTTTGCGCATCGATGAACTCCTGCAAACCATGCAGCATACCCACATCGCGGCATTCCGGGTCACAGACCGGGTTCACATCCGCTGAACGAAAATCTTCGAACTGCACCCGGTCGGCCACACCCTTGGAACCGGTATTATTGTCGCGCCACAGAATGCTTACGCCCACCCGTTGTAATATATCCAACACGTTTTCCGTTCTGTTGGCCTCGTCACTATCGAAATTCTCCCGCCCACCGAGGGCGAACATGCAGGGGACGGAAACGGCTGTGGAGGTGCCGCAAGAGGAAATATGGGTGTAACTGAAGACCCGGGGCTCCGCGGCCAGCATGGGATTGGTGATACGACTGTAACCATTGAGTGAAAAACGGTCCTGGCGGGCAGTTTCTCCCACCACCATGATGGTCAACTTATGGTGAGGGTCGATGGCAGAAATGGTGGCCTCGGGCGCAATCTCCACCAGTTCGGCAGGCGTGCTCGCCACACCGGACCTGGCGAGGTACTTCACTGCGGAGTACAGCGGAAACGCCGGATTGGTATAAAAGCGGAAGGCATCGTGCTCGCGCGCAAAACTGGCGTACTGGCCGCTGAAAAACATTACGCACAGTGCTGCTACGACCACGGAGGCAAAGGCCAGCACCAGCTTGCTTCCCAGCCTGCGCAGGTAGCTGGCCGGGCGCAGCGGCAAGTTCCAAACCAGAACAATCGGAACAATGGCCAAAAGCGCCAGGCGCAACAGTAACCTGGCGTTGATCAGGTCTGCCGTTTCGGCCGGGCTGGCCTGGACCACGTTCAACATCATCGCTTGATCCACTATGGTGCCGAACGAATCCGCGAAATATGCGGTGACTGCAGCCACCAACAACAAGACACTCGCCGTTACGCGCGTCGGGATTACCATGCTCAGCAGGGCCATGAGCAGGACTATTTCGCAGGCCAGCACTACCGGCACTGACAGCAGGAAACCGGCATTGGAACCATTCCAGGGATAGACCTGCAACACCTGCTTGAAGAAGGTGAAATTGCCTGTCAGCAGCAGGAATGTTGAAACCGCAAGGATAAGCTGCGTGGCCGAAAGCCCAAGCCGGGGCCTGGTTGTTTCCAATTCAGGATTGTGCATTATGGCTACGGGAAGTGCGGTGTGTCCTGGCCGGGTTCAAAAGGCGTATTCGAGGTAGGCCTGGTAGTAGATATCATCATCAAAAGGCAGCGCTTTTAGACCATTGTCTCCGGCGGCTCTTTCGAATTGGTCCAGGTTGTACCCCGTTTTTTCTACTTTCAGGACGAACTGCTTGTCCGGGCGAAAATGGTAGGCCAGTTCCAGTTCTTCCCTGGTTTCCAGGGACACACTGTCAAAGCTCCTGAAATTCTTGTACCTGGCGCTGACGGAAAATTTTTCTGCAAACTCCAGCCTGCCCTTATACTCCTGGAACCAGGCAAGTTCCCCGTTGCTCAAGTCATCGCGCTGGTAATCACTGTACTCCCTGGGCAAATCGTCATCTATTTCCAGGTAATAGCCGCCCGCTCCAAACTTGGCAAAAAGCTCTCCTCTGTCCGCTTCATACAGAAGCTTGAGCCCTGCCATCAAATCAGCAGATTGCTCTATCGAACTCACCGTATTCATCGTGTGCTCGAAATCCCCGGTGCCAAGAAGCTTGAAGGCTGGGCCAAATGCCAGGAATTCCTTGTCTGCCTTGAAATAGCTCCTGGACCAGACCGGTATGTGATCCGAATCCAGCTCCGCCCGGTCAAAGTCAGCAGTGACGGTCAGCAGCAGTTCGAGTTTTGTGCCGTCCGCGGTTGCGTAATTGCCTTTTATGCCAATGCCCACTCCAAAGGTATTGGTGTCATACACATGGAAATTCGACACGCCAAAGCGGGCTTTCCACTTTACCCTGGAGAGAAAAGAATCTTCCTCAAAGCCATACGCCGGCGCAGAAATTGTTACAGACAGAATGATCGGCAAAAATGGAGCTATTAGTTTTGTATTCAAGCTTGCGCCTCAAGCAAAAAACCGGTCCATCGTGGAAACAGAAATGAAAATGACAGTATAAATCACAGTATAGGCCATCAAGCCTTCCTGAATGGTTTTGATTCACCTGCGCCACGCTCTTTTTTGGGTAAACGGTTGGCTTTGCGCAGGGCGTCACGTAACACGTATTCGATTTGCGCATTCAGTGAACGCAACTCGTCATTCGCCCATTGCTGCACGGCATCGAGCACTGAGGTTGACATGCGCAAGGGGAATGCTTTTTTCTCATCCATGGCTCAATAAATCGAACCGGTATTGACGATGGGTTGTGTACCCCGCTCACCGCACAGCACGACCAGCAAATTACTGACCATGGCGGCACGCCGTTCAGGGTCCAGGTCAACCACGTTGCGCTTGGACAATTCGCTGAGCGCCATTTCGACCATGCTGACCGCACCTTCCACGATGCGCGTGCGCGCTGCAATGATGGCGCTGGCTTGTTGGCGCTGCAGCATGGCTTGCGCAATTTCCGGCGCATACGCCAAATGACTGATGCGTGCATCCATGACACGCACGCCAGCCTGGGTCAGCCGTTCCTGGATTTCTTCAGTCAGGTGCTTGGAAATTTCCTTGGCATGGCTACGCAGGGAAATCACACCGTCTTCATGTTGATCATAGGGGTATGAAGTGGCCATGGCGCGCAGTGCCGATTCCGACTGGATGTGCACGAAACTCTCGTAGTCATCCACGTTGTATACCGCCTCGGCTGAGTCCACCACGTTCCACACCACCACCGATGCAATCTCGATCGGGCTGCCATCCAAATCGTTAACCTTGAGCTTGCTGGATTCAAAGTTGCGGGTGCGCAGGGAAATCTTTTTCTTGCTGTAAAACGGATTGTTCCAGCGCAGTCCCTGTTCTTTGACCGTACCCACATATTTGCCGAACAAGCTGAGCACGGAAGCCTGGTTGGGCTCGACCATGTACAAGCCGAGTAATAGAAAAAGGACCAATACCAATACCGCCACGGATCCCAGGGCCAGAACAACACTATCTACCCTGGCACCCGTGTAGATGCCATAGGCGGCCACGAGGCCAATTGCGAGAAAGAACAGCAACAGGGAAATACCGTTGTGTGACTGCATTTGATTTTCTTTCATGGCGACACCTCTAATTTTGATATCATAATAATATCATATTGAATTTATGTGTCAATGGCAACAAATTAGCCATACCGACCACCCGGAGGAGCATCTGTTCTTTTCATGCCCAGTTGTGATCAGGACCCATGCGTTGCTCCCGTGGGCCAGATCGGCGTGAGTCACGCGACTCTCCGCTGAAGCGCTCGTTCCGCACTGCAAAAGGTCCGCCTGGTCATTTTCTTGTAGTATCGCTGGTGTATTTTGTGGTTTTGCAGGTTATGTTTCGGAGCGATGCGGATTCCATGGCGACTCTTCTCAGGAAGGCTGGCTGCAGGCTGAGCAGGAAATTGATGCCATAGATCTCAGCCGGAAAATTCGCCGCCTGAAACGAAGTTCTAAGGGGTTGCCGGATGAAGAGCTCCCTACCCTGTCGAGGGAGCTATGGGAAAGAACAAAAGTAAACCGCAAGGCGCCGACTCCTGGGACGAGGAGGTATGCAAATCTCTCATTGAGCAGTTGTGGCTCCTTCGTCAAAGCATGCTCGAATATGAGTCCACCGTGGCGCCGTGGCTGGACAGCGTCGCTCCTGGCTATCGGTCGAGCGCGCGCAATCTTGCCCACTACCTGGCGCTGCGACACAACGATCGGCGCCCATTACAGGAAAAACTTGCGCAGCTCGGATTGTCTTCGCTCGGCCGATCCGAATCCCATGTCCTGGCCAATCTCGACAAGGTGCTCGGAATCTTGCACCGGCTCACAGGCCAGCCCTGGCAGCCGCACACCGCAGAGGAACCAGTCGGCATCAAGAGCAGCCGCAAGTTACTCGAGCGGCATACAGAAGAACTGCTCGGATTGCCACCGCCTGGGAGGGGAGTACGCATCATGGTCACCCTGCCCTCCGAAGCGGCTGGGGATTTCGGCCTGGTGTGCCAACTGGTGAATTCGGGCATGGACATCGCCCGCATCAATTGCGCTCATGATGGCCCTGACGAGTGGAAAGCGATGGCGGCCCATGTGCGTCGGGCGGCGAAAACGGTTAAACAGTCTGTACGAGTTCTCATGGATCTGAGTGGCCCTAAATTGCGTACCGGTCCCATTGCCCCCGCTTCCGCCGTACTCAAGCTACGGCCCGGCAGGAATGATTTCGGACAGGTTCTGAGTCCCGCCCGCGTGGGTCTGCGAGCGATTGGAGCGACAAACTCGATCACCGGCGCACCAATACATATCGGGGTCGACGCGGACTGGCTCAAGCGGCTAAAGGTTGGAGATCGCCTTGACCTCACCGACGCCCGCGGCGCCGGCCGAAGTCTGCTAGTGGTTGCTCGTGATAAGGGTGGCGTGCTGGCGGAATCTACCCGGACAGCCTACCTTGTCCCCGAAACTCAGCTCGCATGCGATCGCAAGCTGGGTGGCGCGCGCACTTCCCAAATAGCCGACCTGCCTTGTACAGAAGGCAAATTGCATCTGAAACGCGGCGCGACTCTGCGTCTGACCCGAAACGTCGCCAGCCAGCCAGGCAAAAAGGAAGAAGGGAAGAAGGATCGTCTCATACCGGCCGTGGCTTGCACCTTGCCAGCGGTGTTCGAACAGGTTTGCGTGGGAGAGCGGATCTGGTTTGACGATGGCCGTATAGGCGGGGTGATCCGGCGTATCGAAGCGGAATGGTTGGAGGTGGAAATTACCCACGCCCGGGATAATGGTGAACATCTCGCCGGAGATAAGGGCATCAACCTGCCAGACAGCCAACTCGACTTGCCAGCCTTGACTGAAAAAGATCTCAAGGACCTGCGGATCGTTGCCAGGGAGGCGGATCTGGTGGGCCTGTCCTTTGCGCAGCGAGCCAGCGATGTGGCGACATTGCGCGCCCGCCTGCACGATCTCGGGGCGCCAGACCTCGCTATTGTGATCAAAATCGAAACCCGCCGCGCCTTTGAGAATCTGCCGGAATTGCTATTCGCCGCGATGGGCAGTAAGGCGGCCGGCGTGATGATTGCCCGTGGCGACCTGGCCGTGGAGTGCGGCTATGAAAGACTGGCGGAAGTCCAGGAGGAAATCCTTTGGGCGGCCGAGGCTGCCCATATGCCGGTAATCTGGGCGACCCAGGTACTGGAAACCCTGGCAAAGACAGGGTTGCCATCGAGAGCCGAAATTACCGATGCGGCCATGGGCGAGCGAGCGGAATGCGTCATGCTCAACAAGGGGCCACATATTGTCGATGCCATGCGCACCCTCGACGACATCCTGCATCGAATGCAGGGTCACCAGACCAAGAAGCGGCCTCTGCTGCGGGCGCTAAAATCCTGGGGTAAGCGTCCCTAATCCGCATGACCCAGCTCGTCTCGAGCCGGCCTCAGGTTGGCCGGTCCCCTCAATTCGCGATATTCAAATGGCGGCGCTGGGCGTCGATGAAGTATGCTCAAGGTTCGAACCCGCAGAATTCAAGGAAAGGTTACACCCATGTCTCTGATCCCTGCAGAAAGCACCTTGGCGCTCGCAGCCGTCATTTTCGGTCTCGCCTGGCTCGGCTTCTGGGCCGATCGTAATCGCTACACGCGCACATTCTCCGGAGTCCCGTTCGTGCTTACCGGGGCGCTGCTGCTGTCGAACTTCAGCCTCATCCCGATGGAGGCGCCCGCGTACGGCTTCGTCGGCCAGTACCTGCTGCCGGCCGGAATACCGCTGCTGCTGTTCAAGGCGAACATCCGCACGGTGCTGACCGAAGGCGCAAAGGTGTTGCCGCCCTTCCTGGTGGCCTGCGTAGGCATCAGCATCGGATCCATCCTGGGGTTCTTCCTGTTCGATCTCGGTGACATGGGCGCCAAGGTCGCCGGCACCTATGCCGGCGCCTTCATCGGCGGCGTGTCCGATTTCGTAGCGGTGTCACAGGCTGTGCAGATGACGCCTACCGAGTTCACGATTTCTCTCGGCGCCAGTGCCCCGGCCGCGATCGTGGGACTGATGATCCTCGTGACCCTGCCGTCGATGAAGTTCATCCAGCGGCACTTCCCGTCGGTGCACATTAACCCGGAGAACGATGGGAAAGCCGTGGAGATGGACGCTGAGTCGCCTAGATTCCGGCTCGATCACATCGCGGCGTCCCTGACCATCAGCCTGGTGATCCTTGCCGTGTCAGGCTTGATATCCGCGCATTTCGGCATCGAACAGTACAACCTCATCGTGGTCACCGTCATAACGGTAATTCTGGTAAACCTGGCGCCGGGCCAGTTTGCCAGGCTCGAGGGCGATTTCGCGCTCGGCATGCTATTCATGTACGCGTTCTTCGCGATGGTCGGAGCGGGCACGGATGCGGTGACGTTCATTCACTCGGCGCCCGTGCTGTTCTTCTATTGCACCTTCATGCTGCTCGTTCAGTTCATCGTGGTGCTGATCGTCGCCAAGCTACTGCGCTTCGACCTCGCCGACGTGATCATCGGGTCCGGCGCCGCGATCGTTGGCCCCGCCGCGGCTGCAGGTATCGCCATGGCCAAGGGGTGGAAGTCGCACGTGACGGCGGGGATTGCCATGGGCATGCTGGGCAAGGTCATCGCGAACTTCATCGGCATTGCGATTTTCAGATGGTTGAGCTGACCGTGGCCGCCTCTGAGTATCGGCACCATGGGCCGGGTGCTGGTCAACGGCACGTTGCCGTATACTCGGTCCTGTAACATGAAGCCGGGGCCGGTGCCCGGCATGCGGGCCCGCAAGCGATGAAAACCACCACAGCCTGGTACAAGACAGCGGCGTCCATCGCCACATTGATGTTTATCCTGTTTGCCGCGCTCCAGCTGAACGACCCCGACCCGCTTTATTGGTTTCTGGTGTACGCGGCCGTGGCGGTCGTCGCAGCAGCCGCCGTCGTCGGCCGCCGTCTCCCTCGCTTCGCACTGGTCACGCTCGGGGCAGTGATTGCCGGCGTGCTGATCGCGGCGCCGGGCTTTGTCGACTACCTGCAATCGGGTGACTGGAGTTCAATCGCCGAACACATGAATGATGAAGAGCCCTACATCGAGCAAGGACGCGAATTCGTGGGGCTCTTAATCGCCGCGGCCGCGCTCTTGCTACTGATCCGGCGTTCAGGCTAGACAGGCCACTAATCCCTCAGAGTCAGGGCCCTGGCAGTGGAAAGAACTGGTCCGAGTTCGAGTTCGGCCTTCAGGCGGCCTGCGTTGGTATCGGCCGTCAAGAGCCACACCCCGGCCGTGGCTTCCGCCGCCAATTCCCACGAGCGAGACCCACCCGGCAGGAGAATGGCCGACATGTTGCCTTTAAAAATTGACTGACCCGCAGGCCCCAGCAGGCTGGCCGAGTTGAACCGAACGTGCGCTCTGCCGTAGTTGCTGGCGCGCAGAATAACTGCTCCTTCAGGATTGCGCTCGAAGCTCCATGTCATGCGCGGATTGGCCTCGCCCGGCGGCAGCAGGAATACCGGCACGCTTCCTCGCTGTACGGTGCGGCGCCCGCCTGAGTGCGCGCCTGAGTGAGCGACTTCCGCGCCCACATCGGGAATCCGGGGTGTCTCGGAGATCAGGATTCGAAAGGCTTTCTCATCCCACAGCGGCGCCGCGAGCCTCAGTACCACCCGAACCCTGGCGGAGTCTCCGGGCTGCAGCTTGATGCTCTCCGGATAGACCATCAGCCTGCTGTCGGGCGTCAACTGCTCCTGATCACCTGCCTGCCGCCACGCGGTGACGTTGAAATGCACGGTGGTTTCTTCCGCTGAGGAGTTTCGCACCTGAAGATCCGCAACCGGTCGCGTCGCGGAAAGGCTGAGCTGTTCGGGCAGCACGACGAGCCCGTCCGCATGGGCAGCGAAAGCGAACAGGGAAAGTATCAGGGCCATTCCGACAGTGCCCTGGGAAAGACGAGAAATTCTGGACAGGCTAAGCATATTCCCTCCTGGATGCATGCTTTGGAGCATTGGCTTTCAGTTGAGTTAATGCAATTGGCGTGCCATCCAGGGAAAAGCCACGAAATGGGCGGCAATCCGCGGCTTGCGGGCCTTCCACAGCCGACGATCAGATAATTCACTGGGAATGTCGCTGACGCATTGCGTCAGTCTTTGACGTTCCTGGTTAAAGGGGTCAGAGCCCTTTTCTCCCAATCGTGACCACTCCTTCGAGCTCGCACGCCAGTCTGTGGACTGGACCGACGACGGAAATCAACCGCGAATCAAAGGTCGCGGGAACGACCGGGAGGACTGCCCTTGCCAAGCGATGCTTAGGAAGGTATTTGTATATTGTACAATATATATACTTTATTGCAGTAAACGTTTAAAAACAGTTGACATTAGTTATACATTACTTGTACTATTTTTACCAAGCGTGTGGAAGCACCCACTTCCCGACGCCGACGACCATAACCCCAATCATTGAAACGTTAGCAGGAGAAAGACATGTACAAAGCATTTACATCAGCCAGACAAATAGTGATCGCGAGTGCCGCCGCCGTGGCCCTCGTTTTAAGCTCCAGCGCCATGGCCGGTAAAGAAGGAAAGGTCGTGCCGGGCAAACCAGGTCCCCTCAACATCGTTGAAATCGCCCTGAATGTAAACAGCACGTTGAATGAGTTCGACTACCTGCTGGGTGCCATCCTGTGTCTAGGCCCTTTGGACGACAATCCCGTCGTTGACTTGCTGAGCGGCACCGATAAGTACACTCTCTTCGCACCAACGGACGCGGCTTTTGAAGCCCTGCAAGGAGCGCTTGGGATAACGACTCCTTCACCGGAAAAGACCTGCGCTGTTGATGAAATCTTCGGCGACGGCACTCTGTTCACGGTGCTGGCTTACCACGTGACCGATGGTCGACGCTTCTCCAACAGCGTGTTCAATGCGAAAAGCAACAAGGAGATCGACATGCTGGCTGGCGGCTACATCACGACCACTCCTGCCTTATCGATCATCGATGGCGTGCCCCAAGTCATTGGCCTGGTACCGCCTCTGTTCAACATCAACGCCAGCAACGGCGTGATACACGTCATTGATACCGTGATGCTGCCGTTTAACCCTTTCTGAGCCGCAGCGCCCTATACAGGTTAAAAGGGGTCAGAGCCCTTTTCTCCCCCTTCTCAGCGCTCCTTCCACGGCATCGTCATACATCTGTGCATCCACCCAGCAGTGCGAACTCAGCCACTCGGGGATGACTTCCGGAGATGTTAATTTCCTGTTTCAGTTTCGGTTTATTATGGAACAGGCATTTAAAAACTTCGAACGAAGCATTATGGAGCAAACAATAATTGATCGAACGTCAAACACTCAGCCAGGGGCAGTGGTGCTGGGAGCGTTCGCCACTGGCCTCCACGCTGCCAGGGTGTTGTGGAGGCGCGGCATCGACGTTGCAGTGGTCACCCTGGGGGAACACGACATTGCGCAGTATTCTCGGTGCCGCTCGGAGACTGCCGCCCTGGCTGCCCCCCATACGCCGGCCCACCTCTCCGAACTACTGCGTGACAAAAGATCCCACTGGAACGGCCGCGTGCTGATTCCCGGCAGCGACATCGCGCTCGAAGCACTGTCGATTGCGCGGACCGAGCTCAGCCAGCACTACCGTCTGTATGTGCCCGATTGGGAAGTGAGCAGGGTCCTGCTGCGGAAGGACCGAACCTACGAAGCGGCCCGATCGGCGGGCATCGCCCTGCCCGAACACTTTGGAAGGGCGTCACCAGATCTGATTACGCAGTTCCGCGGACGATTTCCCGTTCTGATGAAGCCCATCGACAGTGCTGCCTTTCAACGGACATTCGGGACCAAGGTGTTTGTCGTTTCGAACCAGGACGAACTCGCAAGCCGCCTGGCCGACCTCGAAACTCACGGACTGGATGCTGAGCTGTTGGAGCTGATTCCCGGCCCCGACACATGCAGCTTCAACTACACCGCCTTTCTCGACGACGACGGCCAGGTGCTGGCAGAGTGCGCCTTGCGGAAGATCCGTAAGAACCCACCATCATTTGGCATCGCACGGGTAGTCGAAACGCTGCACGATCCGGCTACCTGGGACGCCTTGCGCACCCCCACGCTACTCCTGCTGCGGCGCATCGGCTGGTACGGACCGGTTAGCGCGGAGTACAAGCTGGACCCGCGCAATGGACGATTCGTACTGATGGAGATCAACGGCCGATGTGCTTTCGTGCACCGCCTGGCGTCTGCCTGCGGCATCGACTACCCCTGGCTGCTTTACCAGGCTGCACTCGGGCGATCGCTCCCGGCGACGTCTCCGAATCAATGGCGCGGTGTGATGATTCATCTCCACGCCGACATCCTGAGCGCACTTCTCGGCCGGGACCGCGGACAAATTGGCTGGCGCGACTACGTGTCGCCCTATTTGCGCAATAAGGTTTTTGCGGTCTGGGATTGGCGCGATCCACTGCCCTTCTTCGCTGAATGGGGACGCAGTTTGCGCCGCGCCTCCTCGTCCCGTCCGGCCAAATGGAGGACTCTATGAGCTCTGATCAAGACTTGTTACTGGGCGACATGTTCGGTACGCCGGAGATGCAGCGACTGTGGACCGAGGAAGCAACGCTCGGGCGGTGGATGGAGGTGGAGCGCGCGCTGGTCGAGGTGCAAGCCGAGATGGGAATGATTCCCCGCGAGGCAGCGCAACGAATCATCGCCAGCTTGCACCCGGATCAACAGTTCATCGGACGCATGCGCTTCCATGTGCAGCAGTCCGGTCATCTCATGGTGGCCTTCCTGCGTGCATTTCGGGACACCTGCGGCGCGGCCGCAGAGCACTTCCACGTCGGGCCAACGACGCAGGACATCATGGATACCGGGCTAGTCCTGCAAATGCGCGAGGCGGCCCGGATCATCCGGCGGCAGACGACTGAGCTGCAGGAGTTGTTGTGCGTGCGGGCGCTTGCGGAGAAGGCGACGCTGATGATGGGACGTACACACGAACAGCATGCCCTGCCCACGACCTTTGGCTTCGTGCTGGCGTCCTGGGCCGCGGAAATTCACGATCATCTGGACCGGATGTCCCAGGCCGAACCCCGCTGGCAGCTCGGCTCGGTGGCGGGCGGCGTGGGCTGTCAGAACGCCTTCGTCGAACTGCTCGGCGTCTCCGGGGCGCGCGCGCTGGAACAACGCGTCTGCGAGAAACTGCAGCTCGGCAGACCCACCATCTGCATCCATGGTCGCATCGATCGCCTGGCGGAGCCGGTCATGGTGCTGGCATCTCTGTGCGCGACGCTGGGTCGCATTGGACTGCAGCTTCGAACCATGGAGCGACCCGAGGTTAGCGAGGTTGAATCCGTTTACGGCGAACAGGCGTGCTCAAGCAGCACGATGCCCAACAAGCGTAACCCGGAACCCATGGAGGTGGTTGAGGGACTGGCGAAGCTGGTGAAGTCCCATGCGTCCACCATGCTGGAGATCCGCATGGCGGACCATCGCGACAGCACTCGCACACCGGTACTCTTTGCTGCCATCCCCGGGTCCTACCTGATGACGGCGCGAGCGCTGCAGGCAGTGCATGCGCACCTCAGTTCGTTGACCGTGCGACGCGACATCATGCGAGCAAACGTGGATCATCCCCGCGTCCTCGGCCAGGCTGCCGCCGAGCGCCTGATGATCGCGTTGTACCGGAAGACCGGCCAGCGGCACTGGGCGCATACACGCTTATCGGAATGCGCCCGCGTGTCGCGCGAGAGTGGAAGGCATCTGCGCGAGGTGGTACTCAATGAGCAAGATCTTGCGCTGCATTTCACGGTCGAGGAGCTCGACGAGTTGTTTGATCTGTCGACTTACACGGGAACGGCCATGGATCAAATCGAAGTGACCGTCAGACAAATACGGATCGGGAGCGGGGAGCACAATGAAGAGGGTCCATAACAATTCGATTCGGCGGGCCGTGCCAATGCTTTGCAGGGCTGGAACAACTCAGGCGTAATTCTCATTAACCGGGAGAAGACAGGATGCAAACACGAATCATCGCTGGTTTGGTCATCGTTGCCGTCGCGCTGGCTGGCGTACCGTTAGCCAGCGCATTCGGTGCGCAGTTAGTAGCGCCGAGCTTCACCGCCGCCCAGGCGGCAAACGGCAAGTCCGTCTATGACGTCAGCTGTGCCTCGTGTCATGGCCCCAATCTCAGCGACGGCGCGTACGGACCTCCATTGAATGGCGACGGCTTTCTGCAGCGCTGGGGTGGCAAGCCCATGGATGCGCTGTTCCTGGCGGTGACCGGGATGCCGGTGGGCGCGCCGCGTTCGCTCAATGATGAAACCTATGCTGATCTGCTCGCGTACATACTCCAGCACAACGGCGTGCATGCGGCCGCAGAACCGCTCCCCGCCGATCCGCAGCAGCTCAGTGCATTGTTGTTGCCATCGATAGGACCGAACCCAACAGGCGGGATCAGCAGCGGCGCTAAATTGCCGCCGCCGCCCAATCCGCGGCCCAACCCGCTCGACCGTGTCACTCCGGTCACCGACGCGATGCTGGCCGATACCCCGTCAGGGGACTGGCTGACGTGGCGGCGGACCAATGATTCCCTGGGGTACAGCCCGCTGAAGCAGATCGACAAGAGCAACGTGGGCAATCTGCGCGTGGCCTGGAGCTGGGCACTACCTGAAGGGCCGAGCCAGGTCACACCCCTGGTGCACGACGGCGTCATCTTCGTGCAAAGTTTTGGTGACGTGGTGCAGGCCCTGGACGCGAGTTCCGGCGAGTTGCTTTGGCAGTACGCGCGCTGGTTGCCGAAGAACATCAGTTCGATGCAACTGGGCAAGCGCGGCATGGGTATTTACGGCACGCACCTGTATGTCGCGACCTCCGATGCGCATGTCATCGCTTTGGATGTGAAGACGGGCGCGGTGGCCTGGGATACGGTGGTCGGCGATCTGGCCGCCGGTTTCAACATGACCGGCGGCGTGCTGCTCGCCAGGGGCAAGGTGATGGTCGGCACCTCAGGACAAGCTCCCGGTGGCAACTACATCGTTGCGCTCGACGCAGAAACGGGCAAAGAGGCCTGGCGGTTCCATACCATCGCACGTCCGGGCGAGCCGGGCGGCGATTCCTGGA
>Ga0315278_10003765_pt1 | contig 13606 bp, 13 predicted proteins | sample YL17G06_0_MG_FD_203880 | JGI IMG/M metagenome (GOLD analysis project Ga0315278, IMG submission 203880) | Sediment microbial communities from Yellowstone Lake, YNP, Wyoming, USA - YL17G06_0 | ecosystem: Environmental > Aquatic > Freshwater > Lake > Sediment | place: USA: Wyoming | collected...
GAGCGCGGCGAGCGCGAGGCAGGCGCGCGCGAAGCAGTCGGGCGCGACTTCCGCGAGGGCCTGCTTGCGCACTCTGATCACCTCCGCGTTGCGCGCCGCGAATTCCGGCGGGAACATGCGCCCGATTGCCGCGTCGAGCACCGCCGGCATGCCGCCCGCGCGCACCTTTTCGGCCATGAGCCGGAACGGCACGCGCGCCGCCTCCGGAAACGCGGCGACCGCGTCGGCGAGCACAAGCGGCCCGAACCGCCGGCCGTGACGGATCGCGAGCTCGGCCGCCACAAAGGCGCCGAAGCCGTTGCCGAACACGGCGGTCGACGCGGGCAGCTCGAGCGCCTGCAGCACGCGCGCGACGTGGTCCGCGTGATCGGCCACCGAGTCGAACGCAGTCGGCGTCGATGCGCCGAACCCGGGTAGATTGAAGCGGGTCACGCGGTGAGTCGCCGCGAGCGACGGTAGCACCCGGTCGAATACGGTCAGCTCGGTGAGCAGCGAATGGAGGCACAGCAGGTCGGGTCCGCTGCCCGTGCGGTCGTACTCGACCCGCAGCCCGTCCAGTGCGAGGATCGCCATAGGCGGTGCGCGCTGCCTAGCCCCGCGTCATTGCGGCTTCACGCCCGCCGCCTGCAGCACGCGCGTGGCGTCGTCCATCTCGGCTTTCACGAACGCCTTGAACTCGGCAGGGGTCATCGGCATCGGCTCCAGCCCGATCTTCGCGAGGCGCGCCTTCACTTCCGGGTCGGCCCACGCGCGCTGGATGTCGCTCGCGATCTTCTCCACGACTTGCGGCGGCGTGCCCGCGGGCGCAAACAGGCCCGTCCAGAGGTTGAAGTTGAAGTTCGGCACGCCGGCTTCGGCAACGGTCGGCGCGTCGGGCAGCAGGCTCGTGCGCTTGGCGGTGCCCACCGCCAGCGCCACGAGCTTGCCGTCGCGGATGTGCGGCAGCGCCGCGGCGATCGGCGAGAAGTAGTAGGTGACGCGGCCGGCGATGGTGTCGGTGAGCGCCTCCGGCGTGCCCTTGTACGGGATGTGCACCACGTCGATCCCGGCCATCCCCTTGAACTTCTCGCCATTGAGGTGGGTGCCGCTTCCGGAGCCCGCGGACGCGAAATTGATCGTGCCCGGCTTCGCCCGCGCGGCCGCCAGCAGCTCGCCGAGCGTCTTGAAGCCGGACGAGGGCGCCACGACGAGCACGGTGGCCTGGCCGGCAACCGCGGTGACGTCGGCGAAGTCCTTGGCCGGGTCGTAGGGCAGCTTCGCGTAGATCGCCGGGGCCGCCGCGTAACCGGACGCTTGAACGAGGAGCGTGTACCCGTCGGGTGCAGCCCTCGCCACCTGGCCGGAGCCGATCGTGCCGCCCGCGCCGGGCCGGTTCTCGATGATCACCGGCTGTCCCCAGAACTCCGAGAGCTTCTGCTGCATCGCGCGCGCGGAGATGTCGGTCGCGCTGCCGGGGGTGAAGGGCACGGTGATGTGCACCGGCTTCACCGGGAACGTTTGCGCCGACGCGTTCATTGCGCCGGCCGCCAGCGCAGCGCCGAGCATTAACGCCGAGAGCTTCTTCATGGTCGTCTCCGTTGCTCTCATTATGCGGTCGCGACGCCGCGCGGCCGATGCTCAGACGGAAACCTGCATCCCTTTCGCGACCCCCGGCCGCGCCGCCAGGCGGTCGGCCCACTTCGCCAGGTTCGGCAGGCCGCCGTGTTTCTCGATGACGGGTTTTCGCGTCACGACCACCGGATAGAGCGCGAAATCCGCGACCGAGATCTCGTCGGCGAGATACTCGCGGCTCGCGAGCCGCTCGTCGGCGGCGCGCAGCGCGTTCACCAGCCGCTTCTCGAAGAACTCGACGTTTGGCGCGGACTTCTCCGGCGCGACCATCGAGAGCTGGAAAAGCGTTCCGCTGCCGCCTGCGACGTCGGAGCACGCGTACAGGAGCCACTGCAGCGCGACCGCGCGGCGTGCGGGATCCTTCGGCAGGAACCTGCCCGACTTCTCCGCGACGTAGAGCGCGATCGCGCCGGACTGCGCGAGCACGAGCGGCTTGCCGCCCGGCCCTTCGTCGTCGACGATTGCGGGAATCGCGCCCGCGGGGTTGATCTTCAGGTACTCGGGCTTGCGCTGATCGCCCGCCTGCAGGTTGAGCTTGTGGGCGCGATACGCGAGGCCGGACTCCTCAAGCGCGATCGCGGCGCGGTGACCATTGGCAGTGCTGGCAGTGTAGAGATCTATCATCTTGGTGCTCCGTTGTTCAGCCGCGCGCCTGTAGCGCGGCGATGCGTTGTTCCATCGGCGGATGCGTCGAGAAGAGGGCCATGAACCCGGGCCGGTCGTTGATGCCCATCGCCTTGATCGACTGCGGCAGCGCGCCGGGCTCCTGACCGCCGAGGCGCGCCAGCGCGTTGATCATCGGCTGCGGGCTGCCGAGATAGTCGGCCGAGCCGCGGTCGGCGCGGAACTCGCGCTGGCGCGAGAACCAGGCGACGATAATCGAGGCGAGCAGGCCGAACAGGATCTGGCACACGATCACGGTGATGAAGTAGCCCGGCCCGGTGCCCCGCTCGGTGCGGAACACCGTCCTGTCGACGATCGTGCCCACGATGCGCGAAAGGAACACGACGAAGGTGTTCACGACCCCCTGGATCAGCGTCATCGTGACCATGTCGCCGTTCGCCACGTGCGCAACCTCGTGGCCGAGCACCGCGCCGACCTCTTCCCGGTTCATCGACTGGAGGAGCCCGGTCGACACCGCGACGAGCGCGGAGTTCTTGAACGCGCCGGTGGCGAAGGCGTTCGGCTCGCCTTCGTAGACGGCCACCTCGGGCATGCCGATGCCGGCCTTCTGCGCGAGTCCCCGCACCGTCTGCAGGAGCCACGCGTGGTCCGAGCTCTCGCTGCCGTCGACCACCTGGGCCCCGGTCGACCATTTGGCCATTTTCTTCGACATCAGCAGCGAGATGATCGCGCCGGTGAAGCCGACGACCGCCGAGAACGCGAGCAGCGGGCCGACCGCGATTCCCTGCTCCGCAGTGACCTGATCGAGCCCGAGGACCCTGAGCACGATCGTCAGCACCGCCAGCACGGCCACGTTCGTCAGGACGAAAAGCACGATGCGCTTCATGCACCCTCCGGGAGTTGTCGGTATTGACGCCGGGGGGCGATTGTACTCGCGGCGGGTGACCCGGATGCGCTCGGCGCCTCTACCGGCGCCAGGCCACGAGCGCGACGCCGAGCTAGACGCCGAAACCTTCAAGCGCTTCGGGAAGCTGAGGCCTGGCGCTCCGCCCTTGACGAACTGAGCCGCTCCCGAGCGACCTCGAGCTCCGCCGCGGCGCGCGCGAGATCGGCGCGCGACAGCTCGTGCATCCACGCGTAGAAGGGCGGCTCCAGCTCCGCCGCGATAAAGGCGAAGCGCAGCGTGCGTCCGGTGAGGCGCCGCACCGCATCGACGTAGTGCGCGGCCTGCAGGTCGTAGCCGAAGCGCTTGCGGGTGCGCGCGAATCCGCGTGGCCGCACGTCGCCGGTCGTCTTCAGCTCGAGGATGATCTCGTCGGTGAAGCAGTCGGGCCGCGCCTTCCAGCGCCGGCCTGCCTCGTCCGCCCAGTACAGCGACAGCTCGTTCATGCCGGCGTCGATCCACGCCGCGAGCGGGGCCCGCGGATACGCGCGGATCGCGTCGCGCGCCCCGGCGAGCCGGGCGTACTCGGCGCCCGTGATCCAGATGCGGTCCAGCGCGTCGACCTGCTCGTCGGCGGGTGGGGTGTTGCGGTCGAGCACCAGGTGCTCGTTGGCGAACCGCACCGGCTCGAACACGAGCGCATGCAGCGCCTGCGCGAGCCGCTGGCTGCCGTCGTCCTCGAAGGGCGTGTCGGCCGCCGCCGGGCCGGATCGCAGCACCCGGCGGAGCCGTGAGCTCGACCCGTGGTCGCCGCGGGCGAGGTAGGCCGCCAGGGGTTCCTGCCGGACGTGGGCTTGCGTGCTTCTGGCGGCGGGGCGCTCCCGCACCAAGTCATCAATCGTTCGCATGCAGGGGGGTGCCGCTGTTTTTCAGGGGGCAACGAGGGCTTCAGGGTAGACCCGGCATGTTGCACGCGAGTTCCATTGCATGGAAATCGGCGGGCCGCGGCGCCCGCGCCTGTTGAAAATCGCCGCCCACCCGTCATCGGAGGGGCACAAACTCGCGCCCAGCCGCGCGCCGGGGTGGACGCCGGCAGCCGGCGACGCCATCATTTGTAGGATCGGGGGTGTGTCCCCCGAGCGACTCCGATGCCCACGACCATTCCTGAACCAGCGCAGGCTCCCACCGACCCCGAGGGCGTCACCCTCGCGGAGCGGCTGGACATCGTCACGCGCATCGCCCGGCGCCTGTTCCGCGTCCCGGTCGTTCTGCTCTCCCTCGTGCACGAGCGTACCCCCCGCCTGTTCACCGGGCAGGGCGTCCCGGCGAGCGCGCTCGGCACCGAGGTCGCCTTCGATGCGGCGACGCTCGCGGGCGCAGGGCCGCTCGTGATCCCCGACCTGCTCGCCGACCCACGGTTCCAGGAGCACCCGTGGGTGACCGGCCGGCACCAGCTGCGGTTCTATGCAGGGACGCTGCTGGTCGGGCTCGACGGGGCGGTCGCGGGTACGCTCGCCGTGTGCGACCGCGCGCCGAACGCGCTCGCAGAGGCCGACCTGCTGCTGTTGCGCGACCTCGGGCGGCTCGCCGAGTCCGAACTCGCGCTCGCCGTTCTCGGCCGCTCGCAGGCCGAGCTTCTCAAACAGCGTGACCAGCAGCGTAGCCGCGCCCTCATCGACACCCGCACGCAGCTCTGGAACCGCCACGCAATGTTCGAGCTGCTCGACCGCGAGTTCCATCGCGCCAAGCGCGAGCAGGAGGCGGTCGCGGTGATCCTCGGCGAGATCGACCGCTTCGACGTGGTCGTCAAGCAGCACGGCGTCACCGGGGGCGACGCCGTGCTGCGCGAAGTGACGAACCGCATCCGCGGCGTCGTGCGGCGCTCCGACACCGTGTCGCGCTTCGGCCCGGACGAGTTCCTGGTGTTCCTCGGTCGTTGCGATCTGGAGAGCGGCGCGACGCTGGCCGAGCGCATGCGCCACCGCATCCGGAAGACCCCGATCACGGTCGGGCACCAGCACGTGAACGTCACCATGACGTTTGGCGTCTCGGCGAGCGAAGGCGCCGTCGAATGGACCCCCGACACGCTTGTGCACCGCGCAGACGAAGCGCTCGCCGACGCGGTGCGCGGCGGTCGCGACAAGGTCGCGGCGAAGCGGCTCTAAGCCCCGCCTGTAAACCGCGCGACGGTCCCCGGGGGGCGCGTGTAGGCTGCGGCCTTTCGCGCTCTCCCCGATGCACCATCCCAAGTTCGCCAGCGGCGTCGCCTTCGCGTTCCTCGCGGTGCTCCTCTGGGGCGCCCAGTTCCCGATCGCGAAGGGCGCGTTCGCGACGGTGGACCCCTATCACGTCACGGCGATCCGCTACTGCGTGGCCACGCTGCTGCTCGTGCCGATCGTGGCGGCCACCCAGGGGCCGGCTGCGCTGCGCTACTACGGCCGCGCGTGGCCAGCGAGCGTACTCGGCGTGATCGGCATGGCGGGCTCGCCGCTGCTCGTCTTTGCCGGCCTGGGCATGACGCGCGCCGAGCACGCCGCGATCATCGTGTCCCTGCAGCCGTCGATGACCGCGATCGTCGACTGGTGGCTGCGCGGCCGGCGCCCGGCGCGGTTCACGATCGGCTGCATCGCCACGGCCTTCGCGGGGGTGGTGCTGGTCGTGACCAAAGGCAATCCCACGCTCGGGTTGAGCCGGCAGGAGATCGTCGGCGATCTTCTCGTGCTCGTCGGCGCCGCGTGCTGGGTGGTCTACACGATGGGCACGGAAGTCTTCCGCGGCTGGTCGGCGCTCAAGTTCACCGTGCTCACGCTCGTCCCCGGGTCCGTCGCGCTCGTCGTGGCGACCGCCGTGCTGGTCGCGCTCGGCATTGCGCACGTGCCGACTGCTGCTGCGGCCGCCTCGGTCGCGCCGCAGCTCGCGTTCCTGGCGCTGGGCGGCGTGCTGGCGGCGATGATCCTGTGGAACGCAGGCAACCAGCGCATCGGCGCGCTCAACTCGATGCTGATGCTGAACCTGATGCCGGTGATCGTCTTCACGATCCGGTACGCGCAGGGGCAGCGCTTCCTGGCGGTCGAGCTCCTTGGCGCAGCGCTCGTGATCGGGGCGCTGATCGCCAACAACCTCTACCTGCGCGCGGCCCACCGGGCGCGTGCCGCCGGTTAATCCTGATCAATTCCGCCCGGCCGATAGTCGGCGCTAGATTCCCAGCTCCCTCCGCCAGAACTCGTGGAAGTGCACCATGCCGTGCTCGTGCGGCGAGTGATACGGGCCCGCGTCGTCCTCGCCCAGCGCATATAGCGCCTGGCGGCCTTTCTGCAGCCAGACGCACGCCGCCGCGTCCTCGGCCGCCGACTCGTGGTAGGCCGCCTGGTGCGCATCGACAAGCTCGCGCTCGAAGAGCGCCACCTCCTCGGGGTAGTAGAACTCGAGGACGTTGACGGACTGATCGGGCGCGACCGGGAGGACCGTGCTGATCACGAGCGCCCCCGGGTACCACTCGAGCATCACGTTCGGGTAGTAGATCGACCAGAGCGTGCCGTAATTCGGCATCCGCCCGCCCGACCACTTGAGGTAGGCGTCGCGGTAGCGCTGATAGTTGCGCGAAGTCTGGTAGCGGAAGCCGTCCTTGATGCCGAGAATCTGCCACGACCAGCGCGCGCCGAATCCCCACTTGTAGTTGCCCGCGTCGACGAACTTCTTGAGCCCCGGGTGAAACGGCTCCACGTGGTAGAGCTCGAGGTAGAACTCGAGAAACGTTTTCCAGTTGAACGGGCAGTGGTTGACCTGGATATGGTCGAACACGTAGCCCTCGAAGTTGTAGTCCGCGACGAGATCGAAGCCGGCGAGATCAGCCGTCACGTCCCGCTCGCCCGCGAAGAGCAGGCCCTGCCAGCTGCGGAGCGGGGCCGACTTGAGCGGCGCGTCCGGCGTCGGTGAAAAGTCGGGCGCGCCCATCAGCCGCCCGTCGAGGTCGTAGGTCCAGCGGTGCACCGGGCAGACGATGTTCGGCGCGTTGCCGCGGCCCTCGAGCAGCAGCGACTGGCGATGGCGGCACACGTTCGAGAGCAGGTTCACCCCGCGCGGGCCGCGGACCAGCGCCTTGCCGTGCTTCGCCCACTCGAGGGTGATGAAGTCGCCGGCGTTCGGCACCATCAGCGCGTGGCCGACGTAGCCGGGGCCCTTGTCGAACAGCAGCGCCTTTTCGCGGGCCAGGATCTCCGGGTCGAAGTAGGCCGACACCGGGAGCTGCGGGCGGCTGGGGGCGAGGCGGTGGCGGTCGTCGAGCTCGGTCATGGCGGATAGGCTCCTCGGAGCCGTCGGCGCGGAGTATGCCGCGTCACCGGTCGGGAGTCTGTAACGGATCGGCGGGACCGAGGTTTACGAACATCAGGCCCGCGAGACGGGCGTGGGCCCGAGCCGCGCCCGGTCGTGCGGCGCGGCGAGGTCGAGCAGCGGCCCCTGCGGGACGATGCGGGTCGGGTTCACCTTCACCTGGCTGCCGTAGTAATGCTGCTTGATCTGCGCCATATCCACCGTCGCGGCGACCCCGGGCAGCGCATAGACGTCGCGGGTGTAGCCCCACAGCGCGGGGTAGTCGGCGAGCCGGCGCAGATTGCACTTGAAGTGGCCGCAGTAGACGGCGTCGAAGCGCACCAGCGTGGTCCACAGGCGCACGTCCGCCTCGGTGAAACGATTGCCGCACAGCCAGCGCCGCGTTGTAAGCCGATTCTCCAGCCAGTCGAACGACTCGAAGAGCGCGGTGACCGCCTCGTCGTACTTGTCCTGCGCGGTGGCGAATCCGGCCCGGTACACGCCATTGTTCACGGTCCGGTAGACGCGGTCGTTGATCGGATCGATCTCGGTGCGGAGCTCGAGCGGATAGAGGTCGGGGAACGTGCGCGTTGCGAACGCGTCGAGCTCCCGGTTCAGCATGCGGATAATCTCGGCGGACTCGTTGTTGACGATCGTCCGGGTCTGCGTGTCCCACAGCACGGGCACCGTCACGCGCCCGGTGTAGTCGGACCGCGCCAGCTTGTAGACCTCGTGCAGGAAGCGGCAGCCGTTCGCGCGGTCGAGCGTCGTGCCGGCCGCGCCGGTGAACGCCCAGCCCTGCGCGACGTTGTCGGGATCGACGGCGGACATCGGGAGTGCGTCCTCGAGGCCCTTCAGGGCACGTACGACGAGCGTGCGGTGCGCCCAGGGGCACGCGAACGCGACGTACAGGTGGTAGCGGCCCGCCGCGGCCGGAAAGTCGGCGCTGCCATCGGCCGCGACCCGGTTGCGGAACTCGGTCTCGCTGCGGACGAACGCTCCCGCGGAGATCCGCGTGTCCGCATCGCGCCACACCCCCTCGACCATCATCCCCATGCGGGGATTGTTCCACGGTTCGCGCGGTGGCGCCGGCCGCAAGAGGCTCGATTACTTGACCAGCGTGACCGGGACGTGGGTCAGATGCAGCACCTTGTGCGCGACCGAGCCGAGCACGAGCGTGCCGATGGTGCCGAGTCCGCGCGTGCCCATTACGATCCCCTCGCAGTGGTGGGTCTTGGCGTACTCGACGATCTCGTGCGCCGCGTCGCCGGCGACGACGTTCGCCACGTGTGGGACACCGGCGGCGGTCAGCGCGTTCGTCGCGCCCTCGAGGATTCTGCGGCCGACTTCCACGGCCGGCCCTTCCATGTTCTGGATCTCGGAGGGTCGTCCACCGGTCATGCGCTCGAGCGCCGGTGCGCGATGCTGCACGTTGAGCAGATGCACCTCCGCGGGGGTCTGCTCCTTCAGCAGCTTGACCAGGAAGTCGAGCGCCCGGCGGGAGTGCTCGGAACCGTCCCAGGGCAAGAGAATCGTGCGGATCATCGGAGCGCCTCCTTGCTGCTGCGGCAGCGGTTCTTAAGGCGATTCTCCGTGCCGTGGGAGTCCCGGCCTTGACCACCGTCAATTCGCACCGTCGACCCGCGCGGTCAATGTGAGGTGTTGGGGCGGTACCATGGCTCCTGCGCCCGGCGTGAAGGAGCGGACCCGCGTGGACCTTCCGAACACCCTGATACCCGGCCTGCGGGGCAGCGTCGAGCTGACGGTCGGGCTCGAGCACACCGCGCCGCACGTCGGCAGCGGCCTCGTGAAGGTGCTCGCAACTCCGATCGTCATCAACCTGCTGGAAGCCGCCGCGCTGGCCGCGGTCGAGCACCTGCTGCCCGCGGGTCACCAGTCGCTCGGCACCGACCTCGCGGTGCGCCATTTCGCCGCGACGCCGGTCGGCATGCGCGTACGAGCCGAGGCGGAGCTCGTCGCGGTCGAGGGGCGTGCCCTGAAGTTCCGCGTTTCGGCGCGCGACGAGCGGGAGCCGATCAGCGCTGGCACGCACGAGCGCGTCGTCGTGAACGTGGCCCGGTTCGATCAGCGCATGGAGAAGAAGGCGCGCGGTGGCTAGGGAATGTCTGAACAAGTTCGGGGATACCTCCCCCCACCCCTATGAATGAAGCTCTGAACAATGGCTTGTTCAGAGCTTCCCTAGGGAGAGTCCGGTCAGAGCATCCCGAGCGCGGCGAGCTCCGCGCGCAGGCGCTCCGGCGCGGTGAAGTGCAGCGCGTGCAGCCCGGCCGCGCGCCCGGCGGCGACGTTCGCGGGCGAGTCGTCGACGAACACCGTGCGCGCCGGATCGAGCCGGCAGCGCTCGATCGCGAGGCGGTAGATCCGCGGATCGGGCTTGACCAGGCCGTGCTCGCCCGACACCACGACCTCCTCGAACCAGCCGAGGAACGAGTGCCGCGCGCGAGCGATCGGGAAGGTCTCGATCGAGAAGTTGGTGAGCGCGCAGAGCCGGTGCCCGCGGCTGCGCAGCTCGGCGAGGATCGCGACGCTCCCGGCGATCTCGCCGCGCAGCATCGTCGGCCATCCGTGCGGCCACAGCGCGATCAGCGCGGCATGCTCGGGGTACAGGCGGCTGCGCTCCGCGATCGCCTGCGTGGTGGGCATGCCCGCGTCCATCTGGAGGATCCATTCCGGCGCGACCACTTCGCGCACGAAATGCTCGAGCGCCGCGGCATCGCCCGCGAAGTGGCGCGCGTAGAAGTAGCGCGGGTCCCAGTCGAGCAGAACCTTGCCGAGGTCGAAGAGAAGCGCGTTCAAAGCGGCAGGAACACCGCGGTGGCGATGAGCTGCGTCGAGCGGCGGATGATGCGGTTCGTGCGCTGCGCGGAGACGCGCGCCATGACGTCCTGGTACGCAATGAGCTTGCCGAACTCGCGCTCGAAGGAGAGGTTGTGCAAGTCCGCCACGGCCTCGTTTGACAGCAGCAGGAGCTGCCCCTGGGTGTCGCGCGCGTTCGCGAGCTTCCACGCGGCGATCTCGACGTTGCGCGCCGCGTTGTACAGCTTCTGCGCGTCGAGCGTGTCGGTGAGGTAGATCTCGGTCTTGTCGCCATAGGCGAGCAGGACCATGCCTGCGAGGCCGACCGAGAAGGAGAACACCCGGTCTCCCGTGTACTCGGGCCGGAGCGCGAGCTGGATCGCCTCGGCGCCGTGCGCCCCCTTGAGCTCGGGCATGCGAAAGGCGTACTTCGGGTCGAAGGCGCGCTCGACCGCCGCCTCGACCGTGAGGAACCCGCTCTTCTTCAGCTCGCGCGGGTTGCGGCGGTAGAGCTTCTCCATCAGCAGGCGGGTCGAGGCGAGGCTCTCCTGCAGGTGCAGCTCGGCGGCGGCGTCGACGTCGCTCTTGAGGAGTTCGGCGGCCCGGAACTCGGACTCTGTGGGCGGCTTGCGCTTGCCCGTCGGGGCAGCGGAGGTCGGGTAGGTATGGGAGGTCGAGCAGGCGGCAAGGAGCAGGGCGGCAAGAGGGGGAAGCAGGCAAAGGGTCCGGCGCCCCGCACGGGACGGTGCGCGTTTCGCGTGTGCGGACTTCAACAGGCGGCGTTCCCCCAAATCCGATCCCCGCTCGGTCCCGTTGTCTCGCCGGGCCCGTGCACGCAAGCTTAGGCGGAGCGCGCTCGCGCGTCCATCGCCGTACGCGGCCGATTGCGCAACTCCTCCACAGCGCGCGCGCCGGAGTATTCTTCGCCTCGGCGCGCTGCGCGCGCAATGCGGCCGACAAGACAGTGGAGGAGACCATGCTCGATCGCGCCATCCTTGCAGGCGTCACGCTTGCCGCGCTGCTTCTGCTCGGGAGCTGTCAGCAGCCGGCCGGCCCTCGGCCCGGCGCGGCGCCGCAGGGCGTCCCGCGCTTCGCCGTGGACCCGTATTGGCCGAAGCCGCTGCCCGGCAACTGGATCCTCGGTCAGGTCTCCGGCATCGCCGTGGACAAGAACGATCACATCTGGATCGTGCATCGCCCGGGGACGCTCGTCGACGACGAGAAAGGCGCGCTGCAGAAGCCGCCGCTCACGAAATGCTGCACCCCCGCGCCCGCAGTGCTGGAATTCGACGCCGCAGGCAACCTGCTGCGCCGCTGGGGCGGACCCGGTGCCGGCTACGAATGGCCGCAGAGCGAGCACGGGCTGTTCGTCGACGCCGCAGGCGATGTCTGGATCGCGGGCAACAGCAACAACGACCACCAGATCCTCAAGTTCACCGCCGACGGGAAGTTCCTGCAGCAGATCGGCAGGAGCGGCGCGACCGGCGGCTCCAACAGCCCGACGCAGCTCGGACGGCCGGCGCACATGGAGATCGAAGAGGCGACGGCCGAGCTCTACGTTGCTGACGGCTACGGCAATCGACGGGTGCTCGTTCTCGACGCGAAGACCGGCGCCTACAAACGCCACTGGGGCGCCTATGGGAATCGCCCGCAGGACGACAAACTGCCCGCCTACAGCCCGACGTCGCCGCTCGCGCAGCAGTTCGCGAATCCGGTGCACTGCGTGCGCCTCGCGCGCGATGGCCTGGTCTATGTGTGCGATCGCGGCAACGATCGCATCCAGGTCTTCGAGAAGAGCGGCAAGTTCGTCAAGGAGTTCCGCATCGAGCCGGAGACGCTGCAGAACGGATCAGTGTGGGACCTCGTGCTGTCCGAGGACCCGTCGCAGCGCTATGTCTTCGTCGCGGACGGGGCGAACAACCAGATCATAGTGATAGATCGCAACAGCGGCGCCGTGCTCTCGCAGTTCGGCCAGGCGGGACGCATGGCCGGACAGTTCAAGTGGGTGCACAACATGGCGATCGACTCGAAGGGCAACCTCTACACGGCGGAAGTGGGCACCGGGCGACGGGCGCAGAAGTTCACGCGCGCTCAGTAGTCGGCCGGCCTCACGCGAGCGCCTTCGTCACCACCTCGGCGACGTCTTTCGATAGGGTGGCAGCGGCCCGGATGTGCTCGAGCGCGGCCCGGGCGTGCGCCTGGCGCCCGGCGTCAAATCGCCTCCAGCGGTCGAAGGCGCGCGCGAGCCGCGCGGCGATCTGCGGGTTGAGCGGGTCGAGCTCCAGCACGCGCTCGGCCGCGAACGCATAGCCGGCGCCGTCCGCGACGTGGAAACGCACGTGGTTCGCGCAGAAGCTGCGGATGAGCGCGTACACCTTGTTCGGGTTGCGGAGGTCGAACGCTTGGTGCGCGAGGAGCGCTTTCACCCGCGCGAGCGTATCGGCGCGGCGCGAGGTCGCCTGCACCGCCAGCCACTTGTCGACCACGAGCGGCTCGCGCTTCCACTCGGCATAGAAGCGCTCCAGCGCGCCCGCGCGCGCGGTGGCATCCGAGTTCGCGAGCGCGCCGAGCGCCGCCATCCGCTCGGTCATGTTGTCGGCGCGGTCGAACTGCGCGACGCAGAGCGTCTCGATCTCCGGCGCGTCGAGCTCCATTAGGTAACCGAGCGACATGTTGCGCAGGGCGCGGCGGCCCGCGGACTGCGCGTCCGGGCTGTAGGGGCCCTGCACCTCGAGCGAGCGGTACGCCGCGAGGAGTTCCGCCCGCAGCGCACGCGCGATCGCGCGCCGCAGCTCGTTGCGAGTGGCGTGAATGGCGTCGGGATCGACGACGTCCATTTGTTCCGCGACATAGGCTTCGGACGGGAGCACGAGCGCCTCGGCGGCGAACGCCGGATCGTGTCCACCCGCGTCGAGGACGCGCCTGACCGCGTCGATGAACGCCCGCGGCACCTCCACCGCCCGCCCGGTGCGAACGGCTTCGAGACCGCGCAGGATGATCGCGAGCGTGAGGCGCTGACCGGCCTCCCAGCGGTTGAGCGCGTCGGAGTCGTGCGCCATGAGGTGCACCAGGTCTTCCTCGGTGTACTCGAACTTCAGGTTGACCGGCGCCGAGAAGCGCCGCAGCAGGGAAGGCACCGGCCGCTGCGGAACGTCGACGAAGACGAACCGCTCCTGTGGCGCGCGCACCGACAGCACGCGGTCGGTGCCGGCGGGCTGCGCCTCGCCCTCCAGCCGGAGCGGCATCTCGCGGCCGTCCGGATCGACGAGCCCGAGCGCGAGCGGGATGTGCATCGGCAGCTTGCGGGGCTGTCCCGGCGTCGGCGGCACCGACTGTTCGACCGTGAGCGTGTACCGCTTC
>Ga0315278_10003768_pt1 | contig 13600 bp, 10 predicted proteins | sample YL17G06_0_MG_FD_203880 | JGI IMG/M metagenome (GOLD analysis project Ga0315278, IMG submission 203880) | Sediment microbial communities from Yellowstone Lake, YNP, Wyoming, USA - YL17G06_0 | ecosystem: Environmental > Aquatic > Freshwater > Lake > Sediment | place: USA: Wyoming | collected...
CTTCTCGGTGGCGGCTCGCCGCGCGATCGCGAGCGCGTCTACCGCCGCTACATCGTGCGGCGGAGCGGCGAACGCGAGGAGCTCGCCTCCCACTCCCTCGCCCGGCTCGCACCGGGAGAGGTCTACTACGCTTTTCCCCCCGGCGGAGGCGGCATCGGCGACCCGTTCGAGCGCGACGTCGAGGCGGTGCGCCGCGACGTGCTGCAGGGGTTCGTGTCGATCGCGCGGGCGGCCGAGGAGTACGGCGTCGTGATTGGCGCCGCGACGCTCGAGGTCGACGCCGGGGCCACGGCGATGCTCCGCGCCCGCAAGCACGACAGCCGTGCGGCGTGAAGGCGGCGTCGTGAGCGCCACACGCTACAAGCTCGGCATCGACGTCGGGGGCACGTTCACCGACTTCATCCTCGTCGACGCGGACGGGCGCATTGTCGAGGGAAAGGTCCCCTCGACGCCGCGCGAGCCGGCCAGGGGCATCGGCGACGGCCTCGCCGACCTCGCTGGCGCCGTCGGCGGCACGGTCGAGGATCTGCTCGGGCGCATCGATCTCGTCGTGCACGGCTCCACGGTCGCGCTGAACGCGCTGATCGAAGGGAAGGGGGCGAAGACCGGCCTGCTCTGCACGGAGGGCTTCCGCGACTCGATCGAGATCCGCCTCGCCTGGAAGGAGAAGCGCTACGACTGGAGCTATCCGCCCCCGCCCGTCCTGGTGCCGCGCGAGCGGCGCCTCCCGGTGCGCGAGCGCATCACCAAGGAAGGCGCGGTGCACACTCCGCTCGTCGAGGAAGACGTTCACCGGGCGATCGCCGAGTTCCGCCGACTCGGCGTCGAGTCGGTGGCCGTGTGCTTCCTCTGGTCGTTCCGCAACCCGGCGCACGAGCGGCGCGTCGGTGAGATCCTCGCCGAGCGCTTCCCCGATGTCTACGTGTCGCTCTCCGTGGACGTGCTTCCCGAGATCCGCGAGTTCGACCGTACGAGCACGACGGTGGTCAACGCCTACGTCGGGCCCATCATGAAGCGCTACGTCGAGGGCATCGAGTCCTACCTGCGGCGTCTCGGCTATGCCGGCCCCGTGCGCTACATGCAGTCGAACTCGGGGATCGCCTCAGGGCGCGAGGTCGTGCGCCGCGCCGTCTACGCGCTCGGCTCCGGGCCGGCTGCGGCGCCCGCCGCCGGCCTCTTCCACTCGCGGCAGTTCGGCGAGGAGAACATCCTCACCGTCGACATGGGCGGTACGAGCTGCGACGTGTGCCTGGTGCGGAACGGCAAACCCGACGTGGTGAAGGGGGTCGACGTCCACCGCTACCGCCTCGGGGTGCCGATGATCGACGTCAACGGCGTCGGTGCGGGCGGCGGCTCGATCGCGCAGGTGGACGCCGGAGGCATGCTCCAGGTGGGCCCGCAGAGCGCGGGGGCGAATCCGGGGCCAGCCTGCTATGGCCGGGGCGGCACCGAGGCGACGGTTACCGACGCGAACGTGGTGCTCGGCTACCTGGACGCCTCGCGGACCCTGGGTGGTCGGATCACGCTCCGCAAGGATCTCGCCGAGCGCGCGATCGGCGAGCGGGTGGCGAGCAAGCTCGGCATCGGCCTCGAGGAGGCGGCGCTCGCGGTCTTCAAGATCGTCAACAACAACATGGCGCGGACGATCAGCGAGGTGTCGGTCGAGCGCGGCTACGACCCGCGCGACTTCGCACTGTTCGTCGCGGGCGGCTGCGGCCCGATCCATGCCTGGCGGCTCGCCCAGGAGATCGGCGTCGATCGCGTGCTCGTCCCCAAGGTGGCGCCGAACTTCTGCGCCTTCGGCGAGGTGGTCGCCGACGTGCGCCACGACTACACGCGCACGCACCCCACGCGCCTCGACCAGGTCGATCCCGCCGCGCTCGCCGGCCTCTTCGCCGAGATGGAGGGGGAGGGCGCGGAGGCGCTCCGCGCCGAGGGGCTCGACCCGGCGCAGATGGAAGTCGTCCGCAAGTTCGAGATCCGCTACGTCGGCCAGATCTACGAATGCGCGGTGACCGTGCCGCGCTTCGAGTTGAGCCGCGAGCGCCTGGCGGAGGTGGCCGAGGCGTTCCACCGCGTGCACGAAGGGCTCTACGGGTACGCCGAGCGCGACAACCTCTGCGAGCTCATCAACGTGGGCGTGAGCGTCCACGGAGCACTGCCGACGATCCGCTTCGTCGCCGAGCCGGCGAACGGCATTCCCGTCGATGCGGCGCGGACCGGAACGCGACGGATCTTCCTCGAGGAGCGAGGCGGGTTCCTGGAAGTCCCGGTCTACGCGGGCGAGCGGCTGCGCTCGGGCCACAGCTTCGCCGGGCCGGCCGTGGTCGAGGAGCCGGGAACGACGATCGTGGTGTTCCCCGAGACCCGGCTGGAGCTCGACCGGCGAACCTACCGCCTGGCGCGGGCATGAGGCGGGAGCGGGATCCCGAGAGAAGAGAGGAGACGAGAATGCGGAAGGAGATCATCCGACTGGACGCCGAGTGGGACGGGAAGATGCACTTCTCGAATGGGGTCAAGGTCGGTGACACGATCTGGGTCGCCGGGCAGGGAGGACTCGGCAAGGACGGGAAGGTGGTCGCGCCGGGCGACATCGAGGCGCAGACGCGGCAGGCGCTGCAAAACCTGCAGGAGATCCTGACGAAGGCGGGCGCGACCCTCGCCGACGTCGTCAAGGTGACGACCTTCATCACCAACCGCGCGCCTGGAATGGTGGCGAAGTACGATCGCGTCCTCGGCGAGTTCTTCCCGACCCGCTGTCCGACGAGCACGCTCGTCGAGGTGAAGAGCCTCGTCCTTTCGGGGATGCTGGTCGAGATCGAGGCCGTGGCAGTGGTCGGAGCGGGCGCGTAGGGCCAGCGGTCGTAACCGGGGAGATCGAGAGCTCGCGTGCCGCCGGCGCGACACTCGCTCTTGAGTTGTAGCCGAGGAGCACTCGCAGGCAGACGTGCTCCTGGCACCGCATCGTCACCGGGAAGACCGCTCGACTACGAGAACAACGTCGTCTGGATCAGGAGACGCAAATGAAGGCTAGAGACCACGCGGTCCAGTGGCGCACGTACCCTCTCTAGAGGGTGGTCGACGTTTGCCTGACCTTGCTCCTCCGACAGCGGCGCGCCGCGCCAGGAGCCCCCGCTGCGGCACCGTGTAGACGGGCTCCTGGCGTACGCCCTCCCGCCGCAGAATCGCGTTGGCCGCGAGCAGCCCCGACGTCACCGCACCTTCCATCAACATGGCGGGCACGGGGAGCGCGACCCAGTCCCCGGCCAGCACGAGCCGTGCATCCTCGGTCTCGACCGCCGGCCGGCGCGCGTGCATGCCCGTGTGGAACGCCGTAAAATTACGATTGACCTGCAGGTGCTCGCCCAGGATCCGGCTGCCGCGCAGCGCCGGCAAGTGGCCCCACAGCTCGTCCTTCAAGGTACTCGCGATCTGCGACTCGGGGACGGCGTCGGGTACGGCGTAGCAGTGCAGCTCCAGCACGCTCCCTCCCGTGCGTGCTGCCCACGCCGCCGAGGTCTCCTCGACGCGGTGGTAGAACGTGATGGAATCGAGCAGCGTCTCCTTCGCGGTGATGACGAAGCCGGGAAGATCGGCGCCCGACGGCCGATCGATCCAGAGACGGAGCACGGCGTGGGGCTGCGAGGGCTCGAGCGCACCCAGCTTCGCCAGAGCGCGCGGGGCCAAGCGATGCAGATCGGGCGACGATTCGGCGATCGCCCGCGCGCCGACCACGTCGGGGGCGAGCACGAGATAGTCGAATGGCTCGCCCGAAACCTGGAAGCCGTCGTCGCCGGCGGCGATTGCGCCCACCTCCGTTCCGAGTCGAAGCGTCGCTCCGAGCGCGGCGAGCCGCGCACGGAGCGGCTCCAGCACCGTGCGCCCGTAAGTGTCCGCCGGGTAGTCGTAGAGGAGCCCGAGATCGTGCGAGAGATAGAAGAAGTGGAAGCTCTTGATCACCTCGGCCGCCGACATGCGATCGGGCGTGGCGAAGAAGGCGCGCGCGAACGTGTAGAACACGAGCCGCAACGCCGGGGGAAGGTCGGCCGCGTCGGCGAAGGCGTCGAACGAGACGTCGTCGTAGCGCTCGAAGGTCCGCTCGGGATCGTAGGCCAAGAGGGCCGCGAGCCGTGCCAGTCTCGGCCGCGTGAGGAGATCCCGCGGTCGCAGCATCGGCGTCTTCAGCATGGCCAGGATGTTGAGCACCGGGGTCGTGTCCAGATCCCGAAACCCGTACGAGGAACCACCGCGAACGAGAATGCGGTAGTCCTCGATCGGACGAAACGACGACGAGGCGCCGACCTCGTCCAGGAAGCGGCGCAGGTTGTAGTACTGCGGAAAGAATGCGTGGAATCCATGCTCGACCTCGACCGTCGTGCCGTCGGGCAGCCGATGCGGCCAAGCGCCGATCTTGCCGCCGAGATGCCCGGCTTTCTCGAACAGCTGGACGCCGAAGCCCCGCTCGCCCAGCACCGTGGCGGCCCTGAGCCCGGCGAGCCCGCCGCCCACCACGGCGACCCGGCGCGAGCGCCCGACTCGGGGCGCGCCTTCGGGTCGCACCACGTTCAGCTCCTGCCGGTAGTCACCCAACCGCCAGCGGATCATGCGCCGAAAGACCGTATCGCCGAGCCGCGTGCGCGGGGCGCCCATGCGATCTCGTAACTGCTCGAACAGCGTCACGTTCGCCACCACCAGTGCCAGCCCATAGATGAAGTCCTCGATCGGGATCGTGCCGATGCGGAAATCGAGCTGATAGCGAGCGTCGTACAGCACCAGCGGGCGCGCGGTGAGATAGCCGTTGAAGCTCGCCGTGAGCCCGACGACCATCACCACGAACACGCCGCAGCGCCGGTGCCGTAGTACCCGCCCGCCGCTCGACAGATCGCGAGCGACGGCGCACGCAAAGGCGCCGCAAGCGAAGCCCGTGTACTCGAGCCCGCGCATCCACGCCGCCCCGCCCGCGACCAGCAGACCCGTCGTCATGGCCCAGAGGGGCGCGGCCCGACGCGCCGCGACCGGGTCGTAGCCGCCGGTCAACATCTCCCACGTGTACGAGCAGGCCAGCGGAACGGTGAGGAAGAACGCCCACTCGCCCAGCGGCAGGCCGAGCAGACGAACAGACGTGTAGGCGTCGTTGAAGTTCCAGTGCCGTCCGGTGACGAGCACGTCCCACGCGAGAAACGGCACCGCTATCGTGACCGCCGCGACGAGCGCCGGCAGCCACCGGTGCCGAAAGGAGATCGGCGGGAAGCGTGCGGACACGAGCGGGCCCGCGAGCACCACCAGATTGAAGAGCAGGTACTCGTCCACCATGCTGCGCGCGCTCACCCGAGCGCCGCGCCGCCGGCGACGTCCTGCGTCATCCGCTCGAGGGCCGCCCGCGCGTCGCCCGCGCGCAAGGAGCGGAGCGCCGCGACCGCGCGCCCGGCCGCGAGACGGGCGGCGCCGCGCCCGCGTTCCACCACTCGCTCTCGCGCGAACAGCTCGCGCAGCATCTCGACGTCCGCGTCGGCCAGTGCCGGTCTGCCGAGGTACCCGCGCAGCGCCGCGGCGGCCGCGTCGTCGCGTTCGAGTACCAGGAGGAGGGGATAGGTCGGCCGGCAGGTGCTCACGTCGTGCATGCCGGAGGCGAGATCCTCGAGATCGTTGTTGATCTGATAGGCCAGGCCGAACTCGCTGGCCCATTCGCCGAGCGCGCCCTCGTCGGCCGCATGCGCGCCCGCCGCGATCGCGCCCAGCCGTGCCGCGATGCGCACGAGCGCGCCCGTCTTGGCGCGGGCGAGTACGAAATAGTCGGTGGTCCGGATCGCCGCATCGCGCAGATGCGCCCCGAGTGCCACGTCGAGCGCCTGGCCCAAGTGGGCGGCGAACAGCTCCTCCGCCAGCATGTCCAGCGCTCGCAGCCGCAGCTCGTCCGGCAGGACGCCACGGAGAACCTCGAGCGCCCGGAAGTATGCCGTGTTGGCCGCGTTGAGCGCCACCGGAATCCCGAAGACCGCGTGCGCCGGCGGCCCCCCCCGCCGTTCCGTGGCGCCGTCTTGGATGTCGTCGATGACGAGGCTGCCGGTGTGGAGCAGCTCGGCCACCTCGCAGATCGGCTGCGGGACCGGGGACGCCCCGCCGCTCACGAGGTACGCGAGGCGCGACACCGTGGGTCGCCACCGTCTGCCGCCGCGATCGATGAGACTCCAGATCGGTGCGTTCACCCGACTCGCGAGAACGTCGCACAGTATCCGATCGGCGTCCCTGCCGAGCACGGCGCGCACGGTGTCGAGGTCGAATCGTCTCGGCCAGACGACCTCGAACTCGTGCGAATCAGGAGCCCAACCGACGACGGGGTTCATGGTCTCGAGCTAGACAGTAGGTCGGGAGTTTCGGCGTGTCGAGCGAACGGCCGGTGACCTTGCGTCCCGCCGACCCGATGCTAGCTGTACGTGAGGATGCCGCAACAGCTCCAACCGGGCAGGAGGACGCCGGGAACCGGACGGCACGATCTCCGGTACTCGATCGCGACGCTCGCTGTCGGCACGGCGACGGGAATCGGCACGACTCTCCTCGTCCTGGCCGGCGTGATCCCGCTGGCCACCGGCCGGTTGACCGTCCCCCGGTTCGCGTTCGAAGTGTGGGCGTACGTCCTGCTCTTCGACGCGTACTTCTACGCGCTGCACCGCGTGCTGCACACCCCCGTCCTGTACCGCAGCGTCCACGCCGTCCATCATCGGTCGACCGCGCCCACGGTCTTGACCGCCCTCGCCTTCCATCCGCTCGAGGCGCTGCTCATCATCGGGTTTCTCCCGGCCGCGATGTGGCTCCTGCCGATCCACCTGGCGTCGCTCGCCATCGTGAGCGCCTTTCTCTCCGGCAGCATCTTGCTCGCGCATTGCGGATACGAAGTCTTCCCGCGCTGGTGGACACGGGTGCCGGTGCTCAACTGGTACGTGACGCCGCGGCTCCACGACGCCCATCACGTACGCCGCGACTGCAACTACAGCGCCACGTTCTCGATCTTCGATCGCGTCTTCGGTACGCTGCGCAGCGACGCGCCGCGATCCGGGTGAGAAACGGCGGCGAGCGCCACGCCGGCCGATGGATCCGAACGCGCCGTCGCGGCGAGCGCGACGAAGGCGCCACTCGCGGCCGCGACGAGCGCGTTCACGCACGAAGCCCACTCCGCCGAAGCGGCTCGTCCAAGGCCGACACGGCCGGCCGCGCCGCACCCGGCCGCAGTCGCGGATCGAGCACGCAGCGCGCCACCGCGGTCGCGATGAGCGCCACTTTGCGCGGCGTGCCTACGCGAGCACGCCCCGTCACGCCGTCCCCGTCGCGTGCCGCGACCTGGCGGCCGATGGCACGGTAGAGCAGGGCCGCCGAGAGAATGGCCGGCCGGCAGCGCCACGGCAGCAAGCCGATGCCCGCGATCCCGCTCGCATAGTACCGCTCGGCCAGCGCGAGCACCCGATGCGTCACGCGGCGCACCGGCGCCGACGCCTCCGCCGCCAGGACGTCCGGCGCCGAGCCTCCGGCCTCCTCGAGCCACGTGGACGGCAGATAGACGCGATCGCGTCGCGCGTCTTCGCCGACGTCGCGCGCGATGTTCGTGAGCTGCATGGCGATTCCGAGATGGACGGCGCGGCCGAGCGCATCCGGGTCGCCACGGCCCATGATGCGACTCATCATGCGTCCGACGACGCCCGCGGCGCGATAGCAGTACAGCAGCAACGCATCTTTGTCTTCGATGCGTACGGAGCCGAGGTCCTGCGCCATGCCGTCGAGGAGCGCGGCGGGCTCCTCGCGGGGAATGCCGGCCGCGGCGGCGACTCGCGCGAACGCGCGTCCCGACGCGGTGTCCGCGCGCTCGCCACGGTAGATGTCATCGAGCCGCCGGCGGGTCGCCGCATGCCTCGCCTGCGCGGCGGCCGTGCTACCTGGATCGTCGACGGCGTCGTCGGCGGCGCGGCAGAAGGCGTAGGTCGCGACGGCGGCGTCCCGCACGCCCTTCGGCAGCAGCCGCGAGGCGGCATAGAAGCTCCGCGAATGCCGGCGGATCGACGCCTCGCAGACGGCCAGATCGGCCGCCACGACGTCAGCCGGCGGTGGCACGACGCTCGACCGACCGCGCGGACGCACCCGCGACCGGCGGGATGAGGGAGTCGGTCGCCCGGGCGCTCGACAGCACGCCTGGGATCCCGGCGCCCGGGTGGGTCCCGGCCCCCACGAAGTAGAGGTTGGGGACGTCGGGACAGCGATTGTGCCCGCGGAAGTAGGCGCTCTGCAGGAGGATGGGCTCGAAGCTGAACGCGGCGCCGAGGTGGCTCCACAGCTCGGTGTGAAAGTCCTCCGGCGTGAACAGGCGCTCGGTGACGACGTGCCGGCGCAGGCCGGGTAGACACGTCCGCTCGAGTCGGTCGTAGACCGCGTCGCGATAGCGTTGTTTGATCGTCGCCCAATCGATATCGGCGCTCAGGTTCGGCACGGGCGAGAGCACGTAGAACGCCTCACACCCGGGCGGGGCCAGCGAGGCGTCCGATCGCGTCGGCGCGTGCAGGTAGAGACTCATGTCGTCGGCGAGCCGTCGATTGCGGAAGACGTCGTCCAGCAAGCCCTCGTAACGCGGCCCGAGCAGGATGGTGTGATGGGTCAAGTCCGGATACGTCCGGTTCGTTCCGAAGTAGATGAGGAAGAGGCTCATGCTGTACCGCATGCGCGTGAGCTTGCGATCGCTGTTGTGGGGCCGATGGCGAGGGTCGATCAGACGTTGATACGTCCAGCTCACGTCCCCATTGCAGACCACGAGGTCCGACTCGAGCCGCTCGCCGCCGGCGAGCCGCACCCCGCGCGCCCGCCCCTCGCCGATCGTGATCTCGTCGACCGGGGCGTTGAGACGCAGCACGACACCGAGCTCACCCAGCAGTCGGACCAGCGCACGCACGACGGCCCCCATGCCGCCCTCGGCGAAGTGCACGCCCCACGTGCGTTCGAGGTAGCAGATGAGCGCGTAGACGGCCGGCGCGTGTTGCGGGTCGCCGCCGACGAGCAGCGGATGAAAGGAGAACGCCTGCCGCAGCTTCGAGCTCTTGAGATGCCGGCGCACGAGGCCGAGCACGCTCCGGTAGCATTCCAGCCGGATCAAGCTCGGGATCGCGCGCACCATCGACCACGGCGTGAGGAACGGCACGTGCCCGAGTTCGAGGTAGCCCTTCTCGAAGATCTCGCGGCTCCGCTGCATGAAGGTCTCGTATCCGGCCACGTCTTCGGGACTGATCTTCGCCACCTCGGCGCGCATGCGCTCGGGGTCGCCCGAATACGTGAAGATCGTGCCGTCGTCGAAGCGGATGCGGTAGAAGGGATCGAGCGGGAACACGCGCACGTAATCCGCGAAGCACCGGCCCGCCAGCGTGAAGAGCTCCTCGAGGAGATACGGCGCGGTGATGATGGTCGGACCGGCATCGAAGACGAAGCCGTCCTGTTCGAACACCGCGGCGCGGCCGCCGGCGCGGTCGCGCTTCTCGACGATCGTCACCTCGTATCCCTTGACGGCAAGGCGCACCGCGGCCGCCAGACCGCCGAATCCACTCCCGATGACGAGCGCCCGCATCGGTCGGAAACTAGCGAGTCGGTTGGGAAGACGGAAGCGCGCGTCGATCGCTCACACCGATTCCCAGCGCCGTGCCAGGCGGCGGGCGACGAAGAGGCCCACGGCCGTCATGCCGGCGAGCACGGCCACCTGCGGCCACAGCGCCGCCAACGGCGCGTCGCGCCAGAAGACCTTCTCGTAGCCCGTGACCGCCCACGCGTTGAAGGTCACGAGGCCGAGGGTGCGCATCGCCTCGGGCATGAGGTACCGCGGCACCATGCTCCCGCCCAGCGCCGACATGAGCAGGATGACGACCGTCGCGAGTCCCTGCAGCTGCGCTTGGCTCCGACACGCCGTCCCGAGCACGAGGCCGAAGGTCGCCGCCGCGGCCGCAGCCGCGAGGGTCATCACGCTGACGCCGGCGAGATGCCCGCGCCCGAATAGGTCCACGCCGAACGCCATCCACCCCCAAAAAAACATCACCGCGAGCTGCGCGCAGCCGAGTCCCACGGCGAACAACCAGCGTCCCAGCAGGAGCCGCCCCATGGTGAGGTCGGTGCTGAGCAGACGCTCGAGCGTGCCGGTTTCTTCCTCCGCGATGAGCCCGCGCGTCGCCGTCGTCATGGTGAAGAGCAGGAACATGACCCCGATGCCCGCGGCGTAGTACGAGACGACGTTCCTTCCCTCGCGTCCGCGCTCCGCCTGCACGTCGGTCACCGCGACCCGGAATGGGGACGCAACCGGCGCGCCCGACTCGGCGCTCGGCGCGGCGGCGGATCGCGCGACGCCATCGAGCAGCTCGCGCTGCGCCGGCGCAAGCGTCCCCCCCTTATCCTCCAACCACTGCGTCACCCCGCGCACCAACCGCTCGGGCGCCGCTCCGATCAGCGCGCGCTGCAAGAGCCCCGCGACAACGTGGTGGGCCACCGGATCGGCGGCACGATCGCTGTATAGCTCTACGGTCAGCGTCTCGGCGGGAAAGCGCGCGAACCGTTCGCCGAAGCCCGCGGGAACGACGACCGCCGCGGGCACGTCGCCGCGCTGTACGAGCCGGCGCGCCTCGCCGCCCGCAGAGGCCGTGGCATCGAGGGGGTGCCGCTCGACGGCGAGACTCGACTCGTTCTCGATCGCCTTCACGAGAAGCGCACTCATCCCGGTATGGTCCTCGTCGATCACCGCGACCCGAACAGCCGGCAGCCCCTCCCGGCCGACCCCGCCGAAGACGAACGCCAGGATCGAAAAGAACGCCACGGGCACGAGGAAGCTGAGCACGAGCGCGTAGCGATCCCGGACCAGCGCCAACCACGACACGCGGATGACCGGTCCGATCATTCCCGCAGCTCACGGCCCGTCAAGTGCAGGAAGACGGCGTGGAGATCGGGCCGGACGACCCGGACGTCCTCGACGCCACACCCCGCTGCGTGCAACAGGGCCAGCAGGCGCGGCAGCTCGACCGCCACGTTCTCGATGCCCGTGCGCACCATCCGCCCCTGCACGTCCACTCCGCCCGGCAGCGACGCCGCGGCCGGCGGGCGGTCCAGCGTGACCACGACCCCGTGCGTGTGCCCCAAGGTCCGCTCGATCAGTTCGCCCGGCGTTCCCTCGGCGAGGACCCGGCCATGGTCGATGATCACGACGCGCTTGCACGCCCCTTCCGCCTCGCCAAGTTGATGCGTCGTGTGCAGGAGCGACGTACCGGAATCGCGCAGCTCGGCCAACATGGCGAAGATGCGCTCCCGGCTCTGCGGATCGACGCCGGTGGTGGGCTCGTCGAGGAGCACCAGGTCGGGCCGGTGCAGGACGGCGCAGGCGAGGTTCAGCCGCCGCTTCATCCCGCCGGAGAAGCCGGCCGTGCGCTCGGCCGCGCGGTCGGCGAGTCCGGTCCACACGAGTGCCCACGCGATCCGCTCGCGGAGCGCCCGTCCGCCGAGCCCGTAGAGGCGGCCGAACACCTCCAGATTCTCACGCGCCGTGAGGAACGGGTAGAGTGCGTTCTCCTGCGGCACCAGCCCGCACCGCCGGCCGCCTTGCCTGCCGGACGATGGATCGCCCGCGAGGGTGATCCATCCCGCGTCCAACCGAACCCGCCCGGCGATTGCGCGCACGAGCGTGGTCTTGCCCGCGCCGTTCGGTCCGAGCAGACCGACCCATTCGCCCCGATTGACCCGGAGGTCGATCCCGTCGAGCGCCAGCGCGTCGCCGAAGCGCTTGCGCGCGTCGCGAACCTCGAGCACCGCAGCCACCGACATGGCGTCGGCCGTCGTGCCGATCTTCTTCGCCATGACTCACCTTCCCCTTCCCACGACACTTGCACCGATTCGCGGGCTACGTCTAACCCCGATGGAAAATTATCCGGCCGGGCGAGACGCGGCGGGCTCGCGCCTGGCGCAGGCCGCGTCACGAGCGCCAGGTCTACCGCGATGCCGTCTTCTGGGGCACGGAAGGCTTCGATACAGAAGCTCGTGGCGGACAAGCCAGGCGCGAGCCCGCCGCGCGGCGGAGCGCTATTGATCGAGGCGAGTTGGAGACCCTAAGACCCGAATTCCTTCGGGGCAATCGCCGCTAGAGATGCGGAGATCCGAGTGCTTCCGCTCCGCTACCGGGTTCGCTCCTCTGGATTAGGGGCCAGATTCGGCCTCCGTCCGGTGCCGGCATCATGGGGCCACGGCATCCTTCTCGCGGAACGCCTTCGTGAAGGCCTGCCACGCCGCGTCGGAGTCCTCGGCGCGGATCGGGAAGTAGAGCGAGACGCGGTCGAGGATCCCCGCGTAGCGCTCGCGGATCGCGTTCGGTAGCGCGGAGGACTTCTCGATCACGCCGATCGCGTCGAGCAGCCGGTCGGGAACGAGCTTCGCCATCTCCTTCCATTCGCCGCGGCGGGCGAGATCGGAGAGCCGGCGCGCCAAATCGCCATGGCCGTGGTGCTCGAGCACCGGACGATAGGTGGGTGTGGAGCCGTAGAACGAGATCTGGCGCCGGATCTCCTCGACGGAACGATCCCACTCGGCCGGTGTATCGCCCGTCGCGGCGAAGACGGGCGAATACAGCTGGATGTCGGCGCGCCGCCGCCCGGCGCGCTTCGCTCCCTCCTCGATCGCGGGAATCACGAGCTCGCGAAGATAGGAGACCGAGTGCAGAGGATGCACGTGGAAGCCGTCGGCCACTTCGCCGGCGGCGCGGCAGACGAGCGGGTTCACGCCCGCGATCCAGATCGGGATCCGCGGATGGTCGCTCGGGCCGCCGCTGAACATCGGGTTCATGAGCGTGAACCGGTAGAAGCGCCCCTCGTAGGACGGCTTGGCGCCGGTTTGAAAGTTCTGCCAGATCGCCTGGAGGCAGCGCACGTAGTCGACGAGCCGCGCAACGGGCTGGTCGAAGGGCATGGAATAGCGGCGCTCCACGTGGGCGCGTACCTGCGTGCCGAGCCCGAGATGGAAGCGTCCTCCGCTCAGCTTCTGCAGATCCCAGGCGGCCTGCGCCATCGACATCGGGCTGCGCGCGAACGCGACCGCGATGTTCGTGCCGAGCGCCAGCCGTTCGGTCGCTTGCGCGGCGAGAGCGACCGGCAGGAAGGGATCGTGCCCCGCCTCGAAGGTCCAGGCGCCGTCGAAACCCATGCGCTCGTAGCTCCGCGCCTCGTCGGCGGCGGCGGAAAGGCCTCGGTGACCGAGCTGCGTGTCTAGCTTCATCGAATCTCCTTGTGGCGCGACCTCAGATCCTCTGATCGTGACGCCGGGGTAATAACACGAACGTGGCCGGATCGCTGCCCCGGATCTTCGGGAGAGGGCGTATGGGAGGCGTTCGGCGGCTTCCAGCTCATGATTCCGGGGGGGCAATGGCGATCACGCCGGCCTCGGCGAGCGCGGCAACCCGCGCCTCGGCATAGCCGAGCACGTCCACGAGAACGGAGCGGTTGTCGGCGCCGAGCGCCGGAGCGCCGCGCATGGGGATCCCCGTGGAATCCGTGAAATGGATCGGGAAGCCGGGAAACCTTCTGCGGCCGACGTCCGCCTGGTCCCACTCGAC
>Ga0315278_10003769_pt1 | contig 13599 bp, 14 predicted proteins | sample YL17G06_0_MG_FD_203880 | JGI IMG/M metagenome (GOLD analysis project Ga0315278, IMG submission 203880) | Sediment microbial communities from Yellowstone Lake, YNP, Wyoming, USA - YL17G06_0 | ecosystem: Environmental > Aquatic > Freshwater > Lake > Sediment | place: USA: Wyoming | collected...
CTTCCCGGCCGGGGATCCGCTTTTGTTCCCCATCTCGAATGACCAGGGCCCGGGGGCTGGTCAGGTCTCGCAGCGCCTCCAGGGCGCGCTCCGTCTTCCGGTGCTGATAAATCGTAATGCCCATGATCGCGAAGACGAAGCCCAGCAGCAATAAGGCTTCTTGCACATCGCCCAATAAGAGATAGATCGTTCCGCAGGCCACCAGGCAGAGGAACATGGGTTCCCGGACCACTTCCAGCACGATGGCAAAAATGCTTTGCCTCGTGGTCGAGGGGATTTCATTATGTCCTTCTTCTTGCAGGCGCTTGGCCGCTTCCACCTCCGCAAGGCCGGAAATCGCCCGCAGGTCGAATTTATCCATCAATCGTCCTTCCGGATCCAAATCTACTGGACCATGTGGATGGTATAACAAATTGGCCCAACCCTCAAGGGCTATCGTGCCAAATACGGAAAGGCGGGAACGACAAAAGAGTGGAATAATGGAACAATGGAATGATGGAAGAATGGAACCACAAAAGAACTGGAAGAATGGAATGATGGAAGGATGGCCCCCTCACCGTGCCCTCTCCCCCAATTGGGGGGAAAGAGGAAGGGTGAGGGGGTGATTTGCACTGGCTAGCCCAGGATGTCCAGAAGTTTTCCCGTCATCTCTTCCTCGGCCTTGATCGGCTTGACGTTGGCCTCGAAGGCATGCTCGGTGATTTTGAGGTTGATAATCTCTTCACCCAAATCTACGTTGGACGACTCTTTCATTTGCGGAGTCCCATCCGCAGAGGGAACAGCCCCGCCCGGCGTGTCCACCTTGGATATGGATACCGTGACCCCATGAGGGTCCGCATCCTCAAGGATCGCCCGGCTCTTTTTGAAGCCGTCCGTGTTTACGTTGGCGATATTGTTGGCCGTAACGTTCAGTTTTTTCCCGAGAGCTCCGAGAGCTGAAAGAGCGGCATTTATGGCTTGAGTCATCGATTTCGACCTCCGGAGGAGTTATTAGTCAGTCCATAATTGTATAGACGCTTAGGACTAAATCCCTCCTTCCCTCCCTTTACCAAAGGGAGGATTTCCCCTCTTTGGTAAAGAGGGGCTAGGGGAGATTTCGGAAGAATATGGCTGGTCAATTATGGACTCCTCAATAAATGCTCTTTGCCCATATTAATATTTATCGACAGAATCCATCAAGAATTTAAGCACTGACGTGTCCATTGGGCAGCAAGTTGATAATGGCAATGAATTCAAGTGATTTCGCCCATGCCAGAATCTCCGCATCTTCGCTTTTCCAATAGCCGCATACTTTTTTGGGTTCTCGGAGGAGAGGGTTGTTGGTATAATAAAAAAAAGAGCAGGACTCAACGATTCTCAAGGTGAATGAAATAATTTTCCACAGGGGGCCAGAATGTTTCAAGTGTCGGAAAAAGCCAGCGAAATGATCAAAGAACATTTCATGGACCGGGAAAAGATCCCTTCAATCCGGGTCATCCTTTCCCAAGGGGGCTGATCGGGGCCCTCTTTGGGCATGGCTCTGGATGAGCCTCGAGAAGACGACCAGGTTTTCGACGAGAGTGGGATTACCTACATCGTGAACAAGCAGTTATTTGAACAAGTGAAACCCATCGGGATCGATTTCGTGAAAACCGATCGGGGATCGGGCTATCGGATTTCGGCCAACTTGGCCAAGGTCCGGGGGTCTTGCAGCTGTTGAAGAGAAGGGATCCCCGCCTCATTTTAGCCAGCGTAGCGGTTCTTCGCCTGGCTCCTTAGAGGCCCAAGACTTATTTAGCCGCATCGTAAGGCATGAAACTAAGAATGCGGGCCGGGGGTCGCGGCCGGTCCAGCCACTACAGGTTTCTCCTTGATGGGGGACTTAAGAGGATGTTGGAGAGGCCCTGTTCCCTGGCAAAACGAGGCCAGTACTCCCGATCCATCCCCGAAGTGGGAAGTTGGCCGAGGGCGCCCAGTAAAATCTTCAGTTCCTGGGTCGATAGGCCTTCCAGAAAGGTGAGGCTGGTGAGCATGATCGAATCCAGGAATCTCCGGACTCCTTCCACCAACGGTTCGATGGTCGTAGTGTCGATCTTGACGCCGTTGGCCACCAGGGAGTTGCTCACTTGGGCTAGAGTGAGGACGTGCCGTTTGATGAGAATGGATTGTATAGCCTCCAACAGCTGTTGGATCGAGCTGGACACGGTTTTGCTGTTTACGGGGTAGATTTTGATGTTTTTGGCGGCGTTCAACAGAGCCCGCATAACTTCAGTCATCTGAGCCCAATCCTCCCGGTCCAGCTTTTGCTCCCCGGTGATAAGCTGGGCAAGACGTCTCCGGGGCGCGGCCTTCCCTTTCTCCGGGGAGCTTCCTTCCAACCGAAGCTCTTTCCCCCGCTCCATCATGACGGTGTATTGCACCTGTTTCAAATCCGCGTGCAACAAAAGATTTCGGAAGATCGTCTGGCCCCAATTGTTCCATCACCCATTGTTGGCCCATCAAAGTGATTTTCCGGTCCATGACCAGCTGGTGCAGAATTTCCCCAAGAAAAAGGGGGTTCCCCTGGGTGATCTGTTCCAGACGCTTTCCAAAATTTTGGGGTATGCTGATTTGGGGAAAAGCCCCTTGCAGGTGTTCGGTGATGTCGGCAGCGGTCAAGGGGGGGGCATTTTTGTAAGATGCCTTAATCCCGGCTCGGCGGCGAGACAAACCATGAAACTTTTTAAAAAATTGTTTTCTGCCTTAAACCAAAAAAATGTAAAATATATGGTTGTCGGGGGAATTGCGGTAAATCTCTATGGCATTGAAAGGGCCACAGCCGATGTTGACATCATTATAAACCTTGTCAAAGAAAATCTTATGAATTTTGATGACGCGGTGAAAGGACTGGGACTAAAGCCAAAGCTCCCAGTAAAGCTTGATGAATTTCTCGATGCCGAAAAAAGAAAAGAATGGATAAAAGAGAAGGGCATCATGGTCTTCAGCCTTTATGAGGTCAAGAACCCCTTTTTTCTTCTCGATATTTTTGTAGATGAACCCTTTGACTTTGATGCGGTGTATAAACAGAGGAAAATTATAAGGATACAAGTTTTTTCCGTCGAAGGAGGCGGGGTGCTCCTTCCCGCCCCCTCTGCGGAGAAGGCAGCGCCTTAGGATGCCAAGCGCAGCCCTGCACCGCATGGTGTTCAGGGCGCAGCACCCTGGCCCCCGAGCCCTCTGAGGTGCTATGAATGATGAAACGAAATTCTGAGACGCGACACTAAGATCGACCACTGGATATTAAGCTTAATCGGGGGGAATTATTATGATTGTATCCGAAACGATTTCCTTACCGACGCAAGGGTTCAGCGATATCATCGATATCACGCCCCGTGTAACTGCCATCGTCGAAGGATTGAAAGTGAAAAACGGGGCCGTAACCGTTTTCTGTGCGGGATCTACCGGTGCTGTCACGACGATTGAATACGAGAGCGGCGTCCTGGAGGATTTGAAAAAAGCCCTCGAACGGATGGCGCCATCCGACGTCCCTTATGCCCATGACCGGCGCTGGGGAGACGGGAATGGGTTTTCCCATGTACGGGCCGCTCTTCTCGGGCCCTCTCTCACCGTTCCCTTCACGCGCGGAGCTTTGGCCCTGGGAACCTGGCAACAGATCGTTTTCATCGATTTCGACAACCGCCAAAGGCAAAGGAAAATAATAGTGCAAGTAATCGGGGAATGAGAACGGGGACACGGGGACGCGAGGACGCGGTGACGCGGGGACACAGGGAAAAGCGAGACGGGCTGGAAAAGTGGGGTGGGTTTGGTTGTCAGATAAGATTGGACGTGGTAATCTTCTTACATGGAATATATAAGTACCCGAGGGTCTGCTGCGCGCATCCCTTCTAAAAAGGCCATCATCAAGGGCATTGCCGAGGATGGTGGCCTTTATGTTCCTGCGACCCTCCCTTTCTTTGGACCCAACCCTTTCTCAGGAACGGACCGGGATTCCTACGCCGCGCGAGCGTCGAAGATCCTGCAAGCCTTCCTTACCGATTACCCGGAGGCCGAGCTCTTAACCGCCTGCCGGGGTGCGTATGCGGAGAACTTCGATTCTCCCCGAACCGCTCCCGTCGCCTTCCTCGACGAGGACACGGCGGTTCTCGAACTCTGGCACGGGCCGACGTTAGCTTTCAAAGATATGGCTCTCCAGCTCATGCCCCGCCTGCTCTCCGGCGCACTCCAAGCCGAGCCCGAGAAGTATGAAATCCTCATTTTGGTCGCCACTTCCGGGGACACGGGAAAGGCCGCTTTGGAGGGCTTTGCCGACGTTCCCGGGGTGCGCATCTTTGTTTTCTATCCCCATGAAGGGGTCAGCGAGATTCAGCGCCTGCAGATGGTTACCCAGCGGGGGGGAAACGTCGGCGCCTGTGCCGTTGTGGGAAATTTTGACGATGCCCAAAATGGCGTCAAACAAATCTTCTCCGATCCGGCGTTGAATGATAAGCTGGCCGCCTTTCACTTCCGGCTTTCTTCAGCCAATTCCATCAACTGGGGCCGGCTGGCTCCCCAAATCGTCTACTACTTTACCGCCTATCAGGAGATGGGGATGGCCCGGAAAATCCAGCCCGGACAACCGATCCCCATCTGTGTTCCTACCGGGAACTTCGGCAACATTCTGGCCGCCTACTACGCCATCCAGTGCGGGTTGCCCGTGTCCAAACTCCTCTGCGCCTCCAACCGTAACAAGATCCTCACCGATTTCATCCGCACCGGGGTTTATGATCGGCGGCGGGAATTCTTCAAAACCGAATCCCCCTCCATGGATATCCTGATCTCTTCCAACCTGGAACGTTTGCTTTTCGAATTGGCCGGCCGCCAATCGTCCAGGGTTTGCGAGTGGATGCAACAATTAACGACCCAGGGCCGGTACGCGATCCCCGCGGAGCCACTGGATCAGCTTCAATCCCTCTTCTATGGCGGCTTCGCGGACCAACGGGAGACCCTCCGGGCGATCCAGGAGGCTTTTACAAAACATGGATACCTGATGGACCCCCACTCCGCCGTGGGGTACGGCGTCCTGCAAAGATACCGGGAAGAAACCGGAGACCGCTCTCCCGCCTTACTGGCCTCCACCGCCAGCCCTTTCAAGTTCAACCGGGCGGTGCTGGAGGCCCTGGGACGGGTTACCGCGTCTCGGGATGAATTCTCTCTCCTTACGGAACTTTCGGTCTTGCGCGGCCAGCCCGTGCCCGCCAAGCTGGCCGAGCTAAACTCCCTCCCGGAGATCCACCGGGGAGTCTGCGCCCAGCAGGAGATGGCCGAGGTCCTCTGCCGGTTCCTGGGACTGGGGTAGGGACCCGGAGGTTGAAATTCCGGCGCGGGATGCGCAGTTATGGACGGCCAGCGATCGAATCATGAGAACCCATAAGAAAATAGTAAAATCTGCCGATGCCTACGCCGATTTGATCTTAATTGTCTGCCGGCGCAGAAAGAATCAACCGCAGATCCTCCCATCGGTTTGTGAAAAACGTTGCTCATACATCAAGAATTGCCCGGACTATAGACGTTACATCCAACCCGGATTGTTTGATCGATTGAGGGAGAAGAGGCCATGATCGTTTTCCCCGAAACCCGCGAGCGGCTGGAGCGATTCTTCCGGGCCTCGAAGGGGCAACCGGATTTCGTTCCCATCCTGGCGCAGATCAATGAGCATGGGGTAAAGCTGTGGGGCGGAGATATGCGTGAGGCCTATACCCACGCCGAGAAGTTCGTGGAGATGAATCTGGCGGTTTTCCAATACTACCGCCTGGATCTGCCGGGATTCTACTATGACATCTACAACATCGAAGCCGAAGCTCTGGGGCAGCGGATGAATTGGGAGAGAGACCGCATGCCGGACATCGACCGCCAGAATCCGCTGATCCGGGAACCCTCCGACCTGGATCGTCTTCGCCCGCCGGATTTTAGGAAATCGGCCCGCATGCCTTTCGTGCTGGAGGTCATGCGCCGGTGTTATGACTTGGGTCTTCCCGTGCGGATCCGTTTCTGTTCTCCCTTCACGCTGGCGGCAAATGTCCGGGGGATCGAGAGGCTGCTCCTGGATATCCTCACCGCTCCGAAATTCGCTCACCGTCTTTTGACCTTCTTGACCGATGAAGTTCTCGTCCCCTGGGTCCAGACGCAGCGGGAAGCGATTGGCCAAGCCGGAGCGTCCGGAAACGGAGCCGATGCCGCCGCCTCGCCCCCGATCGTTACGGTGGAGATTCTGGAAGAGTTCGTCATGCCCTACGCCGCCCGGATGAATGAGAAAATCGGGAACGTAACCAGTGTGGGATACTGGGGGACCAGCTACGTCTACAAACACCCGCAGAAATTCCGGAGGATGCTGGAATTGATGGCCGCGGTAAGCCCCGGCCTGCTGATGTGCCTCGACCCGGATGTGGCCGTAACGGGCCCCGAACCGTACGTGGAATTTGCCCGGGAAAGAAATATGCCGCTCATGCTGGGGCTGGATACGATTCTGTTCCAGGAGGGTCCTATCGCGAAAATCGTCGAACGCTGTCGCCGGTATGTCCTGGCGGGAGGGAAGGCCCCTCGCCTGGTTATTTTCTTTAATGATATTTCGGTGAATACCCCCGTCGAACACGTGCACGCCGCCATTGCGGCGGTCCGACACTTTGGGCGATATCCCGTCGAGGACCGACCCCTGGAATCTTTTCAGATGCCCCCGATGGAGTCTTTCGATTCGTTTCGTAGACGTACCCAGCCGCCCGCTTCCCCCGCATGAAGATTCATTCCCTTGGCCAAGGGAGGTACGCAGGCCTTTCGGGTGTTTCCCCGGAGAGCCTACCCGGTACCGGAGAAAGCCCTAAGCGAAGGGGGCCCCGGCTTTGGCCTTTTTCCGACGGTCCCCGCATTGGTTGCCCGGGAAATCGAGGAAGGGGTCAGGCGCGGGTTCCCCTAAGCCAAAGCGAACAAGGGAAGGTAACCAGGAGCACGGCGGCCCCGGCGATGGAAAAGCTGGTATAGAAGCCGAAGTGGTCGATGAGGTAACCGACCACCGGAGTGAGCAGGCCGCTGCCTTCCATGCTGGAAAAGAAATAGATACCGAGGATCAAAGAACGATTCCCCTCTTGGGTTTGTTCGATAATATAGGCTTCCGAAACCGGCATGCGGGCGTAGATAATCATGCCGATCGTAATTAGCAAGATGACAATTCCGTATCCAGAGGGCACCTCGTTGAGGAGGAATATCACCGGGCCGGCCAGAAAACACACCGTCAGGATCACCGGCACCCTTCCCCAGCGGTCCGAGAAGTATCCACCCAGAGGGCTCATCCAGAGCCCCCCGGAATAGATGAAAGCGAAAAGGGCTCCCGCCGTTTCCTCGGTGTAGTGGAAGTGGTCGACCAAGAAAAGGGGAATGAAAGAGACGGTGGAGTAAATGACCGCCCCGGTGAAAGTGCTCAGAATGATGAACGGCACCAGGCCACGGGCAAACCGCCGGCGGGCGGCCCCTTCGGGGTGCATTTCCCGGGCCGGGAGCGGGTCTTTCCTGGCGGCCGCCATCCGGCCTAAGACTCTATAAAAAAAGATTCCAAAGACCATTGCGGGCACAGCGAGCCCGATGAATGAGCCGCGCCAGCCCCATAGAGTGGCGATTAGGATGGCGATGAGCGGGGCCAAAAAGAAACTGGCGCTGCCGCCGATCGCATGAACGCCCAGCGCCCGGCCCTGGTTCTGCGGTTCAACCGAAGCTGAGATCATGGGCGGGGCGGCGGGGTGGTATCCCCCGCCGAGGACTCCCATGAGCGCTAAAAAGAAAATCATCATCGGAAAAGTGTGGGAAAGGCCGACGAAAAATCCGGCCAAGGCGACGCCGCAGATCCCGATCGTAAGAACGGGACGGGGCCCGGTGCGGTCGGCCAGCCACCCCCCTGGCAACTGGCCGATCCCGTAGGATAGGCTGAAGGCCGAGATCACGAAGCCAGACCTCGTGTAGTCGAGGGAAAAGTCGCTGCGAATCATCGGCAAAAGCGGAATCGGCAGGGCGGTCAGCAGGTGGTGGGCAAAGTGAGCCAGGATAAAGAGAGGCATCCACCCCCCAAAAAATCCGGTTTTGTTGGCCGAAAATTCCATCTACGTTTTTTCTTTAAAAGACATTAACGCCCTCATGTTTTCCAGCGGTACTTCTTTGGCGAAGTCGCATCCGGTCGTAAGGATATACCCGCCGGCTTTTCCCCATGCGGCATCCGTTCCCCTTTTCTCCCAACTTCACCCAAGCAGGAGGGTGCTTCGTTGATTGTGGTCCTATTATATCCGAAATGGCCGCGGGCATATTGCCTAAAATAAGAGTTTTCGCTACATTAATAAGCGGGCCTTGCACCGGCGGGTGCGGCCGAACCGGTTAGCGATCCAAAAATAAGAAGAGGACTTATCCGACTCATTCGTCGCGAGGGGAAAAGGTCGTATTTTGGTCGGGCCGGGGAAAAATATAGAATGCAGGAAGGGAGGGTTCGGGATGATTAAAGCAAAGGAATATAACCACGTAGGGATCGTGGTGCGGGATTTGGAGAAGTGCAAGTGGTTTTATGGTGAAGTCTTAGGGTTGACGACCATTCCCCGGCCGCCGTTCAATTTCCCGGGCCACTGGTACCAGGTAGGACCCAGAAGCCAGCTGCACCTTATGGTCTACGAAGAAACCATCCCGGATACCATGCGCCATATCGCCCTGGAAGTGGTAAACTTCGAGGAGACAGTCCAGGAGCTCAGGGGGAAGCGGATCGGCCTTATTGAGGGCCCGGGCAAACGCCCCGATGGATCGGATTATCTTTTCTGTAAGGACCCAGACGGTAACCGGGTCGAGATCACCCGTCACTGACAGGTTGCAGAAAAACTCCCATAGACCGTCACTCCCGCGAAAGCGGGAGTCCATCCCGCCGAAGGCGGGACTGCTTCCGCAGGAATGACATTCTAAGACCGAAAACGACTTTTTCAGCAATCGGCTAAAAAGGAAGCGACTCTCGTCGCCTCGCGTTTCGGGCTACCGCTCGTATTTGCCGGTGATGGATGCCGACTGGATTTCTTTTCCCTCGACCATCTTTTTGAAAGCTGCCAGGGAGGTGTTCGCACCTAGCTCGACCTTTTCCACATTCAAGGCATAGAGGGTGATCACGTAGGGATGTTCGCCTGAGCCTTTGGGGGGTTGGGGACCTCCGTAGCCCATCTCTCCAAAGGAGTTTCGCAGCTCCGTCGCCCCCGGGGGCATTTTCTTTCTGGATGCTCCCTCGGGGAGCGAGGCCGTGTCTGCGGGAATATTAATGACGAGCCAATGGACCCAGTTTTGGGCCACCGGGTGAGGGTCAACCATCGACAGGGCAAAGGATTTCGTCCCGGGAGGGACATTTTTCCAGGACAGTGGGAGAGACAGATTTTTCCCGCCGGCTGCGACCATGACATGCTGAATGGGTATTTCCCCCCCATCTTTGAAGGCCGAAGATTGAATTTCCATTTTACCTCCTCCCTGAGCATGATTTGGCATCTTCAGAATCTAACCACAGAGAACCCAGAGAAATGATCCATAAAATCAACTTCATCTTCTATCAACGAGCCCATTTCTCACCTCTCAAGCCTCAGCCTTATATCTGCTCTTTTGAGGACACAGAGTCTTTCTCTGCGACCTCGGTGGTTTCATAGGTTCTCCTTTTAAAGAAAAGGCAACAAAGCGAGGTGATCGTCGATAAAGGCGCCATCGGCGATCTCCCGGTTCTTATACGCAATAAATCTTACGCCGGCAGAGGCAGCGGCCTGTTTGTCGATCTCCGAATCCCCCACAAAAACCGCCTCATTTTTGCCGATGCGCAAAGTCTCCACGATCCTGGCGATCGATTCGGGGTGAGGTTTAGGTTTTTTTACGTCGAGCGCCGTGATGATCAGGTCAAAATGGGGCCAGAGGTTAAATTTTTCCATGATGTATTTCATCGAGGCCGAGCGGTTGGTATTGATGGCCCGAAAAATTCCTGCTTCTTTCAATATCCGCAGGGTTTGCAGGAGATGGGGTTCCATCTTTAAGTAGGGGATGTATTCTTGGGGATCGATCTGGGGTAACAGGGCCAACGCTTTCCTTTCCCGGGCGGAATCATTCCCGGAAAGGAAATGGATGGCTTCATGGACGGTGTGGGTATGAACGTAATTTAATTCCGGTTCGGTCAGGGGGGGCCTCCCGGTGGCGGCACAGATATGATTGTAAAATCTCCTGTTGACGGCCAAGGAATCAAAAAGAACCCCATCGCAGTCGTAAATCACACAGCGGATTTTCCATTTTCCACCTGGAATGTTCATATCCCCTTTGCCGTCTGAGCCGCGATACGGGCGGTTCACCCGATGAGGATTCATCGACTATTATAGCGCTCCCTCTCCCATCCACCAAGGGAATAACGCGTGGACCGCTTGCAAAAAAGGTTCGAGGGACATATTGTACCTTGAGTTTTCCCCCCTTGAAGCCTCGGCCCCCGAACTCTTTTCTCTGAAAAAAGCATTTGCCTTGACTTTTTGAAAGGGTAGAATAAAATAAAGTCGTCCGGCCCTTTTTTTCAGCGAATCCTTATTCCAGGGCTCTTCCCAGATGGTGAGACCTTCAAAAGAATCGAATGGAGGACGGTTATGGTTGAGATTCTGAAAGCTAGACAATTGCTTTTCGATTCGATTCAGACTGCCTTTGTGATCACCGATACCCATTCCAAAATTCTGTACGCCAATCAACTGGTAGAATCTTTCTTCGGATATCAGCCCAAGGACCTGGAGGGGCAGCGGATCCGGGTTCTCTTCTTTCAAGAGGACCTGATCTATTTTCTCCCCAACATCCTCTACCTCACCCTTTACAAGAAGGGGTTCGATGGGGAAGTCCTGATGAAGCGGAAAGATGGGAAAGGAATTTTTATCCATCTGCTCAGTGCCTCCTTCAAGGAAGGGGAGGAAGTATTTTTAACCTTTGCCCTTCAAGAGATTCAACGGATGAAGAATCTGGAGAGAGAAAAGGCGGAAATGGAGCATTGGGCGGGCCTGGGGCGGATCGTGGAGGGGATCGCGCACCAGTTTCGCAACCCGGTTGCCTCTATCGGGGGGTATGCGAACCGGATGGCGAAGGTCCTTTCCCCCGATCTCAAAGGCCGGTCCTATGTGGATCAGATTCTGGAAGAGACGGGCAGGCTGGAAACGATTCTGCGGAGGGTGGAAGAGTATGCCGAACTTCCCCGGACGGCCTTACGCCGGGAAAAAATTCAAGAGGTGGTGGAGACGGCGCTGTCCACTTTTTCCAAACGGGCCAAGGAAAAAGGAGTCTCCGTCCAATTGAACACCGATGATTTGTCCGGGGATGGGCAGCTTTACATCGACCGGAGGCAGATGGTCAAGGCTCTGGGAAACATATTAGAAAACAGCCTGGAAGCCCTCACCAAGGTTGCGGTCCAGAAGTCGAAAAAGAACCTGGCAGTCACCCTGACGGATGACGGGGAGACCGTGGAAGTTTCGGTTGCGGATAAGGGGCCGGGGATTGCCGCCAAGCACATGAGCCAGATCTTCGAACCCTTCTTTTCGACCCGGCCTGATCGAGTCGGTCTGGGATTGACCTTCGCCCGCAGAGTGGTGAGAGAGCATGGGGGAAAAGTGAAGGTGGAGAGCCAGTTGCGCAGGGGGACGAAGGTCACCCTCTACCTGCCGAAAGATCGCCGGCGGAAGGTTCGTCGGGAATTGATTGCCCCGGAGGCTGGGGAAAGCGAAGATGCCTGAGCGGTCTTGAATGCGAATCTGGAGGATTATAAAGTTGCGACGGCCCTGGACGTTCCCGAGATTATTCAGGAGATGGTCGATCGTATCGACCTGAGCGCGAACAATCTGGGCGTTATTAATCAGTCCATAATTGTATAGACGCTTAAAACTAAATCCCTCCTCCCCTCCCTTTGCCAAAGAGAGGAATTCCCCTCTTTGGCAAAGAGGGGCCAGGGGAGATTTCGGAAGAATATGTCTGGTCAATTATGGACTCCTTAGTAATGGGGTGGAGAGCCGCCGATCATTCCGACCGCCGCCGCCTTCCCGATTTTTTTGACACCCCCGGAGTATTCCTGAAATCCCCTCCGCAAATGGTATTATAAATCCGCCTTCACTATTTTTGCTGCCCGTTTTTCTCTTCGGGTTTCGGGTCCGTCCCTTTCCGCTCTTTGGCCTCGTAATGAATTTCAGCCTCGGAGCGGCGGACGTAAACGGGGGTGAAGGAAAATATGTCCAGGGTGCGGCCGTCCTGGAATTTTGGCAGGCTGAGCCGGGCGACGTGAACCGCCCGGGGCAGGGAAAGCTCCGGGGGAGCAAAGAGGGCATGGGGGCCGAGGTTTTTTTTGAAGGTCTCCCCATAGACTTCCATTCCGTTTCCCAGAAAAATCGTCTTCTCCGTGATCCGCGAACAGAGTTTTTCCGGGGACACGACCCAGTCTTCGCTAATTTTTTGCAGGTTCCCTTCGCCGTCCCCGCGGAAGAGAGAGGCATATACCTCTTTCTTGCGGGCATCCAAGACCGGGCAGATTAGAAAGGAAGCGAACCGAACGTTTTGCGCGAGGGCATCCAGGGTGGGGACCCCTACTACGGGAACCCGGAGCGCGTAGGCCAAGCCTTTGACGGTGGAGACCCCGATCCGCAAGCCAGTGAAAGACCCCGGACCCCACGCCAGAGCAATTCCCTGGATGTCGCCGATGGACAAGGAAGCTTCCGCAAGGAGTCGGTCGATGGCGGGCATCAATCTTTCGGAGTGGGTGCCGGGAAGGTTGACCGTATATTCGGCGAGGATCTTTTCTCCACGCCGCGAGCCATCCTCCTGAGGCGGGGCTTCCACGAGGGCCAAACTGCCCGTCATCGTGGAGGTTTCCAAGGCCAGGAGGAGCATTTTTTCTACTGGGCCCCCATGATGCGGGAGAGGTCGTTGTAGAAGACCAGGAGCATGATCAGAATAATGATAAAGACGCCGATCTGTTGAGCCCTTTCGCGGAGTTTCAGGCTGACCGGCTTGCCCGTGATCCCCTCCACCAAGAAAATCAGCATGTGCCATCCATCCAGGACCGGGATGGGGAGCACGTTCAGGATCACCAGGTTGATGCTGATCACGGCCATGAAGAAGACCAGGCTCAGGACCCCCGCCTTGGCCTGCTGCCCGGCCAGTTGAGCGATGAGAATGGGGCCGCCGATGGTTTTGGCCGAGACCTTTCCCTCAAAGATTTTGACGATGCTGATGGCCGTCAACTCGGTGATCCGCCAGCACTGGATGACCGCCCGGTAGGTGGCGGTAAAGGGATCGAATCGCTCGACAAAGAAACTCCCCGACGGGGAAATCCCGATCAGGCCGACGCGCACTTCATCGCCAAAAATGTTCTTCTGGGTGGAGACTTGGGGCGTAACGGAAACCTGGAAATTTTCTTGTGCTCTCTCCACTTTTAAAGACAGCGGACGACCGTCACTATCATGAATGACGTGCGCCAGGTCTTCCCAGCGCTTGACGGGAGCCCCGTTGACCTCCAGGATGCGATCGCCTTTCTGCAGGCCCGCCTGGTACGCCGGATAATCCGGCTTCACTTCCCCCACCTCCGGGAGCAAGGTC
>Ga0315278_10003770_pt1 | contig 13596 bp, 13 predicted proteins | sample YL17G06_0_MG_FD_203880 | JGI IMG/M metagenome (GOLD analysis project Ga0315278, IMG submission 203880) | Sediment microbial communities from Yellowstone Lake, YNP, Wyoming, USA - YL17G06_0 | ecosystem: Environmental > Aquatic > Freshwater > Lake > Sediment | place: USA: Wyoming | collected...
CGAGGAGGGTCATGTCGAAGTCGACCTTCAAGCCGACCGCCGAGGACAACGCATCCATGTGGAAGAAGCGCACGGCATCGGAGAGGGCGTTTTCGATCAGCATGCGCTGCGCGTAGCGCGTGATGAGCGCTTTCGGGGAGGCCCGGTGCTCGTTGGTTAGCAGGATCGTTGGGGCGTCGTGTCCGAGGTCCTGCAGATACAGCTGGCGAAAACGCCGGCCGGCCAGCGTGACGGGCTGTTCGTAGTAGCGGGGGTGTCGGTACTTGCGCGTCGGCACGTCCAGGTCGACGGTGCGCCAGGCCGACCGGGGCAGCAGCTCGATCTCGTTCAGCAGGGCGGGCGACCGGCGCCGCAGCGTGATGAACGGGATCCCCATCGTGTCGATCCGCGCCAGCCCCTGCTGGGTCGTCAGCTTCGAATCGAAGACCAGGTGCGGGGGCAGCGTGCCGTGCGTCCGCTTCCAGAACGCGATGAAGCGGAAGACCTCCTCAGGCTCATCTCCCTTCCGCAGATCGGCGTTCGCATAGCAGAACGCGTGCGTTTCGGCGTCCTGAGCCAGGAAGACCAACACACTGGGCTGTCGACGGCTGCGCATCGACACGTAGTGCTTCTGAACGGCCGGATGATCCCCGTAGTACGGCACCGAATGGAAATCGAGATTGAAGGACTGGCCCGGAAAGATCGGCTCCCCAGCCATGTGGGCATGCCAGGCCGCCAGCACCCGCATCGTCTTCGCGTGATCGATCCGGCAGGAGTACTCGGAGAGAAAGCTCTTTTTCGGAAACGCGTTCAACCCGGCAAACAGCCCGAATCCGTCGTCGGCCAACAGGGCCATCACGTGGCTTTTCCGTTCGATGGACCAGAGCTTCAAGGCCAACGCCGCCCGCGTGGCCTGTCCGGCGGGGATCATCTGGGAGCCGGGCAATCGGGCGTCGTGGGCCACCCCGTCGAGGTCGAGTCGGACCAGATCCGGCACGAACAGGAAGAGACCGCCGCAGGCGGTGGTGAACCGGCGCGGCGCCAGCGAGAAGGCCCGCACGTCGGCCACGGGCTCCACCGTCGGCCGCGGCCGACCCGGACGTTCGTCGTCCAACCGCCGGGGCAGCGCCGCAAACCCCTCGGCCTTCAAGACCTCGCGGACGGCCGTCGGACTTAACGGGCGCTGCTGCTCCTTGAGGTACGCGCTGATCTCGTAGACGGAGTGATTCGCTTTGCGCAGCGCCACAATCAGGTCCCGCGCCGCCGACTTCTTGGGCTGCGAGTGGGGGCCCCGCCGGGGCGTCACGAAGAAGGTCGGGTCCGTCTCGCGACGGAAGTGGTGACACAGCACGTGGAACGCGGACACGGAGTAGCCAAAGCCGCGGGCCACCTCCTGCGACGGGCGGCCGTCGACGAAATAGGCGCGGAGCGCCTCGTACTGCCGCTGTCGAGGCGTCTGGGGCTCGAGGAAGAAGCGGCGGATGTCGCTTAGGTCTTTAGGTGCGCCGTCATGCACACATAGACCGTATCATCCACCATCGCTGGCGTCAAGGACTTCGTCGCATACCACCGCCTGTGGGCCGCGCGGCCATTGCCAGGCTGGCCAGCGGCACTGGTGGCCGTTCACGGACCGCACGCTGACGCGTGAATGTGATGACGTTACACTGCACGTATCAGACGACTATTAAAATAAGTGCACGGGCCCACCCACGGGCGACGACGACGGCCGCGACTGTGCAATCCGCGTCAGTCGAGGGCGCATCGACCCCCTCATGGGCAGTCCCGATTAGGCAAATGGTGGTCCGTGGAAATCCAGGCTAGTCATCCAGACTGAGCCCGGGTGGCTGCGTCGCCTCTTCGGGCGGGTCATCGAAGATCACCGCCTCGGGCACGAACAGCCGCTCTCGAAAGACGACCGTTACTCCCAGGGCGGTGCAGCGGTTACCCAGCAGGACTCCGATACCGCACGTGGTGGACAACGCGATCGCCCCAACGTCGCGACGCCAAAACGCAAACGCGACGGACGCGACCACTTAACAAGGCCCTCCGGTCTTGAAGGCGCCCTTCGGAGCAGCCCCCGCAGTGGAACCCAGCCAACCTCGGTGAAACACGCAACGCAACAAGCCCGATACACCGCTGCGTCCCTCTCTCAAGGAGTATAACGCTCCGCCGTACTCGTGATTCCACCTCCGGCTGTCTTGCCGCCCATCGCAATGAGCACTCCCTCTGTGGGCAACAGCAGAAGGCCGAATCCAGTCCGTGCGCTGTTCATCGAGGGTCGGCTCGCCCAAGTGCCAGCGGAAATGTTGTACTCCTCAGCCGTAGAGAGCACCTGTACTCCGTATTCTCCGCCTGCCGCGAAGAGATTACCGTTCGGCAACCGAGCGAGACCAAAGCCTGCTCGGGCGCCGCCCATTGATGTGGTCAGCGTCCACTGCCCTGTCGAGCTATTGTAGATCTCCGCAATGCTCAAGTACTGACCGGCGTATCCGCGACCTCCGGCACGTAGCACCTTCGTCACGGAATAGGAGCTTGAGATTACTGCTAGTCCGAAGCCCCGTCCGGCGTCGTTCATGGATCCGGTCAGGTTCCACGACCCGGTGGCTGGGTCATACACCTCCGCTGTGTTGAGAACAGTCGAACCGAAACTTGTTCCGCCGGTGGCAAGCACCTTACCATTGCCCAGGAGCGCCGCGCCGAAGCCGAATCGCGCATCGTTGAGATCGCCGGTTGCAGACCAAGTCGAGGAAGTTGGATTGAAAAGTTCGCAACCCGATAACAACGCAATCCCGGCATTCCCGCCTGCCACTAAGACATGCCCATCCTGTAGGAGAACCGCGGCAAACGAATGGCGTGCGCTGTCCATCGACGCGGTCGTTGCCCACTGGCCGGAGTTCGGGTTGTAGATTTCCGCAGTCGAAAGGGTGCCGCCGCCGGTAGCTGTTCCGCCGAGCGCCAACACGCGCCCATCCTGCAGTCTGACCATTCGGAAGGCCTTTCGTGCATCATTCATCGATCCGGTTGAACTCCAGGTGCCGGTAGTTGGGTTGTACAGCTCACAACCTGAGATGGGATAGCTGTTGTACGGTGCCCCGCCACACACGAGCACCTTGCCATCGCCGAGGAGCGCAGTGGAGAAATCGATTCGCGACGAGCCCATCGAACCGGTCAAGTTCCACGACGCTCCAAGAGAAGTGAGCGTCCAGGTCGAGAGCACGAATCCGACAGCGAGGATCTTCAAGACGGTGAGCTTGGTCGACACATGAACCCCCTCTCTGCTGTTGCATTCACGCTGTAGCCACCATTCGCGCAGGATCATCACTATCTACGCATGAGCGACGCGATTGTGCGAACAGCTTCTAGACCACTCTGCGTCAGTTCGAAATCCGCACCGAGAGCATGTCCAGAAACGGCACCGGCGTGGGCCAGAGTGAGCAACTCGTTCTCATTGATGCGAGAAACGACGCCGTCGTATGAGCAGCCAGGCTGGGTTTGGTCGCAGGGATAGACGAGCTGATAGGATCGGCCAGGAGCAATGAGGTCGAACTGAATGGTACTCGAGCGCAGAACGAAGCGAGGTTCTCGAAAGGACCCCTCCCCGATGGTGGCATTCGAGCGTGTGCGCACGAGGACCATAACCGGCACGGTGTCAATGCCTCGCCCTTTGAAAACCGCAACAACATAGAACGACGCTCGTGACGTGGATGGGCTCTTCGTTTCAGCCTCGACGCAAACCTCCGTAATATTGAAGGATTCCCAGTACAGCATCCGCAGCCCGTTGGACATGACCTTCCCCTGGTCGCACGCGGCACCGGAAACGACGAACTGCTCGCCTGGCCTAGTACCTGCAGGCAGCCAGAAGATGGCAACCGCCGCACAGACGAGCATCCGGCTTGTCGTCAAGAACATTACGCCGATGTCTAGCACTTCTTGCAGCGTTCCGTCAAGTGGAACTTGAACCGCGTCTATTCCTAAGTTCCTGAGCCCTCGTTCGGCGTGGACGCTGCTGAGCCCGCGGACGAGAAACGCGCGGTCCGCCGTCTCTTGGAAGACCCGCAGACGGGCCTTCCACAGCGTCCACACCGGTTCATCGTTGTGTTACGCGATCGCCATCAAGAGCTCCTGCTCGGCGACCGCCCATTCATCGTCCTGCTCGAGCAGGATAGCGCCGACCAAGCGAATGGCGGCCCGGACGTTGCGGAAGATCCCGACGACGTTCGACCGGGGCTTGATCTCCTTGTTCAGCCGCTCCAAGGGATTCGTGCTGTGCAACTGCCGGCGATGCTCCTCCGGAAGATGCTTGTGCGCCAGGATGTCCTCGGCGGCCTCATCCAGCAGCGCCGCCGCTTGGGGAAACCGCGCGCGCAGGCTGTCCGAGACCTTGCGCAGCTGCGTCAGGGCGCTCGGGTTTCCCCCCCGTCGCCACTCGTTGCCCTGCGTCGCACGCGTTGACGGCGTGACCCATTAGCGCTAGCATCGAGTTCTCATCCCTTGTCCGTGTCCTCCCGCCGCCAGGCGCGGAGGAGCGCACGCGCCACCCAACGGCGTGTTTGCGGAATCCGAAAGCCACTTGATGTTCGTGTGTCGTCTGCGCTCAGGCGCGACGGTCGCTCCAGGCCGCAACCGCGAGGCGGCTTCCGATATTCCGCATGGCGCCCGCGCTCAAGCGCACGCCAACGGCCACCTCCACTTCTCGCGCCATCCGTGACGGAGGTCGCTATGCAGTTCGAATCCGCTACCAGCTCGACCGGATCAGGGCTCGATCCTCGCTGGCTCGACGTGGACGCAGCGGCTCGCTACCTGTGCATGAGTCGCCACTCCCTCTATCACCGGGTCAACCGGCGCCAGATGCCATTCGTGCGGCAGGGGCGCGTCATCCGCTTCGACCGGTTCGCGCTCGACCGCTGGATGGCCAAGGGGGTGCGCCATGGGTTTGACGAAGCGCGCTGACACCTGGTACTTCGTCAAGCGCATCAACGGGCAGCGCTTCCGCGTGTCCACGGGCTTCGCCGACAAGAAGTCGGCGGAGCGCCGCGCGGTGGAGATCGAGCACGACATTCGCTCGGGCATCCTCGGATGGAAGAGCACCATCCCGAGCTTCGCCGAATGGTGGGCCGTCTATCGCGCCATCTACTCCCCCACCAAGTCGTCGAAGAACCGCGACGCGCAGATCGTCGCCCACTTCCTCCCACTCCTGGGCGCCAAGCGGCTCGACACGATCACCAAGTCGGACGTCGTCCGCTACATGAACATCCGCCGCACGCAGCTCACGGCCAGCCCGGGCCACAAGCAGCGACGGCGGGTGTCCGAGAGCACCGTGCGTCGCGAGCGCGGGTTGCTGCAGGCTATCTTCGAACGCGCCATCGAGGAAGGCCACGAGCTCCGCAATCCGTTCCGCGGCATCAAGCGCGGCAAGGACAAAGCACGAACGCGCGTGCTGACGCTGGACGAGGAGACGAAGTTGATGGGGGCGCTACATCCCCGCTTCCGGCGCTTCGTCCGTTTCGCGCTCGGCACCGGGTGCCGGCTGGAGGAGATCCGCGGCCTCGATCCGAAGCGCAACATCGACTGGGTGCGCGGCACCGTGCACGTCCTGGGCAAGTTCGCCAAGGAACGCGACGTGCCGATGCAGCCGGACGCGAAGGCCTCGCTCAAGGAGCAACTCGATGCCGAGGGCAAGCTGTGGACGCAGAACCAGCAGCGGCTGCGAGAAGTGCTGGCGGAAGGCGCGGTCCGGGTGCATGTGTCGCACCTGACGCCGCACACGCTGCGCCACACGTTCGGCACGCGGTGGCTGCAGGCCGGCGGCGACATCTACAAGCTGTCGAGAATCCTGGGCCACTCGAGCGTCGCCGTCACCGAAGCGCACTATGCGCACCTGCTCAAGGACGACCTGGTGGCCGCGAGTCAGCAGGTCAAGATCCCGGTGGCGCCAAGAGCCGGCGCGAATGTCATCCCGATGCCAGCGCGACGAACGGAGGAGGCGTCATGACGTTGAGTATTTTTACTCAATATACTGAGCAGTCTGATTCAGCGTCATGGTCGCCGCCAGAATCCTTGATTCGCAGTGCGGCGCCACGCAACAGTCCTCAGGACTGGCCCCACGAAATCTGCGCGTCCGCATCTCGTTTCGCTCGAATGACTTACAGGCCTTTCCGTGGCCTGCCTTGGGCGCAGGGGGTCGCTGGTTCGAATCCAGTCGCCCCGACCACTTCCATCACAACTCATTGCGCTGGCGAGGCTTCGGCCTCGTCGCACGCCCCCGCTGGGTGCGCCGGGCGTCGCCTGCGGTTGCCGCTTTGCGACTCCAGCCAATGTTCAACCGGCCTGGTCAGCCGGAAGTTGAGGACTAACCCTCCTCGGTTGGCTCCCGCAATGCGGCAGCCTGATCGCGACTTCCGTGGAGGACGCGTCCGATTACGACCAGTGCGCTCTCGTGGCGGTAGTAGATCACATGCTGCCCGACCGGAAAGCAACGCACATCCGGACCGAGATCAGGGCGCAGCCGTCCGGCTTCTGGAAAGTCGGCCAACATTTCGCACCGTCCCGAGATGGCGTCAATCACTCGATCCGCAACGGCCTCGCTCGCCTCGTCAGCGAGGTGCTGCCACAAGATCTCGAGATCCCTGGCGGCGGACGGCGCGAGGACGTAGGTCATCAGCGCTTCGCCGCCCTGGCGGCTCTTCCCCGCGCCTTGACGTCATCGGCGAGACTTCGTCCAGACGTACGGGAGTATTCGATGCCCTCGCCACGGGCAACCTCATCGAAGCCGGTCCGCACGTCGGCACGAAGGCGCGCCAGGTCATCGCGCTCCTTCATCAGACGCAGCGCTTCTCGTACGACTTCGCTCGCGGTCTGGTAGAGGCCGCTGTTGACCTTCTCGTTCACGAGATGCTCGAGTTCTGGTGTCAGCGAGACGTTCATGGTGAAGGTGTCCTTTCTCACCACCATAGGCGCGATGTCATATGTTGTCAATATTTGCCATTCCCCACTCATGGTACATATCCAGAGGAGGCTCGATGACCGCTCCGGCCAAACCGGACAGAAAGGGACGAAGTCGGGCTGCCCACATGCCGCGCGAAACCAGAGTCGAGGGCGACTGTGACAGGGCCTCATGACGTTGAGTAATCTTACTCAACACGCTGAGCAGTCTCAAACGCCATGGCCGCCGCCAGCATCCTGGGTTCGCAGTGGGGCGCCACGCAACAGTCCTCACCCCTTGCCCCACGAAATCGGCGCGCCCGCATCTCGCTTCACTAGAATGGCTTACAGGCCTTTCCATGGCCTGCCTTGGGCGCAGGGTGGAGGGTTCCCGCTTCGACTTGGCTGGGCGTTCGCCAGCGACGGCCAAGTCGCATGCCGAGGCTCCAGTGGAGCCTCGGCCGCGGGACCGCTGGTTCGAATCCAGTCGCCCCGACCAGATATCCAATCGGGGTGACCCTGAGCTTGTCGAAGGGTCGCCCCGACCATGTTTCGTCTTCCAGCTTGCAACGAACTTGCAGCGGATTCCACCAAGGGGGCCTCCCCGGGCGCCCTTCCATCGTTCACGCGCGACCAGCCATCACCGACGCGATAGCCCGCTGCGCCGGCGACAATGTCCTACTCGAACTTGACTCAGGATGATCGCCCGGTACCCCCGTCGCAGTCGCCAACCGACCGAGCTGGAGTTTCTGCGTTTCGCCGGGCTCGTTCGCCTCGTGGGTAGTCTGAATTGGAGGCCAGGATCCCGCCTTCGGATCTGGCGTGAACTCCTGCGGCCGGCGATGGTCGGTCGAGCGGACTCGGCCTGAGCTGCCCGCGTACCACGAAGCGGCTACGCCGGGTCACCCGGCAGTAACGTTTTGATCTGGCGGGCCAGTGGCGGGAAGTCCGCTGTGACGATCTCCCAAAGAATGTCGTAGTCCACGGCGTCGTAGCCGTGAATCAGGCGATTGCGCGTGCCGATGATCTCTCGCCATGGGATGTCGGGGTGCGCTGCCTGCACGGGTTCCGAAACCCGCGTGGCCGCTTCGCAGACGATCTCGACCAGTTTCAACAGCGCGAGGGAGAACACGCGGTCGGAACCGAGGGCCGTGCGCGTCCGGTCCTCCGCGAGGGCGACAGCTTCCTCGATGTGGTCGAGCATCTGGCGGAGGCTGACGCTGTCATCATGCCGCGACATAGAGCGCCTCAGCCTCGCGCAGGACTTCGGCCCGGAAGTACTTACTCAGGCTGCCTGGCGTGTTCAGATCGACCTTGTGGCCGAGAATGGTCGAGAGTTCGTCCTGCATCCGAATGAACGCCAGACCGACACGGATGCCGGGTTGGAACTCGACCAATACGTCGATGTCGCTCTCGGGCCGGAAGTCGTCGCGGATCACGGACCCGAACAACGCCAGCCGGCGAATGCCGTTGGCGCGGCAGAATGTTTCAATCTGCCCCGCCCGAACCTCGATCCCATGCAGTGCCATCGGTTGAAATGTATCAGGGCGTGTCCAGAAAGGCCAGTGGAGAACAGCAAGAACCGGCCAGGGCCAGACCCGATCGTCCGCACGAACTGCCGCTACGCTCGCTGGGCAAATGTGTACACGTTCCCGGCGTTGAGGTAGTCGACCGGCACGAACCAGCCTTCTCGCGACCAGTTCGGGCCGGCTGCGCCGAAGTCGGGCTTCGGGCCTGTCTGTGCTTCCCCGGTGACGACGCCGATCGCCTTGATCCGCGTGTCGCACAACGAAGACACGACGTCGCCGGACAACACCTCTCGCATGTTCTCGTAGAACTGGTTGCGGGCTCCGTTCGCGTTCTGCTTCGGAGACCACATGACGCTCCCGCGAACTTCCGCCCGGTACGTCTGGTTCTGATTCACCCACCAGTAGCGCATGGTCCGATTGCTCGCGATCACTATCGACTCTCTGCTAGGTCCGGGAAGCTCGACCCGACGCTCGTGCCCACTGGCAGCGCACGACGATGGGTAGGCCGCTCGACAGGAGCGCCTGCTGGTGCTCGAGGCATGAACCTCACCTGCCTCGCCACGGATCAACGGTAGGTCAGGATGACACGACCATCTCCGACAACGCCCCGCCGTAATCCAGCATCATCCTTTACCAGACCAAAGACGGCCGTACGCGCATTGAGTGCCGCTTCGGGTCCGACGCGCTCTGGCTGACTCAGGCGCTGATCGCCGAGTTGTTCCAGGTTGCCGTGCCGACCGTGAACGAGCACCTCAAAGGCATCTTCGCCGAGGGAGAACAAGCGCCAGGTCGAACTATTCGGAAATTCCGAATACTTCGACCCGAGGGCAGTCGCAAGGCCGCCCGCGACATCGAGCACTACAGCCTGCCCGCGGTCGCAGCCGTGGTTGTGATCGCACTCTGTGCAGCAGGCGTGTCTGCCTGCCAGTCGCGGCCGAAGGGCGCTGCGCCAAAAGCGGCGCAGCTGGTTGCACAGGCACCGGCGGCGGACCGATCCGCTCCGAGCCTTCAGGATCTCAAGAACGCCACCTACCGGGACGTCGAGAAGGCGGGGGCCGATTTTACGCTGGCCAATGGCAAGTGGTATGGCAAGCCGTACGAGCCCGGCGCCGCGTTGAGGCCCAGCGTGACCTTCGTTCGCGACTTGCGGCTGGCCGGTGATCTCGACGGGGATGGCGCTGAAGAAGCCGTCGCGCTGCTCGCGGCCGGCACAGGCGGCACCGGCGAGATGTCGTACGTCGCCGTCGTCGACCGAGGCACTCGCGGGAACCGAGTGGGTGCTGCGCGCGTGGACTTGGGACGAGCCCGCGCCGGCCACTCCCGAAGTCACCGTGAAGTTCGACGGTGCTCGCCTCGCGGGACACGCAGGCTGCAACAGCTACTTTGCGCAGCTGAAGCCGGGCGACCAGCCGGGCGACCTCACCATCGGCCCCGCGGGCGCCACGCGCATGATGTGCCCCGAGCCCGCGATGACGGTCGAGACACGATTCCTGCAGCAGTTGGGCGGCGTCACGAAGATGCGGTTCATGGCAGGCCAGCTGGCCCTGCCCTACGCGAACACGGACAAGACGTTCGGGGTGATGCTGTTCGACCACCGCCCCACTCAGTAGCCGGGTCGTCTTGAGCACTGCGCGCGCTGCAGAGGTGACCCGCCAGCCGGGGGGCGCCGCTGCCCTCCAGGAGATGCCTACAAGGGCAGCCAGATCCCCAGCCCCTGCGCGACCGCCCGGCGGAACACCTCGGGCGCCACCGCCATGTCGTCGAGCGCGAGGCCCAGGTTGATCGCCAGTGTTCGTTCCTCGGCCCGCTCGCGCCCGGGCTTCGTTCCCGCCACGATCTCACCCAGATCCGCACAGGGCTCTGGCGTCTGTTGGAAGTAACCGGCGCCCCTGTAGTACTGGAACTGCGCGCGGTCGTCTGTAGTGACCTTGTCGAACTCCGAAAGCGCCGCCCCAGTCCAGTAGCTGTCGAAGTCGACGGCGCTGGCGAAGCTGCCCGGCTGCAGCCAGCCCTTCTCTATCGTCGGCGCCGGGTGCTTCAGGATTGGCCCGGATGTCACCACGACCTCGCTCTCTGCGACCGCGTCGCGGGGCCGACTCACGCCGGCAATGTCGACTCCGAGACTCTCGTGCATCTCCACGACAAATCGGTCCTGCACCTCCCGTCGAATGTCGTAGGCCAGCACGCGCGAGATCGGCAGCACGCTCGCGAGCGCTTCGAGATTGCTCCGTCCCTGTACGCCACACGCGAGGATCGCGACCCGACTGCTCTCCGGGCGCGCGAGGTACCTGGCAGAAAGGGCCGTTGCCGCGGCCGTTCGATACGCCGTGATCCAGGTGCAGTCCATCACCGCGTACGGGATGCCGGTGTCGACGTCGTTCAGCACCAGGAGCCCCGTGATATACGGCAGGTCCTGTTTGTAGTTCTCCGGGTAGCCACCCACCCACTTAATCCCGGCGGACCGGAGCGCGGGGATGTAGGCCGGCATGGCGTGGAGGAACGCGTCGGGCCTCGTGTGGATCCCTGGCTTGGGCGGCATTTCCACCCGCCCGCATCCCTTCTCTCGGAACGCGACCTCGAGCAATCCGATCATCGTGCGGATATCAAGGCCCACGGCTTCGACATCAGCGCGCGAAAGATAGAGAAACCGGTTGTCGCTCATCCGTGGTCCCGAAAAAAGGCAAGGGGCCAGCGTGAGGGCGAACGGCCCGCCGCCGCCGGCAGGTACGTGCCTACTTGAAGAACCCGAGGGCCTTGAGGATGCCGATGAGCACTGCGGCTCCAATGACCGCGATGATGTAGCCCGCGATCGCGCTGCCGGCACCAAACCCCAGGACGCCGGCCAGCCAGAACCCCAGCCACGAGCCGACGATGCCGACGATGACGTTGGCAATCATGCCCATCTGCGCATTCGTCTTCATGACGATGCTCGCCAGCCAGCCGATGATGCCGCCGATGACCAGTGTGATGATCCAGCCCATCTCAACCTCCTCACCTGAATGAGCACGGGCCGCACCGTCTTGCGCATGGAACGGGGGCAGCGGTTAGACGTGCGGGTGTGCGACAGAGAGAGGATACCCATCTGAGAGACTGAAATCCAGCCCAGCCACCGGACGGTCCGACAGCACTTTCCTTTTCATGCCAACACGTTCAACAATGGGGAGCACCCTCCGTAATCACGCAGTCGACGCGTCACCGCCTGGCACCGACGACAGAGAGGCTCTCGATGTACGGTTTATTCCAGCAGCACGCCGCGCAGCAGCTCCATGACATCCAGGCCGCCGGCACCTACAAGCACGAGCGGGTGATCGTGACGCCGCAGGGCGCGACCATTCGGGTGGGCGACGGCCAGCCCGTCCTCAACCTCTGCGCGAACAACTACCTCGGCCTGGCCCAGCATCCGGCAGTCAAGGCGGCCGCCCGGACCGCGCTCGAGGAGTGGGGCTACGGCATGGCCAGCGTGCGGTTCATCTGCGGCACGCAGTCGGTGCACAAGCAACTCGAGGAGAAGCTCAGCGAGTTCCTGGGCACCGAGGACACGATCCTCTACTCGTCGTGCTTCGACGCGAACGGCGGGCTCTTCGAGACGCTGCTCCACGAGCATGACGCGATCATCAGCGACGCGCTGAACCACGCGAGCATCATCGACGGCATCCGGCTGTGCCGGGCCCACCGCCAGCGCTACGCGAACGGCAACCTCCAGGAACTCGAGGCCAGGCTGCAGGCCGCCGGCGGCGCCCGCTTCAGGATGATCGCCACCGACGGCGCGTTCTCGATGGACGGGTCGATCGCGAACCTGCCCGGGATCTGCGACCTGGCGGAACAGCACAACGCCCTCGTGATGGTCGACGACTCGCACGCGGTGGGATTCATGGGCCCGCGTGGCCGCGGCACCCACGAGCATCACGGCGTCATGGACCGAGTGGATATCCTGACCGGCACCCTCGGCAAGGCCCTCGGGGGCGCCAGCGGAGGCTACACGAGCGGTCGCAAGGAAATCATCGACCTCCTGCGCCAGCGGTCGCGGCCGTACCTGTTCTCGAACACGCTCTGCCCCAGCATCGCGGGCGCCACGCTGAAAGTGCTGGAGATGCTGAGTGCATCGACCGAACTGCGCGACACCCTTGAAGCCAACACGCGGTTCTTCCGGGAAGGCCTCGCATCGCTGGGCTTCAAGGTGCTCCCCGGAACGCATCCCATCTGCCCCATCATGCTTGGCGACGCCGCGCTGGCCGTGAAGGTGGCCGACGCGATGCTGACGAAGGGCGTCTACGTGATCGGCTTCTCGTACCCGGTCGTCCCGAAGGGCGAGGCGCGCATCCGCACACAGATCTCCGCGGCCCACACCCGCGCCGACCTCGAGTTCGCGCTGAACGCGTTTGCGGCGGTCAAGCGCGAGATGGGCCTCGAAACCGCGGCGTGAAGAAATGGGGACAGGTCCCATTTCCAGGTTGTCTGGAGGAAATGGGACCTGTCCCCATTTTTCATAGCTTCGGCGGCACCCGCCTCTTGGTGGCCTGCTCGAAGGCGTACGCAAGCTCGATGAGCTTCGGCTCGCTGCACGCCCCGCCGGTGAAGCTCACGCCGAAGGGAGACGGCTTCGGGTTGAAGCCAGGCGGAAACGCCCCGCCGCCTGCCCCACCTGGTCCGCCTGCCCCGCCCGGCGCGGCGCCCGCGCCTCCCGCCGCAGGGGCGCCAGCCCCGCCGCGGCCTCCCCCGCCGGACCCTGTGGGCTCGACAAACGCGAAGGGCACGATGATTGTCGGATACCCGGGCTTGGCGGCAATCGACGCGCTGCTCAATTGCGGAAACAGCAGCGCATCGAGCTGGTGCGCCTTCATCACCGCGTCGATGCCCTCCGTCGCGCTCAACCGCACGTCCTTGTCGCGGTCTGCCTGGTAGCGGACGCGGTCGCCGCGCACATCCATCTCGTCTGAAATATCCAGCAGGGCCTGGCCGTACTTGATGGCTCCTGCCCGCTGGTGGGCCACGTTCCACAGGCGCAGTTCGGTGAGCGTCTTCACCGGCGCCGCCGCGCCAAGCGACGTCAGCCAGGCGTTGAAGTCGCGCTTCATCCCGTACTTGAACACGATCGAGCAGTCGGCGTCCTTCCCCTTCGCGTTGTCGAGGCCGCCGCAGGTGGACCACAGGAGGAAGTTGTTCGCGG
>Ga0315278_10003774_pt1 | contig 13591 bp, 8 predicted proteins | sample YL17G06_0_MG_FD_203880 | JGI IMG/M metagenome (GOLD analysis project Ga0315278, IMG submission 203880) | Sediment microbial communities from Yellowstone Lake, YNP, Wyoming, USA - YL17G06_0 | ecosystem: Environmental > Aquatic > Freshwater > Lake > Sediment | place: USA: Wyoming | collected...
GGCTACAATTTCGGCGGCATGCCGACGTTTGTCGGCGGCAATGTCGGTTTTGGCGGGCAATTGAAAAACTACATGAATATCAATGTCGGACTCAACCGCCAGGGTGCGGGCCTTTCGCAAGGGTCGTTGCGCGGCGGCCCCTCCCTGCGCAGTAACGGCGGCTGGAATTCCTGGATCGGGTTCGGCAGCGATGCCCGCAAGCGGCTCACCCTGCGCTGGAGCGGTTATGGTTTTTACGGCGACGGCCAATCCCGCAACAGCGTAGGCACGGACATTTCCCTGGCCTTTCGCCCGACCAACGGGCTGTCGCTCTCCATCGCGCCCGGATACGAATACTACCAAAACAACCTGCAATATGTCGATACCTTTGCAACCGGAGGCGGCAGTGACCGCTATGTCATGGCCCATATCGCGCAGAACACGGTCTATGTGACCTTGCGCCTGAACTACAGCATCACCCCGGAACTCTCCATCCAGTTCTACGGCCAGCCCTTCATATCCAACGGCCGTTACGATACGTTCAAACGCATCACCGATCCCCGTGCCGGCCTGTTTGCGGATCGTTTCCAGACTTACGGCAACGATGAAATCAGCTTCGACAACGCTGAAAATTCCTACCAGGTGCGGGAGGCTGCCGCTGGCAATGTTTACTCATTTGCCAACCCCGACTTCAACGTCCTCGAACTGCGCACCAACCTGGTCCTGCGCTGGGAATACCGGCCCGGCGCCGCTCTCTTCGTGGTCTGGAGCCAGGGCCGCAGTGATAATACGGGCCGCAATGACTTCGAAATGTCATCGGGTTTCCGCGACCTGATGAACATGCCCGCCACCCATGTGTTCCTGGTGAAATTCACCTACAATTTCAATATGTAAACATTACTTCCCAATACAGAAAAATTTGAAAACTCACCCCTAACCCCTCTCTTTTCAGAAGAGAGGGGAATGTACTCACTCCCCTTCTCTTCCCAAGAGAAGTACGCATCGCCATGCCGAGACTTCGCGAGGCATTTGGCGATGCCATCCCGCATCGCGGGGATGGGGGATGAGTTGATTTCATGCCCTTTTTGTGTTCATCGTGAAAGAAACTGGTTAAGAGTCCCGCAGTTCATAAAAACCAGCGCCCCATTTTTCCCGTATGCGTCCATATATTTCATTGCATCTAAAACGGACCGCGCGACGTCTTTAGAATCTACAGGAATGCACCGATTGGAGGAAAAATTGAAAAACACGAGACTGACTATCTTATTCCGGTTGCTGGCATCTGCGATCTTTTGCGGAATGGTGCCGCTGGCAACATCGGCGGTCGACCTGATTCCCTTTACCGACATCACGCCGGCGCAAGCCGCGGAACTGATCAAGGCAAAAGGGGCTGATCCTTTGTTCAAGATCCTTGATGTGCGCACCACCCAGGAGTTTTCCGAGAACCGCATCAAAGACGCGCTGAATATCGATGTCAAGGCCCTTGATTTTAAGGAAAAAATAGAGAAAGTGGATAAAAACGGCACCTACCTGGCCTACTGCAAGGGCGGCGTGCGCAGCGCCAGGGCCATGAACCTAATGAAAGAGCTGGGCTTCAAGCTGGTCTACAACCTGGGAGGCGGGCTGATAAAATGGCAGGAGGAAAAACAGCCCTTGGAAGGCGCGCCGCTCCAAGCCGCCGCTCCTGCCGGCCCCGGCCCGTCCCGACCCGCTTCGGGTTCTCATGCCTGGCTGGACGGGAAAAAGACCACCACCATTCCCTTCCGCATGTCCCGCAACCATGTCCATATCCTGGCCGAGGTCAACGGCACAAAAAAACTGGACCTGATCCTCGATACCGGTATGCCCGCGCCCGGGGTTTTGCTGCTGGAAGGGCCAGCGGTCCGCGAGCTCAACCTGGCTTACGCGGGCGAAGCCATGATCGCCGGCGCCGGCGGCGGAACATCCCCGGCCAAGATAGCGACCGGCCTTAGCCTGAAGATCGGCGACCTGCTGCTCAAGGAGCAGACAGCCATTGTAAAAACCGCTGATCCGGCCGATCCGGCGCCTGTCGCCCTGAACCTGGACACCAACGGCGTCATCGGCTACGCCCTGTTCAGCCGTTTCGTGGTGGCCATCGATTATGACCGCATGCTCATCACCTTTTCCATTCCGGAGGATTTCAACTACCAGGGACGGGGAACCGGAATGCCCATGGATATCACCACCAACTTTCCTTTCATTGACTGCGTAGCGCAATTAACGGACGGCAGTTCCATCGCCCTGAAGATGATTGTCGATCTGGGGGCTTCCCATGCCTTGTCGTTGAACATCGGCGCCCAGCCCGAAATTAAGACCCCCGCACAGACCATTGAATTCTGGGGCCGGGGAGCTGGAAGCGAAGTGAGCGGGCGCTTGGGCAGGATCAAGGGCCTCGCCATCGGAAAGTTCGCGCTGAAAAATGTGGTGGCCGGTTTTTATACTACCAAGCTGATGCCCATGGAAAAGGACGGCAACCTGGGGAACGACGCCTTGCGGCGCTTCAACCTGGTCTTCGATTATTCGCGTCAAACCCTGATCGTCGAACCCAATTCCAATTTCAGCGCACCATTCGAATCCGCCATGAGCGGCTTCCAGGCCGACAAGACCGGAAGTGGGGAATTCGTTATCACCCATGTCCTTCCCTCCTCCCCGGCGACTGAGGCGGGATTGTTGATGAACGACCGCATCGTGGAAATAAACGGCCTGCCAGCCGCCCGGGTGTCCATCGAAGATCTGTTCAAGTCCTCCATCAAGGTCGGTGAATCCCTAAAACTAACCATCCGCCGGGGAGAAGCCCAATTCACCAAGGTAATGAAACTCCGCCGCCTGATCTGAGAGCTGTTTCTTTCCTCGTCACGCGTTACGCGTTACGCGTCACTTGACTTAAATAGGGTAGTTTGATAGATTACAAGCGACCTTTCGCATAAGGGGGAAACATGCCCGAAACCACAGTGGACAACAAAGACTATAAGATGGCCGTGCTCATCGACGGCGACAACGCCCAGGCCTCGCTGCTGAACAAGATGCTGGCCGAGATCGCCAAGCACGGCTCGGTGACCATCCGCCGCATCTACGGCGACTGGACCACCTCGAACATGAACTCCTGGAAGGATGCCCTGCACCTCCACGCCGTGCAGCCCATCCAGCAGTTCCGCTACACCGTCGGCAAGAACGCCACCGACAGCGCCCTGATCATCGACGCCATGGACATCATGCACCGCAGCCTGGTCGAGGGTTTCTGCATCGTATCGTCGGACAGCGACTACACGCGCCTGGCCACGCGCATCCGCGAGGAGGGCTTCTTTGTCATGGGCATCGGCCAGAAGAAGACACCCAAGTCCTTTGTCAACGCCTGCGACCTCTTCATCTACACCGAGAACCTGGCCCCCAAGCGCGAGAGCAAGCCGCGCCAGGAGCAGGGCCGCGGCCGCGGCGCCAGCAAGAAGGAAGAGGCGCCGCCGCAACAGCCGCAGCCCCTCTACGCCGGCACCGATCCCATGCCACTGTTGCGCGAGGCCTACGAGATGGTCGTGCAGGAGAACGGCTGGGCCAACTTGGGGCCAATGGGTAAGGCGCTGCTGCAGCTCGATCCGGGCTTCGATCCACGCAGCTTCGGCCAGCGGCAGCTGTCAGCGCTGATAAAATCTCTCCCCGACTTTGAGATCCGCCGCAGCGACGACCACTCGTCCACCGGCGTCTGGGTGCGCTTAAAAGAGTAGTGTTAGTGGTAGTGATAGTGATAGGAAGAATTTAGTCGAAATATCGTAAGTTCGTCATTTTGAGTTATAATCACAACTACTTTCACCTACGTTTTTTTTGAGCGCAAGATTAGAACTAGGGGACCGGATGCACCTAAAGGAATAACCGTTCCAAATTTCTTCCCAGCTGGATGAAGCCTTCCAGAGTATAAAACTCCAACTCAAGACTTCGGTTGTCAGCAACCTGCACTCCGGGTATCGGCAACGCCTTTCCATTCGGGATAGTGATCTCCCGGCCTGCAGTCACCTGAACCCGGTCTCCATACACTTCCACTTTTTCCCAACCATAGAGGCGGGCGAAAAGCTTCACCGCACCGACATAAAATATTTTTTCCACCATCTCGGGAATCTGGCCGAAACGGTCGCGCAGTTCGGCACGCAGCCGCAACAGATCGTCGGCCTGGCGCGCTTCCAGGATGTGCCGGTAAACGCCGATGCGTTCGGCCGTGTTGGCCAGGTACGATTCATCGATGGCATAGGGAAAATGGACCCGCATCTGCAGCACATATTCTTGTGCGGCTTCGCCCTTGAATTCGCGGATCGCCTGCTGTAAAAGCTCCATGAAATAATCATAGCCCAGGGCTTCGACATGGCCGTGCTGGCGGTTGCCCAAAAGGGCGCCGGCGCCGCGCAAACTGAGATCGAATTCGGCCAGCTTGTAGCCCGAGCCCAGTTCGGAAAATTCGCGGATGGCGTCCAGTCTTTTTTTCGCCTTGTCGTTCATGACCGGCTGGCGGGCGTCGACCAGGAAATAGGCATAGGCCTGGCGGCTGCTGCGCCCAATGCGGCCGCGCAGCTGGTACATCTGGGTCAGGCCCAGGCGGTCGGCATTGATCACCAGCAGCGTATTGACGCGTGGGATATCGATGCCGTTTTCGATGATGGTGGTCGACAGCAGCAAGCGGTATTTACCGGCAATGAAATCCATGAGGTTTTTTTCGATCTCTGCCGTTGCCATCTTGGCATGGATGACGGCGATGGCCACATCGGGCAGCCAGGCGGCCAGCTGGTCACGGAAAGCGAATATCTTCTCGATGTCGTTGAAGACCACGAACACCGCGCCATCGCGCTCGATCTCGTTGAGTACGGCCGAAACCACAACTTCCCGGGAAAAATAGCCCACGAAATTCTTGATGGCCAGCCGGCCCAGGGGCGGCGAATTGATGATGGAAATATCCTGCAGCCCCGAAAGGGCCATGGACAGCGTGCGCGGGATCGGCGTGGCCGACAGGGTCAGGACATCGACATGCTCACGGCCTTTTTTTAATTTTTCCTTTTGAAATACGCCGAAACGTTGTTCCTCATCGACGATGAAAAGGCCAAGGTTCTTGAAGGCCACCCCCTTAGCCAGCAGCGAATGGGTGCCGATGACAAAATCAATTTTACCCAGGGCCAAGTCTACGACCACACGTTTTTTTTCGACGGTGCTCACCAGGCGCGAGAGCATGGCCAGGCGCATGGGAAAATCGGCCAAACGGCGCTCGAAGTTGCGAAAATGCTGCAGGGCCAGAATGGTGGTTGGGCATAAAAAGGCCACCTGTTTGCCATTGGCCACGGCGCGCACGGCTGCCCGCAATGCTACTTCGGTCTTGCCAAAACTGACATCGCCGCAGATCAGGCGGTCCATGGGAAAATCAGCGGCCAGATCGTCCAGGACCATGCGAATGGCTTTTTTCTGGTCTTCGGTTTCCACAAAGGAAAAATCACGCTGCAGTTTATCCTCGATCTCTTCCATTGGCAGCAGGGCGGACTTGCGCATCGCCTTGCGCATGGCATAGAGATTAAGCAGTTCCCGGGTATATTGGATGATCGTTTTCTTGGCTCGCGTTGTTTTGAGCTGCCAGGTTTTTCCGCCCAGGCGGTCCATGGACGGCAGCGCACCCTCGCTGCCGCTGTACGGTTTCAGAACATCAAGCTCATGCCAGGGCACGTAAAGAAATTCACGATGAAGATATTCAATTTTCAAAAATTCAATTGACAGGCCTTCAAAATTAAGGCGTTTGAAGCCGGAAAATTTACCTATGCCATGGCGACGGTGTACGACCAGATCGCCCACGGCCATTTCGCGCCGCCACTGCTCCGGCGCCCGGGCCCGGACCTTTTCAGCGCCTTCCCGCAGTTGGAAGGCACGCCCGGACAGGAAGATGACCTTCTGGCCAATATTTTCGAAAGAACAGGGAATGTTGAAAAAATGACTTTCCAATCCCGGCAGCACGCCGCGCACATTTTCCAGCAAGTGGCTGTCAGCCGCGTAAGCGAGCAGGCGAAATCCCTGAAGCGATCGCTGCCGCAAATATTCCACATCAGCGTTATCCAGCGTCAGCAGGGTCTTGGACCAGACCTTGATTTCCCTTTTTGTCTCGGCCCTGGCCGGGAAATCAACAAAATCAATTATTTTTCCCGCTTGATAAGGGAAATTGAAAATCGTTTCGACCGCAATCGGTTTTTTACCGCTTTCAACAACGGCGAGGCGGATGCGTTGGAAATTTTCCAACAATTTGCGGTATTCATGCTCAATTTTGGCGAAATTCGAGGCAATCAGCCGGCAAGGAGACATCGCTTCCGTCATATACAGCGAATTTTCCTTTGCCAGCAGGAATGGATATTCCGGATTGATGGCGTCAGGGAAATAACGGTTGGCAAAAATGGTCACCCCGGCCAGGGCGCTGATGGAGCGCTGAGAATCGAGGTCAAAAGAACGCAGTGAAACGAGGCGCCGGCCTTCGAACTCCAGCCGTACCGGGCAGGCGTTGCTGACAGGGAAGATATCGACCACGTTGCCGCGCCAGGCGATATCGCCGCTGATCTCAACGGCTTCACGGCCCTGATAGCCGAGCTCAACCATTTTTTCGATGAGTTCATTGCGCTCCCAAAGGTCATTGATTTGGAGAGCCAGTCCTTTGCCAGCGCCGCTGATCGCCTTTTCAATGCGCAGGTTCAACGCCGCCAGCGTGGAAAGGACGATCATTTTGCTGTGGCTTTGCACATCGGCCAAGAGTTGCTGTTTGACCGCGATGCGCCCAGGGTCAGGGGCGGCATTGATATACGGATCTTCGAAAGGCAGTGTATAAATATGCACCGGTACGTTTTCCAGGGCGAACAATTTCAGCCACTGGCTTATTTTATCTTTCCTGGCCATAAAGGATTCGTTTTCGCCGCCCAGCCAGATAAGGCTTTCCTTGCCTTGGGCGAAGATTGCGGCCACGGCCAGTTCCTGTGCTGCCGAATCGACAGAAGCGATCTCAATATGATGTTTGCGGTTGCGTAGCTCTGCAAAAAATTCCGGACTGAAAACCGTTTCGATCATTTCCTTGATTATAGCACCAACCAGAATTTTCCATCAAATAGCATACAGCGAGACTGTTTTGAGCGAACCTCAGGATTTGGGCATGGGCACCCATCGGGTGAGGTTGAGCAACCCCGAAGGGGGCAGCAACGACTGTTGGAGTCCCACAGAGGGAGGGCTTATTCCGCCACCCCCTTTCGCTTTTTCCCGCCCGCATTCCGGTCGGGAAGCGTCTTCGGCCATTTTTCTTTAAAATGGCCTCCGCAAGCCGCTCAATGGGGTGAGCGGAAGCGCCCTCCAGTCGGGACGACTTCGTTGCTGAAGCGAAATCGAACCCGTTTTGGGTAGGAACAAATCCGGGTGAGCGAACGAACAGGCTTGCTGTATGTTTCAGGTTTGACTTCAGCGGCCAAAATTATTATGATTGAGCCATTATGAAACGGCTTTGTATAGAATTCCCGCTGAAAGATTTTTTCGTGTCCGTCTTTGCCGACCAGGTCTTTGTGGTGGGCGGAACAGTCCGCGATTTTCTCCTCTACGGGCAAGTAGCCGAAAGCCAAGATATTGATTTACTGGTATGCGGCCATGGTTACGATGAAATAGCTGCCAAATTGAAACCCCACGGCAAAACCGATACTGTCGGCAAAAGTTTCGCCGTGCTCAAGTTCACGCGGGAAGGGAAAACCTTTGATATCGCCATCCCCCGCCGCGACCAAAAAAAAAACGACCGCTCCAGTGCCCATAAGAATTTCCACATCGAAGCCGGCCCGCAGGTCACTCTGGAAGAGGACCTGGGCCGGCGTGATTTTACCTGCAATTCCGTCGCCGTGCGCTTGAAAGATGGAGCCGTCGTAGACCCGCACCAGGGGATAAAAGCCATTGCTGAAAAACGCATCATCATGACCAGTCCGGCCAGTTTCAGCGATGATCCTCTGCGCATCCTGCGCGCCGCCCGTTTTGCCGCGGTTCACGATTTTTCCGTCGACAAGGCCATTTACCTGAAGGCCAAAAAAGTAACACTGGCTGAATTAAGCGTTGAGCGTATAGTCGATGAACTTTTCCGGCTGCTGCTCGAGTCACCGCGGCCGTCGGCCGGGCTGCAGGAATACTTTTATCTGACCATTCTGGAAAAACTTTTCCCCGAACTGGCCGCCCTGACCCTGACCATCCAGGACGCCTATTTTCATCCCGAAAAGGACGAACAGGGCCATCATTCGGTCTGGGCCCACACTCTGATCACCGTCGATATTGTCAAGAAATTGGCCGGTCAATACCACCTGGACGACGAACGCTCTCTGACCCTGCTGCTGGCCGCCCTGCTGCATGATTGCGGAAAGGCCGCCACCACGGCCTGGGAATTCAAAAGAGGTCGGATGACAGTGACTTCGGCTTTTCACGACTCCGAGGGCAGCCAGAAGGCCGAAGCTTTCCTGGCCAGGCTGCGCATGGACACGCTACAGAATTTTCCCCTGAAAAAAACCATCCTGCGCCTGGTGCAGCAGCACCACCGGATCTACGAGTTATACCGCAACCGCAGCGAAATCACTTTCAAAGCCATTGCCAGGGCGGTCAAGGACATGGACGGCGAAGATCTGCTTCTTTTGCTGCTCGATTTTGCCGACCGCCGTTCCCGTGAAAAAGATCCGCTCAATTTCAACAAACTGGATGAAATCGCCCTCTGGTTCAGCCAAAAAAAGGATGAATACCAGATCAGCCGCGAAACCATTCAACCGCTCATTCAGGGCCGTGACCTGATCGCTCTGGGCGTTGCTCCGGGCCGCCAGATGGGTATCCATTTGAAAAAATTGTATGATCTGCAGCTGGACGGTGCTTTCCATACCCGCGCCCAGGGCCTGAAACTTTTTAGAGGTTCTCAAAAAAAAGGGCTTGGCAATCCCACAAAGGGACATAAAAAGCCGTCCAGTTCTTGCAAATGAAACTTTACCTGAAAAACCATTTCCTTGAAAAAAAAGAACCGCTGGTCATGGGTATTCTCAATGTCACGCCCGATTCTTTTTCCGATGGCGGCCGTTTTTTTGAAAGCAGCGCCGCCTTGCAGCAAGCCAGGGAAATGGTTGCCGCCGGGGCCGATATCATCGATGTCGGCGGTGAAAGCACACGGCCGGGGGCAGTCCAACTAAGCGTTGATGAGGAAATTGACCGCGTTCTGCCAGTCATTGAAAAGATCAAGGAGGAACTCAATGTCCTGGTTTCCATTGACACCTCCAAAGAGGATGTGGCCCGTCAGGCAGTAAGCGAAGGCGGAGCCGATATCATCAACGATATTTCAGCTCTGCAGTTCAGCGAGAACATGGCCGCCACCGTGGCCGAATTGAACGTGCCGGTGGTGCTGATGCACATCAGGGGAACGCCGGACAACATGCAGAAAGACCCATTTTATGCCGATGCAGTCGGTGAAATCATTGATTACTTCCAGGAAAGAATCGATTTTGCTTTGAGCCGCGGCATAAAAAAGGAAAAAATCATCCTCGACCCGGGCATCGGTTTCGGCAAAAGGCTGGAAGACAATATCGCCATCATAAAAAATCTAAAGCGATTCACCGAGTTTGATTTGCCGATACTGATTGGAGTCTCGCGCAAGTCGTTTCTAGGTCAACTGAGCGGCGAAACGATTCCTGAAAAACGCATCGCCGAAACCATCACCGCCAATATGCTGGCGGTTCTCAACGGCGCCGCCATTATCCGCGTCCACGACGTGGCCCTGGCCGTTAAGGCCCTTAAAGTACTTGAAAGCCTGTCCGGATAAACCGTCTAATTGATACACTCGCCAGCGAAAAATCATAAGCTTCGTTGGCAGGGAGGCTGCATGAAACGACTTTTTTTATTTTTTGCGATTGTCTTTGTGCTGTTTTCTTTTGCAGCCACTATTTTTCCGGCTAAAGCCGAAGACCTGGCCAAACTGTTTCCGGATATCAGCAGCTGGCAGAAAAAAGGATCTGTCGAGAATTATTTTCCGGAAAACCTTTATGAATATATTGACGGCGCCGCCGAGAATTTCCTCAATTATGACTTTAAACGGCTGGCGGTGCAGAATTATGCCAATGCCCAGGGCCAATCCCTGAGCGCTGAAATTTATTTTCACGGCACTGCGGAAAACGCTTTCGGAATATACAGTTCGGAAAAACCGTCTTCCGGCAACTATTTTGCGCTGGGCAGCCAGGCATATGCCGAAACCGGAATTCTGAACTTCATCTGCGCGGCTTTCTATGTGAAGCTCAGCGGTTTTGATCTCGGCCGGGACAAACAGGATGCCTTGATCGTCCTGGGCAGGGCGATTGCCGATAAAATCGACACCAAAGCCGCATTGCCTGAATTGTTGCACGCCTTCCCGGCCGACGGCAAAGTTCCCAATTCAGAACGCTTCATCCTTAACAATTTCCTGGGCCATGATTTCCTGCACTCAGCCTACGTGGCCGACTACCAGGTGCAAGGGCAAAATTTCCAATTGTTCATCATCGACGCCGCCAACGAGAAAGAGGCCAGGACCATGCTCGAAAAATATATGGCTTTGGCCAAGGAAAAAGCATCGTCAAATTTCAATCCCGGAGCGCTGATGATCAATGATCCCTACAATGGACCAATCCGTCTCTTTTGGCGGGGAAAATTCATTTGCGGCAGCAGCAGCCAAACACCAGCAGCAGCTGAAACCATTGCGGTGATTGCCAAAAATCTGGAAAAATATTAAATCGATTATTTTTGCTGCAAATTTTTTAAAAAATTCCGGCCAGCAATCCCAGGGACAGGTTCAGGCCGCCGAGGTTCGCCTTGCCTTGGGCGCCGCTGCCGGCCGGAACCGATGAATATTCAAGTTGCGCCAGGGCATGCCAGCGGTGCTGCAAGCGATAACGGATGCCCGCTTGAACAAAAAAACCTGTTTTTTTGCCTTCCGTCAGCCGCGGCACTTCCAGCCATTGTTCCTTGTAAAAATTGGTACTGATGCCGGTACCCAGAAATGGGCTGAAACGGGAAGTCCATGTTTGACAATTCAATCCCAGCCGTATAGTCGCCATTCGCCAATTCAAGGCATATGTTTCCCCGGGCCGTTGCACATCCAGTAAAACAGTGCTCCCGGACGTTTCCAGGTAACGCGCAGCGCCAAAAACGGACAGTTTCCGGTTCAGGCTCCAGGCCAACTGCAGTTCAATCGGCCAAATGGATTTAGGGTAATTTTGACGAAACGCATTCTGCTGGGGATAAAAAAATCCGGCCACCGCGCCTATGAAAAATCGTTGCGGCGAATCCTGCCCGATTGCGGCCGAAGCCGGCAGTGAAAAAAACGACAGCAAAAGAAATACAATTAAGCATTGTGCGGAAGCTCTGAGCACTTTTCTGTTAATTGTTCTCATTGTCACGAACCTCCTCGGAAAAGTTGCTTTCCCTGCCCTGGCTGTCGACCGCGCGCAACACATAGAAATACGACTGGTTGGGCAAAAGCAGGGAATCCTTGAATTGGATTTGGGCAATAGGCTGTGCGGTCAGACGCAGATAAGGGCCCTGGGAGCGATCGGAGCGGAATATGTGGTACCCCGCCACTTGTTCCTGGTTTGCCTGCCAGTTGAGGTAAACGGTTTTCACTTTGCTAAAAAAAGACACGGAGATCTGGCTTTGCGCTTTCAGGCCGGTCGGTGCCTGTAGCGCATGCAGGGGCCGGGCCAGATCAGCCACAACCGCCAAAGAGGCCTTGACCACCTCAGCGGCAAAACTCAGGTCCAGGGTATCCAGCGTATCGCTGCTGCGGTGATAATACGGATTGTCGCTGTCCTCGATCCCGCACAGGGCGGAGTAGCCCTGGTCCCAAAAAGAAGAATGGTCGCTCCAGGTCAGGGAAGGATTGATCATCTTGGTCAAGCGCAGACTTATGTAGGGCTGGGCAATGGCGATGAAGCGGTCGGCCAGCCACTCCGACTGCCTGTTGCCGATGACGTCCAGTACCCGCTGCCTGTCGCCCGGGTAAGCGATCATATCCAGGTTGACCACGGCCATGATCTGAGAGCCGTCGCTGCGAGCCTGGCGGGCATAATGGGCGCTGCCGTACAATCCCCATTCTTCGGCCGAAACGCAAAGCAGGACGATGGAAAAATCAAACTCCTCGTCCGCCAGGACCTGCGCCAGCTCAAGGATCGCTGCTGTACCGCTGGCATTGTCATCGGCTCCCGGCGCCGAAACCAGCGGGTTGGTGCTGTAGGAATCGTAATGGGCACAGGCCAGTACTATCTTTTTTGGAACGACTTTTCCCGGGATAACAGCCACAATGTTCTTGCTTTTATAATGTGTTTCAAAACCGAAGGGATCGGTTTCGGCAGTCACACCTGTCTGTCGGAACTTGTTGAGAATGAATCCGCCCGCAGCTTCACATTGCGGCGTCGATGCGTAGCGGGTTTTAAAATTCTGCAGAGCAAGGATATTGGCCCGCAAGCGCTCGAGCGAAACCTCGGCGATCAGGTTGGAAATCGCCGGCCCGGAAAGAAACCGCTGCCCGGATTCTTCTTCAGCAGCGGCCGGCGGCCGGCCAACAGCCCCATCCTGTCCGGAAAAAATTCCCGACAGCAGAAGTGCTTTCAGGCGGAACGGTTGGACCAGCTGCTTGCGAAAATCGGGATCCGCGGTCCACAATAGCCAGACACCTTCCTCCAACATCCGGCAATGGATGCCTGCAGCTCGGGGAGAAAGGAGCGGCGCCGCAAGTGTTGAATGCAGCAGGAAATAGGATTCACCGGCAAGCGGACGGCTGACGGCCGTAATAGAAAAGCCCTCGGTCTGCAGCTTGGGGAGGGCCGCAGCAGGCGCATGGACCAGCAGGCAGGAACTCAATTCCTGCACCACCACCCCGCCCGTGGCAGCGACGATTCGCAGAACCTTTTCCGCAGGCTGGTCGATCTTGAGCAGTATGCTTTGTTGCGGCGCAGAAGCGGGCGCAATCAAAATAACATGCAAGATTATAAAGGACAGGAAACAAAACTTCATTTTGCTTTGCCCAAACATCCGCGCCTCCTCAAAACGATGGAATGAATGAAAGGATTATGAATTGATTTCTTTGAAGATTTCTTCCCAATTGTCAGATTTTTTCAGCTCGGCGAATATGGTCTGCCATTGCTCCTGCACATCGAGGATGAAATCGATCACTTCACGCACGGCACCGCGGCCGCCGTAGCGCTTGGCGATGTAGTGAGAAACCCGCTTGATCAACGGATGGGCATCGCCAACCGCGGCAGCGAACCCGACCATGCCCATGACCTCGGCATCACCGATATCGTCTCCGATGTAAGCCACTTCCTCTTTCTGCAAATCATATTTTTTCAACAATTCAAAAAAGGGAACGGTTTTATTGTAAACACCTTCATATAAATCATCGATTTGCAGTTCTTCGGCCCGCTTTTTAACCTGTTTGGATGATTTTCCCGTGATGATGGCCGTTTTAAGTCCGGCCAGGCGGGCAAAAATCACGCCGGTGCCGTCCTTGACATCAAAAGACTTGATCGACTGGCCGTTGGGCATCATGAAAAATCGGCCGTCCGAGAGGGTGCCG
>Ga0315278_10003775_pt1 | contig 13590 bp, 10 predicted proteins | sample YL17G06_0_MG_FD_203880 | JGI IMG/M metagenome (GOLD analysis project Ga0315278, IMG submission 203880) | Sediment microbial communities from Yellowstone Lake, YNP, Wyoming, USA - YL17G06_0 | ecosystem: Environmental > Aquatic > Freshwater > Lake > Sediment | place: USA: Wyoming | collected...
TTTGGGGGGCAGGGCGGGTGACGTGGCGGGGGAGGGTGGCGATGACTGGCGAGGGGTTGGCCCGATTCGCACCGCGCGCGAGGCGATGAAAAGTGCACCTGTCGCGCTTTGCGCCCCTGACACCTGCCAACAGTAGTCGGGAACGGTTCCTGACAGCGTTCCCGCGGTCGCGCTCCGCGTCCGCAAAAGAGCTGCGTCCCCTTATCCGCGCCCTTATCCGCGCGCAAAAGAGCTGCGTCCCCTTATCCGCGCCCCCCTTATCCGCGCCCCTTATCCGCGCCCTTATCCGCGCGCCCCTTATCCGCGCTCCCTTATCCGCGTTTATTGTCCCTTCAGGAGCGCGATCCGCGACGGAGCCGATTGGCTCGCTCCGTGACAGCGAACGCAAATGCCACCTTGATCTGGCTTGGTCAACTCTCGTCCAACAGTTGGCGGGCCTTGGCCGCGGCGGGGGTGGCGGGGTATTCCCGCAAGACCTGTTGCAGGTATTGACGGGCGCGATCTCGCTGCCTGGGAAGAATCGGCCCACCTCTTGGGTCCAGGCGCATCCGTGCGGTCGCCAGCAATCTCTGCGCCTGCGCGATCTGACCTGGTAGCGGGTGAGGTTGGGTTGCCGGGCCGGTCGCGGGGGGCGTTTGGGGTTTCGACTGGTCCAACGCAGAAATGCCCTTCTCAAACCACAACGGGCTGGGAAGCTCGTGTGCCAGTCTTGGCACCTCGATGTACGTCACGCGGGTGAATCCATCCAGCAACAGGCCTTCGCATTGACCGCGGTCCTCCTGGGGGCTGTAGAGCGTATCATCCTCGCCTCTCATGAACACCAGTCGAATGTCCTTCTTGATCTGATCGAGGGGCCCCTTCCACCGGGGTGTCATTCGATCAACGGTCGTCTCCCACTGTCCGTTCGGGTCCTTGTAGGTCATGTAGAATCGGCCGCCCAGCAGAAAATAGCCGCCACGGAAGACGTCTGGAAAAGCACAGACCACGAAGCTGGCCGCACCTCCGCCGGCCGAGAAGCCTCCTATGTAGACCCGATTCTCGTCGATGCTGTAGAGCTTGGTGATATTGTGGACTGCGTCGAGAGGCAGTTGCGTGTTTCGCAGAAGGCCTTTGCCGCCGCTGGTCTTGACGGGTGAGATGCAGATCAACTTGTGACGGCTGAAAACCGCCTGCCAAGCGGACGGCACCTCCCTCGCCCCCATCCATACGAATAGACCATAAGGCACATGGGGGTTGTACCCGGGGGGGACGAACAGATCGAAGGACTCGTTAGGCAAGTCGTATTCCATGGCTCTTTTGTCAGCGTCGGGCCCCATGTACCGAAGGTCCATGTCCGTTCGGCGGAGCACCTCGTCCCGCTCGCTCAGCGGACTGCGTTCGGCAAACACCAGGCGCAGGCGTCCCGTGGAAGCCGATGCTCTGGTCGTCGACATCTTGGCCGCAGGGCCGCCATATGCCGGCCCGATTGTCGTGTCCGCTCTGAGGGCAAACAACACGAGCGCCATCGCTACCGCTCTGCGCTGCACAGTGTTCATCACATACTCCTCATGCTATTCCGACCGCTCCTTCCGTTTGAGGGGTGGCAAAAGTGTCAGAAGCCATTTCATTCCTTCCGCTTCGGCTTTTTCGGCCGACCGACCGGGCGGAGCGTGCTCGCGAGGTCGAGGCGGCGGGCCGTCTTTCGCGTCCAGTCGTCATCGCCGTACGGCCGCCCGCGGCGGACGCTCAGGCGCACCGCCTCCAGTTCCTTCTGGCTCTGCGGCCGGTTCACCAGCCCCTGCCAGGCTCGCGGACGCGCCACGGGCCAATCGTCCAGCAGGTCCTTGGCCTTCTCCAGGCCCTTCTCCCGGCAGGCCAGCGAACCCCAGGCCCAGTCCTCCGCACGCTCCACGAGCTTGGCCCGCAAAGCATTGCGTTCCACATAGCGACAGACGGACAGAAAGTGAGCGTCGTGCTCGATCAGAAAGCTCTTGAAGCGGGACTGGTAGAGGTGCCCGCGGCCCGCGTTGTGGTGGCGAACATGCCATCGCTGCGTGTGCGTCATCGATAGCCACTGCATGAACCGGGAGAGCTGTCCTTCGCGGCTGGGCCACAGGACTAGATGAAAGTGGTTGGGCAGCAGTATGTAGGCACAGACGCGCATGGCGTATCGCTCGCGGGCCTCGGCGAGGACTTTCTCGAACGCCTGATAGTCGGCGGCATTACGAAAGAGCTTGATGTTGCCGGAACTGCGGTTGATGACATGGCAAGCCAATCCGCCCGGGGCTGTGCGGGGTCTTCTAGGCATGGGCGACAGTATAGCAGCCCAGCGCCGTCCATGTAAATGGCTGGCGACCCCTTTGGCGGACTCCCCTTTTCCGGACCCGTGCGAAGGGGCCGAGGGATCTGGCCTGCTCGGCGAGCGAGGAGTTGGCGCGGCAGACGGCGACGAGGCCGGTGCGGAGAGACGGCGGCTCGGAGGGGAAGGCACAGTGGTGTCATACGCTTGCGGCGATGAGGCGTTTGTAGCGAGCGAGGGCCATCAGGGGGAAGTAGAGGCGGTAGAGGTGGTACATGAGATAGAAGACATTGGGGAAGCCGGTGCCGGTGTAGTAGCGTTCGTCCCAGGACCCGTCGGGCGTCTGGTTGTACACGAGCCAGGCGATGGCGCGGCGGACGGCGGGGTCGCGGGGTCCCGCGGCGGCCATGAGGCCCATGGCGCCCCAGGCGGTTTGTGAGGGTGTGGAATGGCCTTGGCCTTTGAGGGCGGGATTGGCGTAGGTTTCGCAGGACTCGCCGAAGCTTCCGTCGGGCTGTTGGCAGGAGCGGAGCCAATCGGCAGCGCGGCGGGTGTAGCGGTGGTCCATGGGGTGGCCGACGGCGTGCAGGCCGGTGAGGACCTGCCATGTGCCGTAGATGTAGTTGACGCCCCAGCGTCCGAACCAGCAACCTTCGGGTTCCTGTTTTTTCTTGAGGAATTTGATGGCCTTGAGGACTGCGGGGTGGGAAGGGGGGATGGCGCACAGGCCGAAGGATTCGAGGACGCGGCCGGTGATATCGGGGCAGGAGGGATCCTGCATGGCGTTGTGATCGGCGAAGGGGACCTGTTCGAGGATGGGGCGGTTTTTGGTGCGGTCAAAGGCGGCCCAGCCGCCGTCGTCGTTCTGCAGGGCCATGAGCCAGTTGAGGCCGCGGCGGATGGGAGAGTCAGCGTCGTGGCCGCCGGCGCGCTTGAGGGCCATGACGACCATGGCGGTGTCATCGACATCGGGGTAATGGGCGTTGGCGAACTCGAAGAACCATCCGGAGGGTTCGACGGGCTGCGGGCAGTTGATGACCCAGTCTGAGCCGACGCGGCATTCCTTGGTGATGAGCCAGCGTGTGGCGCGGGTGGCGGCATCGGACTGTGGGTGGAGTTGGGCCTCGGCCAGGGCGTGCAGAGCGATGCCGGTGTCCCAGACTGGGGAGTGGCACGGCTGGATGCGGATGGCGTGAGGCTGGCGGATGAAGAGGCGGCGGAGATGGTCGTGTGCTTCGAGGACGATGGGGTGATCGTCGGCGTAGCCCAGGACGCGGAGGACGATGAGGATGTAGACCATGGGGGGGAAGATGGCGCCGAGGCCTTCGGAGCCGCCGATGTGCTGGAGGAGCCATTTTTCGGCTTCGCGGAGGGCCTCTTTTCGGGAGAACTTGAAGGAGGCTTTTTCGTATAGTTTGAGCATGCGGTCGCTGAGGAGGAAGAGGTCTCGCCAACTGGTGGGGAGGGTCTTGGGGCGTCCGAGGGCGCCGTTGGCGTTGGTGAAGAGTTCGGGGATGCCGAGTTCTTTGGTCAGGTTGCGGACGGGGCGGAGTACGCTGACGATGGCGAGAGGGAGGATCATCGTGCGTGTCCAGGCGGAGACGGCGTAGAGGTTGAGGTACATCCAATGGGGAAGGAAGACGATTTCCGGGGGTATGCTGGGGCAGGCGTCGAAGCTGATCTGGCCAAGGGCGGCGAGGAGGAAATTCGTATAGCTGTTGCACTTTTCCGCGCCGCCGAGGGCGCGGACGATCTCGCGGGCGGAGCGCATGTGTGGGGCGTCGGGGTCGTCGCCGATGAGTTTGAGGGCGAAATAGGCTTTGACGGTGCCGGAGAGGTCGGCTTTGCCGGCGGGGAAGAGGTTCCAGCCGCCATCGGGCTGCTGGAGACCGCGGAGGTAGTTGGCGATGAGGGGGAGGTCGGGGTCGTTATCGTGGGAGAGGAAGAACCTGAGGAGGATGTACTCGGATTCGAGGATGGAGTCGCCTTGCAGTTCGCCGACCCAGTAGCCGTCGGGTTTCTGGAGAGCGAGGAGTGCGGCCTGCGCGCGGGCGATGGCCTCGTCGGCGTTGGGTTCGGCTGGAGCGTTTAGGGGCCACACAACCGTGGCGGGACCCTGTGCCGGTAGCGCATCAGCGTACAGCGGGTCAGGGGGCTGGCCATCAACGGGAGTGTTTCCCACGGTCACTTTTTCCGATCCATTGTGAGCGGCTGTGGCAGATCATAACAGAAGTGCGTGGGGTGTGACCAGGATTGAACTTGCTCCATATCGGAGTTTGTTAGGTATCAAGGGCGTGCAGCGAGCAGTCGAGCGGACCATTGGAGTGGCAGATCGTTGACGAGGAAGGTTCGATGGGGGTCGGTGGCGGCGTGGGCGCGGGCGAGGACGGCGTCGGCGGCGAGGAAGCCGCTGCGGACGGCGCCTTCCATGGTGGCGGGCCAATGGGTGTGGGTGTAATCGCCGGCGAGGAAGAGGTTTTCGATACCAGCGGGCGGTGGGGATTGCTGGGGGCGGTAGCGGTCGACGCCGGGCAGCGGAGAGAACGTCGCACGCTTCTCCACGATGATCAACGCCCGCTGGAGCGAAGCATTTCTGGCTGGTGGAAAGAGGCGGCGGATCTGGTCCTCGAACGCGGCGAGACACCGTGCTCTGGGCTGGTCGGTCCACTGGCGGGCCGCGCTGATGACGCCGAGAAGGGCACGGCCCTGGCGGTCCTTGCGGAAGACCCACTGAAGGGGGCCCTCGAGTAGTGCGGCGTGAGATTCGGCCATAATGGAGCGATCGAACCAGAGGTGCGCACCGAGGATGGGGACGCTTTCAAGGTTGTCGAGATGGGCGAGCCGTTCATCACGAGCGGCCAACTCCGGCGGCACCCATTTCCGCAGCGTGTGATGGTTGATGGCGAAAACGAAGGCGTCGGCGGTGAGGAGCTGACCGTTCTGGAGTTCGACGCCTGTGATTGTTTGCCCGGAGAAGCGCAGGCCGCGGGCGCGAGTGCTGAGGCGGATGTCGCGGCAGGGGAGGTTGCGGTAGAGATCGCTCAGGGGGCAGGCGGGGAGGCCCATGTGATAGCCACTGGCGTGCGCGAGCATCGCGGTCTGGAAGACTCGTATGGCATAGGCGGCGCTGGCGCGGCGGGGTTGTTCGTTGAGGGCGCTGATGAGGACGGGGGTGTAGAAGCGGTCGATGAGGGGAGTTGATTGGGCGTGTTGGTCGAGCCACTGTCCGAAGGTGATGTCGGCAAGGGATGGGAGCGTTTCGGGTGGGAGGCGGAGGATGGAGAGCATGGCTCGGAAGAGGGAGAGGCGTTGGCGGATGGAGAGGACGGCAAAGAAGGCCATGGAGGGGGCGAGGTGAAAGGGGGCGGGCAGGCCGGGCATTGCCCAGAGGTCATGTTGCCCGGCGGAGTCGCGGAAGTGGATGGTGCGTTCCCAGCGGATGAGGTGTGCGGCGCCGATGCGGCGGTAGAAGCTGATGAGGTTGGTGCAGCAGCCGAGGAGGAGGTGCTGGGAGGAGTCGAGCGGTTGGCCGGTCTGGTGATCGGTGAATGAGCCGGCTCGACCCCCGAGGGTTGCGCGAGCTTCGAGGAGTGTAACGGGGAGACCTGCGGACTCGATGGCGACGGCGGCGGCCATGCCGGCCAAGCCGCCGCCGATGACGACGACGCGTGGGGCGGGGGTGGTTTTGTGGCTGGTGGGAGTTTCGGTCATGTTGTTGTTCTAGGTTGATCGCAGCGCTCGCCAGGCGATGCGGAGTTTGGACAGAGGCGACAGCGACACGCGTCCGCGGAGGACGCGTTGCGGGTTGGCGGCGATCTTATCCAGAATCGCGTGGTAAATGCGGGTCATCGTCCGCAAAGCAGGGCGGCAATCAGCGCTGATGAGGTTGTCCAGGGGCTTGGATCTATCGAAACAGGCCATCGCCCGCTCGATCTGGAATCGCATGAGGTTGACAAAGGCGTCGGTGGGCCGGAGGCGGCGCAGATCGTCTTCGGTGACCTGAGTGTGGGCCAATTCTTCGCGTGGGAGGTAGATTCTGCCGCGGTCGAGGTCCTCGCGGAGGTCGCGGAGGATGTTGGTGATCTGGAAGGCGACGCCGCGGTCGACGGCAAGGTCAATGGTGGGTTGGCCGCCCTGGAAGCCCCAGATATGGATGCTGGCGACGCCGACGGTGCCGGCGACGCGGTAGCAGTACTCTTGGAGTTGAGTGAAGGTGGCGAAGGAGCGCGGTTGGAGGTCCTGGAGCTGGCCTGCGATGGCGTCGTCGAAGACGTAAGAGGGGATGTGGTATTGGCGGACGGTGTGGGCGAAGGCGGGCCAGATCGAGCGGGAATGATCGACGGCGCCGATGTCCAAGGCGGCGTGAGTCTGGTTGCGGATGCCCTCCAGCCAGCCGGCGCGGTCCTGGGCGGTGCGAGAGGAGATGTCATCGGCGACGTCGTCGATGGTTCGCATGTACGCGTAGAGCGCGAACATGGCGGATCGCTTGGGCTGGGGAACGAGCTTCAGCGCGTAGTAGAAATTAGTAGCGCAGCGGCGCGTGATTTCGGCACAGAAGGCGTAGGACTGTTCGAGGGGTGAGGTCATGGCGCTCCTCCGGGGAACAGGCGTCGGGCGAGCACCAAGAAGAGCAATCTGGTTTTCTGCCAGGCGGAGAGAGCTGGTCGGCGGGTGAGGGTATCGTAGTTCTGGCGGCGAATGGCGTGGAGGACGGCGCGGCCGCCCATGCCGTAGAGGGCAATCTGGCTGGCGGCGGTGGGGCTGAGGAGGGGCAGCAGGCCATCGCCCTCGGTGAACAGAGGGTCCGTTCGATCCACTTCAAAGCGGATGAGCCGGCGGTAGTTGGGGTCGCAGTTGCTTTGGCGGAGCTGCTGCTCTGTGACGGCGAACTGCCGCATGGACTGTCGCGGGATGTAGATTCGGTCTCGTTCGAGCAGGTCGCGGCGGACGTCCTGCCAGAAGTTGGCCAGTTGCAGAGCGGTGCAGGTCTTGTCCGCGAGGAGTTGCCGGCGTTCGTCGCGGTAGCCGCACATATACAGCACGAGCCGGCCGACGGGGTTGGCACTGCGGCGGCAGTAATCCAGAAGCTGATCGAATGACTCGTAGCGGGTCACTCGCTGGTCCTGCTGGAACGCGTCGATCAGATCGAGGAAGGGCTGGATGGGCAGATCATGCTTGCGGATGGTGGAGCGAAGAGCGAGGAAGAGGGCCGTCTCGCATCGGCCATCGAAGCAGGCGTGAGCCTGTTGCTTGAGCAGATCAAGGGCTTGATGGGCGTGCTCGCGGTCGGGGATTTCATCGGCGAGGTCGTCGGCAATGCGGCAGAAGGCGTAGACATTACAGAAATCCTGGCGGAGGTGCTGGGGGAGGAGGAAGGAGACGACGGAGAAATTTTCATCGTGGGTGTGGGCGAGTCGGCGGGTGTAGGCGGTCGCCGTCCGTTCGTCCGTGGCGGGCGCGAAGGCGGTTCGAGCGGCTTGTGTCGCGTCGGGGAATATGCTGGAGTGTGCGTTCACGGCCTGCCTGTGTGTTGTTGTAGGACTCTTCCATGGCCCGTGTGCCAGGCGATCATACGATACCGCATCTTCGCGAGAGATACGACGGACGGCGAGCATCCGGCAACTATCCCCCAGGGGGAACGCATTTGGCAGATACGGCTGGTCTCGGGCGGGCGAGTACACCCGCCACTCGGCCAGCCGTGTCGGACAGGAGTGTCCGACCTACTGTCGGAATGGTCAAATGCGTTTGCCCTGAACTATCCCCCGGCCGCCAGTCGATCCGCCGACCTGGCGGGTTCCGATGAGGAGTGAGGCGGTGAGGTTGTGTGTGCGCGACATTTGCACGAAGGGGCCGGGGGCTATAGAGTGGTGATCGCGTGGCCATCGCCGGGCGTTGTGGGTTTGCGCGTGGTGGAGCCGTATCCGAGGCATCCGCATCTCAACCTGGTTGCGGTAAGGGAAGCAGAGGACGTGGATGAGAAAATCCCTTGTGGCGGCAAGTGTGCCGGTGCTGGTGGCGGGTTCGGCAGTGCTGGCACAGACGAATGTGGACCGTTTTGGGCGGCAGCTTGAGCAGATCCAGCGAGAGCAGCGCGTTCTGGTGAACTCGGCGATTCCGGCGGGGCAGCGGGCGTTCTTCGACTACGGCGGATACCTTGGGTTCAGCTTCTTTGCCATCGACGACGTCGAGCAGAAGATGCACGTGCTGGACCAGTCTGACCTGGTGATGTATACGCGGCTGAACATCGACAACGTTCACGAGTTTTTCTTCCGTGGGCGTATGAGCTACCGGCATTTCTTCACGGGGGGGAGCTTCGATGGCGGCGGCGACGAGACGACGTGGCCAACGGTGGAGCAGGCCTATTACCGGTTCGATCTGGCGAGGTACCTGGGCGCTTATGCGAGCAAGCCGACGCAGAACAACGTGGTTTTCCAGGGCGGGCGTGAGTTCGTGTGCTGGGCGAACGGGCTGGTGCTGGCGCAGACGGTCGACGGGGCGACTGTTGAGCTGACGGCGGGGAACACATCACTGCTGCTGCTGGGTGGAATGACGATCGACGACACGATCGACTTCGACAGCTCGCGGCCACACTTCGACGACGAGACTCGGCGCGGGATGTACGGGGCGATGCTGAGCACGCAGGTGGGGAGGCACCGGCCGTTCATCTACGGGATGATTGAGCGGGACTACAACGACAACGATCCGCGGACGGATTACTACACGGCGCCGCCGGTGGTTACGCGGTACGACTACAACAGCTACTACATCGGGCTGGGGTCGAACGGGAACATAGGCGACCGGATCGCATATGGGGTGGAGTTTGTGTACGAGTGGGGCCAGGGGCTGTCGAGCAGCGTGGATGAGCTGTTCGGGCCGGTTCCGCAAGAGGACGAGGACATCAGCGCCTACGCGTTAGATGTGCGGATGGACTACCTGGTGGGGGATGCGCAGCGGACGAAGTATACGGGGGAGGTGATCCTGGCGAGCGGCGACGATGATCGGATGAACACGAGCACGACGTTCGGTGGGAACATGCGTGGGACGGACGACAACGCGTTCAATGCGTGGGGGCTTCTGAACACGGGTCTGGCGTTTGCGCCGGTGGTATCGAACATCGTGTCGCTACGGGTGGGCGCGTCGACATATCCGTTTAGTGCCTCGTCGCTGAAGCGTCTGCAGGTGGGTTCGGACGTGCTGTTTTTCGCCAAGTTTGACATGGATGCGCCGATCGACGAGCGGACATTCAACGAGCGGTTTCTCGGCGTCGAGCCGGATCTGTTTCTGAACTGGCAGATCACGAGCGACATCACGCTGGCGATGCGGTATGGGCTGTTCTTCCCCGGCTCGGCGATCAAGGCTGATGAGAACCCCAGGAACTTCTTCTACATGGGGGTGACCTTTGCGTTCTGAGACCGCCATGCATACTCCGGTTGAGGCGATGAATCGGCAGGGGTTGATTTCGAGGACGTGCGTGGTGATGGCGGCGGCGGTGGGGCTGCTGTGCGGGTGTCAGACGGCGCGGGTGGCGAATCCGTTGACGAAGGAGCTGGGGGGGAGCTCGCCACAGTCGCAGATGAATTTCTGGCATGCGTTGGCGACGCGGCCTGTGACGAGCAATGACGAGGCGTTTCACGGGCTGCTGCTGTATCTTGACGGGCAGGACGCGGCGGGGAGCTATGAGGGGCGTGTGGAGGAGTTGAGGGCGCGCGAGATGCTGGGGGCGGGTTTTAAAGGGGCAGGCGAGGAGGCGGTGCAGCGCGGGACGCTGGCGGTGGCGATCTGCCGGATCCTGCAGGTGAAGGGGGGTCTGATGATGCATGTGACGAGAGGTGCTCCGCGGTATGCGGTGCGCGAGCTGCAGTACATGGAGTTCTATCCGCCGAGCGGGCCGGCGCAGACGTTTTCGGGGAACGAGTTTGTGGCGATCATCGGGCGGATCGAGGATTTTCAGCAAGCGGCGTCACCGACGACGCAGCCCGCGCCGTAGGATTCTTCCGGCACAGGCCGTATTCTCCTCAGAGGCATCGGGGCATGGGCGGGGAATGGGGAGCCGTGAGTCCGGGGAGCGGGATAATGTGGCAACACCTGGCTGGTGGTGCTAGACTATGAAAGGTCGCCGTGTGCAGGCTGTTGGGTGCATTGTCGCCGGCTGCGAGCGAGGATGAGTCATGTTTACGCGAAAACGTATGGTAGGCGCTGCCTTGGGGTGTGTGCTGTTGCAGGTTGTCTGGGCGTGCGGGGGCGTGCCGACGACGGAGCCAGGGGACACGAGGGTCCTGTCGGCGACGGTGACGGAAGTGAAGGGGCTGGTGGAGGTGCGTGATGACGAGGAGCAGCCTTGGCAGGACGCGAAGCTGGGGATGGTGCTGAAAAGGAACGCGGAATGCCGGACGGGGCCGAAATCGTCGATCAAGCTGGCGCTGGGGCCGGGGCATGAGGTGGTGCTGGATCGTCTGGGGACGGTGAAGATCCTGGAAGCGGTTCAGCAGGGGAACAAGGTGAAGACCGACCTGGGCATGAAATATGGCAAGATCCGGTATCATATCGAAGGGGCGGGTCTGGAGCACGATTCGGTGATCCGGAGTCCGAGCAGCGCGCTGGCGGTGCGGGGCAGCGACGTGGAGAAGATCGACTATGCGTTGATGTCGCAGGTGATTGTGTACAAGGGTCTGGCCGACAGGCAATCGCCGAGCGGGGGGAGGATCCGGATGGGGACGGGGCCGGAGGGTTCGTATGTTGAGCGGCCGGTGGTGGTGGACGAGTCGGACACCAGCGCGGCGGACCATGCTGAGAAGGGCGCAGCGACGCCCTATTTGAAATCGAATTCGCTGGTGCGTGAGGAGCAGCTTCTTCTGGTGCATAACAACAATGTGGGGGGGATGGGAGCGGGGGTGGTGCCGTTCAAGTCGGTGCAGCCGCCGCCGTCGCCCGTGTATGAGCCGCTGACGGCGAAGGGGAGGTTGCTGTTCGATCTGCACTGGACTGGCGACGGGACGATGGGTCTGGCGCCGGATCTGGACCTGTTCGTGGTCTCGCCGCTGAACGAGCGACTGAGCCAGGATGGGTCACACAGTGTTCCGAGCGGGGGGATTCTGGGGCAGAATGACAAGCCTGGGCTGGCTGAGCGGCCGGACGGGTATGAATTCGCCGTGTGGGACAAGGTGTATCCGCTGGGGCGGTACATGTATGGCGTGCGGTATGTGGGGACGGGAGAGCCGGGGACGTTCAGCGTGTTGGTGAAGCGAGACGGCAAGCAGATCAATGCGAACTTCATCGACATTGTACACGAGGCCGATCCGCAGGTGACGTTCAGCATCGATGTTCTCGGGAAGAGCAGCGGAAGCGGGACGGGCACGACGGGCAAGATGAAGCAGGCGGCGGGGTCGCTTGCGGAGATGCAGAGGATTGCGCCGATGCGACAGGCGCGGCGTTAGTCAGGGGCGAATGCTGAATGGACGGGGGGACGGGGTCACAGACGGCCGGCGGATCTATACTGCGGCGCAGGAAGGGCGATCAGAGGAAACTCGTGCGAGGAGGTGCGCTGTGCAGAGGGAGAGATGCCGACGGGATGTGCTGCGTGGCGCGGTTGCTTCGGCCGTGGGCATCCTGTTGGGCGCAGGAGGGGGATCGGCGGCGAGCGCCGGCGAGCCAGATCGGCTTAGCACGGAGACTCTCGGGTTCATCCGCCGCTGCGTCCGCGACGACGGCGGCTATGCCGCTTCGCCTGACGAGCAGTACAAAGGGAATTCCGACACATCCGCCAGCGACCTGGCCGCGGTGACGTATGCGGCCACGCTGGCCAAGACGATGGGCTGGAAATTGCCCAATGCGGACAAGTCCGTCGAGTTCATTTATCGCCATCAGCAGGCGGACGGGTCGTTCGCGAATCAGGCCGGCTCGTTCAACCCGCGCGACGACCTGGCCATCCTGTACAACACGACCCAGGGAGTGGTGGCACTACGGGCGCTTGGGCAGCGTCCCAAGATCGATCCTGTGCATGTGATGGATCGCTTTTTCGCCAAGGAGGCCTACAAGAAGCTCCCCTGGTACACGACGAGCTTTTTCCCGCTGTTCTACGCGGCGATGGAGAAGCCTTTTCCCGCGGAGTACGACAAGGCTCTTCGCGACTGGCAGATCGCCAATCAGACCGATGATGGGTACCTGGGGGACCACGTGGCCGCGGCGTTTCATCTGGCCCATTACTTTCGGCTGGTCGGCCAGCCAACGCCCAAGGCCGGGAGAATGGTCCAGCGGGTGGTGCAGAGCCAGAAACCCGATGGAGGCTTTGACATCAAGGAGCCGGACTGGGACGTTCACGCGTGTTTCGATGCCGTGTTCATTCTGCGGCAGCTTGGCGGCGATGCAGAGCCGGTTCGCAAGGCGATCGCCAAGGCGGCCGACTGGGCGCTGCGCTGCCGGAACGCCGACGGCGGATTTGGCCACTACCCGACCCGGCACAGCGACATGGACGCGGTGTATTTCCAGTTTGGCACGCTGATCCAGGCCGGCCGCGTCGGCGGCGCGCGGTTGGATCTAAGCGATGGGCACACCTTGAGCTGGGGTCATGCGATGCAGCCGGGCAAGACTTACTGATGGCAGTGAACAGGCGCCTTCTCGGCCACCGACGAATCGCTATGCTATTGAGTCGGCCTTGAGTTGCCGGTCCCGTTGTGCGTCGGGGACCGGGGTTGATCTGAAGGAGGCAGGCATCAGATGGCGAGCGACGTTCGGTCAGTCAGTTCAGGGAACAGCACTGGGGCTTTCATCGGGGCAGTGGAGTTCAGTCCGCGTTTTGCGCCTCGGCGGGGTATCAGCCATGTTCTTTTCGACTTCGACGGGACGCTTTCGCTGATTCGCCAAGGCTGGCCGGACGTCATGGTCCCGATGATGGTGGAGATGCTCCCGCGGCGGGCAGAGGAGACTGACGAGAGCGTGCGGCGACTGGTGTTCGAGGACATCATGCGTCTCAACGGCAAGCAGACGATCTACCAGATGATTCAACTGGGCGAGCGAATCCGCGAGCGTGGGGGGCAGCCGAAAGAGCCACTCTGGTACAAGCACGAGTACCTTCGCCGGCTGGAGGTGAGGATTCGCGACAGGATGGAGGGCCTTGGCAGCGGGCGGATCAGGCCCGACGAGATGCTGGTACACGCGGCCCGCCCGTTGTTGGAGCGGCTGGTATCGCTGGGCTTGGCGCTCTATCTGGCCAGCGGCACGGACGAGCCTTTCGTCAAGGCGGAGGCCGAACTGCTCGATGTGGCCCGCTACTTCGGCGGCCGCATCTACGGCGCGCTGGACGACTACCAGAGCTT
>Ga0315278_10003777_pt1 | contig 13589 bp, 13 predicted proteins | sample YL17G06_0_MG_FD_203880 | JGI IMG/M metagenome (GOLD analysis project Ga0315278, IMG submission 203880) | Sediment microbial communities from Yellowstone Lake, YNP, Wyoming, USA - YL17G06_0 | ecosystem: Environmental > Aquatic > Freshwater > Lake > Sediment | place: USA: Wyoming | collected...
GGAAACTCCGGCGGGCCGTTGCTCGACTCGTCCGGACGCCTGATCGGGATCAACTCGGCGATCTACTCGCCGAGCGGGGCGTCCGCCGGGATCAGCTTCGCGGTACCGATCGATACCGTGACACGCTTGGTGCCGCAGCTCATCCGGTACGGGCGCATCAAGCAGCCGGGCATAGCGGGCGCGACCCTGGTCTCGGACGCGATCGCCCGCGCGAACGGCATCGAGGGGGTCGCGATCGACCAGGTCGAAGAAGGCTCGCCGAGCGACGCCGTCGGGCTCACCGGAATCAAGCGCACGCGCTCTCGCCGCCCGCGCCTGGGCGATGTGATCGTTTCCGTCGACGGCAAGCGGGTCCGCGGCCAGCAGGATCTGTTCGACGCCTTCGAGGCCGCGGGGGTCGGCGCGACGGTCCGTTTGAGTGTCGCCGACGGCCGGACCGACAAGCGTCGCGAGGTCCGCGTCAAGCTGTACGATCTGCGCTAGCGTGACAAGCGCCCCGACCTCACTTCGCGAGCTCGCCCGAGTCCATGAGGAACTGCAACTCGACCGGCTCGCTTCCGGCGACGGCGACCGAGAGCGTCATCACGCCGCCGAGTCCGGCGCGGGGGCGCGGAAAATAGATCACGTCACTGAACCAGGAGAACGGCGCCAACTCGACGCGCGCGATCCTCGTCCCTGTGTCGGTGGGAGGATAAAAGCTCGAGGCGATACGCGGTCGACCTTCGATCGTCATCCCGACGGCGATCGGTCGCGTCCGCATGAGGGAGCGGTCGAAGTCGAGCTTCGGATAGCCGTTTTTCACCTCAACGAATCCGGCGGCGGGAACACGATTCCCCTGCGCGTCGGCGAGCGTGAACGACTCGAGCGTGAACGCGACGCTCGCCCCATTCCTCATCAGCGCGATCGCGACGGGAACCGGAACGTAGGCGTCTTTCGCCCCCATGGAAGCGGGGTAACCGTCGGCGAAGACGCTCAGGCCCCGGTCCTCCTCGCGGAAGGTCGAAGCGCCGGTGCGGTGGCTGGTCGACGGCGCGGCGAGGACGGCGGCGAGAATGGGAATCGACAGAAGCGACGTGAAGCGATTCATGGCGCACCTCGGCGGTTTCTCCTCACGCCGTCCATCGTAGACCCGCTACCCAAGTTGCGGCTAGAGTGGGGTCCGCCATGCCGACAAAGCCGACCAAGACCCTCGAGACATTTCCGAACCCGGAGCCCCGGCGCGATTACACGATCGCGTTTACCTGCCCGGAGTTCACGTGCCTGTGCCCGAAGACGGGCCAGCCCGACTTCGCCACGATCGCCATCCGCTACATTCCCGACCGCACCTGCGTCGAGCTGAAGTCGCTGAAGCTCTACCTCTGGTCGTTTCGCAACGAAGGGCACTTCCACGAGGCCGTCACGAACCTCATCGTCAACGACCTCGTGAAGCTCCTGCGCCCGCGCTTCCTGGAGGCCGTCGGGGATTTTCTCGTCCGCGGCGGCATCCACACCGTCGTCACGGTCACCCACAAGCCGAAATAGGGGACGGGCACGGGAATAGGGGACACTCCCCTTTTCTTACAAAGCGGTAGATCGTGGAGCTTTGTAAGAAAAGGGGAGTGTCCCCTATTCCCACGTCAGGTGCTATATTCCGCAACGTTTTTCGCTCGAAATGGGAGGTGGGCTCCCGTCGGGTCATTTCAAGGAGGTGCCGCATCGACGACAAGGTCCGCGTGAACCAACAGATCCGCCTCAGTCCCGTCCGTCTCATCGGCGCCGAAGGAGAGCAGGTCGGCGTCGTTCCCATCGAAGAAGCCCGGCGTATCGCGGAAGAATCGGGGCTCGACCTCGTCGAGGTCGCTCCGGACGCCCGCCCGATCGTGGTCCGCATCATGGACTACGGAAAGCACCGGTTCGAAGCGGCCAAGAAGGTGCGCGACGCGCGCAAGAACGAAACGCGCATCATGGTCAAGCAGCTCAAGCTGCGCCCCGCCATCGGAGAGCACGATCTCGAGACGAAGCTCACCCACGCCAAGAGGTTCCTCTCCGAGGGGGACAAGGTTCGCGTGACGATCATGTTCCGCGGCCGCGATCTGAGGCGCCCCGAGAACGGACGGAGGGTGCTCGATCGCGTGGTCGAGATTCTCGGCGATCTCGCGATCGTCGAGTCCGCGTACGGCGAGATCATCAACCGCGACATGAGCATGATCCTGGCCCCGCGCAAGCATTGATGCCGGGAGCAGGCCCCCACTCGACGTTCCCCTATCCCATAGTCGAAACCGTACTCGACAACGGGCTCCCGGTCGTCGCCGTTCCCCTCGACACGCCAGGGATCGCCGCGCACTACGTCGCCGTGCGCACCGGCTCGAGAAACGAGACCGAGCCGGGCCGTTCCGGGTTCGCACACTTCTTCGAGCACATGATGTTCCGCGGCACGGCGCGCATGACGCCGGAGCGATACAACGACGCGCTCAAACGCTTGGGCGCCGACGGCAACGCCTTCACGACCGACGATTGGACCTGCTACCACGTCGTCGCCTCTGCTTCGGCCTTGCCGACCGTCATGGATCTCGAGGCCGACCGTTTCATGAATCTGCGCTACAGCGTCGAAGCGTTCCAGAAGGAAGCGGCTGCTGTCCTCGGCGAGTACAACAAGAACGCGTCGATCCCGTGGAACGCGCTGTTCGAGAAGCTCCACGACACCGCGTACACCACCCACACGTACAAGCACACCACGATGGGCTTCCTCAATGACATCGAGGACATGCCCAACCAATACGACCACAGCTTGGCCTTCTTCGAGCGCTGGTACCGCGCCGACAACGCCGTCCTCGTCGTGGCGGGGGACATCGTCCCCGAGAAGGTGTTCGAGCTGGCCCGCAGGTACTACGGGGCATGGCGTCCGGGGGTTGCTTCGCTCTCGACCCCGGTCGAGCCGGATCAGACGATCGAACGCACGGCCCACATCCCGTGGGCGGCGCCGACGCTCCCGCTTCTCGCCATGGCCTTCCACGCGCCGGCGTTCGATCCGGAAGACCGCGAGGGGCGCGCGCTCGACGTGTTGGCTCAGGCGTACTTCGCGCCGACGAGCCCTCTTCACAAAGAGCTGGTGCTCGACCGCCAATCGGTCGACTGGCTTTCGGCAGGCTTGGAAGACCGGCGCGATCCGGGATTCTTCGTCGTTCTGGCTCGCGTGAAGGAAGCCGAGCACCTCGCCGACGTGCGGGCGGCGATCGAACGCACGCTCGCGTTGGCCGGGTCGACTCCGCTCACCGCGGAGAGGCTCGCCGCGGTCACCTCGCGCGTTCGGTACGGGTTTCTCTCCGGCCTCCTCACCCCTGACCAGGTCGCCGCCACGGTGTGCCACTACGCGCAGCTCACCGGGGAAATTTCGGCGATCGACAGGTCGTACGTCACGCTTCACGCGATCACGGCCAACGACGTGTCCCGGGCCGCTGCGCGCGTTTTTTCTCCGGCGAATCGCACCGTCGTCACGCTCGCCCCGAGCGACGCCCTTGGTTTGGCGTGAAGACCGTCCTCCTCCCGTCGGACAAGACTCCGTTCGTTTCGATCCGGTTCCTCTTCGCAACCGGAAGCGTCGACGACCCGGCGGGCAAGGAGGGGCTTGCGGCGCTCACCGGCGCGCTTCTCGCCGAAGGGGGCACCCGGGCGCTGACCTACGAACAACTCCTCGATGCTCTGTATCCGATGGCCGCGGGGATCGGCGTGCACGTCGATCGCGAGGTGACCGTCGTCAAGGGCACGGTGCATCGCGACCATCTCGATCGGTACTACGAGCTCATTCGCCAGGTCGTGCTCGAGCCGCGTTTCGACGCGAAGGAGTTCGAGCGCCTGAGAGACGACCAGCGCAACGCCCTCGTCTCCGGATTGCGCGCGAGTGACGACGAGGGGTTCGGCATCGAGTCCCTGGCCTCGCTTCTTTACGCGGGACACCCGTACGGCCGCCCCGTCGAGGGGACCGTGCGCGGCATCGACGCGTTACGGCGGGAGGACGCCTCGGTTTTCCACGCGACGAGGTTCACGCGCGACGCCTTGACCTTGGGCCTTGCGGGAAAGGTTCCGGACGGCTTCGTCGAGCGCGTCACGTCGGATCTCCACGCGCTCCCCGAACGGGGCGCGTCGCGCGCCGCGCCTCTCGCTCCCGCGTCGACTCGCGGCTTCGACGTTCTCGTCGTCACCAAGCCAGCGCGCGCCTGGGCGATCTCGCTCGGGCATCCGTTAGGGATCACGCGCGCCGACGACGATTTCTTCCCGCTGTTTCTCGCCAACTCGTACTTCGGCGAGCACCGGACATTCAACGGCGCGCTCATGACGAAGATGCGCTCCGACCGCGGGTTGAACTACGGCAACTACAGCTACGTCGAGCACTTCGCGCAAGACGGAGCGTCGACGTTCACGCTCCCGAACGTGCCCAGGCTGAGGCAGGCGTTCACCATTTGGATCCGGCCGGTGGCGGCCGAACACGCGCACTTCGCGATCCGTTTGGCGGTGCGCGAGCTCCGCCGCCTCGTCCGGGACGGCCTCACGCAAGAGACGTTCGAAGAGACGCGCGCGTTCCTGCTCAACTACAGCAAGCTCTGGGTGCAGACCCCCGCCCGCCGTCTCGGCTTCGCGATGGACGGCGCCTTCTACGGTGGAAAGAACCTGGTGGACGAGCTGGCCGAAAGGCTTCCGCGAATGAGCGTCGACGACGTCAACGGCGCGATCAGGCGCCACCTTTTGCCTGAAAATCTGAACCTTGCAGTGATCGCCGACCCCGCCGAAGCGGCGGCGTTCGTCGACGCGCTGGCGTCGAACGTCCCCTCGCCGATCGTCTACGCGACCACGACGAAGCCGGAGGTCCTGGCAGAGGATCGCGAGATCGCGGTCGAGATGCTGCCCGTCGAGCGCCATCGCTGCCGGATCGTTCCCGCCGCGGCCATGTTCGAGGGGTGACCGCGGGCCGGTCGCCCCGGGACAGTTGGCCCCCCGGAGCGGGAAGCGTCACCCCGAACGTTGCAAACTCCGGGAATTCGGGGTATTTCTACCTTTTAAGTCGGCGATCTCTCCCGGCTCCAGTGTTCCGGCCCAAAAGGTAGGTGCTGACGATGTCCAAACACTCCAATTCGAACCCAGCGATCCGAAGCATCCGATCGATCGTCATCGGTCTGTCGTTTGTTGTCGGCGCACTGACACCCGCAGCCGCGGCGCTTCATCTGGTAGCCATTCAAGAGGTTTTCGTCGGCACCCCGAGTGACATGACCAATTCGAACCTCAGCCCGGATCAGAGGGCGCAGTACGTCGTGCTTCGGATGACGTCACAGGGTCAGACTCTTGTGACGGGCGCCGCGATCCGTGTCGAGGACGCCGCGGGGAACATCCTGGGCAATTTCGGGACGTTCGCCACGGGCCTGGCCAGTGGCGGCAGCCTCGGATGTGCCTACCCGAGCTGCCCGGCTTTCGTGATGGGGACGACGGCGGCGAAAAATCTCTTCACGTTCACGTTCAACCAGCTCGTCGACGGGCAGGCGGGCCGGGTTGCGCTCCCGGTCGCCGGGGGGCGCGCCTGCTGGGTGAGCGGTGCCTCCGCTCTTGACTGTGTGGCCTGGGGGGACTTCAGCTGCACGGCCGCCAACTGCCCCGGCGGAACGAACGCCTTCCACGCGGGCGACCTCAACGGCAACCTGTGCGCTTCGAGCTTCGGAACCCCCGCCGCGTCGGGAGGGCTCCAGTACGGCAAGAGTCTGACCCGGTCGGCATTCGATTGTGCGACGAAGACCAACTCGACGCAGTTCTCCCTGCAGTTTCCCAAGCCGGTGAACAACGCGGGGAGCAGTAACAGCACCGACACGGACGCGGACGGATTGATCGATCAGCTCGACTGCAACTCGGCCAACTCCACGATCCAATGGGCACCCGTCGAGGTGCAGCACCTCACCGTCTCGGGTTCTCCGACATCCACGGATTCCTGGGACTCCCAGTCCGCGTTCGTCGGAACGGGGGTGGCGTACCAGGAGATTCGCGGCAGCCTCTCTCATCTCGCCAACTTTGCCGACGAGAGTTGCAGCAACACTGGAACGCCGTCGACGTCCAGTCCGGACGCGTCGCTCCCGCTCGCCGGTGACGGCTATTACTACCTCGTCCGCGCTAATGGCGGCTCGGGATGCGTCGGGACCTACGGGAAACTGTCCAACGGGACCCCGCGCGACCCGCAGTTGACGGCCTGTCCGTAGCGGCGGCCCACCCCCCGCCTCGAAAATCCCGGCTGCGGCGTCACGCCGTTGCGTAAGATCACCGGGATGAGGGGACATCGTCGCCGGGTGACCCTGACCGCACTCGCCGTCCTCGTTGCCAGCCTGGCGACGGCGCGGCCGGAGCCGCCCGAGTTCTCGGGGCGCGGTCACGCCTCCCGCTTCATCGAGCCTCTCAGGGAACCCAGCGCGGTCGCTTCGGGATCGGACGGCTCGATCTACGTTTGCGAGGCCCTTGCACATCGCGTCTCCGTCTTCGATCGAACGGGGGCGCCGCTCCGCCGGTGGGGAAGCCTCGGAAAAGGCGAGCGGGAATTCGACGGGCCCCGGGGAATCTCCGTCTCAGAGGACGGCCGTGTCTACGTCGCCGACACGGGGAACGACCGCATCCAGGTGTTCACGGCCGACGGACGTTTCGAGCGTCAATGGGGAAGGCACGGATCGGATGCCGGGGAGTTCGACGAGCCGCTGGGACTCGCCGTCGTAGGCAACCGCGTTTTCGTTGCGGACTCCCGGAACAACCGCATCCAGGTGTTCGGTCGCGACGGCACGTTCCTCTTTTTCGTGTGGAGTTACGGCTACCACGACGGCGCCTTCGACAGGCCGGTCGACGTGGCCGTCGACGCTGGCGGCAACTTCTACGTCAGCGATCAGGGGAACAGCCGCATCCAGAAGTTCTCTCCGGACGGACGATTCACTCTCGCCTGGGGGGGCCGAGGACGTCGGGGCGGGCTCCTCCTCGAGCCGCGGGGCCTCGAAGAGCGCGATGGACGACTCTTCGTAGCCGACCCGTTCACGCATCGGCTCGTGACGTTCGATCCCTCCGGCACGCTCCTCGGCGAGTGGAGCGCGAGCGGCGAGGATGGGAGCCATGGCGTCGACGCCCCCAGCGACGTCGCGTTCCTCCCGTCGGGAGACGGGCTCGTGGTTTGCTCGGCGGTCGAGGACCGCTGCCAGATCGTCTCTTCGACAGCGGACCTGTTTCCCGCAGCGGAGACCGACTCGCATCGCCCCGCTCGGGAGGGCTACGCCGTGGGGGGCAGCGGGGAGGCAATCGTCGTCGCCTCGCGGGAAACGGGGGTGCCTTTCATCGTGGACATCTCGCGGCAATCCCCATCGGTCGTCGTGACGTTGGGGGGGCCGGGGCGGGAACCCCTCGAGTTCATGCGGCCGACAGGGTTCGATCTCGATCTCCGACGCGAAACGATCCTCGTGAGCGACAGCGGCAACGCCCGGCTCCAGAGACTGAGGCTCGGGCATCCGCCGGGCGACCCGCGCCGTTTCGATCCGGCGAGGACGACCTACGTCAAAGGGATCGGCCTCGACGACCAGGAGAAGCTGGACGTCGAGCCGGCCGGCTGGGTCCTCGATCCGGCCACGGTCGAGCCGGGGGCGATGGTCCGCGACCCGCGTCGACGGCTCGTCATCGCCGACACGATTGGGCGGAGGATCGTCGTGCTCGACGACGACTTCCACCTCGCGGGGTCGTGGGGCGGATTCGGCGACGAGGACGGCCGATTCCGAAAACCCGTCGGACTCGCGCTCGACCCGGCCGGTGCCTCCGTGTATGTGCTCGACGCCGGGCGGCGGCGGGTCCAGGCCTTCGACCTCGACGGCCACCTCCGCTTCGCGTGGGGCGGGCCGGGGAATGGTCCTGGTGAGTTCATCGCGCCTTCGGGGATCTCGACCGGAAGCGACGGCTCGGTCTACGTCGTGGACCGTGGCGCGAATCGCGTGCAGCGCTTCGACGGCCGCGGGTCGTGGCGTGCGGCGTGGGGAAGCGCGGGCTCGGGTCCCGGTCAATTCAGAAGGCCCGAAGCCGTGCACGTCGATGGCCGGGGTCGGGTGATCGTGATCGACTCCGGGAACCGGCGCGCGCAGGCGTTCACCTCCGGGGGACGATTTCTCTGGGAGATGTCCCTCGATCCCGCGGCGATCGCCGCCGCCCGAGCCCACCGGCCGAGGCCGGTGCGATCGGCGGCCTCGCGCCACGAAGACTCCGGCGGCCGCTACACCGTGTGCGCCACCACGTTTCCCGATCCCGTTCCGCTCAACGAGCCCTTCGCGATCAACGTCTTGATTTACGAGAGTCCCGGACGCAGTCGGTTGGCTCAGAAGGTGATCCTGGACGTCGACGCCACGATGCCCGAGCACCACCACGGAATGAGCTTGAAGCCGCAGGTGCGCGCAATCGGCGGCCCGGCAGTGCAGGACCTTCTGCCGGGGCACGGGGCGCTGGGGGACGGTCGTTTCGAGGTCCGGGGCATGCTCTTCCACATGCCGGGGCGCTGGGAGATTCACTTCGACATCACGCACGGGGCGATCACGGAGCGCGCGCAGATTGAAATTGAATTGGACTAGGAATCCCACGCGGGTGCCACGCATCGCCGCGTCGCTCGCCTGCGTCGGCCTGGGCCTCCTCGGCGTATCGTCTGCGAAGAGCCACGGGCCGCCCGGTGCGACCGTGTCGTTCTCGGAGGACGAGCGCCGGAGGATTCTCGAGCTCTCCCCTCTGGGTCCCCCCCCGGCCGACCCGTCCAACGCGGTCGCGGATGACGACACGGCGGCTCGTTTGGGACAGAGACTCTTCTTTGAGAAGCGTCTTTCGAACGGCGGCGTTTCGTGCGCCACCTGTCACGTTCCCCAGCTCGGCTTCTCCGACGGAAAACAGGTGAGCGAGGGTATCGGACGCGGCCGGCGTCACACGCCGTCCCTCTGGAACGTCAGCTACAACCGCTGGTTCTTCTGGGATGGTCGAGCCGACTCTCTTTGGTCACAGGCGCTCTTGCCGCTGGAGAATGAGACCGAGATGGCGGGCGACCGGCTCAAAGCGGCGCATTTTCTTTCGAGAGACCCCGGGCTCCGCGCCGCCTACGAGTCCGTCTTCGGTCCGCTGCCGGACCTCTCAGACCCCGGTCGTTTTCCCGCCGCCGGGCACCCCATTCCGGGGAGGCCCGACGACCCGCGAAACGTCGCGTGGTCAGGCATGCAGGGGGAGGACCGCGCGGCCGTCGATCGCGTCTTCGCCAACATGGGCAAGGCGATCGCCGCCTATGAGCGCCGCCTCGTCAGCCGCCGCTCGAAGTTCGACCGTTTTGCGGAGGCGCTTCGCGCCGGCGAGAACGACACGGCGCTGTCGATTCCCGCGCGGCGTGGAGTGAAGCTGTTCATCGGCCGCGCCCGCTGCCGCATGTGCCACGGTGGCCCCAACTTCACCGACGGCGAGTTTCACAATACGGGCGTCCCGCCGCTCGATGCGGCCGGACGCATCGACGCCGGGCGCTACGCGGGAATCGCGCTCGTCCTTTCGAGCCCTTTCAATCTGAAGGGGCGTCTCTCCGACGACCGGTCCGAGAATGCCGGGGAAATGTTGAGGTTCCTGCGTCGGACCCCCGAGACCTGGGGCCAGTTCAAAACCCCGTCGTTGAGGAACGTCGCCCGAGTCGCGCCCTACATGCACCAAGGGCAGCTCGCGACACTCACGGACGTCTTGGAGTTCTATTCGACGCGGGCGGGCACCGCCGATCCAGGATCGAACGGCGAGAGGATACTGAAGCCGCTGCATCTCTCGCCGGAAGAGCTCGATGACCTCGTCGCGTTCCTTCAGGCGCTCACCGACGAAGCGATCGAGCCGGGGCTCATGCGCGCTCCCGCGGAGACCGAGCCCGCCGACGCGATGTCAGAGCGCTGATCCCCGCGGGGGATGGTCTCCGCATTCCGGAAGAAGTGTCCCTCTGGATCCTTCTCGGCACGCGCCGCGGAGGTATCAAGGAAGCTCCACATCACTCTCCTGCCCATCGAGGCAATCATGTCCTTTCCGTATCGCAGCATCTTGCGCATCTTGGCCTGGTCCCTCGTGTCGGCCGCCGCCGCTCCCGCGTCTGCGCAGACGGTCTGCATAACGCCCAACTGCGCGTCCGGCGGAACGCCGGCCGCCTGCTTGAACCGCGCCGCGCCCCGAACGCCGACGGTCTTGATGGGGGTGGGCGGCATCTATCTCGTCTTTGATCCCCCAGACCCGAAGATCGAGCCGGGCGGCTGCATCGTCTGGAACGCAGCGACGCAGACGCACAGCTCGTCCGGAAGCGCGTGCACGGCTGATCTTTTCTGCGGATTGCCGCCCTCGGTACCGTGCGAGTGGGATTCCGCCAACGTCTCGAGCGCATCGGCGACGCCCACGTCCACGTGTTTCTACGATCCGGCGCTGTTTCCCGCCGCGACTGCGGACGATTTTCACTGCCGGATCCACGCGTCGATGTTCGGCACGCTTCAGGTTACGACACCGATCCAACTGAGCGTTGATAAGGATGTCGCCACGAATTCCGTGAAGCTCACCTTTGGGGGCGGCGGGGTGGCCGGGGACATCAGCTACAAGGTTGCGCGGCAGACAGGGGGCGATCCCCGGTTCCCCGCGGGATCGACCGTGACCGTAGACCCGGACGGTGGCGTACTCGGCACGATCTTTACCGACGCGGGCGATCTGGCGAGCCCGACGACGCGCTACTATCTCGTCCGCAACAAGCAAACCAACGAGCCGTAACGGCGTCGTTCGGAGGCCACGATGCAGAACCTCACACGGGCTCGGGTCGCTGCCGTCATTCTCCTCTGTGCCTTCGCTGCACTTGCGGCCGACGAGCCTCAGGTCACCGTGACCGGCGAGGTCATCGATTCCGCCTGCTACATCAAATCCGGCGCTCGCGGTGAGTCTCACCGAACCTGCGCGCAGAAATGCGGGGATGCCGGGATCCCTCTGGCCGTTCTCGAGGAGGGCACCGGCACCGTGATCTGGATCGCCTCCGTGGACGACATGGAAACGCCGAACGCGAAGCTGCGCCCGTTCGCCGGCCGGCGCGTGACGATCAGCGGCACTTGGGCCGAGCGCGGGGGTGCGAAGATCCTGCTGTTGCGCTCCGTGAAGGCCGCCGCGGCCGCGTGAATCGAACCGTTCGCGTCGTCATCGTCGTCCTTTCGGTCTCCGTCGCCGTGCTCGCGACGGCGCTTGCCTTGGTCGCGACGAGATCCCGATGGCAGCGCGCCGCGCTGGACACGCCGGTCCAGCGCGGACGGCTCGTCGCCGAGCGCATGGGCTGCTTCGGCTGCCACGGCCTGGGCGGCGGCCAACCGATTGCGAACGACGGAGCCAAGGAAGGCGAGGTCCCGGGCTGGACGGGCGGCACCTGGATGATGTGGAACCGGGACGAGAGCGATGTCCGCTCCTGGATCCTCAGGGGCCGGACGGATCGTCGTGCGCCCGACATGGGCGCGTTGATCCCGATGCCCCCCTACGCGAGTCGCCTCGCGTCCAACGAAACCGACGATCTGGTGGCCTACGTCCTGGCCGTGTCCAACTTCGGGCGGATTGCCGATGAGCGTGCGGCCGCCGGCCACGAGGCGGCCTACCGGTTGGGCTGCTTCGGCTGCCACGGCGGGGAAGGGCGCGGCCTCGTGATGAACCCGGGATCGTTCAAGGGGTACATCCCGCCCTGGGACGGCGCTGATTTCATCGACCTCGTCCGCGACGACGCGGAGCTCGGCCAGTGGGTGCGGGACGGGGTGTGCGAGCGGCTTCACGCCAACCCGGTGGCGCGGCGGATCCTCGAGTCGCAGACGATCGCGATGCCGGCCTATCGCAGTCGGGTCTCCGACGACGACCTGCGCGCGATCGCCGCCTACATCGCGTGGGTGCGGGTCCACCCACGAACCGGGGTCTCGGAAGGCCGGACGCCGTGAAGGCGCGTCTCCTCTTGACGCTGGGCCTCCTGCTCACGGCGGCTTCATGCGGCGGTGACGGCGTGATCGACGCGGTCGTAGCGCCGCCCCCTGGTATCGCCCCCACCCTCACCGCTCTCCAGTCAGCCATCTTCACGCCGAGGTGCGCGGTCCGGGGAGGGTTTTGCCACGTCTCTCCCCAGCCGGCGCAGGGGATGGACCTCTCCGCGGGGAATACGTTCATCTCCACCGTCGGCGTCGACTCCGTCGAGTTGTCGGACTTCAAACGGGTCTCTCCGGGGAACGCGGCGGATTCCTACCTCTACATGAAGGTCGCAGGCGACCCAAGAATCGTCCCCGTGCAGATGCCGATGGTGGGCGACCTGCTCAGCGCCTCCGAGCTCGACGCCGTTCGCGCGTGGATCGACGCCGGCGCCAAGGACAACTGATGCGTAGGTTGATTCCCGCGCTCGTGCTCGCATCGCTCGTATCGGGCGTCGCGCGCGCCGAGCCCCTCTTCGCCGCGCGCACCGGGCTCTCTTGCGCGTCATGCCACGTGAACCGCACCGGCGGCGGTGGCCGGACGGCGTACGGCGCCGGCTATGGTGCCCAGACTCTCCCCTGGAAAAAACTCGCGCCGGGGCACGGCCTGTTCGATGGCGCGATCGGTGATCGCGTGCGCGTTGGTCTCGACGCCAGGGGCGGCTACCTCGCCACATTTCGCGACGCCGGGCCGTACATCGGCGAAGCGAAGTTTTCCGGAGCCGACCTCTACCTGGGAGTCGACCTCTTGAAGGACAAGCTCGTCGTCTACATCGACGAACACGTTGCTCCCGGCGGCGCCTCCTCGCGCGAGGCGTTCGCCTTGTACGCCTTCGACCGCGCGGGCTTCTACGTCAAGGGAGGCAAGTTCTTCCTCCCGTTCGGTCTCCGCTTCCAGGATGACGAGGCGGCGACGCGACGCTTCACGGGGTTCACCTTCGAGACGGCCGACGTCGGCGCCGAGGTGGGAATGGATGACGGCACGTGGACGACCGCGTTGTCGATCACGAATGGTACCTCGGGGGGCGCCGAGGCGGACAACGGCAAACAGTATTCGTGGACCGGCGCGCGGCTCTTCTCGTTGGGTCGTTTCGGGCTCTCGGCTTCGACCAACGACCTTCCGGCCGGGGCGCATCGCACGGTCGCCGGAGCGTTCGGCACGTTTCGCGCGGGACCGGTCGTCGTGCTGACGGAAGCGGACGTGATCCGCGACAACGACGGTACGAACCCCGAGCGGCGTGGGGGAGCGGGGCATCTCGAGGTCGACGGGCTCGCGCACGCCGGGCTGACGCTGCGCGTTTTTGCCGGGGCCGGCGATCTCGACCGCGACGACGGGGTCGGGCGATTCACCCAGTGGGGCGTGGGTGCGGATTGGACGCCCCTCCCCGGTTTGCAGCTCCGCGCCTTGTACCGCGCCCGAAATGGCCCGTCCTCGGCGCTGGGGGCGAACGACGACCAAGCTTCGATAGAAGCCCACGTGTATTTCTGACGTCGCCCGCTGCTCTTCATGTATGCGCCGTTCGTGCCCGGAGCGTAGGCTTTCGGGACCCCGGGGGGCCGGAGGAGCACCATGATTCCCGTCAATGCGGGCACCCTCACGGGACAAGG